>Ga0079224_100015382_pt1 | contig 10718 bp, 9 predicted proteins | sample Stecom2015_FD_80414 | JGI IMG/M metagenome (GOLD analysis project Ga0079224, IMG submission 80414) | Agricultural soil microbial communities from Utah to study Nitrogen management - Steer compost 2015 | ecosystem: Environmental > Terrestrial > Soil > Agricultural land | place: USA: Utah...
CACGGCCTTTACGCCGCGCCGAACGACCTCGCCCTTGAGCGCGTAAAGCTTCTGATGGTCCCAATTGGTAAGCTCGATGAATGGGATGCCCTCGGACACCTCGATCACGTTGGGCAGCGAATACGGGCTGAACCCCTGGAATCCGAGCATGCGCGCGGGAGCGTAGGTACGGACGTGCCCGCGGCTCTGGCCGCCCGAGTACGTCAGCGAGTGCTTGATCGCGCCGACGCCCCATCCCTCGTGGTAAAGCATCAGGTTGTTGAGCACACTCCGGATGGTCAGCTCGGGGTTGGCCTCGATGGGATAGTCCTTCAGGTTCTCGTCGCCGCCGTCGCCGTCGACGAGGTACTTCCAGTCGGGATAGCGCTGCCGGATGCCTTTGCAGAGCGCAAGCGTCATCGTCGCAGCCTGAACGTCGAGGGGTTTGTAATCCTCGACGACGCGAATGGCTTCCTTGAAATCGACGTCCTCCGGTGCAACCTGCACGACCTCGAGGAACATCGACAGGCCGAGGCGATCGAGGAACTCGAACGCCTGCTCGGTGTCGGCCCCGCCCCGCACCGACAGCGTAAAGGCCTTCAGCCGCGCCGGCGATTCACCCCGCTTCAGGAGCAGGTGGTAGAGCGTCAGGAAAACCGATCCGCTGTCGATCCCTCCCGAGAACAGCACCCCGATGGGCTCCTTCGGATCGATCCGGTCGAGCCACTTGTCACATTCGTTAGCAAGCGCGCCGATGTAGGCGGCGCCGATGCGGTCGAGGTCCGTCGGCAGCTTGTTTTGCTCTGGTGTGAAGAAGCGCGTGTAATTCGGATTGGGGTCCGGGCAGCCGACGAGCTGGATCTCGACGATGTAGTGCGCCGGCACCATACGCGTGTACGACGGGTGGAACTGGTCGCCGAGACCCTCGCCCTCGAGGAAGTCGCGGATCTCGTCAATCCGTTCGGCGACGACGAGGCACGGGCCCTCGACACGTTTCGCCAGGAAGTAGCGCATCGGGCGGCCTATCGACCGCGCCATACGGACGGTGATCCCCTCCTTCGCAATGATAGCAAACTGGCCGTCGATCGCACGGACACGTTCGGGATCGCCCGATCGTACGGCTTCCTCAGCCTCTTCCGCCGTCACATTCAGAAAGACGTTCGCTTCCGGATCGAGCAGGTTCACAAGCCGCTCAACATAAGTCGTGTGGTGCATGGATCTCGGTGATTAAATGGACTGGATTAAAAACATCGGACCCTGAAAATAGGCTTATCCTCCCAACTCCGCAACGGACGGTTTCCGCTTTTGACGGTGCCGCGCGAAATCACCAACCACATGTTTGAATCTTATTCCAGCTTAGATTAGTTTGTTATACAAATTTATATAATTGAGCTCGGGCTCAGCGGATGCCAACTGTACCGCACCAGAGACGCCACAAACCATTATTCTGGTTAGGAAGCTCGTATAAAGACTACATCGCCTTTCCTGAGGACGTGCAAGACGATGCGGGGCATCAGCTCGAGCTGGTGCAAAGGGGTCTTGATCCACTCGATTTCCAACCAATGCCCGAAATTGGTCCGGGTGTTATTGAAATCCGGGTTGACGAAGATCGAGAAACGTATCGCGTCTTCTATGTAGCCAGATTCGAGGAGGCAGTTTACATACTTCACGCTTTCAAGAAGAAGTCTAAGAAAGGCAAAGCAACACCGAAACACGACCTTGAGATTGCAAGGCAGCGGTACAAAAATCTGATCAATTACCGCGCATCAGCGAGACGGAGGTAAAACGTGCGACAGATTATCGGGGGGAATGAAGCCATGAAAGAAGAAATTGGACACATCACGCCAGAAGGCGTAAGCATTTTTGACGATCTGGGACGAGATCCAGAGAAGGTATATAGTCTCAAGATCCGAAGCGGACTGATGAACGAATTGATCGCGTTTGTGCGAGAAAACAACCTGAATCAGACTGAGGCAGCTGAGCGTTTGGGCGTAGCACAGGGTCGGATTAGTCTTCTCATGAACGGGCGAATCTCCAAATTCACCATCGATGCACTCGCCGAAATGCAATATCGCGCTGGAATCGCAGAGAAATCCCGATACCTCGTATACTCGGGAGACGATCTGGAATAAATACTCGTTCATTTCCGGCCTCAAACCGTATTCGCCACGGAGAAAATCCTCACTTAACAGAAGTATACTCTTCTCTTCACCCCGGAACCGCCGGTCCGTAAAATCGTCGGAACGAGAGTCGTACGTGGGTATTCGTCGGGTCTCTGACACAGGTGAAGGGTATGAAGGAGCGCGAGCAGCAAAAAGCCTCGGGGAAGTGGTTCTGGTCGGAACATTCACGCCGCGACTTTTTCCGGCGTTTCCTTGCACTGTTGCCGCTGCCGGCAGTGCTCACAACGGCTCTGGGAGCCCGGACGCTCCCGCCGACGCCACAGTGCGGTGACGATGACGAGCCCACGCCGTCGCAGACCGAAGGACCGTTTTTCACGCCCCGTTCGCCCGAACGGCGCTCGCTTCTGGAGCCGGGGCTCAAAGGCCGGCGACTCGTGGTAGAGGGGGTGGTGCTGACTACCTCGTGTACCCCCATCGCCGGAGCGTTGCTCGATTTCTGGCAGGCGGACGACGACGGCGCGTACGACAACTTCGGCTACCGGCTGCGCGGCCACCAGTTCACCGACGACGAGGGCCGGTTCCGCCTGGAAACCATTGTCCCCGGAGCCTACACCGGCCGAACGCGGCACATACACGTCAAGGTGCAGGCGCCGGGCGGACGCATCCTGACGACGCAGCTTTACTTCCCTGGCGAACCTCGCAACGACCGGGACCGCATCTTCAACCCTGCCCTGCTGGTCGACATGCAAGGCACGGACGATGAACCTCATGCACGCTTCGACTTCGTCCTGCGTGCCGGGTAGCCACCCTTTTCAACCGACAACATCATTTTTAAGCTAACACTAACCAATCCTCACCAATTCCCAGAACTCATGATGAAGCGATTACTTCTGATTTCCGGATTCCTCTTCTGCGCCACACTCTACCTGATGGCGCCAACCGTGCAGGCCCAACCCGAGGTTCGGGCGAGCCCCGCCGCAAAGGTATCCCAGACGATCGGCACGACGGTGGTGGACATTTCCTACAGCAGGCCGGGCGTGAAAGGACGGCAGATCTTCGGCGACCTCGTACCGTGGGGCCAGCCCTGGCGTGCAGGCGCCAACGAGCCGACGACGTTCACCTACAGCAACGACGTCGTGATCCAGGGGCAGCCGCTGGAAGCCGGAACGTACAACTTTTTCGTCCGTCCGGCCGAAAGCGGGGATTGGGAAGCCATTTTCACGACGGAAGTGCGCTGGGGCACACAATTCGACCAGGCTGAGCCCGTCCTGACCGTGAACGTCACCCCGCAGGACGCCCCCGCTCAGGAGTGGCTGATCTACCGATTCGAAAACCTCAGCCCCACGTCAGCCGACCTCATCCTCCACTGGGCCGACAAGCAGCTACCCATCACGATCCAGGTCGGCAACTGAGGAAATTATGGGGGTGTATAAATCCCCGAAAATCGCAAAACCCCTGTAGTCTTCTTTTTTGGACTTCAGGGGTTTTTATGTAACCAGGTCTGGTAAATATCTACCCCTCCACCTCTTCCAGCGCCTTTCGCTGGGCGCGGATGGTGCGGGCGATTTCCTCTTCACCGTGTCGTGTCGAGAAGAAAAAGGCTTCGAACTGCGAGGGAGCAAGGTAAATGCCCTCGCGGAGCATGGCGTGGAAGTAACGGGCGTACTTGGCCGTGTCGCACGTTAAGGCCGTCCTGAAGTCGACCACCTTCTCTTCGGTGAAGAAGAACCCGGCCATCGACCCGACACGTGCGGTGTAATAGTTTTTGCCAATGGCGCGCAGATTCTCACGGATGCCCTCGTCGAGCGCCCGGCCGGTCGCTTCAAGGCGGTCGTAAAGGTCCGACTGGTCGGCGATCTTCCGCAGGAGCGCGTAGCCGGCATTCATCGCCAGGGGGTTGCCCGAGAGCGTCCCGGCCTGGTAGACCGGGCCCGACGGAGAGACGAATTCCATGATCTCCTTCCGCCCGCCGTAAGCCCCGACTGGCAGGCCGGCGCCGATGATCTTGCCGAGCGTCGTCAGGTCGGGTTTGATCCCGTAAAGCTCCTGCGCCCCGCCCCGGGCTACCCGGAAACCGGTCATCACCTCGTCGAAGATCAGCACGATCCCCTCGTCAGTGCAGAGCTGCCGGAGCCCCTCGAGGAAACCCGGTTCGGGTAGGATACACCCCATGTTGCCCGCCACCGGCTCGACGATGAGGCACGCGATCTCACCCCGGTTTGCGGCGACGAGCGAGCGGACGTGCTCGAGGTCGTTGTAACGGGCGATCAGCGTGTCTCGGGCGGTGCCGGCCGTGACGCCGGGGCTGTTCGGCACCCCGAACGTCATCGCGCCGCTTCCCGCCGCGATCAGGAAGAAGTCCGCGTGGCCGTGGTAATTGCCCTCGAACTTGATCACCTTCTCGCGGCCGGTGAATCCGCGCGCCAGCCGCACGGCGCTCATCGTCGCCTCCGTACCGGAGTTCACCATCCGGACGACCTCGATCGACGGCACCAGCTCGCAGATCAGCTCAGCCACGCGGACCTCGATCTCGGTCGGCGCCCCGAACGACGTCGAGTGGATAGCCCCCTCCCGGACGGCCGCCACCACGTCGGGGTCGGCATGCCCGAAAAGCATCGGCCCCCACGACCCGACGTAGTCGACGTACCGGTTGCCGTCGACGTCCTCCAGGTACGCTCCTTCGGCTTTTCGGATGAAGAGCGGCGTCCCGCCGACACTCCTGAACGCCCGTACCGGCGAGTTCACCCCCCCGGGAATCACTTTCTGCGCCCGCTCGAATAGCGCGGCGCTCGTGGGATAGGATTTATCTGAATTCATTTGTGACATGATCGTGGATAGGAATATTGCAAAACAGGCGCTTCAATATACCACTCCCCCTGCTTCCCTGCCGCTGAGGTCCACGGCCAGTGTGGTCAGGAAAAATTGTTTGACAACACGAAGACGCGAAGAAAGTTGGGCGTATGTAAAACGCGACCGTTTTGGTTATCTCCTACGGTGACTGAAGACTGGACAAATTGCTCCCCTGGACGGGCCTGTCCCGCGCTCGACGCGGGAGGAGCTGTCGCGCAGCGACTGAGGGGTAGATCATTCTATTTACTTCTCTTTTGCCGGGTCAAAAGAGAAGCAGAAAACCCCTTTGAAATCGAATCCCGCGGATCCATCTCTCCCCAGGATACCCACGGCCCGTACCGAACGGCGCTGATCGATTGGTGCTAGAATAGACAGGTAGTGCCGTGAGCGCCGTTCGCTAAACACGCGATGGATCCCCTGCGCGCAGACCCGGCGATTTCAGAATTGGCGCCGGAAGAATAAAATGCGGCATACCATACCAATTGCTGGACTGTTACCATGCCGCACGCCTTAACAGAACGTCATTCTGGACTTGATCCAGAATCCAGGAGAGGGCTGTGCGAGGCAAAACCCTATAGCCTGATGGAGCCGTTAACTGGATTCCGGCTCGGGGGCCCGAATGACGTATTGGTTAAGGACCTTCGGTAGCTACTAAACGTCCCGCCTACGATCTACGCCCGCCCAATAAATCATCCACGATCATCTGCATTCGCTTGCGGACGAAATCCTTCGCGCCTTCGCGTCTTTGCGTGAGGCCATTGGAGTGTAAGCGGGGGTCATGAGAAAACCGTAGCGGAGCCGAAGGTTTTGCGGCCGGTGGGTTGGAGGGCGTCCTGGGCGATGCGGAGCAGGCCTTCGGGGTCCACGTTGGCCAGACCGTAGAGCCGTTCGCGTTCCTCGTCGAGGTTGCCCTCGTCGTTGAAGCAGTTTGCGGCGAGCAGGTCGAGCAGCTTCTGCCGGCGCGCCCACCGCTGGAACCTTGCATCGCCGCGGCTTTTCAGGCGAGGTCCCTTCCCGACCGCCAGGTTGTGCAGGTCGCGCAGGAGCGTCCGGTCGTGGGCGAGGTCGCTGAGCAGGAGCGGCCACCGGAGCAAGATGGCCACCGACTTCCCGAGCTGGTGGAGTGTAAGCCACTGCTCGAACGGATCGTCAAAGAGGCCAAGCTCGCTCGCGATGTACGTGCGGAGGCGGAAGAGATTGATGAATTGTTTGATCCTGCGGAGGTTGTACTCGAGCGTCGGCGCGACCATCAGGACCACCTGGCTCACGGCCTGCGAGTTCAACGCGACGCGTTCCTTCTGGCGCAGGCGCTCCTCCATACGCACCATCGTTGGCAAATCCGTGCCGATGGGAGCACCCGGGTAGATGGTCCTGCTTGATATGAACACGTTTGAGCTTTCCCCATTGGCCTCTGCCAGCCGCAACGGGCTTATGGGCGGGGGTGGGAGCACCGGATACGAAGGCGGACCCTCAAGACGTCCACCCTTGAAATGGGGCTCGAGCGTGTAGCTCTGGATCAGCGTATAAACGTCCTTCCAGTCCGGCCGCGGAATCAGAAAGGGGACCTGGACGAACTTCTCGATGAAGTTGTAGCCGTATTCGAGGCCGGCCTGGGATGCGGCCTGCTCGGCGGCGTCTCCCCCTGCATTGGTGAACGTGAGGTAGGGCAACACCTCTTTGTACTTGGCCGCGAGGCTCGCCGCCACCTTCTCCCGGTCCATCCCGACGATGAAGTAGAGGTGTGGATCGCCCGATATCAGCAGATTGATCGCCTGCATGAGGTCGGCAACCTTGGCGGCCTGGCAGCGGTCGAGGTCGTCGATGAAAACGAAGACTCGGTGTCCGCTCGCGTACGCCTCGATGACCTTCGCAAAGTCGGCATGAAAGCTCTCGATGAATGAGACGTGGTTTTTGTAGTCCGGTGCGTCCAGGTATCTCTTCAGGTCGATCTCGATCGGATTCCCGACCAGGGCGCGAAGCCTGAGCCAGAGCGTCAACGCAAACACGACCACCGCCGCGACGCTGCCCGAACCGAAGGCCGTCACGACGAGCACCTGCCACCACGACCGGCCGTCTTCGCCGGTCGGCGGCGATAGCGCTTCCGTCATCGACGTGATCCAATCGAAGTCACCCGTAAAGATCAGTACGGGGATGCCGATGGCGGCCGAAGCGAGCAGCACCCACAGGGCAAACGCCCGGAGCGTCGTCAGCCAGCCGTCCGACCAGCGGTAACGATGGAATAGCAGGCGTAACGACGACGTCCAGCGGCGGTAGAACGGCTGCCTGCGACGGAGCTGTCGGACGAACTCCAGCGAGAAGGCCGCCCAGAGCGAGTCCTCCCGGTCGTGACGCCACGCGTTGAACCAGATCGTCAGGTTCTTTCCCTTCTCGAGCCGTTCCCTGAGCTGAAGCATGAACGACGTCTTACCGCTTCCCCACGGGCCTTCGATCGAGAGCGTGAGCGGGGGCGTCGTGTCCTCATGCAAAAGGAAATCGGCGACGGCATCGACGTACGGCCTGAACCCAACCCCGTCGAGTGCCGTCGGCTGGTCGCTTACGTTCCGCACGTGCGGTATCGACTCGTCCGGCACGGAATCGGCACGTTCGAAAACTCTCCCGATCCGGCTCACCGCCGCCACAACGAGCTCCTCCGCTTCCGACAAAAGCTGCCAGATTTTTCCCGACGATTTGGATACCGGAGCAGGTTTCGGCGCCTCCACGCGCGCATCCGGTGGTACATACACCGTGTAGTCCGACGGGACGGAAGGCATCGCAATGGGAACGTCCATCGCCTCTGCCAGCGCCAGACGCATCTCGGATGCCGTCTGGAAACGCTGGCTCGGGTCCTTGGCGAGCGCCTTCATGACGACCTCGTCCAGCGCCCACGGAATGCCGGGAACGAAGTGGCCGGGGGGCGGGAAATCGGTCTCCATGATCTGACGGACCATGTCGTTCATTGATCCGTCACCTACAAAGGGCATCTTGCCCGCGAGCATCTGGTAGAGCGTCATACCGGCTGAATAGATGTCGCTTCGCCGGTCAGGAGGGGACGCCCTCAGTTGCTCGGGGGACATGTACTGCACCGTACCGGCCACGATGACTTCCTGCCCGGCGTTGGAAGCAGCGAGGTCCTCCGCGATCCCGAAGTCGGTCACCTTCACCGTGCCGTCGGAAGTGAGGAGGATGTTGGACGGCTTGATGTCGCGGTGGATGATCGAGGCCTCGTGGGCCGCCTCGATTGCGTGGGTGATCTGGGTCGCGATTCGAACGGCGGTCCCGACCGGCACCGGGCCTCTTGCGATCAGATCGGAGAGGGACCCGCCGTCCACGTATTCCATGACGATGAACGTGCCGGCCTCGGTCTGGCGCAGTGAGTAGATCGATACAATGAAGGGCGATTGCAGTCGGGCCAGCGAGCGCGCCTCGGTCCGCAGACGGTTCAGGAACGCTTTGTCCTGCACCAGCTCGGGCGCGAGCATCTTGAGGGCAACCCGTCGCGAGAGGGCAACGTCCTCGGCTTCGTAGACGACACCCATCCCGCCGCGCCCGATCATGTTGAGCACGCGGTAACCGTCGATCTCGGTACCCACCGGCATCGTCACCATCCCGCTGCACCCGGAGTCTAAAAGCCCGAGCCGATCCCCTCTCACCAGAGGCTTATAGCTTCAATAATAACAACTTGCAAGGCGCACCGCAAGAAAACCGCGCAACGTAACAAACATCGAGAATCTGCTCATTTCGTGCTGAAGATGGGTTGGGCAGAGCGTAGGATGGCGTCTCGCCGGATCAAGTGGGCGTTTCCATCGGTAATTTTCTGAATGCCGTCTGATAACGGAACCAGAAAGCAACCGGAGGCACGAAGCCGGGTCAACCTCGTGCCTCCACATACCGACTTCACTCAACCGGCTTTTCGGCGATTACCTGAATACTGACGACGGGCGGAGGTCCACCGACGAAGTCGGCGGCGAATGGACGCAGTTCTTCGGGCAGCCAGTCGAGCGAACCCTCATCGAAAAGCACGCCTGCAAATGTGGTTTCACCGGCCACCCTGATGCCGGTAAAACCGGCGTCGTCGATGAGCGCGAGGTACCGGTCTTTCATCTCGGCGCCGGCGATGCAGGCAGCGTAGGCGGCCGCACTCCGGCGGATGGCTTCCGGCAGCTCTCGAGTCAGCACCAGGTCCGATACCATGAGCCGCCCGCCCGGCTTCAATACGCGGTAGGCCTCGGCAAAGACTCGCTCCTTTTCAGGCGACAGGTTGATGACGCAGTTCGAAATGACGACGTCCACCGTCGAATCCGCAACGGGAAGGTTCTCGATCTCACCCAGGCGGAACTCGACGTTTCGCAGGCCGACCTTCCGGACGTTCGAGCGCGCGCGGTCGATCATCTCGGGGGTCATGTCCACCCCGATCACGTGGCCCTTCGGGCCTACCTTGTGCGCGGCGATGAAGCAGTCGAAGCCGCCGCCCGAGCCAAGGTCGAGCACCGTGGCGCCCGACGGAAACGTGTCGATGGCGGTCGGATTCCCGCAGCCCAGGCCCAGATTGGCCCCTTCGGGCGCGGCCTTTTGCTCCTCGTCGGAATAGCCGAGGGCGGCCGTATAGCGGGCAAGGTCGTCCGTCCCGCCGTCTCCACAGCACGAGGCAGAGGTCCGGGCGCGCCCGGCGTAAAACTCGCGTACCTGCCTTCGGACCGTTCCGGCCTCAGGGTCTTCGCCGGCTTCAAACAGGGCAATGTCGCGCTGAGATGGGGTTTCAGACTGGCAGCACGACGGACCGCAGCACGATGTGCTCTTAGAAATTTCAACTTGTGTGTCGTTCATGTGGGCCTCCGATTTTGCATTGATAATTGTCGATATAATTCGGTATGAGTGTGGGCTTACATTTTGCAAACTCTGGGATCGCAGCTAATTCAAGGCGAGCTTCATGACGCGCGCCGATTCCGGGCAAACGGTGCGGAACTCGACGGATTGCCGGACGCCAGCCGGGACGTTTCCCCGCCTCACTGGAATAAAGCCGAACCGTGGGAAGAACCTCTCCGCCGTCTCGGTTAGCAGGTAAACGGCCATGATACCACGGCTTTTGGCCATGGCGATGGCCGCTTCCGTAACGGCGTGACCGATTCGACGGCCACGGTAAGCGGGATCGACCGCCACCGACCGCAGCAACGCGCCGTCGACGTACACCTCCAGCGAAGCCGTCCCGACGATCCGCTCGCCCTCGACGGCGACGACCGTCGATTCAATCCCGTCGAGCCCATCCAGCGGGAGGCCGCAACTCACAATGAGCTCCCGCACGGCCGGCTCGTCGGCTTTTTCGGCCGGACGGATGGAAACGGCAGCGTCCATATTGACAATCTTCGATGTAATGGTCCAAAAAAAGAGTCAGGGCAGAAGTTCTTTGAGGTGTCGCCGCACGAAGCCAAGCTTCTCCGGGGTGACCCGGTAGTACATGTAAAGGCCCCGCTGCTCGGCATCGACGAGTCCCGCCTCACGCAGCAGGCGCAGGTGATGGGAGATCGTCGGCTGTTTGATGTCGAACTGACGCTCGATGTCGCACACACAGACCTGCCCGCCTACTTTCGCCAGGATGTACATCTAACGAACGTAGGAAAGCACCGTCGACGTACTGCTCCATCGAGGCCGTCCCGACGATCAGCTCGACGCCGACGGCGACGAAAGTCGATTCAATCCCGTCGAGCTCATCCAGCGGGAGGCCGCATCAAACAATGAGCTCCCGCACGGCCGGCTCGTCGGCTTTTTCGG
>Ga0079224_100015383_pt1 | contig 10718 bp, 12 predicted proteins | sample Stecom2015_FD_80414 | JGI IMG/M metagenome (GOLD analysis project Ga0079224, IMG submission 80414) | Agricultural soil microbial communities from Utah to study Nitrogen management - Steer compost 2015 | ecosystem: Environmental > Terrestrial > Soil > Agricultural land | place: USA: Utah...
AAAAACAATGTTTCCATATGGCAACAAAGTCAGGGTCGTTTGATTTTTCTTTTCGTCATAACTGTCTGCGATAATCATACTTGTTTGTGTCGTCTTGCAAGAAGTCAACGCAACTATTAAAAGTCCAACTGTTATTTTGATTATTTGTCTGTTCATTATCTTTCTGTTGTCGTTTTTTACACTGAACGCTAACTTCCATACACGTCTAGCTTTACTAGACCAATCCATCCTATTTGGGTAGCTTTGTCTAGTTTTTTGCGTATTTAGTTTTCAAATATACTAAATTTCTAAAGCGAACCACATGGTGTGCGCATGTTTTACAGTTGATTTATAGAGACATAAGTGTCAATTGCAATAGTCTTGTTTCGTAGATGGATTTTGCCACAGGTCGTTTGGGAAATGGTTTACTTTACGCGTTTAAAAACAAGGTAATAACCTAAAAAGGCTTTGTTGGGAATTTCAAGTACTAAATCTTCTTTGGTTTTGTAAACGAGCGTCACAGCTGTCTCAACATGTGAGGTGTCTTCCGTAAAGGTTAATTCATTGTTGGTTTTGAACACATAGGTTCCAGTTTCGCTATAAGATGCTGGTTCACCATTGTAGCTAAAGTGCAAATCCATGCGGTACTTACCCGAGTTGCTTTTTTTGCCATCTTTAGTTAGTTCACAAGTTCCTTCGCAAACGGGTTTTTGTTTGATGCCGTTGTAATCAACCAAGGTGAAATCAGCAATTGTCCATTGACCGTCGATTGCTTTGTTGTTCACAACTTGCTTGTCGCACGACAATAGCGAAAGCATACAAATGAATATGAGTAGTAACTGTTTCATAGGTAATTGAACACAAGTTTTTTGTCCGTTAGAATGAATTGTTTCAAGAGATTTTCAGCTTGTTTTTGAGCTCTTTTGTCTAATCCGAGTTTATTTGCTCGATTAACCAACGTGGTTTTAGCTTTGCGCTGCATGCTGATTCTCGCGTAGTCTGACCAATCGCCATGTTCCAAAAAAACTGTTGTTTTGGATGGAAGTGTGATAACATCCAAAATAGTAGGTTTTGGAAGCGTGACAATCATGCTATCTTCGGTTTCGTGGATGTCGAATTGCTGACTTTTTAAATCAAATCCATAGTGAACTTCTCCACCGATGATGAGTGTCAACTGACGTTTGATAGCCGAACCACGAATGGAATATTTCCAGTTTTCAGGATTTTTGAGTTTGGTGATGTTGCCAATAACTTGCTCACCAACTTCTTTGAAATACTCAATCGAGTCAACAACAATTTCATCTTTATAGGTTACAGTACTCAATTCGGCTATGTTGCGAATTTTTTCTAATTGAAGTGGTGTTTGGGTTAGCTTCCAAACAGCGACTTCAGGTTTCTTACATTTTCTGAAAATGAGTACTCCACCGAGTGCTATCAAACAGATGACAGCAATATTGATGATGAAACGAAAGAGTTCAGACTTATTTTTTGTCTCCATACGTTTCAGGTATTTTAAAATCGATGATTACGTTTTCGTATCCTTGATTTTTGTAGAAATCACGTAGGAATACAACAGCATTTTTCTCAGCATCTTTGAGAATGTCGCTTTGCATCATTTCTTTGCGTATTGCTTGTTCACCCATTTCAAGAATCTTGATTTTCTCTTCTTGGTTAAACTCCATTCTGAAACCATTCACATCCGTATGAACGGTACGAACATCTTCGGTGTTCATGTCAAATGAAATAATTTCTGGAGCAGGTAAGGTGATTGAAATGGTTTTCTTGTTTTTTTCAACGATGTCGGCATTACTGACTTTTCTCAAGTCAACCCCTGCCTTTGCTTTTGCTCTAACGCTAATCAAGATTTTTCTATCTCCAAGTTTATACCATTCTTTGTTGTCTTCCAAATGGAGAATTTTACCAAAGGTATATTCGGTGGTAGAAAGCATTCCCAAATCCTGAATTTGATACACATCCGTTTCAGGAAGGGTTTTTTCTTCTTGACAAGTAATAAGGATCAAACAAAGTAATATGTACAAAAAATGTTTCATTCAAAAACTGCTAATGACATCATTTGCATACCAATTTTCAAGGCATATGGATCAATGTCAAATCGTGGATGATGTACACCAAATGTTATGCCTTTTTCTTCATTTCGAACACCAATTCTGAAGAAACATGCCGGAATTTCTTGTGCGTAATAAGAGAAATCTTCGGCAGCAAGTCGAATAGCTAAATCTTCCACCTTTTCTTCACCCAACAAATCAACTGCTTTGGCTCTTAATTTAGCTGTGAGTTCTTCGTCGTTTTCAAGAAATGGATAACCTTTGCTGATTTCAATTTCAAGCGTTGCTCCGTTTCCTTCAACGATATGTCGTGCTTGTTTTTCAATCAATTCCAATGCTTCTTTGCGCCAAGCTTCGTTCATTGTTCTAAACGTTCCTTTTAAGATTGCTTTGGATGGAATCACGTTTGTTGCACCCAATGCTTCAAAATGTCCGAAAGTCAACACACAAGGAATCTTCGGGTCACATTTGCGGCTGACAACGGTTTGGAGGTTCAACACAAGTTCGGCACCAATCACTATTGGGTCGATACACTGATGCGGTGTTGCACCATGTCCTCCTTTCCCGTGGATGGTGATATAAATTTCATCGCAACTTGCCATGTATAATCCCGGTTTGAATCCTGTCATTCCAACTGGTAGATCAGGAAAAACATGCAATCCGTATATTTCTTTCACCGTTGGATTTTGCAAAACCCCATCGCGAATCATCAATGACGCTCCACCCGGATTTTTCTCTTCTCCTGGTTGAAAAATGAGTTTCACAGGTTGTGGAAGTTCATTTTTAAGTTCGTTTAAAATTTCAGCAACACCTAGTAGAATTGACGTGTGTACATCGTGACCGCATGCGTGCATGATTCCATCCTTTTTGGATTTGTATGGAACGTCATTTTCCTCCAAAATTGGTAAGGCATCCATATCTGCTCGTAAGGCAATAACCTCCATATCTGGTTTGTGATGTTCGCCACGGATTAACCCAACAACTCCTGTTCCACCAATATTGGTTTGATGTTCGATACCAAGTTGCGTGAGCGTGTTTGAAACAAATTGCATGGTTTCAAATTCTTGGTACGACAGTTCTGGATGTTGATGTAAATGTTCGCGGTAGCTTCTAACTTTTTCGAACAGTTCTTCAGAACGTTTGACAATATGTTGCTTCAATTCTTTCATTGAATGTAAAGTTAGTATAAATTTTTCATGGTGTTAAAATTATAAAACTCTTAGATTTGGTAATTAATTATGAAGAATATGGAGTTGATTGAACTATTGAAAATAAGATTTTTAGACAGTAAAATTTCGGCTTCTTGTTCGTGGGATGACATTGAAGCAAAATTAAAATCTGACAATAAAGCATTGGCTGTTCTTGAAAAAATGGAACAAAGTGGGGGAGAGCCAGCCTTGGTGAAGGTGGATCAAGACGGAATGCTATGGATGGATGCAAGTGTAGAAAGTCCATCAGGACGAAGAAGTTTGTGTTATGACGAAACTGCGCTTCAAAGTCGTAAACAAAACAAGCCTCAATCGAGTGTGGAAGCAGAACTGAAGAAAATTGGTTGTCAATTGTTGAACAAGGAAGATTATGTGTTGTTACAAGCATTCAAAAAGGTGGATTTAAAAACCTCCTCGTGGATTGAAACACCTGAAAATATACGCAAATTGGGAGGTGCGCTTTTTGGAGACAATCGCTACGATGAGGTTTTTTTCTATCACAATGGTGCTGAATCGTATTATGCGGCAAGAGGATTTAGAGGAAAATTGTGGATTCGATTTAAATAGAACGTAAAATTGTGTTTGGCTAATTGAATTGTATCTTTGAAAAAATACAGCAGATGAAGAATTTTCTATCGATTGTTTTACTGGTTTTGGTGCAACAGGTATTTGCTCAAGAGAAGCAGGCATACGTTATTTTTGATGCTAAAGGGAAGAAAGTTAGTTATCAAAAATTGCTTAAAGCTTGTTTGACTTCTGAGATTACATTTTTTGGTGAATACCACAACAATGCAATTACACATTGGTTGCAATATGAATTGACAAACGATTTGATGCAACTTACCAATAAACAGTTGACTTTGGGATTTGAGATGATGGAGGCAGATCAACAAGTGCTATTGAGTGATTTTTTAGCTGATAAACTGGAAGAAAAGCAATTTGAAGACACAATGCGGATGTGGGTAAATTACAAGACTGACTACCGTCCACTTGTTCGCTTGGCAAAAGCAAATGGCGTGTTTTGTGTCGCTTCGAATATTCCACGAAGAATTGCCAGTCTGACGTTCAAAAAAGGTCGAGCAATACTTGATTCGTTGGATGTTCAAGATTACCAATACATGTGTGATAAAGATTTTCCGGTTGATGCCGAATTGTCGCAATACAAAGCAATGATGCAAATGACTTCTGATCATGTAAAGGGAATGAATTTCATCAATGCACAAGCAATTAAAGATGCTACAATGGCCAAGTTCATTCATACGCTGTGGACGCCAAATACGAAGTTTATTCACTTCAATGGCGCATTCCATACAGATTTTGATCAAGGAATTATTTGGTATTTGAAACGCTTACGACCACAGGTGACTTACACAACAATCACAACGGTTGAACAAGCTGATTTTAAGAAATTGGATCCAGAGCATATAGATCGAGCACAATTTATTATTTGTGTGAATCCCAACGTGACAAAGACGCACTAATCATGCAGCTTGATAAACTAACGCATCAACGAATTTTGTATTCCTATCTCAATTGGGGATACGGTCACCTTTCTCGTAGTATCGGCGTCGTCCGAAAGTTGCTTGCACAAGGAAATGAGGTTGTTATTGCTGCTCCACAACGTGATTTCGAAATCATTCGAGGATATTTCCCTGATGCTCAATTAATCGATTTTCCAGCGTATCCGTTTACTTTTTCTGGAACAGGAAACTTTACTAAGGATTTGTGGAATAGTCGCAAAAAATTAATTGAGTTCATGCGTGAAGAAAAGACCTTCGTAGAAGAATTGGTCAAGAATAAGCAATTTGACATGGTCATATCTGATCATCGTTACGGATTTCGAAGTGCGTTTGTTCCTTCGATTTTTATCACGCATCAGGTTAATTTAGCTGTCAACTGGTGGCAATTTCCAGCGCAATTGTTACACCATCAATTGATACGACAATTCAACCGACTTTGGGTCATGGATGACGAACAACATTCCATGGCAGGGAAGTTAAGTAAATCGTCATTTAAGAATACAGATTACATCGGACATTTTAGTCGTTTTGAGCAATCTGATATTTCAAAAGAGTTGATAATTGGCATTGTCAATGGACCGTTTCCGTATAATCAACAATTATTGCAACAGCTTGTATTGAATCAAGAGATAGATTTGATTATTTCACCAATTAGTCATTCCGATTCGCGTGTGCGAACTTTCAGCAATTGGCAAGAAGCAGATGAAATAATATACAAAGCTAAAAAGATATACGCCTATTGCGGCTATTCAACGTTGTTAGACATTCACGTTTTAGCATGTGAGTCACATTTAATTCCAACTCCTGGTCAAACAGAACAGGATTATTTGCATCAATTGCATTCAAAATAGGTAACTGTAACCCTTTTTCAATTTTTCGTTTTATAAATAATCCTTATTGCTTATGTTATGAAAAAGCTCTTTTCGTTCGCCTTGTTGCTTGTTACTCCCATCGTATTTGGTCAGGATTTGTATAAAATCAAGTTAGTAGATTCGATTCCCTTGCATTTCAATTTTGCAACAGATCAGATTAATAATCTAGCTTCAATCTCCAATAAATTAGATTCCTTAAGCACTTATTCAGATGCTAAAATCATTGTAAACGCTTATACAGATTCGGTTGGTACAATTGAATACAACGAGGCATTAGCGGAACGAAGATTAGCTTTTTGTTTAAATTTAATTCAGCCATTGGTTCCTCGTTCATCGATGATTTATAGTAACAATCAGCATGAAAAGCGCGAATTTCAACCAATTGGAATCGACGATACACTTTTTCGTCGTGTGGATGTATTGGTTTACCAAAATCAGTTGACGATTGAGTACAATAAGCCTTATCCATTGCCAATTAATTTCGATGGAAATCAATATTTTTTGCGAGATGAATCAAAAGTTGTTATTGACAAGATGATTGCCATTCTTGAAAAACATCCTGCTTTGAAAATTGAATTACACGGTCACGTGAGCGGTCATTCAGGAGATTATCAATTGTCGCTTAATCGCACTTTATCTGTCAAAGAATATATGGTACAACGAGGAATTGCAGATGAGCGTATCAAATGCATTGGATTTGATAATAAACGCAAATTGTACTTCGAACAACCTTGGGAAAACAATCCATTGAATCGACGTGTTGAGATAATTTTCGTCGAGTAAAGACATAAAAAAACCGTTCCCCTGTAGTTGGAACGGTTTTAAGCATATTTGCTTTGTTTGTAGAATGCTTTGTTTAGTGGAAGAATTATTTCGCTAATTCTTCTTTTACGATAGAGGAAATTATTTTTCCGTCTGCTTTTCCTGCTAATTTACCAGTTAAAACACCCATAACTTTCCCCATATCAGCTGGACTTGATGCTCCAACTGCTTGAATTGTAGCCTGAACTTCAGCTCTGATTTCATCTTCAGAAAGTTGTTTAGGCATGTACTCTTCAATCACTTTTGCTTGGAACATTTCCTCATCAGCTAAGTCTTGACGACCTTGCTCAACATACAAGTTATACGTATCAATACGTTGCTTGTATAATTTCAAAACGATTTTAGATGCTGCTTCATCTGTTATTTCAGATGAACTTCCAGAAGTAGCTTCTAACATCAATTTTGATTTGATATCACGTAATGCTGCTAAGCGCTCTTTGTCTTTCGCAAGCATTGCTTTTTTGATATCCTCATTTATTTTATCTGTAAATGACATTATTCTTAAATTAATCTACGTTATCGTGTAAGAATGAATTTCCTCCTCTCAATTTAGTTTCACCGTTTTCATCCTGTTGGATCGAGTAACGTGATGCATTTGAGTCTGAACTGTAGTTATTAGAGTTGTCGATTTGAATACTTCTGCGTGTAAAAGCTGGTTCTTTTTCGAATTGCAATACACCATCAGCTTTTTTCAAACGAGCAGTAAACTCATGAATACGGTTCATTCTCTCTTGTTGCTTACGTTGTTGTTCCTCTGGAGAAAGCACGTGTTTTGTTTCTTCCACTTTCGACTCAGAATGTGTAGCTTTTGGCTCATCTTCCAAGACGTGACGGATTACTTCAGAAGCAGGAGTTTCAATTTTTTGCTCTTCAGCAGGAGTTTCTACGTTTGTAACAGCAGCATTTGATTCGTTTGCAACATCCCAATCAAAGTTGATAGCACTCTGTTCTACCACCTCGTCATCCAAGTTTACTTTTCTAACTTCTTGCTCTTCAGTTGCAGACGTAGTTGTTTGTTGGATGTATGATGTGTAAGATGGAATTGTTGGTTCAACTGGTTTTACATCTTCAACTACTGTTGGTTTGATGAACGGTTCATTTTGCTCCATTGTAATTTCTTTTGCACCAGTCCAAACATTCGACTCAGTTGGTGAAGTTAATGGAGTTGTAATTTCAGCTTTTGGTTCGTCATCCAAAACTCTTCTTTGTTTTTCAGGAGCTTTTTCATATCCCGTGATTGGACTAGAAGCAAAACCAGTTGCAATAACTGTTACGCTGATCTTATCACCCAATGAAGCGTCATATCCGTGACCGAAGATGATTTCTGCAGTAGATCCAGCTTCATCTTGGATGTAGTCTGTGATTTCTGACATTTCATCCATTGTGATTTCCGAATCTCCATAAGTTATGTTCAACAATACATAGTTAGCTCCACTAATATCGTTGTCGTTCAACAACGGAGAAGATAATGCTTCTCTAACAGCGTTGATCGCTCTATTTTCACCTTCAGCTTTTGCGCTACCCATAATTGCAACACCAGAGTTACGCATTACAGTATTTACGTCGTTCAAGTCAGTATTGATGATACCCGTTACTGAAATTACTTCAGCAATACCTTTAGCAGCAACAGTTAATACATCATCCGCTTGAGCGAAAGCATTTCCTAAAGTCAAGTTACCAGTAACCTCTCTTAAACGTTCATTGTTGATAATCAACAACGCATCAACGCTCTTGCGCATTTGGTCTAATCCATCTTCAGCTTGTTGACGACGTCTTCTACCTTCGAAATTAAATGGAACAGTAACAATACCAACAGTCAAAATACCAAGTTCTTTAGCAACACTAGCAATTACAGGAGCGGCACCAGTACCAGTACCACCACCCATTCCGGCAGTTACGAAAACCATTTTCGTATTTTTTGACAACAATTCATGGATTTCGTCAATACTTTCGATAGCTGCATTTTTACCAATTTCTGGTTGTGATCCAGCTCCTCTTCCTTCAGTTAGAGAAGATCCTAATTGAATTTTATAAGGTACAGGAGAAATATCTAATGCTTGTTTATCCGTGTTACAAACGATGAAGTCTACACCAATAATCCCTTGATTATACATGTGATTTACTGCGTTGCTACCACCACCACCAACACCAATAACCTTGATGATCGATGAGTTTTCTTTTGGTAAGTCGAATTCCATTTTTCTAGTATTAATTTGTTGTCTGTTGTTTTACTCCTATGAACTTTCGTTCCTCCTTTTTCAGTTTATTCTTCTTCGATAAACCAGTTTTTGCTTTTTTCAACCAATGATTCAAAGAATCCAATTCTCTTCTTCACTGATTGTTGTTTTGTTGTTTTTTCAGCTTCTTGATCCTGGTTTTTAGAAGCCATATCACTTAGTTTACCTTTTCTATCCAAATCTTTGAATCCTGTCATCACCAAACCGATACCAGTTGAGTAAATTGGACTAGCAAATTTTTGAAGATCATTTGTGTTAGCCAAATGCTCCGTTGGTAAACCAATACGTGTATCCAAACAAGTGATGTATTCAAACAATTGTTTCAAGTGTTTCAATTGAGCTCCACCTCCTGTTACAACGATACCCGCGATTAATTTATTTTTTAATCCTGAATTGATGATTTCGTAATCAACCAATTCGATGATTTCTGTCATACGTGCATTGATGATGCTTGCCAAGTTTTTAACTGAAATTTCTTTTGGCTCACGACCTCTTAATCCAGGGATACAAACGATTTCGTTGTCCTGTGTTTCACTAGGTTGTGCAGAACCGAACTTAACTTTCAATTTCTCAGCTTGATTGCGCATAATCATACAACCTTCTTTGATGTCCTCTGTAATTGAGTTTCCACCAAATGGAATAATTGCAGTATGTTGTATAATACCGTCATGGAAAATAGCAATATCAGTTGTTCCACCACCAATATCAACTAATACTACACCTGCTTCTTTTTCTTCTTCAGAAAGAACAGCCTCTGCAGAAGCAATTGGCTCCAATACCAAATCTTTCACTTCGATACCAGAACGAGAAACACATCTAACAATGTTTGTACAAGCGCCAACATTCCCAGTAATGATATGGAAGTTTGCTTCCAATCTTACGCCAGGATGACCGATTGGCTCTTTAATTCCTTGTTGGTTGTCGATGATGTATTGTTTTGGAATCACCTTGATGATTTGCTCTCCTGGAGGCATCAACATGCGGTACATGTCTTCTTCTAATGCATCCAAATCAAGTTGTGAAATTTCGCTATCGATGTTTGTACGCGTTAGCATACCTCTGTGCTGCATACTTTTGATGTGTTGACCAGCAACCCCTACATAAGCACTTTTGATAACTAATTCGTATTCGTTTGCAACACTTGCTTGTGTTTCTGCAACTGCTGCCTTAATCGATTGAATTGTTTTTTCGATATTCTCAACTATACCACGAGCAACACCAAGAGACTCAGCTTGTCCCATGGCAACAATCTCGATTTTCCCGTATTCATTTCGAGTTCCTACGAAACATGCAATCTTCGTAGTTCCAATATCCAATCCAATGACTAGTTTTGACATATATTTATAAATCTTTTTTTCTACAAACAATCTGGTTTTCGTACTTCAGTGAGATTTCGCTATACTTACCCCAACCTTCGTACGGTATCGCTTCCTTGTAAAATATCTTTAACTTTTCAAATTTTTCTGAAACCTCTTGTTCAGTATAAGCTGACCCAAAAATTATCTTCTGTCCTCCAACTAAGGGAATTAGAACAAAATCTCCATTGCTTTCTCGGTGAATTTGCCCAATCAAAGATTGCATTAGTGGATCATTGCAAACATAAGTCGAAATTCGATACACATCATCAATTTTTCGAATAGTTTTCAAAGAGTCATTGTTAATAATTACGGATACAGATTCCTGATTAAATCTATCTGGAATGTCACCTGTAACAATCAAAACGCGTGCAACATGCTCTGAATTACTACTGATCTTATTTCCGTCGACATCTAAATAGTAGGCTTCGCCTAAGTTGTTAAAGATGTGAGCAATAGGTCTCCTTAGATCTACATCAATGTTCCAGTCGCCTCTGATGGTCGAATAAACGGCAACATGTTTTACTTCTTCCATGTCGCGAATGGTTCGTTCAATTTTTTCTGGATTTAATTCTTTAATGCGTTGATTTACAAAGATTAAATTGTTTCGTTTTAAGCGTGTTAATAATTCTGTTTCGGATAGGAATGAGTTTTCTCCG
>Ga0079224_100015384_pt1 | contig 10718 bp, 8 predicted proteins | sample Stecom2015_FD_80414 | JGI IMG/M metagenome (GOLD analysis project Ga0079224, IMG submission 80414) | Agricultural soil microbial communities from Utah to study Nitrogen management - Steer compost 2015 | ecosystem: Environmental > Terrestrial > Soil > Agricultural land | place: USA: Utah...
GACCACCGCACGCAGGTTCTCCAGCGCCTGGCGCGTCTCCGGGCCGATTCCGCCCTCGACGAGCTGGAGGGTGGCGCCCGGAGCCGCGCCGATCGCCCCGGACAGGAACACGAGGTCACCGCTCCGCACCGCGGACGAGAAGACGGGCAGCCGCGCGACCCCGGGCACCTCCACGATCTCCTTGGCTCCGGCCTGCTCCGTGGTCAGATCCCGGTCGACGCGCTGCTCGATCTCGCACCCGCCGAGCGCGAGCACCGACAACAGCGAGGCCATCGTAGATCCCAACCCGTGCACCTTCATGTCCCCTCCTGGCTCCGTTTCACGATGAGCCGCCAAGCTCGCGCCCCGCGGCGGCATGCGCCACGGGCGAGGCCGCGGGAGCGCCCACCCGCTGCAGCAACACGAGGCCCACCACGAACAGGGCCGTCAGAACCAGAAAGCCCGGCCGCTGGTTGCCGCCCGCCATGACCGTCACGAAGCCGAAGAGCATCGGTCCGATCATCGACGACGTCTTCCCGCAGAGCGCGTAGAAGCCGAACATCGCGGCCTCCCGCCCCTCCGGGACCAGTGACGCCATGAACGCCCGGCTCGCCGACTGGACCGAGCCGAGGCCGAGCCCCGCCACCACCGCCATCGCGTAGAACAGGGCGGGACTGCGGATGAGGTAGGCGGACACGCCGACCGCGATCCACAGCGCGAGCACCCCGCTCAGCACGCGCTTCGGTCCGAATCGGTCCGTCGGCCGGGCAAGGGCGAACGCGCCGGCGAGCGCCGAGAACTGTACGATCAGGAAGAGCACGATGGTGCCCTGCTGGTCGAAGCCGAAGGTGCCCGTCGCCACCGCGCCTGCCATGACGATGATCGTCAGCACGCCGTCGATATAGAAGAAGAAGGCGAGCAGGAAGCGACGAAGCTCCCGGTTCGCCCACACCTCGCCGACGATCGTTCGGAAGTTGCCCACGCCCCAACGGGCCGCCTCCGGAATGGTGACGCCGGTCGGCCGGTCGGGCGGAAGGAAGAACAGCGCCGGCAGGGAGAAGACGGCGAAAAACCCCGCCACCAGGAGCCAGACGATCTCGATGCGGTCGACGAACGGGATCGCCATGACGAGGCCGAGCGCGGATCCCAGGTATCCGATGCCGAATCCGAGCCCCGACACGAACCCGCGCCGGTTCGGTGGCGCGATGTCCGGCAGGTACGCGTTGTAGAAGACGTTCGCGCCCTCGAAGCCGACGTTCGCGATGACGAACAGCACGAAGCCCTGCAGGATCATGCCCGCCTCGAGCGTCGCCATGCACGCCACGGCCGCCACGCACACGGCCACGTAGGCGAACATGAAACGCTTGCGGGCCCCGCCCCGGTCCGCGATCGCGCCGAGGAGCGGGGACGTCACGGCGACGATGAGGGCGGACAGCGCCACGGCTCGCCCCCACCACCATTCGCCCACCCCCGGAGCCGCCGCTTCGCCGACGATCACGGCGATGTAGTAGACCGGGAAGACGGCGGTGGTCATCACCGCCGGGAACACCGAATTGGCGAAATCGTAGAGCGCCCAGGCCCCGACCTGCTTCCTGTCCATTCAGCAGGAGGGCGGCGACGGCGGGGCGTGCACGGCCTGGCCCCGCGGCGGCGAGGACGGGGCAGGCACGGCCTGGCCCCTCGTCGGGCGGCCGCCGCCGGCGACCACGGTCGGGGACGCCAGGGTGTCGCGCGGTCGATCCATCGTCTCTCCCTCCGCAGCGTGGATTCGGCTCGCGGCGGCCGGGCCGGAGGCCTCGACCGGCCGAGCGCCGCGGTGCGGCCCGGGGCATCTCACCGGCCGAAGCCGTCCGCCCCGCACCGTCGGCGCGGAGGGTAGCCTCGCCCCGCCGCTCCCGTCCAGACCGGGGCGGTACCTGCAACGGATCGGTTGCGTCGCACGGGGACCCTCGCGAATCTGACGCCCCGGAGCGATCCCCAGGGATCGACACCCCCACCCGACCCATACCGCCATGAACAGACTCATCGGAAAGCGCGTCCTGATCACCGGCGCTTCGTCGGGGATCGGCGAGGCCTGCGCCCGCCGGTTCGCCGAGCAGGGCTCGAACGTGCTGCTGGTGGCCCGCCGCAGCGAGCGGGTCGAGGCGCTCGCGAAGGAGCTGCACGACCAGCACGACGTCGAGGCGCACGCGCACGGGCTCGACGTGACGGACCGCGTGGCGGTCTTCCGCTACGTGGAGATGCTCGCGAGCGAGCGGCTGCTGCCGGACATCCTCGTGAACAACGCCGGAAAGGCGCGCGGGCTGGACAAGCTGCACGAGGGGGATATCGACGACTGGGAAGACATGATCGATACCAACCTGAAGGGCGTGCTCTACATGTCGCGCGCGATCGTCCCGCACATGGTGGCCCGCGACTCCGGTCACGTGATCCAGATCGGGAGCATTGCCGGCCGGTGGGCCTATCCGAAGGGTGCCGTATACAACGCGACGAAGTTCGGGCTCCGGGGGCTCACGGAGGGGATGAACATGGACCTCCTCGGCACGCGCGTGCGTGTCTCGAGCGTGGATCCGGGGCTCACCGAGACGGAGTTCAGCGAGGTCCGGTTCCACGGGGACGCCGACCGGGCCGGCCAGGTCTACGCCGACACCAAGCCCCTGACCGGGGGCGACGTCGCCGACGCGATCATCTTCGTGGCGAACGCGCCCGAGCACGTCGACGTGTTCGAGCTCGTGCTGATGCCCACTGTCCAGCGCTCCGCCGGGCTCGTCCATCGGGACCGGGCTTGAGGCGAGCGGAGGCCCGTCGCCGCGGGCTTCCGCTCCGGCCCGCCGGCACACGGTGAGCGGACCGCTGGATCCGCCGTCGTCGGCCGCGCCGCCTCCCGGAGAACCGTCTCCCCCTGTGGATCCACGTCCCGCGGGGAACGCCGGCGACGGGGCGTCGCCGTTCCTGATCGTGTTCACGCTCTGGCTGCTCGTGTTCTCGTCGGCCAGCCAGATCATGATCATCTCGCCGATCCTGCCCACGATCGGAGAACAGCTCGGCATCGGGGACGCCGCGCTCGGGACGCTGGTCTCGGCCTACTCGATCATGGTCGGCGTCTTCGCGATCATCTCCGGCCCGATCTCGGACAAGATCGGCCGACGGCGCATCCTCATGGTGGGCGCCGCCACGATGACGCTCGCGCTGTCGCTGCACGGCCTCGTCGTCGGGTACGTCTCCTTCCTCGCCGTGCGGGTCTTCGCGGGGATGGCGGGCGGCATTCTGAGCGGCGCGGCCGTCTCCTACATCGGCAACTACTTCCCGTACGACCGCAGGGGATGGGCGACGGGGTGGGTCATGAGCGGGGCGGCGTTCGGACAGATCATCGGCATCCCGATGGGCATCGTGATGGCCGAGCGCTGGGGGTTCCGCTCGCCGTTCTACATGTTCGCGGTGACGATGGCGGCGACGGTGCTGCTCCTGTTCCTCAAGGTGCCCCAGCCGGACGTGCGGCGGAGCGCGCACCGCCTCAGCATCGGCAAGGCCATCGGCGACTACGTCACGATGCTGAAGCGGCCCGAGGTCGCGTGGGCGTCGGTCGCGTTCTTCCTGATGTTCCTCGGGGTGTCGGTGTTCGTGGTCTATCTCCCGACGTGGCTCGAGCGGGACCTCGGCGCGACGGGCAACCAGATCGCGCTCATGTTCCTCTTCGGCGGGATCGCCAACGTCGTCACCGGGCCGCAGGTGGGAAAGCTCTCCGACCGGATCGGCCGCAAGGGCATCATCCTCATGGCATGCGTCGGCCTCTCCGTGGTGATGCTGCTCACGGTCCCGCTGGTGACGGACATCTTCACGGCGTACGTGTTCTTCTTCCTGACGATGATCCTCATCGCGATGCGGATCAGCCCGTTCTCCGCGCTCCTGACCGCGCTGGTGAAGGACGACCGGCGCGGCTCGTTGATGAGCCTGACCGTGGCCCTCGGCCAGGTCGGATTCGCGCTCGGTGGGGCCGTGGCGGGGCCGCTGTTCGCGAGCGTCGGCTACTTCTCGAACACCGTCCTCGGGGCCGCTTTCGTGCTCGGCATGGGGTTGATCGTCTGGTTCAAGATCCCCGAGCCGGAGCGGCAGGGCACGCGCCCGTGACGCGACGAAGGTGACGGGGCGGGCGGGCCGCCCCTATTATGGGCCGCGGCCGAACAGCGGTCGAAGGAGTCCTGTCGAGCCGGATCGCGTGCCCGGCCGCGGCCCGCGATCCCAGGAAGGCAGATGAGCACTCAGCCGAGAGCGCCTAGTTGAGCCCCGCACGCGCGCACAAGATCAGGGTCCTCTTCGTGGAGGACGCGGTCGACCACGCGCTGCTCGTCCAGACGTTCCTCGCGCCGCTCCCGGAGTTCGAGGTCACGCACACCCAGGACGGGGATCAGGCGCTCCAGCTCATCGAGCAGCGGGATTGGGATCTCCTGATCGCCGACCTGAACGTGCCGGGAGCCGACGGTTTCACCGTAATCCGGGCGGCAAAGACCAGGAACCGCCATCTCCCCGTCCTCGCCACGACGGCCTATACGCAGGAGCACTATTGGGACCAGGCGTTCCGCTCCGGTGCCGACCAGGTCATGGTCAAGCCGCTCCGGCAGGAGGAGTTCCTCGCACGGATCCGGACGATGCTCGGAAGCGCCAAGCGGGCGCGGGCGACGGGGCGCGAGACGATCGTCGTGGCCGAGGGTCTGCTCGGCGACGGCGTGATGGGTTGCGGCGGCACGGCGCTCATCGCCTCGCGGACCGGGACCCGGGTGGTCCTGCTGCCGCTGCTCGCGGATCCGCTCCGGATCGACGCCGCGGAGCTGGAGGCGGCCAAGGTGGCCGCACGCGGCATGGGCGTGGGCTTCAAGGTGGCCGAGGCGCTCGTGAGCGCGCCGGGTCGCACGGCCGAGGTGCTGCACCGGGTCGTGGCCGAGCTGGCGCCCACCACCCTGTACGTGCCGGCCCGGGGGGACGCGCACGCCGCGCGCGCCGCGGCCACGCGGGCGGCCACCGAGGCGGGCGACGGACAGACGCGGATCCTCGGCTACCAGACCGCGACGTCACCGGCGGGCTTCGCGCCCGACCGCTTCGTCGATGTCCGGGAGCAGCTTCCCGTGAAGGCGGAGGCGCTCGGCGCTTTCCGAAAGCTCGGCAAGGCGCGGCGTGACCTCGACCCGGCCATGGCGCGCGCGTACGCCCGGTACTGGGGCCGCTTCAAGGACTTCTCGGAGGTGGAAGCCTTCGAGCTCATCCAGGACGAACGTATGACGGAGAACGCATGAGACCGATTCGCAGCTTGGGGCCCGCGCTCGTCCTGATGCTCGCCGCCGCGACCGGATCGCTCGCAGCTCCGGGGGCGTCCGCCGCCCAGGAGCCGGAGCCGATCCCGGCCGGCGTGGCGCCCCCGCCCGGGCCCTACGCGCCGGACGTCGACGTCGTCCACTACGAGGTCGAGGTGGGGCTCGGGAGCGGCACGGGCACGTTCGAGGGATCGGCCCGCGTGCGCGTGGCGGTGGTCGGGCACGATGCGCTGCTGCCCCTCGACTTCACCGGGCTCGAGGTCACGTCGCTCACCCGGGACGGAGTGCCCACGGCGTACACGCACGAGGCTGGCGTCCTGCGCGTGCCGCTCGCCGGCAGCGCGCCCGGAGACACCGTGGTCGTCGCGGTGGAATACCGCGGAACGCCCGACGACGGGCTCATCCTCCGGGAGAACGTGCACGGCGCCCCCGCTGCCTTCGTCGACAACTGGCCGAACCGGACGCGCTTCTGGCTCCCCACCGTCGACCACCCCGCCGACAAGGCGACGGTGCGCTACACCGTCCATGCTCCGGAGGCATGGGACGTCATCGCGAACGGCCATCTCGTGCGCGAGCCGGAGCCGACTCCCGCGGACGCGATCGGGCCCGACACGGGCCCCCGCCGCACGTGGGTGTGGGAGGTCGGGGTACCAATCTCGACCTACAACATGGTCATCGGAGCCGCGGACATGGAGATCCGCACCGTAGGCCTCGCCGCGTGCGGGCGCGCGCCGGCCAGCCGCCGACCCGACGGTTGCGTGGAGGTGACGACCTGGGTCTTCCCCGAGGACGTCGAGAAGGCGGAGCCGTCGTTTCGCCGGGCCGCCCAGATGGTCGACTTCTTCACCCGGACCGTCGGCCCGTATCCATTCGAGAAGCTCGCCAACGTTCAGTCCGCGACCCGCTTCGGCGGCATGGAGAACGCGTCGGCCATCTTCTACTCGGAGCAGGCGATCGCCGCCGGCCGGAACATTGAGGGCACCGTCTCGCACGAGATCGCCCATCAGTGGTTCGGGGACGCGGTCACGGAGGCGAGCTGGCACCACCTCTGGCTGTCGGAAGGCTTCGCCACGTACTTCGGGACGCTCTTCTTCGAGACCGCGGACGGGGTCGCCGACTTCCGTGCCCGCATGGAGAGCGATCGTCAGGGCATCATCGGCTCGCCGGACGTCGACCGGCCCATCGTGGATCCGGCCGAAACGGATCTCTTCGCGCTCCTCAACGCCAACAACTATCCGAAGGGCGCGTGGGTCCTGCACATGCTGCGGGGGCTGGTCGGAGACGCCGCGTTCTTCGAGGGGATTCGCGACTACTACGAACGCTACGTGCATACCGCGGTGCTGACCGCCGACTTCCAGGAAGTGATGGAGGAGGCCTCGTCACGCGACCTGGACTGGTTCTTCACGCAGTGGATCCACCGGCCGGGCTACCCGGTCTTCGAGGTGGAGGAGCGCTGGCTTCCGGACGATGCGGGGGGCACGGCCGAGGTCGTGGTGCGTCAGGTACAGAAGGCGGAGTGGCCACGTTTCCGCGTGCCGCTGGAGATCTGCTGGGGGGAGGGCGCGCAGCGTTCGTGCCGGGATGCCGTCTCGGGGTCCGATGAGGACGTGCTGCGCTTTCGGTTCGACGCTCGCCCCACGGGACCGGCTGTCCTCGATCCGGACGGCTGGGTGCTGAAGGACGTGCGTCCCTGAGCCGGGGGACGCTCCGCGTCCGGTTGCGTAGCCCCCCGGGCTCCGGCGAGTTTGGGGACTCGAGGCCCCCCAGAACACGAGAATTCAACCATCGCCGTGCACCTAGATTTCGAGAGCGACATCGTCGAGATCCAGACCCAGATCGACAAGCTGCTCGACCTGGCGGATCGCAAAGGCATCGACGTGTCGGATGAGGTCAGCGTGCTCCGCACGAAGCTGCGGGAGCTCAAGCGCCAGACGTACGACAACCTCAAGCCGATCGAGCAGGTGCAGGTCGCGCGCCATCCGCGTCGGCCGTACACGCTGGATTACGTGGAGCGCGTGTTCACCGACTGGGTCGAGCTGCACGGCGACCGGAACTTCCGCGACGATGAGGCGATCGTCGGCGGCTGGGCGCGCCTCGGCGCGCGCTCCGTCATGGTCATCGGGCAGCAGAAGGGCCGGGACATGAAGCAGAACCTGCGGCGCAACTTCGGCATGCCGCACCCCGAGGGGTACAGGAAGGCGCTCCGGCTCATGCGGCAGGCGGAGAAGTTCGGCCGCCCCGTCATCACCTTCATCGACACCCCGGGCGCGTATCCCGGCCTCGGAGCCGAGGAGCGTGGGATCGGCGAGGCCATCGCCCTCAACCTGCGCGAGATGGCCCGGCTGCGCGTTCCCGTCGTCTCCGCGGTGATCGGCGAAGGGATGTCCGGCGGCGCGCTCGGCATCGGCGTCACCGACCGGATCCTCATGCTCGAGCACGCCATCTACTCGGTCATCTCCCCCGAAGGGTGCGCCGCGATCCTCTGGCGCTCCGCCGAGCACAAGGAGAAGGCCGCGGAGGCGCTCAAGCTGACCGCTCGAGACCTCCTCCGGCTCGGCGTCTGCGACGAGATCGTGCCGGAGCCGGAGGGTGGTGCCCACGTGGATTGGGACCTGGCCGCGAGCCATCTGGGCTCCGCGCTCGTTCGCAACGTGGCGGAGCTCGAGCGTCTCTCTGTAGACGAGCTCCGGCAACGACGCTGGGCCAAGTACGAGGCCATCGGCGCGTGGCGGGAGGTCGGCTAGCATGTCCGGATTCGCGGAGGTCAGGTTCAAGGGCACGCGCAAGGCGTACTTCGGCTACGCCGGCATGGACGTGCGCCCGGGCCAGCACGTCATCGTGGAGGCGGACCGGGGCGAGGACCTCGGGCTGGTATCCGCGATCGGGACGGTCGCGGAGCGGAAGTGCTCGTCGTCGGGCGGCTGCTCGACCCCGACGCCGGAGAACCGCGTGCTGCGGGAGGCACGGCCCGACGAGGTGGGGCGGCTCGACGCGCTCCGGGACGACGAGGACCGGGTCCGCGTGCAGACTCGCGCGCTCGTACAGAAGCACAAGCTCCGCATGAAGGTGACGGAAGCCGAATGGCAGTTCGACCGCAACAAGCTCATCATCTATTTCACGGCCGAGAAGCGCGTCGACTTCCGTGAGCTCGTGCGGGACCTCGCGCGTACGTTCCGCGCCCGGATCGAGCTGAAGCAGATCGGCGTGCGGGACGAGGCCGCGCTGCTCGGCGGCGTGGGCCGCTGCGGCCGAGAGCTGTGCTGCTCGACGTGGCTCCCCGAGCTGAAGCCGGTATCGCTCCAGCTCGCGAAGGACCAGCGGCTGTCGCTCAACCCGGCGCAGATCAGCGGATGTTGCGGCCGTCTGATGTGCTGCCTGATGTACGAGCACAAGACGTACGTCGAGGCGCGGCGCCGCTTCCCGCGCGAGGGCCGCCGGATTCGCACGTCCAGGGGCGAGGAGAAGGTCGTCTCGGTCGACATCTGGGCGGACACGGTGAGCCTCCGGGACGCCGAGGGCGGGCGCCGTGTCGTCACCCTGGCGGAGCTGAAGGACGAGGTCGGCCCGGCGGCGGGTCGCGCCCAGCCGAGCGGAGAAGGAACACCCGCCCCGTGACCGAGCGACGTCGGCGTTACCTCACGACGCCCATCTACTACGCGTCCGGGGAGCCCCACCTCGGCCACGCGTACACGACGATCCTCGCGGACGTGCTGGCGCGCTTCGACCGGCAGGACGGGGCCGAGGTCTTCTTCCTGACCGGCACCGACGAGCACGGCCAGAAGATCCAGGAGGAGGCCGAGCGCCGGGGCATGGCCCCCATCGAGCTGTGCGACCTCATGGCGGAGCGCTTTCGGGCCGCATGGGATACGCTCGGCATCTCCCACGATCGGTTCATCCGGACCACCGAGGCGGAGCACGTCCGGGTGGTCCGGGCGTTCCTGCAGCGCCTCATGGACCGCGGGGAGATCTACGAGGGGAGCTACTCCGGATGGTACTGCATCCACGAGGAGCGCTACTGGACGGAGAAGGACCTCGGGCCCGATCGGACCTGCCCCGACTGCGGCCGGCCGGTGAGCCACGTGGAGGAGAAGAACTACTTCTTCCGGATGGGGTCCCACCGGGAGGCGCTCATCCGCCACATCGAGGAGAACCCCGACTGGATCGTGCCGTCCCATCGGCGTAACGAGGTCCTCGGCTTCCTGCGCCAGACGCTCGAGGATCTGTCGATCTCGCGTCCGAAGAGCCGGCTTCCCTGGGGGATCCCGCTCCCGTTCGACGAGGAGCACGTCGCCTACGTCTGGGTCGACGCGCTCATCAACTACCTGACCGCCTCGGGCGCCATCCGGCCGGACCGGCCCGCGGACGATCAGGGGTTCGACGATGTCGCCGGGTCGTGGTGGCCCGCGGACCTGCACATCGTGGGCAAGGACATCCTGACCACGCACGCGGTCTACTGGCCGACGCTGCTGATGGCGGTGGGGCTCCCCGTCCCCCGGCAGATCCTCGCGCACGGGTGGTGGGTGGTCGGGGACACGAAGATGTCCAAGTCGCTCGGCAACGTGGTGGACCCCCTGGCGCTGCGCGAGGAGTTCGGGACGGACGCCGTCCGGTGGTACCTGCTGCGCGAGATGCCGACGGGCGGCGACGCGTCGTACACCCCGGAGCGGTTCCTGGCCCGGTACGACGAGCTCGCCAACGTGCTCGGGAACCTCGCGAGCCGCGTGATCTCGATGATCGTGAAATACCGGAACGGGGTGATCCCGCGCGGCCCGGACGACGGCCTCGACGGGCAGATCCGGGAAGCGATCGAGGCGGCGCGCGCATCCATGCGGGCATACCGGGTGCACGACGCGCTCGGCGCTGCCATGGACCTGGCGCGGGCCGCCAACGGGTACGTGGAGGACCGGCAGCCGTGGACGCAGGCCAAGGACGAGCATCCCGAGGCCCTCGACACGACGCTCGCCACCCTCGCCCGCGCCCTGGTCTGCCTGTGCGCGCTCTTCGAGCCGGTGACCCCGGGCAAGATGGCCGAGATGGCCGACCGACTCGGCCTCGAGGGCGTGCCGGACCTCGAGGAGGCCCGCAGCACTCCGCTCGGAGGCCGCAGCGTCCGGAAAGGCGAGCCGCTGTTCCCGCGCGTGGAGGTGCGCGCGTCGGAAGCATGAGCCGGTCGGACGATTCGGTTGACACCGCCGTTCGCGGCGGCCTAGCTTTTACCATTGTGGTCCGGCTGGCCCGATCGGGTCGTCCTTCCGCCGGACGAGGCTTCGGTACCCCCTGCTCGAGCGCGTTCTCGAGGTCGCTGCGGGGACGAATCGAGTTCACGAGAGCCCAGGCGGATCCATGACGGGAGATAGATGGACGTTCGTCGTCCTGCGAGGGAATGACGAGCCTGTACGCCCGTATTCGGTGTCGTCGCGCGCGTTGCGCGCC
>Ga0079224_100015385_pt1 | contig 10717 bp, 7 predicted proteins | sample Stecom2015_FD_80414 | JGI IMG/M metagenome (GOLD analysis project Ga0079224, IMG submission 80414) | Agricultural soil microbial communities from Utah to study Nitrogen management - Steer compost 2015 | ecosystem: Environmental > Terrestrial > Soil > Agricultural land | place: USA: Utah...
CGACCATGTAGCCGCGGACGGAGCCGAAACCCAGCGGCTCGAGCGTGATATCGAGGGTCGTGCCGGAAGGCTTCACGTGCAGGTTCTTCTGCGTGTAGTCGCGCCATCGGCCTTGCGGCCTGACCCACACCCGGTAGTCCATTCCCGCCTGGATCTCAGGCACGACGAAACGCCCCTCGTCGTCGCTCGTCGCCTGATGGCGGCTCTTGAGGAGCTCCGAATGGAGGTGAACCGTTTCGCCGGGAACCGGCTCGCCTTCGGGGCCGCGAAGGACTCCGAAGACCTCGGTGAGCCCCTTGATCGGCAAGAGCTCGGCATCGAGCTCGAGCTCGATCGCAGCCTCGATCTCCTCTTGCGAGACCGTCGCCTGATGCTCCTGGAAACCGTTCCTGAGGAAACGGAACGTGAAGACACGCCGCTCGCCGCTCAAGGCGAGGTCGAGCTCGTATCGGCCGGACACATCGGTGAGGGCGCTCCGCGCTGCCTGTCCGACCGGAAGGACGCGCACGTCCGCGAGCGGCACGCCGTCCGGATCGGTGACGATGCCGAAGACGCGCACATCCCTCGTCGCGCGAAGCACGAGATCCACGGAATCGACGCCCGCGCGAACGACGGTGCGCGCCTCCGCGAACGTCTCGGTCGCGACGGTTCGCAGCTCGTATTCGCCATCTTCGAGGTTCTCGATCACGAACCGCCCCTCCTCGTCCGAGAGGACGCGGGAGGTGTCCTGGCGATAGGGGATCGCGCGCTCGGGCCCGGCCTGGAAGAGATAAGGGAGCGCGTAGATCTCGATCCCTTGGAGCGGCTCGCCCTTGTCGGTGAGGACGCGCCCGGAGATGCTCCGATCGTATCGCCCGATCTGGACGATCAGCTCGACGCTCTCGTTGTCCTGGATCTCGACCGGCCGCGCGGATGTGAGCTAGGGACGTCCCTCGGCCGGGACGATGTACGAATAGACTCCAGGCGCGAGCCCGGCGAAGACCGCGCTCCCGTCGCGCTCGGTGATGCGCTCCTCCTCGGCGCGACCGGCGCGGAGGGACACGGGAGCGTCGACCACGGGCGTGCCGTCGACCTCCTGGACGATGATCGTAAGAATCGCGCCGCCGCTGGGGATCGGAAGCGCGTCGATCTCCGTCCCGGACGACTCGTCGGAGTGGGCCGTCTCGCCGTCATCCTCCGACGAGGTCGTTCGGGTACCCGCGGAGCGCACGGGCGTCCCACGCCGAGTCGGCCCGGTCGTCGGCCGCTCCTCGACCTGTTCGGACCCGCCCTGCCCCTCGGACACGACCCTGTTCCGCCCTTCGTCCGGCAGGATCACGAGCACGAAGAATGCGACGAGACCGGCGAGGATGGCGACCGCCAGAAACGCGGCGTAGGCGTACGTTCTCACTCGTCCTCCTCGAGACTCTCCCGAGGACCCATGGCTGTCCGAGCCGACGGCTGTCGGCAACGCCCGAAACGGGCGGCGCGCCCCGAGCGCTCGTCGACGCTCGAGACGTCGTGCCGCACGCGACGCGCGGAGCGGCTACGAAGCGCGATTCTCACCCACGAATAGCCTCTCGTCACGAGTTCCCTCGAAAACTTCGCGAACCTCGTGGCGCGCCGCGGAGACGACGCCCGCCTCGACTCGGCCGAGACCTCGATCGAACGACGTTCGAGACGCGCTCGACGACGGACGAACGAGCGAGCTGCCGCCGGCGAGCGGCTTCGCTCTCACTTCCAATGCGCGACGTAGGGAAGTCCTTGCGCGACCGCGTCGATCTCCTCCGGCGCAGCGAGGAGGAGGGCGGTCGAGTCCCAGGTGCCGGTCAGGAACGCTCGCCTCGCCCCGTCCGGAATCGCGCCCGCGTACGAGACGTCGCCTCGCCGCACGGTCCGCGATTCGAGGTCGAGCGTCACCTCGACCGCCGGATCGGCCTCGATCGCTTTCTGGAGCGCCTCGACCTGGCTTCGTTCGAGCGTGATGCACGGCACGCCGAGCGCGACGCAGTTCCCGAAGAAGATCTCGGCGAAAGACTCGCCGACGATGCCGCGAATCCCCCAGCGAAGGAGGCTCTGCGGCGCATGCTCGCGCGACGAGCCGCATCCGAAGTTCGCGTTGACGACGAGGACGCTCGCGCCCTGGAACTCAGGCCGATCGAAAGGATGCGGGCCGCCGGTCGTGCTCTTGCGGTCGTCGGCGAACGCGTGCTCCCCGAGACCTTCGAAGGTCACGCAACGAAGGAAGCGAGCCGGGATGATGCGATCGGTGTCGATGTCGTCGCCGCGGACGGGCACCGCACGACCGCTGATGGTGGAGATCTCGCTGATCGCGCTCATACGCCGACAGGCTCCTCGTAGAACTCGCGCACATCGACGACCTCGCCGGCGATGGCGGCGGCCGCGACCATCGCCGGGCTCATGAGGAGCGTCCGGCCCGTCGGATGGCCTTGGCGGCCCTTGAAGTTGCGATTGCTCGAAGACGCGCAGATCTCGCGATCGCGAAGCTTGTCCGGATTCATCGCCAGGCACATCGAGCATCCGGCGCCGCGCCACTCGAAGCCCGCGGCGCGAAAGATCTCGTCGAGACCCTCGGCCTCGGCCGCGCGCGCGACCTGTTGCGAGCCGGGCACGACGAGCGCGCGCACGTGCGAAGCGACGCGACGGCCGCCCAGGACGCGAGCCGCCTCGCGAAGATCGCTCAATCGCCCGTTCGTGCACGATCCGATGAACGCGACGTCGATGCGCGTGCCGGCGATGCGCGAACCGGCTTCCAAATCCATGAAACGAAGCGCCTCCTCGACCGACGCGCGCTCGGCGGCGGCGCAGTCCGAGAGGCGAGGCAGCTCCTCGTCGATCGCGACGCTCTGCCCGGGATGGATCCCCCACGTGACGACCGGCTTGATCTCATCGCCTTCGAGGGTGACCTCGTCGTCATACGTCGCCCCCGGGTCCGAGGCCATCGAACGCCACCACTCGACGGCGCGATCCCATCGCTCGGCGGGCGGGGCGTAGGGCCGGCCGCGCAGGTACTCGAACGTCGTCTCGTCCGGATTGACGTAGCCGACGCGCGCGCCGCCTTCGATCGACATGTTGCAGACGGTCATCCGCTCTTCCATCGTCATCGCGGAGATCACGTCGCCGCCGTACTCGTAGGCGTATCCGACGCCACCCTTGACGCCGAGCCGACGGATGATCGCGAGGATGACGTCCTTCGCGAAGCTTCCCGGTCGAAGGCGCCCGCGGACCTCGATGCGACGCACCTTCAGGGGATCGATCGCGAGGCATTGCGTCGCGAGGACATCGCGCACCTGGCTCGTGCCGATGCCGAACGCGATCGCGCCGAACGCTCCGTGGGTCGATGTGTGGCTATCGCCGCACGCGATCGTCATGCCGGGCTGCGTGAGGCCGAGCTCGGGGCCGACGACGTGAACGACGCCTTGGCGGCCATCGGCGAGATCGAACAGCGGAACACCGAACTCGCGCGCGTTCGACTCGATCGCCTGCATCATCTGCTCGGCGAGAGGATCGGCGAAGGGGCGTGACTGCCGATCCGTGGGGACGATGTGATCGACCGTGGCGAAGGTCCGGCTCGGATAGCGAACCTTCCAGCCACGCTCGCGCAGAGCCTCGAAGGCTTGTGGGCTCGTCACCTCGTGGACGAGGTGGAGCCCGATGAAGAGCTGGCTCTGGCCGGTCGGGAGCTTCCGCACCTCATGCGCTTGCCAGATCTTCTGGAGAAGGGTCTTCGGCATCGGTCTCGTAGGGTTCGGGCTCGAGGAGAAGGGGCAAGGATTCTACCGGAGAGGGAGCGCCGGGACAAACTTGGCCGCGAGGAGCGGGCCGAACGCCCCCCGGAAGGGCGCCGCGGCGACCGAGCGCGATCCTGCGGGTCGACGGGCGCGAGCGCCGCCGGCTCGCGCCCCCTTGCCGAGCCTCGACCCGTCACGCGCTCCCGAGGAGGTGGCGGATGATGTAGTGGTCGAGCCCTTCATGGTCCCGCGCGGCCTTGTACTCCTCGACCTTCTTCTCATCGAGGGTGCGGCACTTCTCGACGAGAAGCTCGAAATTGGCCCGCGAGCTCGTGAGGTGGTCGAAGGATTTCTCGCGCGGCTGCGTGCGCTGCACCTTGATATCGAAGCCGACGAACTCTCCGTTTCGCCCGTAGCCCGCCTGCTCGAGGACGCGCACCTGGTCGAACGCGCGGCGCAGGTTCGCCGACCCGAACGCCTTGTCCTGGTCGTACTTGAGGCTGTTCTGGTCGTTGAGGTGGACGCTATAGAGCTTGTGGTGGGCGAGGCAGTAGGCCATCTCGTCCGACGGGTCGAGGTTCGCGAGGATCGCGTGCGCGGACTCGACGAGCGCTCCGACGCGGGTCGGATCGTCGGTGAGATAGGCGAGGCCGATCGCGTGCCCGACCGTCGGGATGTAGGAGAGGTCCATCGGCTCGTTCGGCTTCGGCTCGATCGCGATCTTGATCGATTTGTCCGCCGCGAGCATGCGATTGATCGCATCGACGAGGAGGTCGACGGCGCGGACCGGATCCTTCGACTCGCGGATGTAGGTTCCCTCGCGCGCGAGCCACAGGACCATGAGATTCGAGCCGATCTCCTTGGCGATCTCGACCGACTGGACGGCCCGGTCGATCGCGGCGCGGCGCTCGTCCGCGTTGTCCGAAGTGAAGCCGCCGTGCACGTAGCGCTTGTCTTCCCAAAGGCGCGGCGCCACGAACTCGGGGATGAGCTCGAGGTCCTCGAGTCGCTTCTTCACCTCGCGGGCCTTCGTGAGGACCTCGCTCGCCGAGTAGCGCGTGATGTCGGGAACCACGTCATCGTCGTGGAACTGGATCCCCTCGAACCCGAGATCCCGACAGGCCTTGAGCTTCTCGTCGAAGGGAAACGGCTCCCGAACGGGCGGCCCGAACGGATCGCTCCCCTCGTGGATGTTCCAAGGCCCGAACGAGAATCGATACTTCCGCGCCATCGTGGTCTCCCTCACCTCGACGCCCGGAGTGGACCGGGCCGCGAGTCTCTGTCTCGGATCGTTTGCTCTCGGTGGATGTCGCCTCGTCGAAGCGTCCTGGCATGAAACAGGATCCGGTCGAAACGGGCAAGGGGGGCTTGGAGCGTCGGGGAGATCGGGAGCGGGGACGCAGACGGAGACAGGGACAAGGACAGGGACAGAAGCAGCGGCAGAGGCAGAGGCAGAGGCGAAGACAGGGTGCAAAAGCAGAGGCAGGCAGAAGCAGAGGCGGAGAAGAATTCGGGCACGGGGACGGGCGCAGACGGCCCCGGAGACCCTCACCCGATCATTTCCCGGAAGATTTCCTCGGCAAGGAACTTGCCCCTCGGGCGCTCGTGGCTGACGATCGCAACGACGCCGTCCCGGCCTCGTGGTCCGCGGGACGCGCCGCCCGCCGCCCGGCCGCCATGTCGTGCGCTACAATGGGCCGCTCGAGGTTCAGCGGCTCGCTGCCCGAGAGCGGGCGCCTCGGTCCCGACCCGCTCCCGATCCGCCCGGGCACGGATGATCTCACGACGCCGACCGTCTCACGCGTCCCTTCTTCGTACCGATCTCGGACGAATGTCCAACATCTTGTTTGCGTTCCCATGCTGACCTATTGCCTAGCGCGTGGCTCGAGCCGCCTCTTTCGCCGATCGTTCGGAAGCCGCCGACCCCGTCGACGGGGGATGGGCCGCGGGACCGGCCGCCTCGCGACGGCGCTGATCCTCGGGACGTTCTCGATCGCCGCCTTCGCACAGCCCGGCGCGCAGGCGCCCGACGACGCGGCGCGCGACGAGCTCCTCAAGGTCAACTCGCTCTTCAACCGCGATCTCTTCGACCTCGCGATCCCTCGCTACGAGAAGATCCTCGAGCGATACCCGGACTTCGCCGAGCGATCGAGCGTCCACTTCGCGCTCGCGCTCTCCCACGACGCGCTTGCCGCGCAGAAGGAGGCCGCGCGAACGAAGGATGGCGCGAAGGATGAGACCGCCCTCGGACAGGCTCGCGAGCATCGCCGTCGCGCCGCGCAGCATGCCCGCGAGGCGCTTCGCGATCGATCGCTCAAGGATCGACGCCAGGCGATGGATGTCCTCGCCGCGAACCTCCTCCGGCTTGGAGCTCCGGAGGAAGCGGCGAAGGTCTACGGAACGCTTCTCGAGAGCGCGACCGGCCTCGATCGCGCCCGCGCGGCGCAAGGGCTGGGCGATGCGCAGTACGAGGCCGGCGCCTATGCCGACGCGGCGAAGAGCTATCGCATCGCCCTCGATCACTGGCGCGAGAAGGCGCGCAACCCGAGCGACGCCGCGAGCGAGGAGCGCGACCGGACGCTCTTCCATCTCTCCCTCGCCCTCTGGCACGGCGATGACCCTTCCGTCGGCGAGGCGCTCCGCGGTTTCGAGGAGCTCTCCTCGCGCTCGGGGCCGTTCCGCGATGAGTCGTCGTACATGGCCGCCCTCGCGCGCGAGCGACGAGGCGATGTGGAAGGCGCGCTCGCGCAATTCCGAGCGATCGCCTCTTCGGAAGCATCGCCGCGACGAGCGGAAGGGCTCTATGGCGCGGGCGCCATCCTCTTTCGGCGCGAAGACTGGGAAGGCGCCGTGACGGCGTTCGAGGAGCTCGTCTCGAAATACCCGCAGAGCGAGCACGCCGAGGACGCGAAGCTCCATCTCGGGCGCGCGCTCCTCGAGCTCGGGCGCCTGCGAAGCGGAGCGCGACTCCTCCTCGATCTCCGCACGTCGCCACGCGTCGGCGCCGATGCGTCGCTCTGGCTCGCGCGCGCCTACGCATCGAAGAACCACCACGACCAGGCTGCGAAGATTCTCGCGGACGCCCTCTCGCGAGAGCCGACGGGCGAGCGCGCGGGCGATCTCTTGATCGAGCTCGCGATCGAGCAGCTCTCGCTCGACGACCTCCCGGCCGCGCGCGAGTCGCTCGAGACGTTCCTCTTGCGCCACTCGACATCGAGCCGGCGCGACCACGCCGAGTATCTCCTCGCCTTCGCGCTCCACCGCGCCGGCGAGCACGAGAGCGCGCTCGAGCGTATGCGTCGCTTCGGCAGCGCCCATCCGGAGAGCCGCTTCGCCCCCGAGGTCGCGCGCCTCGAGGCCGAAAGCCTCTTCCTCTCGGGACAGTGGCTCGAAGCCCGCGCGGCATGGGAGCGCGTCGCGGCGACGATCGGAGCGAGCGGTGAGCCGAAGGCGCGCCTTCTCGCCGAGTACCGCATCGCCGAGGCCGATTTCCACCTCGGGAAGCACGACGACTGCCGCAAGCGGCTCGATGCGCTCGCTCAGGGCGCGCTTGCCGCGACGCTTGCCGCGGCGCTCCGCGAAGATCCCGTCTTCGAGAGCTTCCACTTCCTTCTCGGAGATGCGTCCTATCAGCTCGGCGAGCACGAGCGCGCGACGGTCGAGCTTCGTCGCTACCTCGAGCGAGAGTCCCCGCGGCTCGCCGACGATGCCCACTTCAAGCTCGCGCACGCGCTCCAGCTCCTCGGTCGTCCGGACGAGGCGCGCAAAGCCTACGCGGCCGCGCTGTCCGCGAACGCCAAGAGCGCGCATCGCACGCAGATCCGTTTCGAGCTCGGGCAGCTCGCGCTCGAGGCGAAGGACCACGCCACCGCGAAGAACGTCTTCGAGCAGGTCATCGCCGATGATCCGGCGGGAAAGCTCGCGCCTCACGCGTGGCATTTCCTGGGATGGATCGCGCAGCACGAAGGTGATCACGAGCGCGCCATCGCCGCGCTTCGGAAGCTCGTCGACGGTTTCCCCGATCACGAACTCGAGGCCGAGGGCCTCTACCTTCTCGCGCTGAGCTTGCGAGCGAGCGGCCGGCTCGATGAGGCGCGAAACGTCCTCGAGCGCTTGGAGCGAAAGCATCCCGACGCGGGAATCGCGGAGAAGGTCAAGCTCGAAGAGGCGGTGACGCTCGCGCGCGCCGGACGTCACGCGGACGCGATCCCTCGGCTCGAGGCGCTGCGATCGGCGACGCTTCCGCCGACTCTTCGTCTCCTTCTCGAGTACGAGCTCGCCTGGTCCTATCGCCGCGCCGAACGCATGGACGATGCGATCGCTGCCTATCGAGAGCTCCTCTCGCTCGCGGCGAAGGATCGCGGCGCGGATGTCGACGGCCTCGCGTCCGCGGCGCGCCTCGAGCTCGGCGAGCTCGAGTTCGACGCGGGACGCATCGAGTCGGCCCGGACGCTCCTCTCTCCCCTCGCATCCGATGCCGGCCCGCTTCGCGAGAAGGCCTTGTATCGGCTCGCGTGGTGCCATTACCGCGAGGATGAGACGGCGAAGCTCGAGGGAACGTGGACTGCCCTTTCGCGCGACTATCCGACGAGCGGCTTCCTCACGGAGATCGCTCTCCTGCTCGCGCGGGCCCACGTCGAGGAGCGCGCCTTCGCGAAAGCCTCCGCGCTTTTCGAGAAGGTCGAGCGCATGGGCGGATCGTCTCGCGAGGCGCAGCTCGCGCGCGTCAGCCGAGCCGAGTGCTTGAACGAGGAGAGACGTTTCGAGGAGAGCCGAAAGCTTCTCGAGAGCTTCCACGAGTCGTTTCCGAGCTCGCCCTACGCAACGCGCGCGCGCTTCGCGGCGGGTCAAGCGCTCGAGAGCCTCGGCGAGCTCGAGAAAGCGATCGATGAGTATCGCCGCGCGACCGAAGGCGGCTCGGAGATCGCCGCGCGCGCGCAGTTTCAAATCGGGCAGTGCCTTGCCGCGCGGGAGAAATACGAGGATGCGATCGTCGAGTTTCTCCAAGTGCCCGTGCGCTTCGCGTATCCCGAGTGGTCGAGCCGCGCCCTCCTCCAGGTCGCCGGCTGCTTCGAGGCTCTCGAGAGTTTCGAGAAGGCGCGCGAGTACTACACCGAAGTGATTCGCGAGCACGGCACGCGCGCGGAGGCGAAAGTCGCTCGCGAGCGGCTGCAAGCGATCCCCTAGACGGAAACCCGAATGCTCAACCTCGATTCGTTCCCAGCGCCAGCGTGCGGCCAGATCCGCCGCGCGGCCGTGGTCTTCGTGCTGACCCTCGCGTCGGCGCTCTCCTTCATCGCGTGCTCGACCTCCCTCGCGCAGGCGCAAGGCGCGGCGGCGGAGGAGGTCGCGACGGCCGAAAGCGGCGAGACGGTCTACAGCCTGCTCGTCAAGGGCGGCTTTCTCATGTGGCCGATCGGGCTCTGCTCGATCGTCGTCCTGATGTTCGCGATCGAGCGCGCGGTCGCGCTTCGCCGCCTCCGCACCGTGCCGCCCGAGCTTCTCGACTCGCTCTTCGAGGCGTTGCCCGCGCGCGAAGGCTCCGAAGAACGGCACGACGAGGCGATCTCCCTTCTCGAGGGCTCGCGATCGATCCTCGGCGATGTCCTTCGCACGGGCGTCGCGCGTCTTGCCGCGGGCGCGCACGCCACGAAGATCATCCTCGAAGAGGCCGCGCTCAAGGAGGCGCACCGTCTCCACCGAAAGCTTCGCCCCTTCTCCGTCGTCGAGACGCTCGCTCCGCTTCTCGGGCTTCTCGGCACCGTCTACGGCATGATCACCTGCTTCGAGAACGCGGTGTCGGTCGACACGGCCTCGCGCGCCCAGACGCTCGCGAGCGGGATCTACGCCGCGCTCGTCACGACGGCGGCGGGGCTCACGGTCGCCATTCCGGCGAAGGTCCTCTTCCACTGGTTCGAGTCGCGCGTCGACCGGGTGATCGATGCGCTCGAGGAGCGGCTCCAAGCCTTCCTCGATTTCTATTTCGATGAGGCCGAGCTCGCGACTGCGACCGCCGACGATGACGTCACCGCGCCGGCTCGCCTGGCGATGGCGCCCGCGAGCGGCGACGGCGCCCGAAAGGCGAAACGACGAGAGCGAGACGAGCTCGCGCTCGGGGGCATCGAGCGGACGAGCGAGGCATGAATCTCCGACGCGACCCGGGGCGCGCGCAGGCGTCGTTCAACCTGACTCCGCTCCTCGACATGCTCTTCATCCTGATCGTCTTCTTCCTCGCGACGAGCCGCTTCCAGGAGGACGAGCGCGACGAGGCGATCCGACTCGTCGAGAGCCGATCGAAGCTCCCGATCGCCACGGCGACGGATCTCCTCGTGATCGAGGTCCTCGCAAGCGGCGAGAAGCGTGTGCACGGACAGGCGAAGTCGCTCGAGGAGATCGAGGAGATCCTGCGCGAGCGGATCGCCCAGAAGAAGGGCTCGGACGTCGTCATTCGCGCCGATCGCCGGGCTCTCGTCGGGCACCTTCAAGAGACCACCGAAATCTGCCATCGGCTGGGGCTCGAGACACCCAAGATCGCCTATGCGCAAGGATCGTGACCGTGCCCGTCGTCGCGCGCGAGGAGAAGGAGATCCGCCGGACCGAACGCGATCGTTCGGCGAGGCCGGCGCATCGCGGCCGCGCTGACGCGCTCGAGCGCCGATCGCGAGACGCGCGGGGAAGGAGGCGGCCATGAGCCTCCGCAGGCTCCTTCGCTACGCGTCGATCGGCGCGTCGATCCTGCTCGCGGGAGTCGTCCTCGCGCTCGCGTGGGCCTGGTGGACGGGAAACCTCGTCCGCACCGTCTACTACGACGCGGACGGAAACCGCCTCGAGGGCGAGAACGCGCGGGTGCGCCAGGTTTTGTGGTCGCCCCCGACCGCGCTCTCTCCCGCGAGCATCTCGCCCGATTCCGCCGACGTCGCGTCGCGGCTCTACGGCTCCGATCGTCTACTCGTCCTCTCGGAGCGAAACGAGCACGGCGACCGCGA
>Ga0079224_100015386_pt1 | contig 10717 bp, 5 predicted proteins | sample Stecom2015_FD_80414 | JGI IMG/M metagenome (GOLD analysis project Ga0079224, IMG submission 80414) | Agricultural soil microbial communities from Utah to study Nitrogen management - Steer compost 2015 | ecosystem: Environmental > Terrestrial > Soil > Agricultural land | place: USA: Utah...
CGAGCACCTACACCGCGGCAGAATCCGTCGCCGGCGTGGCCGACGCCTGGGACGCCCCGCTGCGCGGCAACTTCAACCAGCTCATGAAACTCAAGGAGATGTACCCGCACCTCCAGATCGTGTGGTCCTTCGGCGGCTGGACCTACTCCGGCGGCTTCGGCCAGGCCGCGCAGAACCCCGCGGCCTTCGCCCAGTCCTGCTACGACCTCGTCCACGACGCCCGCTGGGACGGCCTGTTCGACGGCATCGACATCGACTGGGAGTACCCGAACGCCTGCGGCCTCACCTGCGACACCAGCGGCACCGAGGCCTACGCGACGCTGATGGGCGCGCTCCGGGCCGAATTCGGGAACGAACTGGTCACCGCGGCGATCACCGCCGACGGCACCGAGGGCGGCAAGATCGACCTCGGCGGCTACGGCGAGGCGGCCCAGTACGTCGACTTCTACATGGTCATGACGTACGACTACTTCGGAGCGTGGGCCACCACGGGACCGACCGCGCCGCACTCCCCGCTGCACCACTACGACGCCATCCCGACCGCGGGATTCAACGGCGAGACCGCCATCGCGAAGCTCAAGTCGCACGGCGTCCCGGCGGACAAGATGCTGCTCGGCTTCGGCTTCTACGGCCGCGGCTGGACCGGCGTCAGCGACCCCGCCCCCGGCGGCTCGGCCACCGGCGCCGCGCCCGGCACCTACGAGGCCGGCATCGAGGACTACAAGGTCCTCGTCGGCGAATGCCCCGCCACCGGCACCGTCGCGGGCACCGCCTACGCCCACTGCGGCAACGAGTGGTGGAGCTACGACACCCCTGAGACGATCGCGGGGAAGGTCGACTGGCTCAACGCCCAGGGCCTGCTCGGAGCGTTCTCCTGGGAGCTCTCGGGCGACACCGGCGACGGCGAACTCATGGACGCCATCCACAGCGGACTGAACTAGTCCGCTCGCGGCGGGCGGCCGACACGGCGCTGCCGACCGCCCGCCGCGGCCCACCTCGAGCCGGTCACTCCGCCGAGGTGTACACCCCGCAGGCCAGGCGCGAGACCTCAGAGGCCGGATAGTCCCGCAGCCGCCGCAGGAGCTCACGCCACTCGGGCGTCCAGCCGGCCCTCGAACCGGGCATGCGGATCGCGGCCGCGGCCAGCACGCAGGCGTTCGGCACCCCGGAGGAGGCCAGGCGCTCGAAGAACGGCAGCAGCCCCGGGAGCCGGTCCGCGTACAGCCGCTGCTCCAGCTCCCGCGCCAGCTCGAACGCCTCAACCGGGTCGCCGATCCGGGAGGCCAGCCGCCGCAGCGTCGTCGAGTCCGCCTCCCAGGGGACCGTGGCGAACAGCAGCCGCGTGCCCAGATCCACCGGGAGCCGATCGACCAGCAGGGCCGGCACCCCCTCGACCGCGCCGCGGTGCAGCGCGGACGTCAGCAGCGAGACCAGCCGCTCCAGGCGCTGGCGGACCGGCGAGTCCCGCTCGGCCGTGGCGTTGGGCTCCACCCGCTCGCCCGATCGCAGCCGCCGCACCGCCTCCAGCAGCGGATCCCAGTCCCCGCCGCCGACGGCCAGATCGCACAGCGCCCCGAGCCCCGCGCTCCAGTGAGCGGTGGCGTCGAGATCCGAGGCCAGATCGACGAGCGCGTCCCGCACTTTCACGGCGTAGGGCGCCCAGCGCCCCGCGACGAGCAGGGCCGCCTCCATCAGGCGCTCATCGCCCGAATCGGCGGCATGGGCCAGCAGCTCCGCGTAGCCGGAGCGATGCCGAGGGGCCACCGCGAGGGGGGCCGGCGCCAGCGCGGGCGCGGCGACATCGGCGCCGAACCGCGGCGAGTCCGCCACGATCCGCCTGGCCCAGGGGCGGTCGAGATGGCCCACGAGCCCGGCGACGATCGCCTCGCGGACGCCTTCGGGCAGGGCCTCCTCGCCCCACATGCGCTCGACGGCCTCCTCGGCCTGGGGCAGGCGGTACTCGAGCATGAGCCGCACGCCCTGCTTGCGGGTCGCGAGCTTTCCCGCATCGAGCATCGAGGCGACCCGCTCGCCCAGGAAATCGGGTCGCATCCGGCGGGCGAGCCGTGCCAGGCCGATCCCCGCGACAGGGGCCTTCGGGCCCGCGGCATGCTCCATGAGCAGGTCCCAGGCCCGTTCGAACGGCCGCGCCGCGTCCGTCGCCGCGATCACCGATGCGGCCAGGGCCCGGTCCGCGTCGACCGGGAGCCCTTCGAGATCCTCGACTCGCAGTCCCGCCACGCGCGACATGGCCCTGACGGCCATGGCCCGCTCGCGGCCGCTGCGGCGCCCGTCCCGCGCCAGTGAGGCGAGCGCGTCCAGATACGCCTCTCGCACCGCCGGGGGCCATCGCCGGGTGATGCTCCGGCTCAAGGGCCGCAGCAGCATCGCCGTCCCCTCGCCGGGAGCGGCGAGCCAGCGGGCGAGCGCGTCGACGCGCTCGCGGGTCAGCAGGGCGAAGACCGGCGGGACGGCGGCCATCGCCGGGTCCGCCTCGACGAGTTCGGCGGCCGCCTTCCCGTCTGCGGCGACCAGGCGCGAGGCCGCTCTGCGGGCCGCGTCGGCGTCGGCCGACCGGGAGGCCTCGCGCAGCAGCGCGAGCAGTTCCGGCACCTCGCCGGCGCGGCGCCCCAGCGCCTCGGCGAACACCAGCGGCAGTTTGAACCGGCCGACCTCGGCCTGGCCCGCCATGACCGGTGCCAGGCGGCGGCACAGCTCCACGACGGCCCCGGTCGGCAGTGGACGGACCGCCGCGGCGATGTCGCGGCTGCCGCTCTCGGCGGCGACGCGTTCGAGCTGCCCGTAACCGAACTCGGTGAACGCCGGACGCCGGTGGCTCATGCCGAGCAGGAGCATCCGGGAGGCGAGGCGGAGCAGCCCGTGGTTCGTCTGCGAGGAGCGCCAGGGCGAGCCGAGCACGGCGTCGATCAGCTCGCCGAGCCTCGGCAGATGTGCCTCCTGCCACCGGTGCGCGGGCACCTTCGCCAAGGCGCCGAGCGCGGCGACGTGGACGGGGTCCTGCTCCCGTGCCAGGCGGTCCGTCGCGCCGAGCATCGTCGTGACCGCCTTGGGGCCGTCGAGGCCGGCGCAGCGGATGAGGCGCTCGTAAGCGGCCGACCGCTCGAGGGTCGAGGACCGGCCGGTGGCCGCGAGCAGTTCCCGGTGGACCTCTCGGAACGGCAGGAGCGAACGCAGGTCCTCCCGCAGCGCCCGGTCGTCGGCCACCTTGCGGTGGGAGAGCTGTTCACGGGCCGCCCTGCGCCGCAACCGTTTCGGCAGCAGCGCGGCATGCCTGCGCAGCAGCGGGCTCCGCGGTTCGTCGCCGCAGGCGGTCAGCACCGCTTCGCGCCGCGAGGGCGCCAGCATCGGCAGCAGCCGCGCCTGCGCGTGGTCCCTGCCCGGGCCGGCGAGGAGGAACGCGGCGATGGTCGCGGTGTCCTGCTCGGCCAGGCGTCGCAGCACCCGCCGATGGTAGTAGGAGGCCCTGATCAGCGAGGCGCGCGCCGGATCCAGGACGAACCGCCACGTGGCCTCGGCGTCCGCCCTCGCCAGGCGCGGCAGTGACTCGGCGACCACCGGGGACAGGTCCTCGACCCAGAAGCGCTCGAACAGCGGCAGCCACGGGCCCGGCGCGGCCTCGACCGCCGCCGTGACCCCTCCACGGTGGTGGGACCACCACTGCGCCCACTGCGAGTGCGGCAGCCCGGCGAGACTCTGCTCGGCGTACTCGGCGAAGAGGAGCGGGCGCCGGCGCGCGAGCGTCGACCAGGCGGTGAAGGCGTAGGCCAGCTCCGGCAGCGCCGCGGCGCAGGCCGCCTTGCCGCAGGCGGTGAGCAGCCGCGCGGCCTCGCGCTCGCCGAAGCGCTCCCGCACCTGCGGGAGCAGGCGATCGGCCAGGTCCTCGCGCCTCCAGGCGCGCAGCGCCCGGTAGGCGGCGAGCCGGAGGTGAAGGGCGCCTTCGAGCACGGCCCGTTCGAGGGCGTCGTCGAGCCCGCCGAGTGCCGCCGCGGCCTTGACCGCGGTGGCCGCGACATCGCAGTCCTCATGGGAGAGCAGCGAGGCGATGTGCTCGCGGTTCCCGGCCACGCGGGCCAGGAACACGGACAGCTCGGCGGCGAACGTGCCGTGCCCGACCAGCTCGACGAGTTCGGCGCCGAGACCGTCGCCGGCGCGCTCGCGCGCGTACGCGGCGAGGAACCGCTTGCGCTCGCCGACCGGCATGGTCGCGACGCGAGCCGGCAGGTCTACTGCGGACAGGGGTTGAGAGCTCAACGGCCCTCCTGGTTCTCGTGGAGTCAAGGGCGGGCCACCGCGTCCTCCGACACCGGGGGCGAGGGTACGAGGGGTGTGCGGTCCGAAGCGAGCGCACCGTTCGCGGGGGCCGGGCTCATCGGCGACAGGGACTCGTCTCGTCGAACGTCACGGCGCCATTATAGGGCTCCGGCGGGATCGGCGGAGGCACGGTGATCCGGACGCGGCACCGGCGCGCACGTTTCGTGCGCGCCGGTGCCGCGGAGTCCCGCTCTACCGGAAGGGGTACCCCGGGTAGATATAGCCCGCGCCCCAGTAGGGCGTGTGCCCGTAGTAGCCGTAGACGTCCTCGTAGGGACGCTCCGGCTCGGGCGTCAGCTCGGGGTCGTAGACCGGTCCGGAGGCCACGTGCTCCCGGTCCTTGTCGATGCGCACGTGCTTGTCGTCGACGCCGGTGACGGCGTCCACGGGAACGAGGACCTGCTTCTTCCCCATGCCCAGGAAGCCGCCCGAACCCACTTCCAGGAACCGGACTCGGCGCTCCCGCTGGTCGATGACCAGCCCGTCGACCTTGCCGGTCTCCTCGCCGTTGCGGTCGACCACGGTGTGGCCGCGGACGTCGTCGACCTCGTTGGCGAGCGTCAGGTCGGTGTCGCCGAGCCGCACGAGCGTCGTTGTCTCATCAGCCATGATGTTCCCTTCGTCGTGATTGACGAGGGGCGGATACCCGAGGGCGCGGTCGGCGAAACACGCCGCCCGAGTGCGATGAGGGTCAAGAGCGCTGCGCGGGAACGCGAGTCGTGCCTCCGGCCGGGCGCAGGGCGTCCATGGACCGGTCCAGGTGCGGGACGAACCGCTCGGGATCGCCGCCGGCCGCGACCTGGGAGATGGCCGCGTGGAGACATGCGAAGGCCGCTCCGACCATGGCGCGCATGACGACAGGGTCGCTCGCGCCTCCGGGGCCCCGAGCGGCGGCGCGCTCGAGGAGCACCTCGGTCAGCCGCTGCTGGATGCGGTCGAGGCGCCGCAGGTAGGCGGCCAGCAGGTGCGGGCTCTCCTCGATGATCCGCTGGACCGCCGCGCCGTGCTCGCGGCGCTCGCGGTCGGCGAACCGCTCGGCGACGCACTCGAAGGCGCGGCGGAGCGAGTCCCACTCGGGCTCGTGGGCAGGGCGGGCGGCGACGACGGCGGCGAGCTCGTCGCTCAAACGATCCAGGTTGTCGAGGATCACATCGTCCTTCGACGCGAAGTAGCGGAAGAAGCTGCGCTGGGAGATCCCCATGGCCTCCGCGATCTGATCGACCGTGGTCTCCTCGAAGCCCTTGGCGATGAACAGGGCCTCAGCCGTCTCCGCCAGCTGCGTCCGCACCGTCCGCCGCGACGCCTCGCGCAGCCCCCCGCCATTAGCCATCGAGGGAATTGTACCGAATCAAAAGACTGGCAGTGGCTGACAGATCGGACGTAGACTGCACCGCGGTGCTTTCTCTCGCGCACCAGAGTCCCCAGGGCCGCACGGCGGTGACCCCTCCCGGCCCTTCCCCATGATCGTAAGGAAAGGTTCTCCATGAGCGTTGACCAGCGCCGGGATGACGCCGAAGCGGCGTCCACCGAGCAGTCGGGGTCGGGGATTCCAAGGCAGATCAAAATCGTCATAGCCCTGCTCCTCGGCGCCTCGTTCGTCATGATCCTCAACGAGACCGTCATGGGCGTGGCGATCCCCAGGCTCATGGAGGAGCTCACCGTCAGCGCCGCCACGGCGCAGTGGCTCACCACCGCCTTCATGCTCACCATGGCCGTCGTCATCCCCACCACCGGGCTGATCCTCCAGCGCTTCACGACCAGAGCGGTCTTCATCGCCGCCATGTCGCTGTTCACCGGCGGCACCCTCCTCGCCGCCGCCGCGCCCTCCTTCGGCTTCCTCGTGACCGCGCGCGTCATCCAGGCCAGCGGCACCGCCGTGATGCTGCCGCTGCTGATCACGACCGTGCTCACCTTCGTCCCGGCCGACCGGCGCGGGCGGACGATGGGCCTGATCACCATCGTCATCTCCGTCGCCCCGGCCGTGGGGCCCACCTTCTCCGGCTTCATCCTCTCGATCCTGGAGTGGCGGTGGATGTTCCTGTCCGTCCTCCCGATCGCCGGACTGAGCCTGGTGTTCGGCGCGGCGATGGTCAAGAACATCACCGAGCCCAAGTCGGTGCGGTTCGACCTGCTCTCGGTGGTGCTCTCGGCCTTGACGTTCGGCGGTTTGATCTACGGGCTCAGCAGCATCGGTGAGGCCGCCGCCGGATCGGGCACCCCGCTGCCCCCCGCCGTGCCGATCGCGATCGGCGCGCTCGCCCTGCTCCTGTTCGTGCGCCGCCAGCTGGTCCTGCAGCGCGGCGACGCGGCCCTGATGGATCTCCGGCCGTTCCGCAACCGCACCTTCGTCGTCGGCGTCGTCATGATGCTCATCTCCATGGGCGCCCTGTTCGGCACGCTCATCCTCCTGCCGATCTACCTGCAGAACGTCCTCGGACTGACCACGCTGGAGACCGGCCTGGTGCTGCTGCCCGGCGGCCTGGCCATGGGCCTGATCGCGCCGATCATCGGGCGGCTGTTCGACCGCTTCGGCCCCCGGCCGCTGGTCATCCCCGGCGCCTTCGTCGTCGCCGCGGCGCTCGCGCTGCTGAACCTGCTCGATGAGAGCAGCTCCGCGTCGTTCGTCCTCGCCGTCAACCTGATGCTCAGCATCGGGCTCGGTTTCATGATGACCCCGCTGATGACCTCCGCGCTCGGGTCGCTCAAGCCCGAGCTGTACCCGCACGGCAGCGCGATCGTCAACACGCTGCAGCAGCTCGCGGGCGCCGCCGGCACCGCGCTGTTCATCACCATCATGACCACCGGCACCGCCGACAACCTCGCGGCCGGCCTGGACCCGATCGTCGCGCAGGCCGAGGGCATCCACAGCGCGTTTCTGTGGGGCGCGGCGCTGTCGCTGGTCGCCGTGGCCGCCTCCTTCCTGGTCAAACGCCCGACGGAAGCCGCGACCGACGCCGCGCCGGCGCACTGACCGGCCGGCGGAACGCGAAGGGCCCGATCCCGGATCGGGCCCTTCGCGTTCCGCCGAGCGCTCCCGGCGCAGGAGAGGCCCGACGGCCCGGCTCAGAGCCGGCCCAGGCGCTCGACCGCTTCCTGAAGCACTTCCCGCCGTTTGCAGAAGGCGAAGCGGACCTGCGTCCGGCCGATGTCCGGGGTGTCGTAGAACACCGAGGCGGGCACGGCGACGATCCCGCACCGTTCGGGCAGTGCACGGCAGAAGGCGAAGCCGTCCTCCTCGCCCAGCGGCGCGATGTCGGTGGTGACGAAGTAGGTGCCCTGCGGCCGGTAGACCTCGAACCCGGCGGCCTCCAACCCGGCCGACAGGAGATCGCGCCTCGCGCGCAGCTCCTCGCGGAACCCGGTGAAGTAGGCCTCGGGCAGGCGCAGGGCCTCGGCCACGGCGTACTGGAAGGGGCCCCCGCTCACGTACGTCAGGAACTGCTTGGCCGTGCGCACGGCGGCGACGAGCTCCGCGGCGGCGGTGACCCAGCCGACCTTCCACCCGGTGAAGGAGAAGGTCTTCCCCGCCGAGGAGATCGAGACCGTGCGCTCCCGCATGCCCGGCATGGCGGCCAGAGGAAGATGCTCGCCGTCGAAGACCAGATGCTCGTAGACCTCGTCGGTGACGACGAGGAGATCGCGGGCCACGGCGAGCTCGGCGACGGCGGCCAGCTCCTCGCGGGTGAGGACCATGCCGGTGGGGTTGTGCGGCGAGTTCAGCAGCAGCAGGCGGGTGCGCGGGGTGACGGCGTCGTGGAGGGCGTCGAGGTCGGGCCTGAAATCGGGGGCGCGGAGCGTGAGGGGCACGCGGACGGCGCCTGCCATGGCGATGCAGGCGGCGTAGGAGTCGTAGAAGGGCTCGAACGCGATGACCTCGTCGCCGGGTTCGAGGAGGGCGAGCATGGAGGCCGCGATCGCCTCGGTGGCTCCGGTGGTGACCAGCACTTCGCCCTCCGGATCGAAGGACAGGCCGTAGCGGCGCCGCTGGTGCTCGGCGATGGCCCGCCGCAGCTCGGGGACGCCGGGGCCGGGCGGGTACTGGTTGCCGCGCCCTTCGCGGACGGCGCGAGCGGCGGCCTCCGCGACCTGCGGCGGGCCGTCGGTGTCGGGAAAGCCCTGCCCGAGATTGATGGCGCCGGTGCTCGCGGCCAGGGCCGACATCTCGGCGAAGATCGTGGTGCCGAATCCTTCCAGCCTCCGGTTCAGCAGTGGCCTCTCCCGCATGTCCCCATCCCCACTTTCCGCCTCCGGGCACTGGCGTTCGCACGGCCCTGGCGCCCGGCGGCGTCCGCATCGAACCACACCGCGAGGCGGAGCGCCGAGGCGAACCGCCTCGACCCAAGGTACGGCAGCGGGGGCGACACTCGCGGCAGGCCGCCCGCGCTCACCGGGAACGAGGCCCCGAGCGGGCCGCGAAGCCGGCGGAGCCCCCACGGCAGGCGCCGCGGGGCCCGGCCCCGCCCCCGCGGCGCCGCCTGTCAGGAGAGCGTGAAGGTGATGAACCTGGGCTTGTAGATGCTCGGGTCCCGGTAGTGGGCGCCTTCGGGGCCCACCGTGGTGTCGAAGTGGTTGACGTTGTAGGACAAGGTGAAGGTGTCGCCCGAACTGAGCGTCCGGTGGATGTGGGGGTTGTAGGCGAAGACGTCCTCGTCGCCGTAGCTGCCCCAGGGGCCGGTCTCCGGCATCGCGAATATCAGGCTCTGGTTGGTGAACGGCCCCGCGGGGGAGCAGGAGGTGTAGGCGTACACCTCGTTGTTGAACGCGAGAGTGGAGTCCTGGCTCACCAGCACGTACTGGCCGTTCCATCTGGTCACGGAGTACTCGTTGGCGATGCCGTTGAGCCCGAGCGCGGCGTCGGACTCGTAGGCGGTCCACCCGTCCGGCGTCCAGTACTGCCATTCGTCGACGGCGCCGAGGTCGCTCCCGTGGACGCGGGCGATCCGCTGCTTCTTGTCGATCGGCGCGTCGGCGAGCCCGTAGACGTAGGTGTAGCCGTCGCCCGACTCGCCGGCCGGCAGCAGCGCCGAGCCCCACGCGCCCGCCTGGGAGGGGAGCTCCTCGACCCGCAGGGGCTCGCTCAGGTCGTTCAGGGAGAACGTGGCCACGACGTTGCGGTTGAAGCCCCAGTCCCAAGCGCCCGTGCCGAAACGGTAGTACTCCTGGTAGACCACCTGGAGATGGTCGACGCCGTTCTGGCGGGAGATCATGCCGTCGCCGAGCCAGAACCAGTGGTCGGCCTCGGCGGGCGGGAGGATCGCGGTCGGATTCGCGGTGGTGCCGCCGTGGATCGTCGACAGCGAACCACCGTCCTGCCGGACGAAAGTGCTGTTGACCAGGGGCGCCGAGACGGGCCTGGTGCCGTCGGCGTTGAGCGGTCCGAGGAAGGTGTCCGAGAACAGCCACAGCAGGTCCCCGTCCGGCAGCCGCACCGAGTAGGTCGAGTCGCCGCCCGTCCAGCCGTTCGGGGTGCTCTCGGCGTAGTCCAGGAACAGCTGCTCGGGCGCGGCGCCGGTCCGGACGTCGCCCACGTCGAGGTCCGAGAGGCCGCACGAGGGGGTGCTCAGGGGGACGAGGGCCCGCACCCGCCACGAGTGGTCGCGTCCGTCGCCGTCCGCCTCGCTCGAGTCGTGGCCGAGGTCGGTGCGGGTCGCCACGAGGGTGACGACCATCGGGTGGGCGAAATCGGCGACGGTGATGACGTTGTTCGCGTTCGGGTGGACCGCGCGGGCGGCGGTGGGGTACTCCGAGAGCGGACCGGGGCTGTTGACCGGCGACCAGACGAGCGCCACGTATTCGATGTCATCACGATCCTGAGTGGATATTGTCAGGGTCGACCGGTGGCCGTCGGTGGGATCGCCCGAGCCTTTCACGGCCGAGAAGTCGAAGTACGCCGCGCCGCCCGGCTCGATGGTGGAGCCGTAGGACTCGTCGTGCCCCAGCGGCACCGCCCGCGTGGTCCGGGCGGGACGCTCGAGGCCCAGGAGATGGTCGTCGGTCCCGCCGTAGCCGAGGCGGTCGCGCCACAGGTCCCGGTCGGGGTCGGCATAGCCGAAGCCGGCCATGGGGTTCGGCGGTGCGCCTCCCTGCTCGGCGGCGAGCCGGTAGTTGGCTACCGCGAAGCCCAGCAGCGTCGAATCGCGGTCGAGTCCGTACCCGGCCAGCGTCGCCTCGATCGCGGCGATCGGGTACACGTCATGGGAGGCGATCCGCTCCCAGGTGCGCCGCACGAACGACCGGTCGGTCCGCTCGCTGAGGTAGACCGGGAGCACGAAGGCGCCGTACTGGCGCGAGGCGCCCAGTTCGTCCGCGGCGTTGAGCGCCCGCCCCGGATCGGACAGGAACGCGTCCACATTGCGGGCGTACAGTTCCGCGGCTGCGGGATTGA
>Ga0079224_100015387_pt1 | contig 10716 bp, 5 predicted proteins | sample Stecom2015_FD_80414 | JGI IMG/M metagenome (GOLD analysis project Ga0079224, IMG submission 80414) | Agricultural soil microbial communities from Utah to study Nitrogen management - Steer compost 2015 | ecosystem: Environmental > Terrestrial > Soil > Agricultural land | place: USA: Utah...
CCCGGCGAATTCGCCCTGCTGCCCATCGTGGAGAGCCACTACCGGCCGATTCCCGGCCCCCCCGGACGGCCGGCCGGAATCTGGCAGATGGTGGGAGGGACCGCGCGACAGGCGGGCCTGCGCATCGACGCCTGGTTCGACGGCCGCCTCAATCTCGCCGCCAGTACCGCCGCCGCCGTCCGCCTGTTCGACCGCTACGCCGAGCTGTTCGCCGAGGACTGGCGTCTGGTGGCCTCCGCCTGGAACGCCGGCGAATATCGCATCCGCCGTCTGGTCGACCGCCACGCCCGGCCCGGCCCGGATGCCGCCGACCTGCAGGCCATGGGCCTGCCCGGTGCCAGCCTGGAGTATCTGGACAGACTGCTGGCGCTGGCCTGCCTGGTACGCGAACCGGAACGGTACGGGCTGGACCTGCCGGCGCTGTCGCCCGGGCGGCGTCTGGGCGAGCTGGAGCTGGACGGCACGGTGGGGGAATCCCTGGCACGCGCGCTGACGGGGCTGTCTGCGGACGAGTTCCAGCGGTTCAACGGCGGGCTGTTGCGCGGGCGCAACCCGCCGGGCGACCGCCTGGTCCTCCTTCTGCCCGAGGCCCGCCTCGACCCGGCACGACAGGCCCTGGCCGCGATACCCCCGGCGCGGCGCCTGCACTGGCGCCAACGCCTCCCGAAAGCCGGGGAAAGCCTGCGGGACATCGCGCACGAACACGGCATGGCCGTCGATGCCCTGCTCTCGCTCAACGGGCTCGGGGATGCAGAACCGCCTCCGGACCAGCCGTTGTGGCTTCCGGCCGTGGGCGGCCCGGAAGACGCCCTGGCGGCCGAAGGTACGAGTGCCGCGCACGAGCATATCGTCCGCAGCGGGGAGAGCCTGTGGGTCATCGCCCGCCGCCACGGCCTGACCGTGGCGGAACTGCTTCGTTACAATCGCCTGCCAGACACGCGGATCAGGCCCGGCCAGAAGCTGCGCCTGTCACCGCCCTGACCGACGCCTTTCCACCTTCCCGGAGAACAGCGCATGGGATTCCTCGCCGGCAAGCGTGCCCTCGTCGTGGGCATCGCCAGCAACCGTTCGATCGCCTGGGGCATCGCCGAAGCCATGCACCGCCAGGGTGCGGAACTGGCCCTGACCTACCAGAACGAGCGCCTGAAGGAGCGCGTGGAGGACGCCGGCAGGGAGTTCGACACCGACCTCATCCTGCCCTGCGACGTGGCCGATGACAGCCAGATTGAGGCGCTGTTCGGCGAGCTCGGCAGGCACTGGGACGGCCTGGACATCCTCGTGCATTCCGTCGCCTACGCACCTCGCGAGGCGCTGCAGGGCGGGTTCCTGGACGGCCTGACACGCGAGAACTTCGCCATCGCGCACGACATCTCCAGCTACAGCCTGGCGGCACTGGCCAAGGCCGCCCGTCCGATGATGCGCGGCCGCAACGGCGCCATCCTCACACTCACCTATCTGGGCGCGGTGCGCGCTATGGCCAACTACAACGTCATGGGCCTGGCCAAGGCCAGCCTGGAAGCGAACGTGCGCTTCCTGGCCTACAACCTGGGCCCGGAGGGCACCCGCGTGAACGCCATCTCCGCCGGCCCGATCCGTACCCTGGCCGCTTCCGGCGTGGGCAACCTGCGCAGGATGATGGAAATGGTGGCCGACGCCTCGCCCCTGCGCCGCAACGTCACCATCGAGGACGTGGGCAATACGGCGGCCTTCCTCTGCTCCGACCTGGCGGCCGGCATCACCGGCGAGGTCACCTACGTGGACGCCGGCTACAACATCGTGGCCATGTCCGGCATCGACTGACCGGACCCTTCCCGCAGTCGTTTCGCGCCCGCCTGCGACCAGGTGGCGGGGAGGCGGCTCCCCGCCCCCTGCCGGCCCCGGGCTGCGCCAGGGAATCAGCGGGCAGGCGCAACCGGGACACCAGCCCCGGGCGATGTCCTCCGCCCTTCCATGATCCTGCCGCCGGACCTGCAGGTCCCCGTCGTTCCGCAGCGCCGTCAGAACGCGCCGGGCCCTTGCCCTGGGCGTGGGGCCTGGACGGCGGACGTATCCGTCCGCCGCCAGCACGCCGCCAGCGTCCTTATTGCTGCTGGTCCAGCCGCTCCTCGGCGATGGTGATCTTCATGCCCTGGCGGAGAGCCTCGACCAGGGCCTGGGCCTCGCCCATGCCCAGACGCTGCTGCAACTCGTTGCGCACCTGCTCGCGCCGGGCCTGCTCCACCTGGGCCGGATCGCCATCGCTCACCCTGGCGAGCTCGACCAGGGCCCAGCTGTCTCCGAACTGGACCCGTGCGCGCACGGGCGCCTCGCCCTCGGGGCGCCGCAGGCGGAAGACCTCGCGAACCAGGCGGTTGTCCGGCACCATCGCGACACGCGTGACCCCGTCCGCCACCTGCACTTCGCCTTCCAGTTCGCCGGCGATCTCCTCCAGCGGACGTCCACCCTCGAAGTCGGCGAACAGCGCCTCGACGCGCTCACGCAGGGCATCGGCCCGGCGCTGCGCCACGATACGCGCGCGGATGCCGTCGGCAACCTCTTCCAGCGGCTTGGGCGCCGCCGGGACATGGTCGGTCACACGCATGGCGATGACGTGGTTGGGGCCGACCTCGACCGGCTCGCTGACCAGTCCCTCGCGCAGCACCTCGTCGGCAAAGGCCGCATCGCGTACAGACGGCATGACGAACGGACCTTCCCCGGACATGCGCGTGAACGGCTTCGAGGTCCTGATCTCCAGCCCCAGGGCCTCGGCGGCCGGCACGAGGGAGGTAGGCTCGTCCAGCACACGGTCGGTAAGCTGGCCCACGCGGTCGCTGAACAGGCGCTCGGCCTCGTTCCGCCTGTAGTCGGCGGCCAGACGCCCGCGCACCTCCTCGAACGGCGTGCGCGTTTCCTCGCGCACCTCGCGCAGGTGGATGATGTGGTAGCCGTCGACACCCAGAACCGGGTCGGAAATGGTTCCCGATTCCATCTGGAACAGGACTTCCTCGAAGGCGGGGTCGGTGACACCACGACCCAGCCAGCCCAGGTCACCCCCCTTGTCGCGCGAGCCGAGGTCCTGCGAATGCTCGCGCGCCAGGGCTGCAAAGTCCGCCCCTTCGGCCCGCGCCTGCGCCACCAGTTCCTCGGCCCGGGCCAGGGCCGCACGCTGGCCGTCAGCATCCTGGCTCTCGGGCTGCACCAGGATGTGCGACGCAAGGCGTTCCTCCGGCGTGCTGAAGCGCGCGATCTCCGCCTCGTAGAAGCCCCGCAAAGTTTCCTCGTCCGGCTCCTCGACCTCGATGCTGTCTGCGGTCAGCTCGACATACTCGACCGTCACGGTTTCCGGATTCATGTACTCGTCGACATGCTCGTCGAAGAAGTGCTGCAGTTCCTCGTCAGAGACCTCTTCCGGCACCGGCCCGGCAGGCTCGTCGATGGTGACGTAACGGAAATCGCGCACCTGTTCGCTCAGCCGCAGGTAGGCATCCACGTCGGCTTCGGTCACGACCGCGGTGCCGGACACGGCCATCGGCAGCAGGCGGGACCCCATGTCTTCGGACAGCCGCTTGTCCAGCTCGGCGGCGGTCATGCGCCGGGCACGCAGGAAATTGCGATAACTGTCCGGGCTGAACTGCCCATTCACCTGGAAGGCCGGCACAGACATGATCTCTGCACGCAGGCGGCTGGCCGGCACCACCAGACCCAGCCGGTCGTTGGCCTCCAGCAGCACTTCACGGGTGACCAGCTGGTCCAGGAACTGCCTGCGCATGCCCGGCTGCTCGAACATGCGGGGGTCAAAAGCCTCGCCCATCTGCGCCCGCAGGTTCTCGCGCCAGTTCTGGTACTCCTGGCGGAACCGGGCCTGGTCGATCTCGCGGTCTTCCACTTTGGCCACGTAGGTGTCCACTGTGGTGGTGAAGTAGTCGCCGATTCCGAAGAAGGTCAGCGAGAACAGCGCGATGAAAAGGATGGCCAAGGCAAACCAGCTGCCCGCCTTGTTCCGGATGGTCTGCAGCATGCGAAAAGATCCGAAGTCCGCGGAAAACGGCGATTGTAGCCGTTCAGGGCCGGTTGGGGACAACGCCCGTGCCGGCAAACGCTCCGGTCCGATGATTCCGGGCCGGAATGCAAACGGGGGCGCCCGGCTGGGCGCCCCCGTTGCGGAATTGGCGGAGTGGACGGGACTCGAACCCGCGACCCCCGGCGTGACAGGCCGGTATTCTAACCGACTGAACTACCACTCCATTGTTGCTTCACCCCGGTTTGTGGCCGGCGTGGGCGGCGCATTGTACAGCATCCGCACCGGATTGGAAGCCCTTCCTCACCGGTCACCCTCGCATGGTGGGTGCTGAGGGGTTCGAACCCCCGACCCTCGCCTTGTAAGGGCGACGCTCTACCACTGAGCTAAGCACCCCTGACGAGGGCAGATCAGTTTACTGCATCCTTGAGCGCCTTTCCAGCCTTGAAGCTGGGCGCCTTCGACGCGGCGATCGTCATCGTCTCGCCGGTGCGCGGGTTGCGGCCCGTACGCGCCTGCCGCTCGCGGACCTCGAACGTACCGAACCCGACCAGGGAAACGCTGTCTCCGCGCTTGAGCACGTTCGCCACCACGTCGGCGAACGCATCCACGGCACGCGAGGCATCCGCCTTGCTCAAGCCGGCAGCCTCGGCCACCGCGCTAATGAATTCCGACTTGTTCATCTGTCACTCCCGTGAATGAATACAGAAATTGATCCTTCTGGTGTGCACACCTTGTGCATCATGCGAAACAGGCTGCCACCACGCACCCCCTGAGCTCACGGGGCGTTGGGGTGTTATACCAGCGCCCCCAACACCCCGCAACAAGAAAACGGCGGAACATCCACCGTTTTCGTTGCACTCGAAGTGGATGACGCAAGCACTTGTCAATGCGGTCTTTGTGCAGGCGCACCGACGGATTGCGACGACTCGATCGGCGTGGCCGACTCGGCTTCCGGACCGGCCGCACGCGGAACGATTGGCCGAACGAGGGCGATGTCGAGCACCTCGTCGATCCACCGGACCGGATGGATCTCGAGCGAATCGGTAATGTTCTTCGGGATCTCCGCCAGGTCCTTCCGGTTCTCCTCCGGAATGATGATGGTCCTGAGGCCGCCACGATGCGCGGCCAACAGCTTCTCCTTCAGGCCACCGATCGGCAGCACCCGGCCGCGCAGGGTGATCTCTCCGGTCATGGCCACATCGCGACGTACCGGCACCCTGGTCAGGGCCGAAACCAGAGCCGTGCACACGGCGATGCCGGCACTCGGACCATCCTTCGGAGTCGCGCCTTCAGGCACGTGCACGTGGATGTCGTGCTTCTGGTGGAAGTCAGGATCGATGTCCAGCCGGCCGACGCGTGAGCGAACCACCGACAGCGCCGCCTGGATCGACTCCTGCATGACACCTCCGAGCTGCCCGGTGTGGATCAGCTTGCCCTTGCCCGGCACCACCGTCGCCTCGATGGACAGCAGGTCTCCGCCCACGCTGGTCCAGGCCAGGCCGGTGACCACGCCGATCTCATCCTGTGCCTCGGCGCGTCCGAAATCGAAGCGGCGCACGCCGAGATAGCTGTCGAGATTGCGCGCATCCACCCGCACTCGGCGCGCCTTTGCCGCCTGACCCGGCTTGCCCTTCTCCTTCCGGCGTGCCTCGTTCATGGTGAGGTCCTTCACCACCTTGCGACAGATCTTGGCGATCTCCCGCTCCAGACTGCGGACGCCCGACTCGCGCGTGTAGTAGCGCACGATGTCGCGCAAGGCCGACTCGGTCACCTGCAGTTCCCCGGGCTTGAGCCCGTTGGCCTTGAGCTGCTTGGGCAGCAGGTAGCGCTCCGCAATGGCGATCTTCTCGTCCTCGGTGTAGCCCGGGATGCGGATGACCTCCATGCGGTCCAGCAGCGGACCGGGGATGTTCAGCGAGTTGGCGGTGGCGATGAACATCACCTCGGACAGGTCGACGTCGACCTCCAGGTAATGGTCGCTGAAGGCGTGGTTCTGCTCGGGGTCCAGGACTTCCAGCAGCGCCGCCGACGGATCGCCACGGAAATCCGTGGACATCTTGTCGATCTCGTCCAGCATCATCAGCGGGTTCCGGGTCCCGGCCTTGTTCAGGCTCTGGATGATGCGCCCCGGCAACGAGCCGATGTACGTGCGCCGGTGGCCGCGGATCTCCGCCTCGTCACGCACACCGCCCAGCGAGATGCGCACGAACTTGCGGTTGGTGGCCTTGGCGATGGATTGGCCGAGCGAGGTCTTGCCCACGCCGGGCGGGCCAACCAGGCACAGGATCGGGCCCTTGAGCTTGCGCACGCGCTGCTGCACGGCCAGGTACTCGAGGATGCGCTCCTTTACCTTCTCCAGGCCATGGTGGTCGGCGTCCAGAACCCTCTGCGCCTCCTCGAGGTCACGGCGCACGCGCGTGCGCACGTTCCAGGGCACGCCCAGCAACCAGTCCAGGTAATTGCGGACCACGGTCGCTTCCGCCGACATGGGCGACATCTGCCGCAGCTTGTTCAGCTCGCTGCGCGCCTTGGCCTCCACGGCCTTGGGCATGCCCGCCTTCTCGATGCGCTTGCCCAGCTCCTCGAGCTCGTTCGGCGAGTCGTCCAGCTCACCCAGTTCCTTCTGGATGGCCTTCATCTGCTCGTTGAGGTAATACTCGCGCTGGCTCTTCTCCATCTGCGACTTGACCCGGCCGCGGATGCGCCGCTCGATCTGCTGCACGTCGATCTCGGCATCGACGAATCCGATCAGCAGCTCCATGCGCTGCGCCACGTCAGCCGCTTCCAGGATCTTCTGCTTGTCCGGGACCCGGATGCTCAGGTGTGCGGCGATGGTGTCGGCCAGGCGGCTGGGGTCGTCTATGGCGCCCAGGGTGGCCAGCAGCTCCGGCGGGATCTTGCGGTTGAGCTTGACGAACTGCTCGAACTGGTTGAGGAGGGTGCGCGCGAGCACCTCCATCTCGCGCTCCTCGCGGGTGACCAGATCGGCAATCGGCTCGACGCGGGCGGTGAGCTTGCCGTCATGATCCTCGAATCCGGTCACGCGGCAGCGGGACAGGCCCTCGACCAGCACCTTGATGGTGCCGTCCGGCAGCTTCAGCAGCTGCAGGACGCTGGCAATGGTCGCCACCCCGAACAGGTCCTTCGCATCCGGATCGTCGATGTCGGGACTGGTCTGGGCGACCAGCAGGATCTGCTTGTCGCCTTCCATCGCCGCCTCGAGTGCATGCACGGATTTCTGCCGCCCGACGAACAGCGGGATGACCATGTGCGGATACACCACCACGTCGCGCAGGGGCAGGACGGGGAGGACGGTCTGCTGTGAGAAGTCGTTGGCCATGGAAAATCCGTTCGTAACGTCAGGTGGGCACGACCAAGGGGGTCGTCGGCGCGGCCGGGCCGGCGGCGGCCGGACCGGGGTCCATACGCGGGCAGCTTAGCCGACAGTCCCTAGCTGGGGGCGCAACGGAGGGAAAGCAAGCCCCTCCCCCGGACCGGGCGCGGTGGATATTTTGCGTGGTAAATCAGCTGCTTAGCTTATCGGAGGCCGCCTTGGCGCGGGCCTGGGACCCGGCCCCGCCCTCGTAAATGAGGTAGGGCTCGGCCTGTCCGTTGATCACGGCCTCATCCACCATGACCAGGCTGACATTCTCCAGCGTCGGCAGTTCGAACATGGTGTCCAGCAGCACGCTCTCGAGGATGGTGCGCAGCCCGCGGGCCCCGGTCTTGCGCTGCAGGGCCTTGCGGGCGATGGCATTCAGCGCCTCGGGGCGGAATTCGAGCTCCACCCCCTCCATCTCGAACAGCTTCTTGAACTGCTTGATGACGGCGTTCTTGGGCTCGGTAAGGATACGAACCAGCGCTTCCTCGTCCAGTTCGTCCAGGGTGGCCACCACCGGCAGGCGGCCGACGAACTCGGGAATCAGGCCGTAGCGGACCAGATCCTCCGGTTCCACGTCCTTGATGACCTTGCCGACGTCCTGCGGCTTCCTGCGGCTGCGCACCTCGGCATTGAAGCCGATGCCCACGGTTTCCGTGCGCTGCTGGATGACCTTCTCCAGACCGGCGAAGGCGCCACCGCAGATGAACAGGATGTTGCGGGTATCGACCTGCAGGAATTCCTGCTGGGGATGCTTGCGGCCACCCTGGGGTGGCACGCTGGCGACGGTCCCCTCGATCAGCTTCAGAAGCGCTTGCTGCACGCCCTCGCCCGAGACGTCACGGGTGATGGACGGGTTCTCGCTCTTGCGGGAGACCTTGTCGATCTCGTCGATGTAGACGATGCCATGCTGCGCCTTCTCGACGTCATAGTCGCACTTCTGCAGCAGTTTCTGGATGATGTTCTCGACATCCTCGCCGACGTAGCCGGCCTCCGTGAGCGTGGTGGCGTCGGCAATGGTGAACGGCACGTTCAGCAGGCGCGCCAGGGTCTCCGCCAGCAACGTCTTGCCGGAACCCGTCGGGCCGATCAGCAGGATGTTGGACTTGGCCAGCTCGACCTCGTCGTTCTTGCCGCGCGTCTCCAGACGCTTGTAATGGTTGTACACGGCAACCGCCAGCACCTTCTTGGCGTGGTGCTGGCCGATGACGTACTGGTCCAGGACCTCGAGGATCTCCTTCGGACGCGGCAGGGAGCTGCGGGTGCTGGCGGTCTTCTCCTCCAGCTCCTCGCGGATGATGTCGTTGCACAGCTCGACGCACTCGTCGCAGATGTACACGCTGGGGCCTGCAATCAGCTTGCGGACCTCGTGCTGGCTCTTTCCGCAGAAAGAACAGTACAGGATCTTCCCGCCATCACCGCCGCGACCCATTCGCTCCTCGCTCATGCCTGCTTCCGACACCTTCCATCGATACCGGGCGGAGAATACCACAGGGGTTTTCGCCGCCGCGCCGGGGTGCCGGGCACCCTGCCCTCCCCGGGGTCAGGCCGCCCGCGCCTGGAACGACCGCAGCAGGGCCGCGGGCATCGGGCGCGCGATCAGATAGCCCTGCAGCCGGTCGCACCCGATCCGGCCCAGATACTGGCGCTGCGCTTCGGTCTCCACCCCCTCGGCCACCACGACCAGCCGCAGCGCATGTGCCAGGCGCACCACCGCTTCGCAGACCTGGGCCGCTCCCTCGTCCTCTTCCATGCCGTGGATGAACAGGCGGTCGAGCTTGACGTGGTCGACGGGGAAGCTGCGCAACTGCGCCAGGCTGGACCAGCCGGTGCCGAAGTCGTCCATGACCAGGGTGACGCCCAGCGCCTTGAGGGCGCGCAGGCGGCGCAGGATGCCCTCGGGATCGATCATGGCACAGCTCTCGGTCACCTCCAGTGCCAGGCGCCGCGGTTCCAGGCCGGTGCGCTGCAGGACGTCCGCCACCATGCCGGCGAAGCGTGGATCGCGCAGCTGCAGGACGGACACGTTGACCGAGACGTAGTCGAAGTCGCGGCCCTCGCGCCGCAATGCCACCAGCTCCCTGCAGGCCTGCTCGATCACCCAGGCACCAATGGGCTGGATCAGCCCCGACTCCTCGGCCAGGGGAATGAACAGCTCGGGCGACACCTCGCCCAGTTCCGGATGCGACCAGCGCAGCAGGGCCTCGGCACCGGCCACCTTGCCATCGGCTACGGCAACGATGGGCTGGAACGCCAGCGACAGCTGCTCCCGCTCCAGGGCCCGGCGCAGGGCAGCGATCAGGCGCAGGCGCCGTTCACCCTGGGCGCCCACCTCGGGCAGCCAGCGCGCGTGCCGGCCGCGTCCGAGGGCGCGCGCCTGGGTCATGGCCACGTCGGCCCGGCCCAGCAGCTGTTCCGCCGTGTCCTCCGCACCCTCCACCAGGGCGTTACCGGCGGTGGCACTCACGCACACCTCGCGACCATCGATCATCATGGGACTGGCCAGGTCCGCCAGCAGCGCGTCCACACGCCCGTCCAGCTGGTCCGGACCATCCACGAGCATGAGGATGCCGAAGGCGTCCGAACCGAAGCGGCAGGCCAGCTCGCCCTCGCGCGCGTGCCTGCGCAGGCGCGCTGCCATCTCGATGAGCACGCGGTCACCGCCTTCGTGACCCAGGTTGCCGTTGACGAAACGGAACTTGTCCAGGTCGATGGCCACGACGGCCACCCGGTGGCGGGTCGCGGGATCGGCCAGCGCCTCCCCGATACGCGCCACCAGGCCATGGCGATTGGCCAGGCCGGTAAGTTCGTCATGGGTGGCGAGGTATTCCAGCCGCTGCATGCGCTGCGTGGCGTCGGTGATGTCGTGCGCATAGGCCTCCAGCAGCGACTCCGCCGAGGCGGGGGCGCCCAGGCAGACCCCGCGTTCCCACAGGTACCGGATGCCGCCATCCAGACGGACGATGCGGTATTCGACCGTATAGCGCCCTCCGTCGGCCAACTGCTCCCGGATCTGCCTGCATACGCGCTCGCGGTCGGCGAAATGGACGACCGACGACCAGGTGCGGCTGCCGTCGAAGAAGGTCTCGGGCGCGTAGCCGGTGAGCTCCGCCACGCCGCTGCTGATGTATTCCATGGTGCGCAACCCGTCGTTTCGGCAGCGGAACAATACGCCCGGCAGGTTGCCGATCAGGGCCTGCAGCTTGCGCTCGCTCTCGTTGAGGCTGTCGAGCAGCGTGGCGCGCTCGTCGATCTGCCGCGCGAAGGCCATGGTGGCAATGGCCTCGCCGTCCTGGCCGTGCACGACGAAGCCGCGGATTTCGAAGCTGCGTGAACG
>Ga0079224_100015388_pt1 | contig 10716 bp, 8 predicted proteins | sample Stecom2015_FD_80414 | JGI IMG/M metagenome (GOLD analysis project Ga0079224, IMG submission 80414) | Agricultural soil microbial communities from Utah to study Nitrogen management - Steer compost 2015 | ecosystem: Environmental > Terrestrial > Soil > Agricultural land | place: USA: Utah...
GAAGGCTTCTCTTACGGAAAAGCTGAAAAGAAAATGGGCTGGAAAACAAGTCCTACTCGAGAACTCGTCTTTGAGAACTGTTTTGTTCCAGATGAAAATCTTCTCCTTGAAGAAGGAAAAGGCTTCAACGTCGCTATGGGTGGACTTGATCGCGGCCGTGTGGCCATTGGCTCAATCGCTGTTGGTTGTGCACAACGTGCCCTTGATGAAGCTGTTCGCTACGCTCTCGGGCGTCAACAATTCAACCAATCTATTTTTGACTTCCAAGGACTTCAATTCATGCTTGCAGATATGGCACTAGAAGTTGAAGCAAGTAGACTTTTAGTTCAACAAGCTGCTCTTTCACTTGATGATGGTAAACCAAATTCAAAACTGTGTTCTATGGCCAAACTTAAGGCGACAGATACAGCGATGAAGGTTACAACAGATGCGGTACAAATTTTAGGAGGAGTTGGTTATACTTCAGAATACCCGGTTGAGCGTTTCATGAGAGACGCAAAAGTTCTCCAAATCGTCGAAGGAACAAACCAGATTCAAAAAGTTGTGATCGCTCGCCATCTTCGAAAGGAATATGAATCTCATGCTTAACTGGAAAATTAACTCGGAATTTAATCTTGCTTTAAATGATGATGAACTTCATTCAATTTCAGAAAAGTATCTGGCAACGATTAACTCTGAAGATTACGGTTTCTTTTATCTTCCTCAGAATAAAGAACTCGTTAAAGAGGCCCGAAGAGTTTATGAGAAATTCAATAAGAAAAAGCATTTCATCCATATTGGAATTGGTGGTTCTGCCCTAGGTGCAGAAATGCTCATTAAGGCCTTAGGTAAAAAAACACAGACCCAATTCGTTATCATTAACAATATTGATCCAGATGACTTTCACCAGAAGGTTTCATCAGTTGATCTCAAGGAATCTCTGATCTACGTTGTTTCAAAATCAGGTACGACTGCTGAGACCACCGCGGCCCTTAATATCTTCACTGAACTTTTAAAAAAAGAAGGCATTCAAGAAAGCGATTTTAAAAATTATTTCGTATTCTGTACTGATCCTCAAAATGGAGATCTTCGTGCTCTTTCAAAAGAATGGGATGCTGAAGCTCTCGACATCCCTTCAAATATTGGTGGAAGATTTTCTATCTTTACAGGAGTAGGTCTCTTCCCTGCTCTTTTCTTTGGCATTGATGTTCAAAAGCTTCTTGATGGAGCTCATGAAATAAGTGAACAGCTCTCATCTCCTAGGACATCAAAAGATTTTTATCAGGTGGCCACCTTCTTTAAAGATCTTCATGATAAAGGTTTTACTCAGACAGTAATGATGCCTTACTCTTCTCTTCTTAAAGAGTATTCAGCATGGTTCACTCAGCTCTGGGCCGAATCCCTTGGTAAGAATGGTAAGGGGTTAACCCCTATCCCAGCTTATGGGGCAACTGATCAGCACTCTCAAGTCCAACTCTTTATGGAAGGACCAAATGATAAGGTGCTGACCCTCATTGAGGTGGAACGCTTTAACAACGATTTCTCACTCCATTCTTCATTAAAGGGCTCAAGTTCTCAAAAACTTGCACCTTACTCTCTATCTCAACTTATGAAAGCAGAGCTTGAAGGCACCCTCGCCGCTCTTGCCGAAAACAAGCGTCCTGTGATCCATCTAAAAATCAACAACTTAGATGAATATCACCTAGGTCAGCTTATATTGTGGTCAGAATGTTTAACCGTGCTAGTAGGACAATTATTAGAGGTGGACCCCTTTAATCAGCCAGGGGTTGAAGCCGGGAAAAAATATGCCTTCGAATGGTTAATAAGCTCAGGCCTTTAGCCGATAAGTTTAGGAAGTTAAACTTGCTGAAAATGAGTTGGGCCCTTACAATAGGATCTCACCTCTATTCAAGTGAAATTACTAGATATCGGAGAAATCATGAGTAGCGATAATTCCACAATTGTCATCACAGACATCAGAAAAGCGTTGGCCGCCGCGGAAGAAGAGGCCAAGCAAAAGCCTGCATGTCTACTGGCCGTTGGCGGAGAATTAAACGGATCAATTTACAATCTACTTCCAGGCGATACAGTTGTCGGAAGAAATCCCGATTGCACTATTGCCCTCGATTTTCATGGAGTTTCTCGCAGACATTTTTCAATTCATACAAGCGAAGCAGAAGTTGTTCTTACTGATTTAGGTTCAGCAAATGGCACCTATCTCAATAATCAAAAAGTAACTTCTCCAATTAAGCTTAGAAAAGGTGATACCGTAAAAATCGGTGCCATCGCTCTTAAGTATCTTCCTAAAGGTGATCCAGAAAGACTTACCTACGATAAACTCTTAGAAGAGGCCAATACTGATGGTCTGACTAAGTGTTATAACAAAAAATATTTCAACGAGTCCTTAGAGCTAGAAGGAAAAAAATGTAAAGTGACAGGCAAACCTCTCACTCTCATTATCTTCGACCTCGATCACTTCAAAAAATTAAACGATACCTACGGACATGATGCAGGAGACTTTGTTCTCAAAGAAAAAGCACGTCTCATTCGGGAACAAGGAATTCGTCAAGGTGATACCTTTGCTCGTTACGGTGGAGAGGAATTCTGTATCCTTCTACCTAATACTAATCTTAAACAGGGTTTTGAGATTGCTGAACGCTTAAGAAATCTCGTTGAAAAGCATGAGTTTATCTATGATGGTAAACGTCTTCCTGTAACGGCTTCAATTGGGATTGCAGATTATCGTCAAGGCGTTAACAACGGAACCGATCTATTTAAACGAGCAGATGCAGCGGTTTATTCTTCTAAGGAAGGCGGACGGAACCAAGTTAACTTCTACAAGGTTTAAATGCCTACCCAGCCTCCTAAGATTGATCTTCTCCCTGAACATCTCATCGACCAAATTAAGGCCGGTGAGATTATTGAAAGACCAGGAAATCTTCTAAAAGAAATTCTCGAAAACTCTGTTGATGCCGGTGCTACTAAGATCGAGTTGACCCTTAAAAATAATGGTCTCGACTTTATCTCTCTTAAAGATAATGGCCACGGGATGAACTTTGATGATCTACCACTCGCCTTCTCCCGTCATGCTACATCTAAGATTTCTCGTTTTGAGGATCTCTATCGATTAAATTCTTTTGGATTCAGAGGAGAAGCCCTCGCCAGTATTTCTGCCATATCAAGACTTCAATGTATTTCTCATACTCTTAGCGAGCCAGAGGGATGTGAAATAAGAATCGATGGTGGAGAAACGATTGGCCATACAAGGCGCATGAGTGAAAGAGCACCTGGCACTGAACTCATTATTCAAGATCTTTTCTTTAATACTCCCGTGAGACTAAAATTCATTCAGTCTCAGAACTCGGAAAAACAGTTTATTAAGAAAGTTATCTACTCTTTCGTCCTTTCCCATCCAGAAATCGAGTTTCACCTTAAATTCGATGAACTTGAAAAAGAGATCTATTCTATTACTGATACTCTTCAAAAAAGAATTAAGGAAGTCATTCCTAAAGTACCTCTCGATAAAATTGAACAAATAAAAAAAACTTATGATGATAATGAATTTGAAATTTATTTGATTCCATCATCATTCAAGGGACCTCTAAAAATTCAGTATCTCTTTATCAATGATCGTTTTGTTACAGATAAGCAGCTCGCAAGAATTATGAGTAATGCTCTTGTCTCAACCTTTGGTCATGATGAGTTTCATTACCTCTGTTTTTTTAGACTTCCTACAGATCATATCGACGTCAATGTTCATCCATCGAAAACAATCATTAAGCTTTTTGAGCATTCAAAAATCATTGCTCTTGCAACTTCAACAATTAAAGAATTAAAGAACTCTCAAAGTATCATTGCTTCTGCACATCCAACCGTTTCTCACTTTTCTTCAAGTACAGAAGAAACAGAGCAAGGGTTCTTAGGTCACTTGAATTTTAATCAAGACCTCATGCAGTCTCGACAAGAATATAATATGGAAGGAGTTTTCTCTCCTCATGGACTTCAGCTCAATCAAGAGTCGAATCAATCACAACTCATCTGGTTGAATAGCTTTTTTATAAAACGATCAGATGGTAATCTCACTCTCGCTTTCAGTGCACATAAACTCATTGAAGCCTTTGTAAAGAAAATGATCATTAAAGGTTCTCCATCACTACCATTACTAGTTAGTGAGCCTTTCCCCAAAGAAGGAATTCAGCTTGTAGCTCTAGAAGAATTCTCTCGAGCTGGAGCTGAGTTCGATTTATTAGGCGGCAATACCTATGTACTACGGGCCATTCCTGAATGGATGAATGGTCTTCCTCTTAGAGATATTATTAGCTGTATCATTTACAATACTCCCTTTAAGGAGCTAAGTATAAACCCACAAGATTGGTCTAGCTCAACTTGGGATGATATGATTAATAATTTCTCACTTACTGAACTTATAGAACTAAAAATTGCTCTTAATCTAGAAGCCCTTCTACAGGATAAACTTTTGTGAAAGTCATTGTTGTATCAGGGCCTACAGCTTGCGGGAAAACAAAAATCTCAATTGATCTTGCAATCAAATTCAATGCAGAAATCGTCAACTTCGACTCACTTCTTCTTTATAAGGAAATTAGTATTGGAACAGCTAAACCTACTCGTCAGGAGATGAGTGGTGTTCCTCATCATATGATTGATGTTGCTACTATTAGTGATCCGTTAAATGCTTCAAGTTATACTTTAAACGCTCTTCCTATTGTGAATGATATCCATAGCCGAGGGAAAAATGTTATCCTCACTGGAGGATCAGGCTTTTACTTACAGGCCCTTCTTAAAGGGATGTATGACTCTCCCACTACCCCATCTCATATCTCTCAACGTTCCGATGAACTTTATCGTACAGAGGGAATTACTCCCTTCTTAGAGATTTTAAAGATTGAAGATATCAATAGTTTCAAAAGATATCATGAGAATGATCATTACCGAATACGTCGTGCGGTTGAACATTTTTGGACTCATGGAACTCCTTTATCAGAATTAAGAGAAAACAAAGATCAAGAGAATCAACAGTTAGCTGCTGGTAATATTCATGGTTGGGATTTACTTCACATCTATCTCAATATTCCTCGAATGGAGCATGGAGAAATCATCAATACAAGGACACTTCAAATGCTTCAAAGCGGACTCCTAGATGAAGTTCGCTCGCTTCTTAATGCTGGTTTTACGGGAGAAGAAAAACCTCTTCAATCAATTGGATATAAAGAAAGTCTCGATTATATAAAAGGTGAAATAACTAGCGTAGAAGAGCTTGTAGAGAGAATCAATATTTCAACAAGACAACTGGCAAAATCTCAACGTACTTGGTTCAACAGAGATAAAGAGAAGTTTGAATTTCACCCACTTTCTCAAAGACAGGAAATCTTTAAGAAAGTGAGTGAGTTTTTAGAATAATTATTCGATATCAATCAAAGTTTTATTTGGAGTTCTTGGAAGCATTGGCATTGTCTGCACTGGGAACTCACCCGTAAGAGCATTCAAGAATGCTACAATATCCTCAACTTGTTTTTTCTTCAGATCAAGACCTAGTTGAGTTTTCGCCATTACACGAACTGCTTCGTCTAGAGTTTTAACTTTACCGTTATGGAAATAAGGAGCCGTTAGAGCGATATTTCTCCAAGTTGGAACACGCCAATGGTTTTTATCCTCGTCCTTCTTCGTTACATCATAGCGTCCTAGATCAGCAAGAAGATCATATTTCTTATCATATTCTGAACCTGGGATTTGCGGAAATGGTTGGTAGTGTCCTTCACCCATCTTAAAACCGTCTCCAGCAAAGTTCACACCGTTGTGACATGACATACATCCAACTTCTTCAACAAGTTTCATTCCGCGAATTTGCTGTTTTGTCATCGCTTTCTTATCCCCTTTCATATATTTGTCGAAAGGAGAATTAGGAGTGATCAGAGTTCTTTCATAAGATGCAATCGCCTTAGCAACGTTTTCAATCGTAATCTTCTTATCCTTAGGGAAAACTTTTCTAAAAGCATCAACGTAACCAGGAATATTTTGGATACGCTCAACCACTGGTTTGTGACTTGGCATGGCCATTTCAACAGGGTTTGTAATAGGACCTAATGCTTGCTCCTCAAGAGATGCTGCGCGACCATCCCAAAACTGCACAGTAAGGAAAGCAGAGTTCCAAACTGTAGGAGAACTACGGCCTCCACGTTTTCCTTGAACTCCTGCACCGAATGAACGCATATCTGCTCCATCTGCCATTACGTTATGACATGTGTTACAAGAAATTGTTCCGTCGAGAGAAAGTCTTGGATCAAAATACAACATTTTTCCAAGCTCGATTTTTTCTGGAGTTTGTGGATTATCTTTTGGAATTTCAGGTGAATCAGGTAAAGCCTTAAACTGAGCATGGGCATTAAAGCCACTCACGAGAATTAAGGTCAATAAGCTTTTTCTTAGCATTTGTACTCCCTCTTGAGTTAATATATGGTTGCCTAAGTATTTTAATATTAATTTAATCCCTAGAAAACATCAGAAACATGATTAAAATCAATGATAAGCTAAAAGTTGTCGTAATATCCGATGGAACAGGTGAAACCGCTTCCGCAATCACACGTGCTGCTATGGCACAATTCCCCGATAAAGAAATCTTCTTCACCCGTTATAAAAACATTCGGACTAAAGAGCAAATAGACGCGATTTTTCAAGAGGCGGCCATTCACCACGACATCGTTATTTATACCATAGTTTCCGTGCAACTAAGACAATATATTGCTGAACTCTCTAAAAGAGATCACGTCAGGTCAGTTGACGTAATGGGTCCATTACTGACTGGTTTCTCTAATTTTTTTGAAGCAGAACCAGAGTATCAGCCAGGTCTTCTGCACCAAGTGAATGATAATTATTTCAATCGAGTTGCGGCCATTGAGTTTACACTAAATCATGATGATGGTCGGAATATGAGTTCACTCGATGAAGCTGATGTTATTCTTGTCGGAATCTCCAGAACATCCAAAACTCCACTCTCAATGTATCTTTCTCTTGAAGGAATAAAAGTTGTTAACGTTCCAATTGTAATGGGACTCGAACTTCCGGAAAAACTTTTCCAAATAGATCAAAGAAAAATTTTCGGTTTAACTATTGAACCAGAAGCACTCTTTCTCATTAGGAAAAATCGACTTTCTCGACTAGGACTCTCTAAAGATGAGGGTGATTATGCAGACATGGCAAAAGTTCATGAAGAGATTGAATGGGCCAATAAAATTTTCTCCGAGAATAAGCGCTGGCCGGTCTTCAATGTAACCGGCAAAGCACTAGAAGAAACAGCTGCAGAAATTTTGAAATTATTGAATATGAGGAAAGTAAATCGCTTCAAACAAGCGAAGCGATTTGAAGATTAATTATTCGAGAAAGTGTTTCTTCGATTCTTCAATCTTGAAAAGAACTTTCTTTTCTGTACCTAAAATAGGGTTCACGACTTTGGCCTGATAAGTCCCTTCCTCAACATACACATTGTTAAATGGTAGTTGACGCTCAATCATCTCCCCTGCTTCCTCATAAATGAGTTTTGAACCTGGAGTATAATTATTTGAAGTAGAGAGAACTCCTCTTCGACTTCTTTCAAGTTTTGGAATATTGATGACTTGAGAATTATTATTCTGAGTCAATTTAACTTTCTCAACATGTGATCGATAACCTTGACGACGAACAACGATTTTTACTTCCTTATTAAGTGGAATAAAAACCGGGCGTCCAAACTCTGTCTTTTCACCATCCACTAGCACTTGGGTATTCAAGTCAAGACCACTAAATACAAGTCGTCCCTTGTCTTTATCGGCTTCTACTCGTGAGCGTGCTTGTGGTTGTCTTTGGTCTTCTTTGGGAACTGAGGAAATAGTTCTTTCCACTTCTTCACCATGAATAACTTTCTTCAAATCAAAGCCAATTAAATCACCTTTAAAGTAAGCGATGGCCGCAAAAGAAGCGACTGCTATAAAAATAAAAAGTTGTGGTTTAGAACTTTCTGCTGGAGTTTCTTTTCTTTTTCTCGTTTTACTTACAGTCTTGTCACGCTGATTTCTTTTTAGAACAACAGAGGAAGTAGAATTCCTGGTCCTCGCAGTTGCCATTGTTTTTGTAGCAGTACCCGCTCCAGGAGCAGCAGCTTGAGCTCTAGCAATCTTTCGAGTGGCCGTTCCCTCCATCTTAGGAAGATCGATTTCAATTCCAATACCAGTTGCCTCAGTGATTTCGAGATCGATTTCACGAACCTTAGCGACTTCCTTAACGGCTTCAACATCTTTCTTAGAAACTTTGCCAGTTCTCTCAGCCTTTTTCATATCCTCGATGTAAGGCTGAATATCCATCTTCCCGTATTCTACAAACTTCTTATGATCTTCAGTAATTTCTTTCTGGAAAAGATCATCTGCAAAATCACGAAGATCTGATGGGTTGAAATCAGGGTAACTAGCGTATAAGAATTTTACCAGAGCACGATTGAGTTGATCTAAGTTCTCATATCGATTGGCCCGATCCTTAGAAAGAGCTTTTAAAACAATTTCATCTAATTCTTTAGGAACAGTCGGATTAATTTCTGACGGCGGAATAATTTTACACTGCTGAATTTGCTTTAACACAGCAAGATCGTTAGCTGCTTGGAAAAGTTTTCTTGAACAGAGTAACTCCCAGAGAGTGATCCCCACTGCGAACTCATCATAACGACAATCTAGCTCAAGTCCTTCTAGATACTCAGGAGCTAAATAAGAAAGTTTACCTTTAATAGTCCCCGCTTGAGTCGCTTCTGAATTGGTTTCTGCTTTGGCGATACCGAAGTCAATCACCTTCACTGCTCCATCATATGTAAGCATGATATTGTGAGGTGAAATATCTCGGTGAACGATGTTATAGGGCTTACCTGTTAACTTATCTGTAAAAGTGTGAGCATAGTGAAGACCAAGGCACACTTGAGAAATAATGTAACAAGAAGCTTCTACAGGAAAAGCTTTTTTCTTTTCTTTTAATCGATCAAGGAATTGTTTAAGGTTGGCCCCGTGGATGTACTCCATGGCCGTGTAGAGCTGACCATCGGTCTTCCCGTAGTCATAAACCTGCATGATATTTGGATGGAGCATACCAAAAGTAATATTCAACTCATCCTGGAACATACGAACAAAGGCTTCATCATTAGAAAACTGCGGTTGCACCATTTTAATAGCAACCACTTTATTGGCCTGCTCCCCTAGGAATCGAGCACGACAAATCTTTGCCATCCCACCATCAACTAGGTGATCAAGAATTAAATATTTTCCAAATCGTTGAAACTTCTTATCAGTCATAAGCCCTCAAAATGCCTATCGGCAATTAAGACAAAACCTTGAACTATATAAGCGACTTATTCCGATTCTTATAAATCTATTTCTAACTGTTTGAAACCAGGAAAGTTAATAATAAGGTTGGAGCTTCCCATGGACGAAGGCGATCTCTTACAATAGCCCATCACCCGATAATTATGGAGTTTCCAATCAGGTGCAGAGGGATGAGTTTTTAAATACTTAGCAAAAGAGTTGATAACCACATCATCATATCCATTGAGCTTCATTTGCTCCCGAAAATTCACATGACTAATCTTGAGCGGATCGGCACTGTAGCCAGCTGTTACTAGAACAGATTCACATTTTCCGAAATACTCTTTTTCAGCATCACTAAACCATAATGAGAAATTTGAATGGGGACTCGCCTTCCATAGTAGAGCATCGTAGTACAGTGTTATCCCGTGATACCAACTCATACGTTTAAAAACTAGGTCTTCATTCCAGCTTTTTAATCGATGAGTCCCCCCACGAAAAAGAACTTCTCCTGTTCCTGTTTGGTTAAAACTCTCATGGCTAGCACAAGAAGCAACTACTAAAAGTAATAGGGAACTCAAAAATATCCTCATAAATCTCCTCATAACTGCTCTTGCATCCAAACAGTGATCCTTTCAAATATCTTATCACGTTCTAGTTCATTACATAGGTCATGATAATGCTGTGGATATTGTATGACAGTTTTTAGAGATTTATCAATTCCGCTAGCAAAGAGTTTACTACTTTCTGGATCTACCACTTGGTCTTGCTCTCCAATTAAGAAAAGCATTGGGGCACGCATGTAATAAGCTTGCCTTCTAATCTTCTTAGACCACTCGTAGATTTCCTTGGCCATCCTCGCTGTCATAAATTTCGATATAAGGGGATCAGTATAAAACTCATTGGCCTTAATCGGATCTCGAGTTAAATGAGCCCCTTTGTATAAAGTAGGTAAATGAAAGAATGGAAAAAGAACTTCGATTTTGTTAACAACTTTCTCTAAAAGAATCTCATACTTCACAACTGGTCGAATACAAGGGTTAGAAAGAATAATCCCTTTAAGACTAGAAGGAGGATTAGTTGCAAATGTTGAAGAAAGGGCGATCAGTCCCCCCATACTATGTGCAAAAATCCAGTGATGAGCGTCTGGAAGCTTCTCATGCTCCCTTCTTGCAATCATCTCCATGTCATCAATTAGAATCTGCAAAGATTTGAAGTAGGCCCTTGCTCCACCACTTCTGCCATGACCTAAATGATCATAAGTTGTAATTTTGATATTATCGAGATGATCTAAAAGGTATTTTATAAATTCACTAAAACGATCGGCGTATTCTATGGCCCCATGGACAAGAAGAATATGCTGTCGGGGATTTCCCTTCTGATAGTGCCTTAAAAAGAGAAGAGATTC
>Ga0079224_100015389_pt1 | contig 10716 bp, 9 predicted proteins | sample Stecom2015_FD_80414 | JGI IMG/M metagenome (GOLD analysis project Ga0079224, IMG submission 80414) | Agricultural soil microbial communities from Utah to study Nitrogen management - Steer compost 2015 | ecosystem: Environmental > Terrestrial > Soil > Agricultural land | place: USA: Utah...
ATCTCGAAGCTCGCCGGCGACCCGGTCATGGTGGACATGTTCGCCGACATCGGGGCCGGCCAGTGGCTCCGGTACCTGGTCGGAGCGCTGGAGGTCTCGGGAGGGATCGGACTTCTGATCCCGGCTCTGGCCGGCCTGGCCAGTCTCGGGTTGGCGGTATTGCTGACCGGTGCCGTCCTCACGGATCAATTCGTGCTCGATCAGAGCCCTTGGCCGGCGCTCGCCCTTCTCGTCGCGGCGGCCGTGATCGCAAGGGCGCGGTGGTCGCGCACCGTCGCCGTCGTCCGCACGCTGCTCAGGCGATGAGGCACACCTCTCGAACGGAGATGTCAGATGCGTCGGCCGCGGAGGCGGGCGGCTCGTCACCACCATCGGCGGCGCCGTCGTCGTCGGGCACGCCGGCTCAGGGTTGGGCGTGCAGTCCCCTGTAGTTCGCATGGAACAGCCGCTTGCCCACCGCGCGCAGCAGCTGGTCGCGGACGGCCGGAGACATACCACGCGTACGGTCGCGGTTGAGACTCTGCTGCTGCACCCACTCGACGCGCGGCCGCCGCCGCCGCTCGTACTCCTGCAGCGCGTCCGAGACCGATGTACTGGCCCACAGTGCATCAGACAGGACCAACGCGTCCTCGATCGCCATCGCTGCACCCTGAGCCATGTTGGGCGTCGTGGCATGCGCCGCATCGCCGACTAGCACCACCTGCCCCCTGGACCACGACGGCAGGACCACCTGCTCGATCGGTCCGCTGTGCACGACCGTTCCGGTGGTCAGCTCGGGAACGGGCGAGCCGAACCGTGCGGCGAGCCCGTCCAGCCCTGCGTCCACATGGTCGGTGCCCACGTCGACGTAGCAGTACGTCTGATCAGAGCTGATCGGAACCACGAGGAACGATGCTCCACGACCGAGCCGTGCGGACCAGACCGACTCCACGTCACCGCGTGGCGCGAGCAGCCGCCACGCATGGAGGCCCGTGTGCCGGAGTCCTGCGTCGGCGAACACCAGGCGGCGGACTGCTGAGTGCACACCATCAGCGCCGACCACCAGGTCGTAACGCCCGGTCGTGCCGTCACTGAACGTGACGTCCACGCCCGCACCGTCCTGGACCATCGCCTCGGGGCTGGTGCCCCAGCGGATCGTGACGCCGTCCACGCTCTCCAGCATCACGGTCCGCAGGGCCGCCCTGGTGGTGGCGACGGTCGGTGCGATGCCTCGCCACAGCTCCGTCATGCGTACCTCGTACAGCAGGCGTCCTCGGGAGTCAGCCAGGCGCTGACTGTCGATTCGGACAGACGCATCGACAACTGGCTCTCCAAGGCCGAGACCGTTCAGTCCTCGCACTGCGTTGGCCGGCAGGAAGATGCCGGCCCCTCCCGGGTCAGGCGTCAGGGTCCGCTCGACCAGCTCGAGCTCGGCACCCCACTCGCGCAAGACATTCGCCACAGCGAGTCCGGCGATACCAGCTCCGACGACCAGCACCTTCCGTCCGATGCCGTGCTGTGACACGACTCTCGAGCCCTTGCCGCTCGACTGCTTCCACATGCTCGAATCCTTTCGAATCAAGATTGTCTCGCCCGGTCTCGTGGGCTCATGACGGCCGTGCGTGTGCCACTCAGATCAACGACTCCACTTCTGGTTCGAGGCACCCGAGCACGACCAGAGCTGCAGCGGTGCACCGTTCTCGTGCACTCGGCCGTCGGTCACGTCCACACACTTGTCCGCAGCGACGTTGACGAGGTCGTGCGCCGCGTTCAGAGCGAAGCGCTGTGCAGAGCCACCGGCGCAGGTCCGAACCTGTATCGGTGCGCCGTCGCCCGAACCGACAGCGGTCATGCAGTGCCCCTCCGACCGGACGGTGCCATCCGAGTAGAACGTCCAGGTCCTCCAGGGCTCCACGGGCTCGCAGTCCCAGATGCCGAGCTGGACACCCGTGCGGCCTTGCCCCGTGACGTCGATGCACTTGCCGCCACCGTGGTTGACGATGACGCTCGTGGCGAGCGCTCTCGGTGCTGGAGCACTCCGGCTCGTGGCCCGCTCAGGTGCATCCGACGTCGTCGCCCTGCTCCCCGACGCGGCCGGTTCCGACTCCCCGGACGCCCTGGAGGTTCTCGTGTCCTCGGGGGTTTCTTCCGACGGAGGTGGTCCGGCCGCAGGTCCGTGCCGGGTTTCCGGTCCAGCAGGCCGCGGGGCGGGAGCGGTCTCCGACGACGTCGGCCTCGGCTGCTGGTCCCCTTCTGTCGGACCCGGGGAGAGACTCGTCCGGTGGCCGGCACTGGACTCGGGTGTCGAGGAAGCCTCTGCCTCGTTCCGGCTCGTCGCTGTTGCGGAACCGATGGGGCTGGTCAACGCCCCGATCCCGACTGCCAGCCCGCCTGCCAGCACCACCACGAGGATGGCGGGCAGAAGGCGGCCGAGAACCGTGGTAGGCCGCTCGCCCGGCCGCCGGACCGCCGAGGTCAGGGCACGCGCAAGGCTCCCGTATCTTGTCCCACCACGCGGCTTCTTCGATACCTGGTCCACCGTCATTCCCTCTCGATCTCTTGTCTTGGTATGGCCGGGCGCCGGCTGCGTCGATCCGGAGCGCGTTTCTGGCTATGGGAGGTCCGTCATGCGCTGAAAGACCTGTCGTGCCGTCCGACCGTTCCCGAACCGTTCGCCGCGTGGCACACGAGCGACGTCGTCGCTCAGCCGCTCGACGGTCTCGTCGGTGAGCCGGTAGTCGTCCTAGGCCTCGTCGATGAACAGCACGCCGCCCACGGCGTCGGCTCGGCTCAGAGCCGCCCGCCGAGGTCGACGAGCGTCTCGAAGACACCGAAGACGCCGACGGCGAGCGGGACGCTCAGCACCGACAGGGTGGAGGCCACGGATCCGATCCACGTCGGACGGACCTCGGTGTCGTCACCGGGCTCGACGAGCTTGGCGAGCCCCACCACCATGGCGGTCAGGCAGAGACCGCAGACCAGCAGGACGTGCAGCGGCCCGGGCAGCCCCGGCAGCAGCGCCGCAGGGGCACGGACACCCAGAGCGACCAGGCCCGCGACACCCGCCGTCAGGACCGGGATGACCGCAGCCGGCACGGAGCTCTGACCCGCGTGAGCGATCAGCGCGAGTCCGACGCAGACCGCAAGCGACACGGCGTAGAGGTTCGTCGATCCGCTCAGAGCGACGAGGGAGCCGACAAGGACCGCTGAGGCGCTCACCACCCAGACGACCAGCACCCGACGGCTCCGTGTGAGGACCTTCGCAGCCTCCACAGACGCGTCCGCCATCGCCCCGACGCCACCGCGGTCCGGCGGGAGCGATGCGAGCCGCCCCGCCGTCGCCGGTCCGAGAGACAGCAGGACGAGCGCGACCACGGTGACAACGGCGGCGCGCTCGGTCGCGTCCGCCTCGACCAGTGCAAGGAGGACCGCGACGACCGCGAGCAGCGCGACCGTCAGCGTCCAGACGTTCAGGACCGCGAACAGCACCGCCATGGCCGCGACGGCGGACCCGACGGTCGCGGCGACCGCCGCGCCGTTGGCGCTCGCCCGGGACACCGGGAGCGCATAGCCGGCCAGCGCGAGCACAGGAACCGCCGTGAGGGCCAGCCCGACCCGCAACGGTCCCGGCACGGGCCAGTTCTTGCGCGTGGCCAGACCAGCGACAAGAACGAGGACGACGCCCGACACCACGGCCGTCAGGCCCGCCAGCGGGTTGCCCGGCATGGTGACCACGAACGTGGCCAGCGCGGCCAGGAACGCGAGAGCGCCAAGAATCGTGGTGGTCAGGGCCCTGTGCCAGCCGTTCCACCGGTCCCAGCGTCCGCTCTCCTCGACGACGGCGTCCTCGAGCTCGGTGATCAGCGGGCCGTCCGTCTCGCCGGCGACCAGGTCCCTGAGGTAGAGCGTCGCGCCATCGACCACCTGAGCCTCGGCGAGCGACATGCTCGGCGCCAACGGCTGCTCTCCAGCAGGCGCGAGGGACCACGCGGGAGGCAGTGTCTCATCGCCCACCTGGCCGCATCTGCGGATCAGATCAGGGAGGTACTCCCCGATCGGTGCCCGGGCGGGCACCGCCAGGTCCACCCGTCGCCGCGTACCCACCACCGTGATCCGGCAGCGATCGTCGTCCACCCTCAGTTCCTCGTCTCGCGTCGATGGTTGATCGGGAGGGCGGTCAGTGTTCCCAGGTCCTGATGTTCGCCCATTCGGCCTCGGTGTAGTTGCCCCAGTTGACGTTCATCGCCCGTGCGATCTGGCCCAGCACGCCCTCGGGGCCGAACAACCCCTCGGCTGCGACGTTCCACTGCTGCTGAAGCCCCTGGTAGTACTCGGCCGCACGGCTCTCGCTCCAGGACTCCTGGAGCGGAGCGAGCTGGCCCCGCAGCCGCGCCAGCTCCTCGGAGCAGACGTCCGCGCGCTGGTTGAGCCAGCTGCCGGCCGCGCCGAGGTCGCCCCCGACGCGAATGGTGGTGCCGTCGATGTCAGACATGAGAGTTCCCTTGGTCGTGCACGAAGTGGTCCGAGGCGCTCCGGCGCGCTCAGGAGAGGTTCGCCTCGGGGGCGATCGTCCGGGTGCCTGCCGGCAGCGCTGCGTCGAGTGCCCGCAGGTTCTCGATGTTCCGCTGCTCGGTCTCGGTGTAGTTGGCGTAGTTCCCCCGGAGGCCCGACGCCATGCCGGTCAGGCTCTCGTGCAACATCCGTGCGTAGACGTCGTACTCCGACATGAGCGTCTGAAAGGTGGCGTGTGCCATCCCCTCCCACGACGATTCCAGGCTTGTCACGTAGACCCTGATCTGCCCGAGGATCGCGTCGATCTCCTGCGCCGTGGCCTCCGTACTGATCGCCGCGTCCCGGACATATTCGGGCGTCACGCGATAGGTCACATCACCGATGGTTGCCACGGGTATGTCTCCCTCGTTCTTCGTCCTGGCGCCTGCTCAGCACACCGGAACCGGAATCAGCCCGGGCGCCGCACGAAACCTAGGCAAGGGGACACGACAGGCCCGCCGGTGCGCCACAGGGGTTTCCCTCGGGCGTCGAACTTCGACCGTGCGGGCAGTGTTCTGCGGGCTCTCCGATCGCCCTAGTAGGCACCGATCCTGGCGCCGTAGGCCACCGCTTCGACGCGGTTCCGTAGACCGAGCCGCTTGACGACGTCGTAAATGATCCCCTTGACGGTGCTCTCCGAGTAGCGGAGCCGGGCGGCGATCTCGCGGACGTCGTCGCCCTCCGCGAGCATGCGCAGCACGTCGATCTCGCGTGGTTCCAAGCCCGACTTCCTGGCAATCGCAGAGGAGTCCCGACGCTGCTCACGCACCTCGTCGGTCAGGACCCTGGTCAGTGACCCGGGCAGGCGAGACCCGCCCCGATCGGCCTCGATCAGCGCCTCCGTCACCTCGCTCAGGCTCGTCGAGGTGTACTCGAGATAACTCACCACGCCGTGCCCGACCGCTTCAAGAAGGGCGTCACCACTGATGCAGGGCGACACCAGGACCTTCGGGATGTCGCAGATCGCGGAGTCGCCCGAGTACCGGCGAAGGAGCCCCATCGGCTGCGTCTCCGCTCGGGCGGTGAGGTAGAGCAGGACGCCGGCCTCCCGAGCTCGCTCGGAAGGCAGCAGAGTGATCTCCGGTTGAGCCCGAAGCCATGCGCTCGCCCAGTCCGCCGAGATCCGGTCGGTGGCGACGACCGAGACCCTGGTGCGGAGAGCCGCCCGCGTGACCGGGCGCGGGTTGCCCGCGCTCTGGTCGGCCGTCGGCGACTCGACGTCGGCCGGTATCTCGATGCCGTACGTGGAACCGTGCGGAACCGTCGCACGGCGGGTACCCAGTGCGGGAGGGCGAGCCGTGGTCGGCTCGAGAACCACGAACGTGGGAAACGTCATGAGGCAATGGTACGGCGAGCTTTCCCCCGAGTTCGCCTTTAGTGCGCAACAAGGCGACCCTTCAGGGAGAACATATTGCCGATGCCGATATGACCTATAGCACGGCCCGCAGCGGTTCCGTCGGGCTTTCGACCGGCAGAGGATCGGACCGCGCGCTCAGGGGCGCTGACCGTCGGTCACCGCCTGTTCCCTGAAGCGTTCATCAAGGTAGGCGCGCATGTGCTCAGGCAGCTGGAGGTCACCCGCCTTGATCTGTGAAAGCAGATCCCGCCAAGCCTCGGCGGTGAAGAACAGCTTCGGACCGTCTGGATCCTTGCTGTCTCGCACGGCGATCGCGCGCACCTGCTGTTCCTCGGCCATATCAACACTCCTGGTCATTGGTGGGAAAGCTTCCGGTCAGGAAGGGGCGGCCGAGAAAACCACCACGGAAGCCGACACGCAGTAGTCTCCGCTGTAGCTGCTCTTGTGCCAGCCGACGTCCGACACCTTCTTGCCGGGCGCGACGTGCTGGAAACCCTGCACGCTCCTGGCCACGGGCCTGGACTGCTGGTTCAGGCTGAGCGCCCTCGTCGGGTGCACCGGGAGCGAGGGCAGCGCGGAGCGGGTTGCGTTCGCCCCGGCCGGAACACGTTCTGCCAGCGCGGTCCAGCGGGACCCCTCGCTCTCCTGCTCCTGCGGTGCCAGCGTCACCCGGCGGCCGCGGCCGCCGTAGGTCGTCACGCCGCCGGGCGCCACGACGTGGAGCTCGACACCCAGGTACGGGCCGACCACGTGCGCCGCGATCACGGCTGCGTCCCCCTCGGTGGACTCCCGGAGCGCTTCGGCGATGCTCGCGGTGTCCGACCGACCGGTCTCCCGCTGGATGGTCTCCCTGATCGCAGGCGTGAGGGCCGCTGGGTAATCGGCGACCAGGCCGGCGAGCGCCGACCGCAGCTGCTCGGGCGAGCTCACGTACGCATGCCGGTCGACCAGCAGCCCGCCTCCGACGGATGCGAGGACGGCCTGGTAGAACGACCCGGTGCTGACGACAGACAGCCCCTGGTCCTCGGCGACCTGCCTCTGGACGCCATCCAGGACCGAATCGGCTGCCTGCCTCGGCGCGGAGACCGTCATGTCGACGAACGAGGTCCTCTCGGTGAAGAGGTCGTCGAGTGTGCGGACCCCGGAGGAGGTGTCGGAACGCACCCGGGTCACGTCCGGCCGCACCGGTGCCCACGCGGGTACCTGGCCGGCAGTCCTGGTCAGGACGATGCGCGCACCATCGGCGGCCCCGTACCGGGCGATCCGCCCTGCGTCGTCGACGACGACCAGGTCGAGCCCGGCCCGTTCGGCGAGCAGGGCCGGCGCAAGCGCCGTGGTCATCGCGTCCCAGTCGCCCGGGCGGGCGAACGCCTGCGCGGTGTAGTGCCAGGCGTCGCCGGTGCGGACGTGGTCCGCGATCTGGTCGTGCACCGCTCCCGGGTCGGCGAGCGCGGAGCTGCCGTCGAAGTGGTTCTGGACGATACGCGCCTCCGACTCGAAGACGTACGTCGCGTGCACGAACGAGGGAAGCGGCTCGGTCGACCTGCCGGTGGCGTGCTCGCTCAGTGCCGCTCGGAGGTCGCTCGCGCTCGTCGCGTCGAGCCCCGCGGACGTCAGTCGTCCGCCGCTGATGTCGAGGACTGCCTCGAAGAACCCGTCAGGTCCGACCCGGGCCGGTCCCCGGACGGCCTGGTGCTCCTGCAGCCACGCATCCTGGTCGTGCGAGGCGAGCCGTAGGGCGTTCGGCACGAGGGTGTTCAGCGTCGAGGTCGCCGGGAAGCGCAGCACCTGCTGGGGCAGGGCGACCCACGACGGCGAACCGACCGCCGTCGCGGAGGCGCCACCTTCCGGTACCGACGCCACGTAGAGGGGGCGACCCTGGCCGTACCGGTCCATGCCTCCGTCGGGCCGCACGACGCGGGTGGCCACCCCGAGCAGGTTCAGGAGGAACGGTGCCACCGCGTCAGCGAGCTCCGGCCACGTGTCGGCGTCGGTGATGCTCGCGATGATGTCGTCCAGCGCCGCGCCGGTGTCGACCCGGCCGTCGACGTCGGCCGCCGTCTCCAGATGGCCCGCCAGGCTCCCGAGCTGCTCCGCACGACGCACGTAGTGGTCGGCGTAGAGGCTGTAGACCGTCAGCCACAGGTCGAGGCTGTTGTCCTGCTCTCGCCGGCTCGTCTCGGCCACGGCTCGACGAAGGTCGTCGGCGTCGGTGACGAGTCGCTGGTCGACGAGCAGTCCGCCGTCAGCGGCCTGCAGGACCGCGGCGAACAGGTCGCCGCCTGGCGGGACCATGACCTGACGGCCGTGACTTCGGGCCCAGCGCTCCTGGTCGACGCTGAGCACGGCGGACGCCATGTCCCGCGCGCCGGCCGGTGGCACGGCGACCAGCCAGTCGTCCTCGGCGGGGTCCTCGAGCACGCGAAGGCTCGGAGCGCCCGCGACGTCGGCCACACGGGTTGCCGCGGCGGTGTCGTGGGGCGCTCTGGCAGGTGCCAGCGCCACCCAGGTGCGCTCCGTGGTCCGGGCGAGGGCGACCTGGCCGGAGGTCGGGTCACCATACTGGTGGACGGTCCCGTCCGGGTCGAGCACGCGCACCGCGACGCCGGCGTGGTCGGCAGCGCGGGCAGGCCACTGGTCATCCTCGATGGCCTCCGTCCGGGCGAGCTCGCCGAGCACCTCGACCAGCCGCTCGTGCTCGGTCTCCGCCAGGACCAGGCCAGCGGCATCGATGAAGGCAACACCGCGTGCGCCCTGCCCGGGGGCACCGAGGATGCGCAGACCCGCGTCGCGGGCCCAGGCCACCTGCCGACCGGAGAGCCCATCGAACGCCCGGCGGGTGTTCTCCGGGACTGCCGCCGCCCAGCCGATGACCCGCTGATCCTCCGCGACGGCCTCGACGAGCACCGCCCACTCCCTGCTGTCGTCCGCGGAGGCTGGTGCGGCGTCGTACACACGCGCGCGCCCGTCCGCCCCGAGCACGAACAGATCACGCTCGACGTAGTGGTTGACGGCGAAGGGAAGCAACTGGTCGGTGAGCTCGGTCCAGTACGACGCGTCATTCGCCTCGTGGGGTGTGTCGCCCACCAGCAGCGCGACGACGCTCTGCCGGGCCTCACCGCTCTCGATTACGGCGTCAATGCTGTGGTCGATCTCCTCCGAGGACAGACTCGGGTCGGTCTGCGCCATCCACCGCTGCGTCACCGACCGGTACACCTCGGTCGCGGCCTGCCACCACGGGAGGTCCTCGGCCGGTGTGCGCAGGTCGGCGCGGAGCCGGCTGGCGAGCTCCTCCCGGAGCAGCCCTGCGTCGCGCACCGCCTGACCGTTTATGGTGACGACACCGCCCGTGGCGGCGAGCACCGCGTCGAGGAACGGCCGGGGATCGCCCGGGGAGAACGACATGCCCCACGACCGGACCCAGCGTGCCGCCGTCCAGCCGACGCCTGCCGGAGCGGCGTTGACGCCGTACGGGAGGACACCCTGGTCGCTGTGCTCCGCATGGACAGGCTCGGGCGGGACGAGGTTCGGCTGCGCGGACTCCAACGGCGCCAGCTGTGGCTGGGCGAGCTCCGGCGCGACCTCGAACCCGCGGGGCGTGGCGTCGAGGGACGCCGGCGATGCCGCCCGCCTCGTGCCGTCACCGACGGAATCGCGGGTGCCAGCCGAGACAGTCTGGCGCAGGTCGGGTGCAAGCGATCGGTCGGACCATTGGGCCGCATACCGCTCCAGGTCCGCGACGTGCCTGGCATCCAGCTCCTTGGCACCCTTGCCACCGAGGATCGCGCGTAAACCGTTCCGCAAACTGTCGCTCGTGTCCGCCATCCGCACGACCGAGTCGTATCGCCCGCCACGCGACATGGACGGGCCCCCTCGCGCCTGGCCTTGGTCGCGCTGCATCTCTCGCGCCGCGATCCGGGCAAGGACAACCGCCCGAGGGCGAAGACTCAGCCATCGCTCATAGCCGGACAACTGGGAATGAAGACCCAGAATCTGGCTCGGGCTGAGGGCAGCCTTAATCCCGTGCTCACGCGCGAGCTCAGTGGTGGCGAGGGGAAGAAGAAGGTCGATTTCCCGAGGCAGAACGTTCGGGGCCTGCAGCGGCCTCACGTGCGAGCGAGGTTCCGGCCCGCCGAACGCCCGGTTCAGCTCATTGAACCGTGCTAACACCTCGAGCCTGTACATTTTACCGAAGATAAGTGAGGTCACGAATTCGGCCACGAACTCATGGAGATCCTGGTTGGCATAAGGGCTGATCATCCCCACAAGCGTCGTGTCGTCAGTGCCCTCCCGAGAGGCCGACCGCCCTGAGTCAAGAACCCCCTCGTCCTCGGAGCTCATGGAAGACTGGATGAAATCGGCTTGCACCAGGTCGGCTGACAGTTCTGGGGATCTCGAATAGTGCATGAAATGCACCAGTTCGTGGATGGTTGCCGCCAGTTGCATGGGCGCTACCTCGCTGTAGATCCCCTGGTTTTCGGTCGGCTGGCTGCCCGAGTAACCGATTGGGTAGATCACACCTGCGTGAGGCGGGAGCACAAAGCGGTTCGGAGCGACAAAGCGAGCATCCCCGGGGTCACCCTGCACCTCGACGGATACCGGCTCCCTCGGGTCGGCCGAGCGCCGCACCACCATCGACGCCGAATATCTCGGCAAGTGAACCTCTAGCACACCCCGGGGGATATCGTAACCCGCACTTCGGATGGCTTGCAGCGCCTAGTAAACCGACGGGGCCTGACCCTGGTTCTTGGACATGCTGATTCCAGCATCTGCTGGGGAAGCGAGATGATCAGGAACTATGGCCAGGAAGAACTACTCCGAGGAGTTCC
>Ga0079224_100015390_pt1 | contig 10714 bp, 5 predicted proteins | sample Stecom2015_FD_80414 | JGI IMG/M metagenome (GOLD analysis project Ga0079224, IMG submission 80414) | Agricultural soil microbial communities from Utah to study Nitrogen management - Steer compost 2015 | ecosystem: Environmental > Terrestrial > Soil > Agricultural land | place: USA: Utah...
TAAAATGCAGGCTGCTAATTTTAAGCCTGATTATGCAGGGCAAACTCCACATGGCTCCATTCCAAAAGCGGGAATTGACATGACCAATATGATAACAACAATAGGAGCTACAAACCTCAATGAGTTTGAAAAACTGAACACAGGCATTGTAGCAAAAAGCAGCATATTAACTGTTAAGAGGAGTAAATTTACAAACATTGGTTATGATATGTTTTACACAGAGCCATACCGAGGCACGGCAATGGTAAGTGTGGGAATTCCAACAGGCGACATACACACAGGAAGCCTTACGGTATTACCCGAAGCAATAACTTACAACACAGTTGATAATTGTTACAGGGGGATTTACGTTAATAAATCTGCATTGTATGCCGATTACATTCATATTTTGAATGTAACACAAGGAGTTTACGGGACACAAACAACCTTATTACAAACAAGCATGGTTTCTAATTGTACCATTACCACATCAGGCACTGGTATATTTTGGGTAAATAATCCACTTGCCAAAGCAATGATGGCTATTGGCAATAACATTACGGTAAATGCATCTGTTATGCCCCCAGGACTGGCGAAGCGAATGAGCAGAGGAGCGATATATGCAGGAGAAACAACACTATTCAAACCGGTGGTTTACACTCTAAACAATAACAATATTCAATTGAGTAATGCCTTTTACGGCATTATGAACAATGCTGCATTAAATTCAAAAATTAAAGAAAACATGATACGGATAAGTCAATCGTCAGGCAATGCTGATGTAACGGGAATAGAGCTTAACAGCAGCTACAATGCAAATGTAAGTTGCAACACTATTATAGGTGATTATGCAGGTGGCTCAGCAGGAAATACATATAGTATTTATGTCACGCAAAGCACAAGAGCCAATATTAGCTGCAACACTGCAGACAGCACATACAGGGGTATTTTCTTTGGGGGTGTTAGCCCGCAAACCAATTTAAAGGGAAATGAAATGAGTAATCAATTTAACGGGTTGTATTTAAACAATCTTGCAATTATAGGACAACAGCCACACAGGGGTAATGTGTGGTATGGACCATTCACAAGTTTTGGAGCGGTGAATTGGAATTTATTTGGGTTCAATGGTTCAACATTTTATGTTGATTCACTCTTAAGTTCAGAATATAAGCCAACGGTAAATATTTCTAACTGGTTTTTAATTGATTCGGGCAGCACCTATTACTGTTGGCAGCAGCCTACAATGTGCAACAATGCACCGCCCGCACTACTGTCATTAGACAGTCTGGAAATAATGATAGCCAACGGCACATTGGAATCAGAAGAGTATGTTGATGAAACGCGAGCCATAACAGAAGAGTATCTGTACCGCACACTTTCGGAAGATTCGGCACTGTGGCAGGAAGATTCCTCTTATGTGACATTTATGACGGAAAACATGGGCGAGCCAACGGAATATTTATACAATGCAGAAGAATACATGAGAGCGGCTTACAGTTATGATTCTGTTTTTGTAAATTTAATTGATAGCGCATACTCACAGATGGAATTATTCAGCGACAGTATAAACCTTATAGATGAATGGCAAAATATAAATCCAGATGCCAATGCTGACAGTATGTTGCAGGTATGGACGTATAAGATTGATTTTTTAAATCAAACGATTAATAATCTGAAAGTACAGCAAGAGGCATCAATAAATGACAACCTTGCTAATGCCGAACTTAAAAACGATTATGTTGTAAATGCCGAGTTGCCTGAAATGAATACTGCTTTCATGAATGAGGTAGAAATAAATTATATTGAAAGAGGTAACGATATTCAATATCTTATTGATAACTTTTCAGACATATTAGCTATTGCACAACAATGTCCTTATGCGGGGGGCAATGCTGTTATAAGAGCAAGAGTTTGGTTAAGCATGATAAATGACAGTATTGATTATAATGACAATGCCATTTGCTTGCAAAGCGGTATTTACAGAATAGCAAATATTGATATAAAATCTGACAAAACAAATGATGAAATAATAATACAGCCAAATCCCGCAGGTGATTATATTACCGTTACAACAAAAAGCGTAAGTTCGGAAAACTGCAAATTAGAAATAATAAATAATCTTAATCAGGTTGTTTTAGCAAAGCAATTAGCTTGTAATAATCAGGAAAAAATTGATGTTTCAAAAATTAATCAGGGGTTATATGCAGTTAAGATATTTTTGAATAATGGCTTAACTAAAATTCAAAAGCTAATTATTACACGATGAAAACTATTAGAAACATTTGCGATTATAAAGTGCAAATGTTTCTAATGTTTTTTACATTAGAATCATTTGAGCTTTGCGGGCAGGGGTTAAATACATCGTGGTTACTTGGATACTTAAGTACTAAGGGCAGAATAACATTTACTGACACTTCCTATAACTACGTTACCGAAATAAGGAAGGTCCCTTTTACTGACACACAGGGAAATATCTCTGATGTAAATGGGAATTTGTTAATGAGTAGCAACGGTATTTTTATAGCCAATGCTACGGGTGATACCATGCAGGATGGAGGAGGTTTAAATCCCAATTTATATACGGATGGTTATAAACAATATGGATTAGCCATGTCTTATGCCAATATAATTTTACCCATGCCTGATGATTCAAATAAATATGTTTTGTTTCATCAAACAGGGAGTGATGTAATTCTTGCCTCAACTGAAATATATTACAGTATAGCGGATATGAGTTACAACAGTGGGCTAGGTAAGGTATTGAGTAAAAATAATATCATAAAATCAGGAACGTTTGGAGCGGGATTATCAGCGTGTAAGCATGGTAATGGACGAGATTGGTGGGTGTTTTCCATAAGCATAAATGCAGATTCTGTTTATAAGTATTTATTAACACCTGATTCTATTTATTTTATGGGCAGTCAATATTTGAATTTAACAGCCTCTCAAAGTTGGGCAGGGCAACCTAGCTTTTCACCTGATGGAAATAAATTTTCTTTTGCAACAGGATATGGTATTCCTTCCTTAAATATGTGGTATTACGATGTAAGGATTTTTGATTTTGACAGGTGTTCAGGGATGTTTTCAGATGAAACATTAGTTCCGCTTACAGCAGATAGTCTTGCAGGTTTCGGAATAGCTTTTTCACCCAATTCAAAATATTTATATGTTTCTTCTTGGCAAACCATTTATCAGTTGAATGTTGACACCATCAATGTTTCTGCATCATTAAAAGTTGTAGCTGTTAATGATTCTTTTTCTTCACCCTCACCTCCATTTTATACAGATTTTTGGGAAATGTATCTTGCTGCAAATGGTAAAATATACATTACATCGGGAAGCAGTGTAGTTGATTTGCATTACATAAATTATCCTGATAGTGCAGATACAGCTTGCGATGTTCATTTGCACGATTTACATTTATTAAATTATCATGCGAGGGCCGTCCCCAACCACCCCAACTACTACTTAGGTCGTTTGGTGGGCAGCCCGTGCGATACGCTTACAGGCATACATGATTTGGCAGCGCATGATTTTCGCTTTTCCATTTCGCCCAACCCCAACAATGGTAATTTTAAAATCATGTATCTGTTGCCGCAAAACAAAAGCGGTACGTTGCAGATATTTGATATAACAGGAAAAGAAATTTACCACCAAATCTTGCCGCCATGGAGTACGCTGCAATATATTTCATTACCCAAAATTGCAGATGGAGTGTATCAGTGCACCATCACAAGCAACAACCAGCGGGTAAATAAAAAGTTGGTGGTGGTGAGGGAGTGAATTAATATTTCTTTAAGATGCAAAGCCAAAATTTCAAACCCGATTATGCAGGGCAACCGGCACATGAAAGCCTGCCGAGGGCATGTATAGAGGTATATGATGTGGTGATGACAATAGAAGGAAAAGCCAACAGAAATGAATTTTATAACAGCAACTGGGGCATTTATGCACACCGCTCATACGTTGTGGTAAGCAACTGCAAATTTAACAACATGCGCAAAGGCGGCCCTGCTTACGGCAATGCAACACACAAAGGCGCAGCCCTTGTGGCAGAGAGTACATCACCTGCATCAGCAGGAAAACTAACAGTCTTGCCATTATACAATCATGACATAACCATTGACACCTGCCAGTGGGGAGTTTACACCGAGTGGACCAATGCCACAGTAACCAATGTAAGTATGCGAAATGTAAATCTATCGGGTGTATTTAATATCCGATGCAATGATGCAGTTATGAGCACCACTATCAGCAATTGTGATATTGAAGCGGCAAAAACCGGCATACAATGGCAGAATAGCGAAAAGGGAATAATGAAGGCAGTAAACAACCGCATAAAAGTATGGTCGGGAGGCAATGCAGTTGGAATAAAACTAATCAGCACCGGTACCAATACCGGAAATTACCAAATAACAGGCAACACCATAGAAGCCACAAACGGAAGCGGCATAACGGCAAGCTCGGCTAAGAATGTAAATGTGATAAATAACACGATAAAATTAAGTGGCAATACCAACAATGGTGTGTCAATTGCCGGATGCGACAGCTCGCAGGTAAGCTGCAATGCTGTAAGTGGAAGATATCCTGTGTTCGGATATCAAAATAAAGGAATCAGCATATCGCATAGCACTGCAAATTTTATGAATTGCAATAATGTAGATTCAACCTATTTAGGAGTATATTTTGAAGGAGTATGCACTGGTACACGAATAAGAGGAACCGAAATGAAAAATCACTTTGAGGGATTAAGGCTATTTTCCAATGCTGTGATAGATACCCAGGCACATGCAGGTAATCTTTGGGTTGGCTCATTTAATAACTACGGTGCGAATAATTTGAATTATGTTCCTTCTACAAATCTACTTCAATCAGCGTTTTTAATTGACTACAGCTATGGCGGAGTGTACATACCAACTGTACCTGTAAATAACGCTGGATGGATAATACCACAAACAGGAAATGAATTTGATTGCAGCGGTTACTTGACATGCATGGATGTGACACATGAAACAATTGCTGCAACGGCATTGCAGCTTACCATTGCAGAAGACAGTTTAGAAACAGCAGAGTTTACTGATGAATCTAAAATAATGGCAAGGAATTATTTGTATAAGGATATAAAGAATAATGATTCATTGGTAAATTCTAATTATTCTCTTAACGCGTTTTTAGCCGCAAATGAAAACATGGTTACAGGGAAATTATATGATGTAAGCAATGGAATAAATCTAGCCAACAGCATTTCAGAAACGGAAATACACGACCTCATGGCAATGGATAATTTTACTGATAATATAATTCAAAGCATAACCAGTTTGGACAGCATCGCTGCTGCGGATTCAACCATAAATCTGATAGACCAAAGAGAAATATTAATGCAGCAGTTAAATACTGTTATTCAGGACAAACAAAATTTAATGTATATGCTTAATACGGCTACTCAACAAGCCTTGTCAAATGTGCAGGTTGCAAACAGTTCAATCATCACAAACAATGCGCCAGATGAATACGAACAAATAATGAATGATGTAGAAATAGAGTATGAAATAGGTGGCATGGCTGCTTTGCAGAATAAGTGCAGTCAGGTTTTTGATATAGCTGTTCAGTGTCCGCATATAGGTGGCAAAGCAGTGTACAAAGCGAGGTCTTATGTGGCTTTAATGAATGATACAATTGAATATGACGATGTAACTGTCTGCGCACAGGCCGGATTCAGAAAGTCTGCTGAAACAAGAAACACAAAAGAAGAAATAAAAGGAAATATAAAGATAGTTCCTAATCCCACAAATGAAAAAATAACAGTTACAATAAGCGATGATATGAATGGAATGTGTGAGATACAGTTTAATGATGTTGTAGGTAAAAGTGTTTTATTAAAGGAATTAGATTGTAATCAAAAAACTCATACTTTAAATATTAAATTGTTAAGTGAAGGTATTTATACGGTTAAGGTTAATCAATCGAATCATGTATCTGAACAATTTAAGTTAATAATAGTACGATGAAGAAGTTAAAATCCAAAACCGTAAGCAGTATTATAATGCTGCTTACGATTTTGATATCAAATCACAGTTTATCGCAGGGTTATAATCATAACTGGTTGTTAGGATATGATTATTCATCTAATTACATAAAAGCAAGAATGACTTTTGACAGCACTTCTTATAATATATTTGCAGAACAAAGAAAAATCCCTTTTCAGTCTTTTACACAGGCTAATATTTCCGATGAAAATGGGACTTTACTGATGAGTAGCAATGGGGCATGGGTAGCGAATAGCACAGGTGATACCATGCGATATGGAAGTTTTTTAGGGTATGACCCATTTATAAATACATATCATGATGGGCTTCCAATTCCTTGCGGCAATGTTTTTCTCCCTTATCCCGGTGATTCAACAAAATATATCTTATTCCGTGATTCGTTAGTTTTTAATGGACTTTATTATCCTGCTTATGCAGTAAATTATAGCATAATAGACATGACAAAGGATAGCGGTTTTGGCGAGGTAGATTCATTACAAAAATTCAATGTTGCATTTCAGGACACATTGAATTGGGGGCTTGCCGCCTGCCGTCATGCAAACGGCAGGGATTGGTGGTTGGTGTCTATTAAAGATTCAAGTGATATTGCTATTAAAATGTTGTTTACTGATGTTGGTTTGGCAAGTGTGATCACTCAAAAATTAAATGTTCCTCTTGCTTGGGGTAATGGCACTCAAATAACATTTTCACCCGATGGGACGAAATTTGCATATTCAACTTATTCCCCTTGTTGCCCTGACAGCAGTTATATTTTAACTTTTGATTTTGATAGGTGTTCGGGAATGTTTACAACCCATAACCCTGTATTTGTAAACAGGGGTTATTTATGGGGGTTGGCTTTTTCTCCTAACTCTCAGTTTGTGTATGCTTGTACAACAGACAAAGTATATCAGTTGGATTTGAATACTTATAATTTAGACACCATTGCCACTTATGACGGATTTAATTCCCCATATACATGGTGCTGCCCCACCACTTTTTTTAATTTTTATCTTGCTGCTAATGGTAAAATTTATATCACTTCAGGAAATGGTGTTCAGCATATTCACGAAATGAATTATCCTGACAGCGCAGGCGTTGCTTGTGATTTACAGCAACACATAATTCTTACACCTATGGGTGCTATTCACAGAGGCTCTGTGCCCAACCACCCCAACTATTATTTAGGGTGCGATACTACACAAACAAGTTGTCCTTGTTTAACAACAGGCATAAATGAAATTAATCAGCATGATTTTAAGTTTAAATTATTTCCAAACCCTGTTACAAATAATATTTTAAATATCAGTTACTTTTTACCTCAAAACAAACCAGGTTTATTAGAAATATATGATGTAACAGGCAAGGTTGCCTTCAAATATATTTTACCGCAGTGGAGCAATATGCAAAGTCTTAAACTGCCTAAACTTGCAAACGGCATTTATAATTGTATGCTTACTTCTGACAATAAAAGAGTGAGTAAGAAAATATCAATTATAAATTTGAATTGATAACCCATATTTTTAGTTGCAATACAACCGACAGCACAAAAACAGGCATCTATTTTGGAGGTAGTAATTTAGGAACCAAATTCAGAGGCAATGAAATGAAGAGGCACAACATCGGATTATATCTAAACAATACGGCAGTGATAGATACGCAGACTCATGCAGGTAATATGTGGACAGGGGTTTACAATAGTAATTACGGTGCCTGGAATGAGAATGATTCATCGTTATTTAATTTAACTCAATCACTATTTATAGTTGACCCTAATTTGGGTGCTACATTCAATCCCAATATTCCCTTAGGAGTAAACCCGGGCGAACCAAATGATCAAGGGTGGTTTCTACAAGATACAGGTAACACATTTAATTGTGCAGGATATTTATTGTGTGAAGATATGAGCAGTTCACTTTTGCAAAACGGCTCAGTGGATTTAAAGGAAGCTATAGCCCTTGATAGCATACTCAGCACCGATTTTAAAGAAGAAAGCAAGAGTATAGCTAAAATAAGTTTATATGAAAATCTTCAAAAAGATTCATTGGAATATAGTTCCAACCCGGTATTAATGCAATTCCTGAATGATAATGCAAACACAACATTTGGCAAATTGAATAATGTAAAACAAATGATAAAGGAAGCATTTGTATTAGATTCATCAAATGCAATTCTGCTGAAAGAAAAAGACAGTTTAATAACTGTACATTTAAATAATGTGAATGAGTTGGACAGTATTGCTGCTGCAGACAGTACGGTTGATTTAACGGCAAGAGAAACCGAATTGATTACAATAAATGATTTACAGCAGGAAAGAGCAAGTATTTTAATACAAGCGACTAATTTGCAAAAATTAGATAATGCAAAATCAATAAATAATTCTGTTCAGCCAAACGAGCTTCCCGAATATAATTTAAAACTTGTGTATGAAATAAGTATTGTTTACGAGAAAAACAATAAAGATTCCATTGCGCAGTATTATGCCACATTGTTGAATATAGCAGAACAATGTCCGTATAGTGGTGGCAAAGCAGTTTATATGGCACGAGGCCTGGTTGCATTGTTCAATGATACGATCATGTATGAAGATGAGAGTAATTGTTTGCTACAGGGCTATTACCGGCTTCAAAATGTTCAGCCTGATATTGAAGAAAATATGGGAATAAGAATAATACCAAATCCGGCCAACACATTTGCAGATGTTGAATTGAACAGTAGTTATGAAGGAATATGTAGAATTATCATAACAGATATTTATTCAAAGAAATTATCAGAACAAACATTTGATTGCAAGAGCCGACAATACAGGATAAAAACAGAAAAATATAAGAGTGGAGTGTATAATTTAAAAATACAAATAAATGATAAAATCATAAAGGTGGCAAGACTAATAATTGCAAGATGAAAAAGTTGATAATGATAATATTATTCATGCCCTTGCTTGTGCAAGGGCAAATGAATAATACGTGGCTGATAGGTTATGGTAATTGGACAGTTCGAGCGAGAATGGTTTTTGATTCCTCCAATTACGTTTTAACACAAGAAAACCGTCCTATGAGTTTTGAAGGAGCGGAAGCTACCATTAGCGACAAAAGCGGAAATTTTCTGATGAGCAGCAATGGTGTTTGGATAGCGGATGCAACGGGAGATACGATGATGAATGGCGATAGTTTAAATCCGAGTTGGGACGTAAATGCTCATCCTAATGGAATATTGACCCAGAATAGTAATTTGTTTCTTCCATTCCCTGATGACAGCAATAAATATATTCTTATTCATCATGCACTATTTTCTGACATTTCAACTTATACATATTGGGGTGGAGTTCATAAATCTGTTATTGATATAACAGCTAATGGAGGTTTAGGTGCTGTTATTGAAAAAAATGATACTCTTATTTATGATGAAATAAGCGGTGGGCTTACTGCCTGCCGCCATGCCAACGGTAGAGATTGGTGGGTTATAGCTCAAAAGGACAGTAGTGATATTGTGTATAAAATACTAATTACGCCTAACGGAGTTGATACCATTATGACACAATCGCTCGGATATTCTCAATTTTTCATGGGCAATGTATCTGAAATAACTTTTTCACAGGACGGTAAAAAATTTATTCAATCTAATTATCATTATGTGGCAGGGAATTTACATCCAAGCTACGTTATCCTTGCTGACTTTGACAGATGCACAGGAATGTTTTCAAACACGCAAACCGTACAATTAACGCAAGACAGTTATTTGTTTGGACTTGCCTTTTCACCATCAGGGAAATTCGCTTATGCCTGTTCATCGTTATACTTATTTCAAATTGATACGGATAATTTAACGATTGACACTGTTGCTACTTATGATGGTTATACTTCGCCTTTTACATGGTGCTGTGCAACAACCTTTTGGAGTATGTATTTAGCTGCTAACGGAAAAATTTATATCACATCGGGGAATAGTGTTCAGCATATTCACGAAATGAATTATCCTGACAGCGCAGGCACAGCTTGTGATTTACAACAGCATGCAATTAATTTAGGCGTGTGGAGTTTCAGGGCTGTGCCCAACCACCCCAACTATTATTTAGGGTGCGATACTACACAAACAAGTTGTCCTTGTTTAACAACTGGCATAAATGAAATTAATCAGCATGATTTTCGCTTTTCCATTTCACCCAACCCCAACAACGGTAATTTTAAAATCATGTATCTGTTGCCGCAAAACAAAAGCGGCACGTTGCAGATATTTGATATAACAGGAAAAGAAATTTACCACCAAAACCTGCCACCATGGAGTACGCTGCAATATATATCATTACCCAAAATTGCAGATGGAGTGTATCAGTGCACCATCACAAGCAACAACCAACGGGTAAATAAAAAGTTGGTGGTGGTGAGGGAGTGAGACTAAAAAGGGAGTGTGTAAAATAATTTTTAATAAATTTAGGCTCACCAAATTAATTGAACACCATTGTGCGAGTTCATCCGGATATATATTTTTTACTTGTTGCAATACTTCTCTTATCACCAAAAGAAAGCATGTCGCAAGAATTAATCTCAAAGAATGTACGATATTACACCGACACCACCTTTGCAGATTCAACTTATTCTGGCGGGGGAACACTTGGAGCAATGAGCATCTATGTAGCAGGACGATATTATGTAAACGGAGCGCTTACGCTGAACAACTGCATGGTGTATGTGAAAGCAGGCGGACAGATA
>Ga0079224_100015391_pt1 | contig 10714 bp, 8 predicted proteins | sample Stecom2015_FD_80414 | JGI IMG/M metagenome (GOLD analysis project Ga0079224, IMG submission 80414) | Agricultural soil microbial communities from Utah to study Nitrogen management - Steer compost 2015 | ecosystem: Environmental > Terrestrial > Soil > Agricultural land | place: USA: Utah...
CCCGGCACATCGTTCCCGGCACATCGTTCCCGGCGCAGCGTCCCCGCCACCGGGCCCGCACCGCCGTCACGCCGGGACATCACGGCGCAGCCTCGATTCGTTGTGACCGTTGACACACCCCGGAGAGAATGAGAACGTCGTAGTACATCCTTCTCAACGACGAGAACGGGGACAGACATGGCAGTCCCACTGCGCGTCCCGCGCCCGGCATCGCACGCCACGACGAGCGCCGCGCGCGAGCAGGACGACTTCGACATCCGCGACCACGTCGACGCGAGTTCGGCGTTCTTCGGCGCCGCCACCAACGTCATCCTGCAACTGAGCATGCCGCCGGTCGGCTACGGCGTGGTGGAGTCCAGGGTCGACAGCGGCAACATCATGCTGCATCCGGTCAAACGGGCCAGGACCACACTCACCTATCTGGCCGTGGCCATGCTCGGCACCGAGGAGGACCGGCTCGCCTACCGCGCGGCCGTGGACACCTCGCACCGCCAGGTCCGCTCGGGGCCGGACAGCCCGGTCGCCTACAACGCCTTCGACCGCGACCTCCAGCTGTGGGTGGCGGCGTGCCTGTACTGGGGCGCGCGCGACCTGCACGAGCGCATGCACGGCCCGATGGACGAGGCCACCGCCGACGCCTTCTACCGCAACGCCGAGCGGCTGGGCACCACGCTCCAGATGCGGCCCGAGCAGTGGCCCGCCGACCGGGAGGCCTTCGACGCCTACTGGCGCGAGCACCTGGCGACCACCCGCATCGACCCGCCCATCCGGGACTTCTTCTGGGATCTGGTGAACCTGAAGATGTTCCCGCTGCCGGTGCGGGCGGCGTTCGGCCCGCCGCACCGCTGGGTGACCGCAGGCCTGCTGCCCGAGCAGCTGCGCGAGCAGATGGGCATGCGCTGGAGCCGGGAGGACGACCGCAGGCTGGCGCTGCTGCTGCGCACCGTCGGCGCGGTCGAGGACCGGCTGCCCAGGGCGTTGAAGACGCTGCCGATCGAGATCCTGCTGTGGGACACGCGTTTGCGCAGACGGCTCGGTCTGCGGCTGGTCTGACCCCGCCTACCGCCCGGCCTGCTCCCCCGCCGTGGCGGGCACCGCGGCGTGCTCCTTCGCCTGCGCCGGAACACGGTTCGCCTGCGCCTGGACACGGAAGGACACCACCACGTGGTCGCGGGCGAAGGCGCGCAGCCGGTCGTCGTCGCCGACCGGAATGAGGGTCTGCGGGGTGAGCGCCATCGACACCGCGGTGCGGGCGATCATCTCGGCCAGCGGTTCGGGCTCGTAGTCGGGCAGTTTGCCCTCCGACTGCAACCTACGGATGAATTCGGTCAGGTAGTCGCGGCCGAGCTCGATGATGGGCCCGCCGCGTGTGGTGAGGAAGGGCAGCACCAACTCCGGTTCGGTGGCCAGCAGCCGGTGGATGAGCTGGTTCTCGCGCAGGCCGTTGAGGAAGGCCACGAACAGCTCGACGATCTGGTCCTCGGCGCCCGCGTCGCGGTCCACCTGCCCGGCCAGCACGTCGTCGACGCTCTGGATGAACTCCCTGGTCTGCCGCAGCGCCACCGCCTGGATGAGGTCGGACTTGCTGGCGAACCGCCGGTACAGGGTGGCCAGTGACAGCCCGCAGCGCCGCGCCACCTCGACCATGCTGGTGCGTTTGATCCCGAAGTCCAGGAACGCCAGCAGCGCCGCGTCGAGCACGCGGGTCTGGTTGCGGTCCTCGGGGCCACTGTTGCGGACCAGCGGGAGAAGCCTGTTCAACTTTGCCATGTCTTCCTCACCTCATCCGCGCCTGCGAAACGATGACATTCTCAGTGTCACATACTCCCAGTTCCGATCGGTCTCGATTGACAGCGGATTCGGACGATGAGAAGTTTGATGACGCTTCTTCTCATCGAGGCCCTCGGCCCATTGACACGCGGATGCCCAGGTGAGAATCTGACACCACAACCTTCTCATCGTGTCACCGCGGCGCCGCGCCATCGGCGGGCGACCGCGAGCCGGAAAGACGAGGAAAGATGAGCGCGCCCCTTCGTGCAACGACGCCCGAACAGGTGCCGAGCAGCAGCTCCGGCACCGACGCCGACTTCCCGATGGAAGACTTCTGGTACGGGATCACCGCGTTCCTCGGCGGCAGTGCCAATGTCGTCATGCAGCTCAGCCACCCGCCGGTGGCCTACGGCGTGCTGGAGAGCACCGTCGACTCCGGCAAGCTCACGCTGCACCCGATCAAGCGCCTGCGCACCACGCTGACCTACCTGGCGGTCGCCCTGCTCGGCACCGAGGAGGAGTGCGACGCCTACCGCAAGGCGGTCAACACCTCGCACCGCACCGTGCGCTCCGACGAACACAGCCCGGTGAAGTACAACGCCTTCGACCCCACCCTGCAGCTGTGGGTGGCGGCCTGCCTGTACTTCGGCATCCTCGACCTGCACGAGCGCCTGCACGGCTCGATGGACGAGCAGACCCTCGACGCGCTCTACGCCTACTCGGTCAAACTCGGCACCGGCCTGCAGATGCGCCCGGAGATGTGGCCCGCCGACCGCGCCGCCTTCCAGGAGTACTGGGACCGCGAACTGGCGTCCAAGTCGATCGACGCGCGCGCCAAGGCGTACTTCGACCACATGATCGACCTGAAGATGATGTCGCGGCCGGTGCAGATCATCGGAGCCCGCTTCCATCGCTTCGTGACCACCGGCCTGCTGCCCGCGCGCCTGCGCGACGAGATGGGCATGAGCTGGTCGCCGATCCGGGAGCACACGCTGCGCCTGCTGCTGCTGGTGATCGGCAAGGTGATGTCGAAGATGCCCAAACCCATCCGGCTGTTCCCGATGAACTACTACCTGTGGGACTTCCGCCGGCGCCTGCGCACCGGCAAGCCGCTGGTCTGAGCCACCACGACGACGCCCGGACGGCCGGCTCGGCCGTCCGGGCGTTCACGCGTGCGGGCGGATCACTCCCGCATGTGCGGGTAGCGATAGTCCGTCGGGGGCGCGAAGGTCTCCTTGATGGTGCGCGGGGCCACCCACCGCAGCAGATTCAGCGCCGACCCGGCCTTGTCGTCGGTGCCGGAGGCGCGAGCGCCACCGAAGGGCTGCTGGCCGACCACCGCGCCCGTCGGCTTGTCGTTGACGTAGAAATTGCCCGCCGCGAAGCGCAGCACGTGCGAGGCCAGGTCGATGGCGGCCCGGTCGCGCGCGAAGACCGCCCCGGTGAGGGCATAGGGCGCGGCCCGCTCGGCTTCGGCCAGCACCGCCTCGAACGCGCCCGGCTCGTTGTCGTCGTAGACGCGCACGGTCAGGATCGGGCCGAAGTACTCCGTGCTCAACGACTCGTCGCCGGGGTCGTCGCAGAGCAGGACGGTGGGTTCGACGAACCAGCCGGGGTCGTCGCGGTGACCGCCGCCCACCGCCACCGTCAAACCCGCCGCACGCGCCCTGTCCAGCGCGGCCACGTTCTTGTCATAGGCGCGCCGGTCGATCAGGGCACCGCCGAAATTGCGCAGATCGGCGACATCGCCGTAGGTCAGGTCGGCGACGGCGCCGAGGAAACGGTCGCCCATCTCCCGCCACAGCGAGCGCGGGATGTAGGCGCGCGAGGCCGCCGAGCACTTCTGCCCCTGGTACTCGAACGCCCCTCGGATCAACGCGGTCGACAACGCCTTCGGGTCGGCGGAGGGATGCGCCAGGACGAAGTCCTTGCCGCCGGTCTCGCCGACCAGCCGCGGATACCCCTGGTATCGGCCGATATTGGCGCCCACCTCACGCCACAGGTACTGGAAGGTCCTGGTGGAGCCGGTGAAGTGGATGCCGGCCAGCCGGGGATCGGCCAGGGCCACCTCCGACAGATGCACGCCGTCGCCGGTGACCATGTTGATCACGCCGGGCGGCAGGCCTGCCGCCTCCAGCAACCGGATCGTGTAATACGCCGACAGGGTCTGGGTCGGCGAGGGCTTCCACACCACGGTGTTGCCCATCAGCGCGGGCGCGGTGGGCAGATTGCCCGCGATGGCGGTGAAGTTGAACGGGGTGACGGCGTAGACGAACCCCTCCAGCGGGCGGTACTCCATGCGGTTCCACACCCCCGGCGTGGACAACGGCTGCATGGCCAGGATCTCGCGCGCGAAGTGCACATTGAAGCGCCAGAAGTCGACCAGCTCACAGGGGGCGTCGATCTCGGCCTGCTGCACCGATTTCGACTGCCCGAGCATGGTGGCGGCGGCCAGCGTCTCCCGCCACGGGCCGGCGAGCAGTTCGGCGGCGCGCAGGAAGATCGCGGCGCGCTCGTCGAAGGGCAGCGCCCGCCAGTCCGGCCCGGCGGCCACCGCCGTCTCGATGGCGGTCTCGGCTTCGGCGTGGGTGGTGTCGGTGTAGGTCCCCAGCAGCGTCTCACGCCGGTGCGGCGCGATGATCGCGTGACGCTCGCCGGTCCCCGGACGATGCTTGCCGCCGATCACCAGCGGCACATCGACGGTTTCGGCGGAGATCTCCGCGAGTCGCGCCAGCAGTCGCTCCCGCTCCCGGCTTCCGGGAGCGTAGGTGTGCACCGGCTCGTTGACGGGCGTCGGGACCACTGTGGCAGCGTCCATAACACAGGCTAAACCCGCGCGAGCGGCCCTGGCGACGATTCCGCGGCCCGCGAGTCGCCCGACGCGGCGACGGCGTGGTTCCGACTCGATCGAATCGGGACCACGCCGTCGGCACTGCTGTGGCCGTTGCGGCCGTCAGGCGTCCTTCAGCCGCGCCACGGCGGCCGCGATGCGCTCGTCGGTGGCGGTCAACGCGATGCGCACGTGGTTGCCGGAGCCGGGACCGTAGAAGTCGCCCGGCGCGGCCAGGATGCCGCGCTCGGCCAGCCGGTCCAGGGTGGTGCGGGCAGGCTCGCCGCGCGTGGCCCACAGATACAGCCCGGCCTGGGAATGGTCGACGGTGAAGCCCGCCGCCACCAGCGCCTCGCGCAGCACCTCGCGCCTGGCCCGGTAGATCTCGCGCTGCCGCTGCTCGTGCGCGTCGTCGGCCAGGGCGGCGGTCATGGCGGCCTGGATCGGGAAGGGCACCATCATGCCTGAGTGCTTGCGCACCTCGAGCAGTTCGGCCACCAGCTGCGGGTCGCCGGTGACGAACCCGGCTCGGTAGCTGGCCAGGTTCGAGGTCTTCGACAGCGAGTGCACCGCGAGCAGGCCGGTGTGGTCGCCGTCACAGACCCGCGGGTCGAGGATGGACACCGCGGGCTCGTCCCAGGCCAGGCCGAGGTAGCACTCGTCGGAGGCCACGATCGCGCCGCGCTCGCGGGCGAAGGCCACCACCTTGCGCAGATGGTCGACGCCGAGCACCCGGCCGGTCGGGTTCGACGGCGAGTTCAGGTAGATCAACGCCGGGGACCGCGGTCCCAGCTGGGTGAGCCCGTCGGCGCGCAGCACCTGCGTGCCCGCCAGCAGCGCGCCCACTTCGTAGGTGGGGTAGGCGATCTCCGGGATGACCACCAGATCGTCCGCGCCGAGGCCGAGCAGCCGGGGCAGGCCCGCGATCAGTTCCTTGGTGCCGATCACCGGCAGCACCGCCGCCGGCTCGATGCCGGTGACGCCGTAGCGGCGCTGCAACGCCTGCACCGCGGCGGCCCGCAGCTCGGGGGTGCCGTGCGTGGTCGGGTAGCCGGGCACGTCGGCGACGGAGTTCAGCGCCGCGCGGATCACCTCGGGCACCGGATCGACCGGGGTGCCCACCGAGAGATCGACGATGCCGTCGGGATGGGAAGCCGCCTTCGCCTTCACCGAAGCGATGGTGTCCCACGGGAAATCGGGCAGCAGCGCGCTGACCCGGGCACGTTCAGCCACGCGCGTGCTCACTCACCCATCGGGGGGAGTTCCTTGATGAACGGCGGGTCGTAGTCGACCTTGCCGACCTTGGTCGCGCCGCCGGGCGAACCCAGATCGTCGAAGAAGTCGACATTGGCGGCGATGTAGCCGCTCCACTGGTCCGGGGTGTCGTCCTCGTAGAAGATCGCCTCCACCGGGCACACCGGCTCACATGCACCACAGTCCACGCACTCGTCGGGATGGATGTACAGCATGCGGCCACCCTCGTAGATGCAGTCCACGGGGCATTCCTCGATGCATGCCTTGTCCTTCACGTCAACGCACGGTTCAGCGATGATGTACGGCACTGCCGTTCTCCTAGTCTGTCCTCACACCTGGTGGGGTGGTCCGCCCTGCGAAACCCTATCCCGACCGCGCTGTCGGCACCGGGTCAGCCTGCCCTAACTCGTACGGCGTCACATGACAGCCGTACGGCCGCCGTGATCGCGACGGCCGGATGGCCTAGCCCATGGTGACGATGGGCACCTGTGCGCGCTCCACACGACCGTAGGCGGTGGTGCGCTGGCGCACCGGCCTGCCGATGCCCTCGGCGATCTCGGTCAACTCGGCGACGGTCTTGGCCGAGCCGTGCTGCGAGCCCGCCATCCGGGAGATGGTCTCCTCCATCAGCGTGCCGCCGAGGTCGTTCGCGCCGCCCTGGAGCATGACCCTGGTGCCCGCCACACCGAGCTTGACCCAGCTGGTCTGGATGTTGTCGATGCGCCCGTGCAGCATGATGCGCGCCAGCGCGTGCGCGGCCCGGTTGTCGCGGATGGTCGGGCCCGGCCGAGCCGCGCCCGCCAGGTACAGCGGCGAGCTCTGGTGCACGAACGGCAGCAGCACGAACTCGGTGAAGCCGCCGGTCTCGTCCTGGATGCCGCGCAGCACCCGCAGGTGGCCGACCCAGTGCTTCGGGGTGTCCACGTGCCCGTACATCATCGTGGAACTCGACCGCAGGCCGATCCGGTGCGCGGTGGTGATCACCTCGATCCAGGCCGAGGTGGGCAGCTTGCCCTTGGTGAGCACCCAGCGCACCTCGTCGTCGAGGATCTCCGCGGCGGTGCCGGGGATGGTGTCCAGGCCCGCCTCCGCGAGCGCGGTCAGCCAGTCGGCGATGGACTGACCGCCGCGGGAGGCGCCGTTGACGATCTCCATCGGACTGAACGCGTGCACGTGCATGGACGGCACCCGCGCCTTGACCGCCCTGACCAGGTCGGCGTAACCGGTGACGGGCAACTCCGGGTCGATGCCGCCCTGCATGCAGACCTCGGTGGCCCCGTCCACGTGCGCCTCCCAGGCGCGGTCGGCGACCTCCTGCGCGCTGAGGGTGAAGGCGTCGGCATCGCCCTTGCGCTGGGCGAAGGCGCAGAAGCGGCAGCCGGTGTAACAGATGTTGGTGAAGTTGATGTTCCGGTTGACCACATAGGTCACCTCGTCGCCGACGGTGTCACGGCGCAACCGGTCGGCCAGCGCGGTCACCGCGTCCAGGTCGACGCCGTCGGCGGTGGCCAGCGCCAGATACTGCTCGTCGGAGAGCCCGGCCGGGTCGCGCTCGGCGGCCCGCAGCGCGGCGGCCACATCGGAGTCCAGCCGCGCCGGTGCGCCCTGGGCGATGCCGCGGGCCTGCTCGCGGATGGTGTCCCAGTCGCCGAAGGCGCCGAAGCTCTCGCCACCGAGACCGGCGTCGCTGCGCGCCTCGGTGTTACGGCCCTCGGTGTCGATGGCGGTCTCCAGATCGACCCGGCCGGCCGACTCCCAGTTCTCGTCCGGCTCCTGCCAGGGCAGGCCGACCGGCGTGACGTCAGGTCGGGCCAGGCCGGTGGCGGGATCGGTGAGGGCGGCGACGTGCGCGCTGATGCGCGGGTCGATCCACGGATTGCCCGCGCGCACGTACTTCGGGTGCGCCGAGGTGCGCTCGGCCAGGGTGAACCCGGCGGACTCGGTGATCTCCCGCAGGGTGTCCAGGTTCGGCCACGGCCGCTCCGGGTTGACGTGGTCGGGGGTGACCGGGGAAACCCCGCCCCAGTCGTCGATACCCGCCGCCACCAGGTCGCGGCACTCCTGTTCCGAGACCAGGTTCGGCGGCGCCTGCACCGTCACATCGGGGCCCATGAGCAGCCGGGTGACGGCGATGGCCGCGCGGAACTCCGCCAGTTCGGCGTCGGGCGCGTCGCGCATGGCGGTGTCGTCCTTGGCCACGAAGTTCTGCACGATCACTTCCTGGATGTGCCGGAACTCCTTGTGCAGCTTGCGGATCGCCATGATCGACTCGGCGCGTTCGGTGACCGTCTCGCCGATGCCGACCAGGATGCCGGTGGTGTAGGGCACCGAGAGCCTGCCCGCGTCGGTGATGGCGCGCAGCCGCACCGCCGGGTCCTTGTCGGGGCTGCCGTGATGGCACTGCCCCTTCTCGGTGAACAGCCTGGTGGAGGTGGTCTCGAGCATCATGCCCATGGACTGCGCGACCGGCTTGAGCCGCGCGATCTCGGCCCAGCTCATCACCCCGGGATTGAGGTGCGGCAGCAGGCCGGTCTCCTCGAGCACCAGGATCGACACCGCGCGCAGATAGTCGAGGGTGGAGTCGTAGCCGCGCTCGTCGAGCCACTGCGCGGCCTCCGGCCAGCGGTCCTCCGGCCGGTCGCCGAGCGTGAACAGGGCCTCCTTGCAGCCGAGTTCGGCGCCGCGGCGCGCGATCTCGAGCACCTCGTCGGGCTCGAGGTACATGCCCTCGCCCTCGGCGCGCAGCTTGCCGGGGACGGTGACGAAGGTGCAGTAGTGACACCGGTCGCGACACAGCCTGGTCAGCGGGATGAACACATTGCGGGAGTAGGTGATCACGCCTGCCCGGCCCGCGGACTCGAGTCCGGCGTCGCGCACCCTGGCGGCGCTGCGGCACAGGTCGAGCAGGTCGTCGCCGCGCGCCTGCAACAGCACCGCGGCTTCGTCGACGTTGAGGCTCACCCCGTCTCTGGCCCGGCGCAACGCCCGGCGCATGGCCGACGGCGACGGCGGGGCGGGTGGTACGGCGGGGGTCGCTAGCTCGGTCACGCCCTCGATCATGCGCTAACCATCCTGGACTGTCTCCCTCCAGTGCGTCCGGTCGAGCCTAGCGAGCCGATCGGCCACATGGTCGGGCGACGCTCGCGAGACAGCGGACGCGGTCTCGTCGTGAGCGTTCACAACCTCGCCCGGTCGATGCCTATTCCACCGGCGTGCCACTATGGCGGCATGGCGCAGCCGCGAACGATCCTCGCCGGGCCTGCCTGGCGGCCGAGTCCGAAGGCCAAACTGCTGTGGACGCTACAGACCGCGGGCGGCTGGGCGTCGCTGCTGGTCGCGGTGGCGGTGTGGGCGGTCCTCGACACGGGCAACCGCGGCTGGCAGCTGCTCGCGGCGGTGACGGCGCTGGTGGCAGGCGCGGTGGCGGTGGCGGTGGTGCCGCGCTGGCGGTACGCGGTGCACCGGTGGGAGATCACGCCGGAGGCGGTCTACACGCGGGTGGGGTGGCTGAGCCAGGAGAGCCGGGTCGCGCCCATCTCGCGGGTGCAGACGGTGGACATCGAGCGCGGCCCGCTGGACCGGCTGCTCGGGCTGGCGACCGTGACGGTCACCACGGCTTCCTCGGCCGGGGCGGTCACCATCACCGCGCTCGACCTGCCGGTGGCGGAGAAGACGGTGGCCGATCTCACGGAGATCGCCGCCCGGCATCGGGGCGACGCGACATGAGCGCGCCCGAGGAGGACACCCGGCAGGCCGCGCCCGCCGCGGTGGATTCCGGCGGTCCGGCGTGGGAGCGGCTCGACCCGCGAATGTTGCTGGTGCATCCGGTGACCCAGGTGGTCAAGTTCATCCCGGTGCTGGTCGGCACGGTGCTGGTCGGCACCAGCAGCGGCAATCCGCTGTGGAGCCTGATCCCGCTTGTCGGCATCGTCGGCTTCGGCCTGACCCGCTGGTTCACCACCACCTACCGGGTGAGCCCCACCCATGTCGAACTGCGCACCGGGCTGGTGCAGCGGCGCACCCTGTCGGTGCCGCGCAGCCGCATCCGCTCGGTGGACATCGAAGCGGATCTGCTGCACCGGCTGCTGGATCTGGCCGTGGTGGTGGTCGGCACCGGCCAGCAGGCCGAGAGCGGGGAGAAATTCGAGCTGGACTCCCTGTCCGCCCGGGTCGCGCCCGCGCTGCGCGCCGAACTGCTCGCCCACACCGCTGCGGCGGAGAGCACGGCAGCGGTGGGCGCCGCCGGGGCGATCGAGGGCGCCGGCGGGGCCGAACCCGCCGAGCGCGGGCGGGAGATCGGGCACTGGCAACCGGCCTGGGTCCGCTACGCCCCGCTGTCGCTGACCGGCTTCGCGGTGCTCGCGCCGCTGATCGCCCTGCCCTTCCAGTTGGGTTTCAACGAACTGACGCTGAGGACGGAGAGCGGTCGACGGCTCGGTGAGCACGCGGCGCTGGTGATCGCGGGACTGCTGGTGTCGTTCCTGCTCGCACTGGTGGTCGTCGTCAGCGTGGCCTCGTGCGCGCGCTATCTCACCACCTATCACGGCCTCCGGGTGGTCGACGACGGCCGCACGCTTCGCATCAGTCACGGCCTGCTCACCCGTCGCCAGATCACCCTCGATCTGGCCCGCTTCCGCGGCGCGACGGTGAACGAGCCGCTGCTGCTGCGGCGCGCGGGCGCCGCCGAACTGGAAGCCATCATGGTCGGGGAGAACCCCCGCCAGAAGATCCTGCCGCAGGCCCCGCGCGCGGCCGTGGAACGCACGCTGGGCGAACTGCTCGGCAGCAGGCGATCGGCCTCCGCCCCGGCCGACGCCCAGCCGACCTCGGCCCCCTCGGACGACCGCTCCCCGACTGCCG
>Ga0079224_100015392_pt1 | contig 10714 bp, 6 predicted proteins | sample Stecom2015_FD_80414 | JGI IMG/M metagenome (GOLD analysis project Ga0079224, IMG submission 80414) | Agricultural soil microbial communities from Utah to study Nitrogen management - Steer compost 2015 | ecosystem: Environmental > Terrestrial > Soil > Agricultural land | place: USA: Utah...
CCGGTCGCAGGAACTGAACTACGCTGCCCTCGCGTGGAGAGCCTCGCCAAGGGCACCGAACTCGACTCCGGCACCGTCGTCGTGCCGGGCGCGCCCCCGGGAACACAGTTCGTGTTGGAGGAAGCGCTCGACCGCTTCCCCTGGGGGCGACGTTACCGAGCGCAGCAAGGTGGCGTACCGATCCTCGTCACCGTGCTCGATCCCGTGCTCATGGCCCGCAAAGACGAGCGACGCACGCTGCTGCTCGGGTTGCGTGACATCCAGCGCGTCGAGCATCGCAACCTCCTGCCGATCCACGGGTTCGGGCGGATCGGGAACCACGATCTCGTCGTCGAAGCCGCGCCGGCCAGCACCACCTTGCGTCGCTTCGTGCGGCGCAAGATGGCCCGCGGCATCCGCCTCGACGGCCAGACGCTGTTCGCCATCGTCGCACACCTCTGCAACGCCTTGGCCGTCCTGCACCGCACGGCGGCCCACGGGTTCGTCACGGCCGACACGGTGCTCCTCGGCGACAACGGCCGCGTCTACCTCGGGAGCGCCGGGTTCGGGGCGGTCCTCGCTCGGTCACCGGGTTTCGCTGCCGCCGAGCGCAGCGGCCTCCTGGCGGGCGTCCCTCCGGAGCAGCGCCTCCAGCCGCCCCACCTCGGCCCCGCCGCCGACCTCTTCGCCCTCGGGGCGATGTTCGTCGAAATGCTCGGCTGCCGTCCGCTGAAGCATGCCGGCGAGCGGTTGCAGACGCTCGGCCTCCTCGGCCCCGAGGCCTTGGTCGCCTGCCTCGAACGCGCGACGGCCCCCTCCGTCGTCGCCCGTCCGCCCGACATCGCGACCTTCAAAGCCGAGCTGTCGGAAGCCGTGGCCGAGGGCCCGGTCCAGGTCGTCGCGTTGCTGCCTTCTGGCACGCCCGACCGCCCGCGCGAAGAGCCTCCGACACGGCGCTCCGCCACGGCGACCCGCGAGGCTCCCGGGTACGGCGAGGTCCTCTGGCCGCCGCCGCCCCAGCCCTACGACCCCCACGTCCCGGGTGCTTGGCTTCCCACGGACGCTGCAGAGGCAGGGTCCGGCGGAGCGCCACTGCCCAGCCCTCCGCCTCCACCGGCCAGTTGGGCCGCCGCCTCGTCCGCGAGCGATGGGACTCCGGACGGTGAGCCGAGCCCCGCATCGCACGGCGGATTTCGGCCTCCGCAGCATCCTGCAGCTCCAGCCCCTCCCGCCGGCATTCGGCCTCCGCAGCGGCCTTTGGGCCTGACCGCTCCCTCCTCAGGCGCTTGGCCTTCACAGCAGCCTGCTCCGTCGCCCAGCGGCATCCAGCTTCCGCGACAGCCCTCGATCGCCGACGCTCCCTCCTCCGGATCCTGGCCTCCACCGCACGCGTCGGCTCCATCGCCGGGCGGGATCTGGCCTCCGCAGCACACCGCAGCTCCGGCTGCTCCATCTCCGAGCGGGATCTGGCCTCCGCAGCACACCGCAGCTCCGGCTGCTCCATCGCCGGCCGGGATCTGGCCTCCGCCGCACACCGCAGCTCCGGCTGCTCCATCGCCGGGCGGGATCTGGCCTCCGCAGCACACCGCAGCTCCGGCTGCTCCATCGCCGGGCGGGATCTGGCCTCCGCAGCACACCGCAGCTCCGGCTGCTCCATCGCCGGGCGGGATCTGGCCTCCGCAGGGCGAGTCGGTGCCCATCGTTCCGCCACCGAGCGGCGCGTGGCCGCATGCCGGCCCAAGCGCCGGCGCGGCGCGAGGGGGCGCCGAACCGACGCCGTCGACCCGTCACCAGAGCCAGCAAATCCTCGCGCAGATCGGCCACATCACCGCGAAGATCGCCGCGGTCGCCGACGACGAGGCAGCGCAGTTCACCCAATTCGTCGACGGCACGGACGAGCACCCGAAAGTGACGTCCGAAGACGAAGCGTCACCGGCCGACGAGACCGCCGACGCGCCCCCGTCGACGGACGCGGCTCCCCCTCCTCCGGGTCGCCTCCGGACGGCAGGCACACCGGCCGCGAATGGGGAGCCCCCCTCGGGGCCCCCCTCGGGGCCTCGGACTCCGCCCGCCGAGCCTCCCCTGCCGGGCACCGAACGCCTCCAGCTCGCGCGGATCGAGCGGCCCGCGACCCCGCGGCCGAGCTCGTCCACCCGCCTGGCCCCTCCGCCGGTCGCGACCCCGCCCCCGGCCCCCACGTCCAGTTCGGGGTTCGAGCCCCGCGTGTGGCTGGTCCTGACCGGTGTGGTCGTGGCAGGCTGGATGCTGTGGGCCGAGCTCATTCCTGGCTGACCCTGCGCGTCGCCGGTCGGATCGGCGTGGCTTGGCTCGTCGCCGGCAGCAGCGGGCCGGCGGCCGCCAGCGACCGCTGGCCGGCGTGGCCCTCGGCGATCGAACGCATCGCGGCCCCGCTCCACGACCCCCAGCCGACCCGTCAGAGCGAGCAACAACGCGTGGAAGCGTTGGAACGGCTCGCAACCTACGCCACCGCGGCCATGGCCCGGGAGCTCATCCATGCGCTGGGCGATCCGTCGCCGGCGGTGCAACGCGAGGCCCTCCGGTTGTGCGCGCTCCGGGAGCTGCGCGCATGTGCGGAAGCAGCCGCCTCGCTGTGGCACAGCGCGGGTGAAACGTCGCTCAAGATGGCGGCGCTCCGCGTGATGGCGCTGCAACCCGACGCCGCGACGCTGGTCCTCCTGTTCGCGGCGCTCCGCGATCCCGGGGACGAGATGCGGGCTCACGCGGCCGACCTCCTGGGCCTCGCCGCATTGCCGGCCGATACGCCGGAGCGCTCCGTCCGTCGCGAAGTGCAGGCCGCCCTGCTCGCCAAGCTTTCGGACCCGGACGCGCAGGTGCGAACGATCGCCGCGCGGAGCCTCGGCCGGCTCGGGCCGGGCGACGGAACCCTGGCTCTGACGCGGTTGCTCGACGATCCCGAGCCGACCGTACGGACGGCCGCGGCGACGGCCCTCGCCCATCGACGCGACCCCCACGGCGTACCGGCCCTGCTGCGCTCCCTCCATGCCCCGAACGAACCGCCCGTCCGCGTCGCCGTCCTCGGGGCCCTGGCCCGGCTTCCCGGTGCCGCGATCCCGGCCGCTCTCCTGGCCGTCCTCGACGAGCCGCCCGAGGGCGTGACGGCGTTCCAAGTCGCCGAAGCGATCGGCGCACGGCCGTCCCCCGAACCCGAGCTTCTGACCGGTTTGCTCGACCGCTTGGCCGACGATCGTTTGGCGCGACCCGTACTCCGCGCCTTGCTGCTGCTCGGCTCCACGGCCGCGCCTGCCCTTCGCGCCGCCCTCGATCGCGGCCTGGACCCTGCCCTGCACGACGCGCTCGACCGCTTGTGGCGGGCCACCCAGCCCGTGAAGCCATCTGCCGCCATCGAGCGCGATCCCGATCCGGAGGTGTTGCGCATCGGTTCCCCGGGTGCGCAACTCGAGGCGGTCGCGGAGCTCGTCGAACGCCGCCCCGCGTGGTTCGTGGCGACGTTGCGCCACCGGCTCGGATCGATCGACGAACCGGTCGAGCAGATGCGGCCGTGGTGGCTCGCCGCGAGCACGGGCGGCTTTCGTCGGGAGCTCGACGGCCTGCCTTGGCGAACGTGGGCGCAACTGCTCCGCGTCGCCGCGGATCGCCGGCACACGGTGGCCGACCGCTGCCTGGCGCTCGCCGCTTCGGCTTCCGCACCGCCGACCCATACCCGCCGAATGGCGAAAGAGATCACGCCGTTCGTCGGCGATCCCGATCCGGCCGTCCGCGCGTGTGTCGGGCACGCGGCCGCCCGAATGGGGCTCGAGGACATCGTCGGCGTGCTGCTCCTCGACGCCGAACCGGCCGTTCGCAGCCGAACGGTGTTGGCCCTCCGCCGCGAGCGGTCCGCGGCGATCGAAGACCGCCTCCGTATCCTCGCGGCGACCGATCCGAGCGGGATGGTGCGCCAGGTCGCGGCGCACCGCAGCCGCGAACCGGCCGCGCCCGGAGACCCGCTCCTCGTCGTTCCGGTCGAACCGCACGATCCGGCTCGCCCCGCCACCCCCATGGCCCGGGTGACCGACCGAGATGACCAGGTGTGGTGGGTTCCGGTGCAACGTTTCGGCGACGTGCCCTGGGCATGGCTTCCACCACGATAGGAATCGTGTCTTCGATGATGCGATTCCTATCGTCTCGCCCCCCGTCGCTCCGCTTGCGCTTCCAAATATCCAAATTCATAACGGTTTTTCGGTGATGCCGAAGTTGCAACGGAGAGTCGCATGACCCTCGCCGCTGCTGACTTCGCTGCTCGCACCGCGCCGCACCTCGATCGACTGTTCCGCCTCGGCCTCCGCCTCACGCACGAACCAGCGGAGTCTGCCGACCTGGTCCAGGAGGCGCTCTGCCGCGCGTGGGCGGCCTGGTCGAACTTCGATCCGCACGGCAGCCTCGGTGCATACCTCTCGAAGATCGTCTTTCACACCTTCGTGTCGCGGCATCGCCACGCGCGGGTCGTCGCGAACACGGCCGCGCGCGGGGACCTGGTGGAGTACCTCTACGATGCCCGCGAGCGCGAAGCCGCCGCGCGACCGGAGTGGGTGTGGCACGATCGGGACTTCTCCGACGAGGTCCGTGCGGCGCTGCAGAATCTCTCGCCCCATTACCGCGCGGTCATCGAGCTCGTCGATCTCGAAGGCCTCCCGTACAAAGACGCCGCCGCGCAGCTCGGCCTCCCCATCGGGACCGTCATGAGCCGCCTGCACCGTGCGCGTCGGCGCTTGCGGGCCGAGCTCGCCGACTATGCGCGCACGCTCGGGATGGCGGCCTGAGCGTCGCTTGACGGGTCTGCGCATCTTCGGGATCGTCGCTACGACCGTGAAACGCACCGCAGCGATTGCCCTCTCCGCGCTGTTCCTGTTCGGCGGGTGTTCGCCCTCCGGCGGGCGCCCCGAGGCCGGGCCACGTCAAGCTCCGCGACTGACGGGCAAGGACATCCACGGTGAGTACGTCGCCCTGCAGGACTTCCTCGGTCAGGTCGTGCTGCTCAACGTGTGGGCGACCTGGTGCGGCCCCTGCCGTCAGGAGCTGCCCGAGCTTCGGGAGTTGCACGAGCGTTGGAAGGATCGTGGCTTCACCGTCGTCGGGGTGAGCGTCGACGCGGCGAAGGACGCCGACAAAGTCGCCGGCATGGCTCGGCAGTTCCGCCTCTCCTACCCGATCATGCTCGACCCGCTCGGGAAGTCGATCGAGGCGTTCGAGCTGCGCGGCTACCCGACGACGTTCGTGCTCGGGCGAGACGGCACCGTGCTCTGGCGGCGCGACGGCATCACCCATCCCGGAGACACCGACCTCGCCCAGCAGATCGAGGCCGCGCTCCGGGTGCCCGCACCGCCCTCGACCTGACACTCCCGGGCGCGGCACCGAAGCCGCGTCCGCTTGGCGCTCACGTGACGCGGCCCGAGTCGGCGATTCCGAAGCCGCGTCCGCGTGGCTTCGGCACGACCCTCGAGCCGGCGAGGGAGCGGAAGCCCTCTCTCTAAAGCGGCTCGGCGACGGGAAAACCCGAGCCCATGCTCGCCGTGGCCGAGGACTCGGAAGCCATCCCGGGAGCGTGCGCCGGCACGTCGCGGGCGGGGGTGCCCTCTTCCTCGAGCGGCGGCAGCGGACGCCCTTCGATCGCGGCCGTGACCTCGTCGTAGTTCAAGGACTCGCGTTCGATGAGCGCCTCGGCGAGGCGGCGCAGGGCATCGCCGTTCTTCATGAGGATGTCCTTGGCACGCTGGTACTGGCTCATGACGATCGACTTGACCTCGCGGTCGATCGCCTGCGCCGTGGCCTCGGAGTAGTTCTGCGGCTTCTGGATGTCGCGCCCGAGGAACGGCTCGGACTCGTTCTTGCCGTAGGCGATCGGACCCATCGTCTCGCTCATGCCCCACTCGCAGACCATGCGGCGCGCCAAGGCGGTGGCGACCTCGATGTCGTTGCCGGCACCGGTCGTCTGCTGACCGTCGAGCGCGAGCTCCTCGGCGATGCGGCCCGCCATCGCGACGGCGATGCGCGCCTCCGCGTAGCGGCGGTCGATGTCGTGACGATCTGCCTCGGGCAAAAGTTGAGTAATCCCCAGGGCTTGCCCGCGAGGGATGATGGTGACCTTGTGGATCGGATCGGTCCACCGCTTCGGCATCTTGTAGGCGACGAGGGTGTGCCCCGCCTCGTGCCAAGCCGTCGTGCGCTTCTCTTCTTCGGAGAGCATCACGCTCTTGCGCTCGGCGCCCATGAGGACCTTGTCCTTGGCGCGCTCGAAGTCGAGGCGGTTGACGCGGTCGCGGTTGTTCTTGGCGGCCATCAACGCGGCCTCGTTGACGAGGTTCTCGAGGTCGGCGCCCGAGAAGCCCGGGGTGCCGCGGGCGACGACCGAGAGGTCGACGCGCTCGTCGATCGGGACCTTGCGGGTGTGGACCCGGAGAATGGATTCGCGGCCGCGCACGTCCGGCAGACCGACGATGATGCGGCGGTCGAACCGACCGGGGCGCAGGAGCGCCGGATCCAGCACGTCGGGGCGGTTCGTCGCAGCGACGAGGATCACGCCCTCGTTGCTCTCGAACCCGTCCATCTCGACGAGGAGCTGGTTGAGCGTCTGCTCGCGCTCGTCGTGCCCTCCACCGAGCCCAGCCCCGCGATGGCGCCCGACGGCGTCGATCTCGTCGATGAAGATGATGCAGGGGGCGTTCTTCTTGCCCTGCTCGAAGAGGTCGCGCACACGGCTCGCACCGACGCCGACGAACATCTCGACGAAGTCCGAACCGCTGATGCTGAAGAACGAGACGCCCGCTTCACCCGCGATGGCGCGCGCGAGCAAGGTCTTGCCGGTGCCGGGGGGGCCCATGAGGAGGACGCCCTTGGGGATGCGGCCGCCGACGCGCATGTATTTACGCGTGTCTCGGAGGAAATCGATGATCTCTTCGACTTCCTCGCGGGCTTCGTCGATGCCGGCGACGTCCTTGAACGTGACCTTGCCCTGATGCTCGGTCAGCAGGCGGGCCTTGCTCTTGCCGAAGCTCATCGCCTTGCCGCCGCCGGCCTGCATCTGGCGCATGAACATGACCATGATGACCACGATGAGGATCATCGGGAGCCACATGATCGCGAGCTGCAGGAAGCCGCTGTCGTCCTCGGGCTCGACCGTGTAGTCGATCTGGCGCTCGCCGAGTTTGCGATAGAGGTCTTCGGAGACGGGACCGGTGACTTCGTAGGGCTTGCCGTCGAGCTCGTAGTTGATTGCCACGAAGCTCGGATGCACCTCGACCGCGAGGGTGGTGTCCTTGAAGGTGTGCCACTCCTCGTCCACCTGCTGGATGAACTTGGCGTAGCTGATCTTGGTCACGGACGGGTTCGTGTTGAACAGGTTGGCGAGCGCCAACACCGCCACGATGAGTCCAAGCCAAACGAGAACTGTTTTGGTCTGCTGCTTCACGCCAACCGCGCTTGCCGAGCATAGCCCCCGTGGACAGGGGGGTCAATGGTTGCTGGAGCTTCCTTCGGATCGAGTCCCCGGCGCCGCCCCATCTTCGGGGTCCCCGTCGGATTTCGTGAACCATAAGCGTTCGCTTTCGATCCACAGCCGCTTTCGTGGACGGAGGTCCCAGCCTCGGCGAGCGCCGGAGCGGGCGCAGAGCGAGCGATCGATCGCGTCCACGGTCCGACTCGCCAGCGCCGACGGATCGACGCCCGCCTCGGCGCAGACCGAACGCAACCACGCGGTTCGCAGCGCGCGTGGCATCGCGGGCCAAGCCTGCACGTCCCAGTGATGTGGCCGCCGACGGGCCACGAGTTCTCGCGTCACCATCCAAGCGAGCGCTTCGTGGGCCTCGCGCACCTTGTCGGCTGCGGCGGCGAAGGCTTCGTCGGTGTGGGGGCGAAAGCGCCGCAACACGGGGAGGACGTCGTGACGCACGGCGACCCGGGGATGGCGTCGGATCTCGTTGGTGGGATCGTCGACGAAGGCGAGCCCCATGCGGACCGCGAGGTCCCGCGTGTGCTGCCGCGTAAGGCCGAGGAGTGGGCGCAGCCAATGGCCGCCGCGGCGTGGTTCGAGGTCGGCCATGGCCGCGAGCCCTTCGAGACCCGCTCCCCGCGCGAGGTGGAGGAGCATGGTTTCGGCTTGATCGGTGGCGGTGTGGCCGAGCGCGATCGAAGGCGCCGCCCAAGCCTCCGCCATCGCCTCGAGCGCCGCGCGTCGAGCCACGCGCGCCCGCGCGGGAAGCCCGGTCCCGGGCGCGAGTTCGAGGCGGACGTGGCGAAACTCGACCCCCGCGTCTCGGGCGAGCCGCGCGACGTGGTCGGCTTCGGCGCGTGACTCCGGGCGCAAGCCGTGATCCACGTGTCCCACGGCCAGCACGAGCGCTTCGGAGCGCTGCAACCGACACAGCAGCCCCAGCAAGGCGACCGAGTCGGGGCCGCCCGAACATGCGATCAACATCCGCCGGGGGCGAGGCAGCACGGCCAGGTGCCGGCGCACTCGACCGAGCGCCGCGGCGACCGACGGGTGTGGCAGGGGCGTGCTGGGGTTCATGGAGGAAGCGTGCCATAGTAGCCGCGACGCTCGTGGCCCGCTCCTCTTCCAGCCCCATCCCTCTCGTCGAACAACTGCGGCAAGTCATCGACGAGCCGTTGGCGCTCGACGAGCTCGACACGCCCGGAGCCCTCGTCCCGCAACTCTCCACGCAGATGTTCGTGCGAATCGCGCGACGCCTGCGTGACGAGCATCGCCTGGAACTCCTGCTGCCGCACGCCACTCCCGAGCAATTGACGGGTCTGCTCGACATCGACGGATGGAACGACGACCGCGTCGACGTGCCGCGCGTGCGCGAGTGGCTGTGGGCGATCGCCGACGGCTACACCACGTACAAGCCACGCGGGAGCCTGACGGATCTGATGTACGAGATGGATCCGGAGATGTGGACCCTCGCCGTGGGGCACGGCATGACCGTGATCGACCTCGATCCGGAGGACGACGCGGCCCGCGAGGTCGCCCGCGACCAACTGGAGGGGCTGCGCACGTGGGAAACGCCCGACGGGTTCTTCGTGGTGGGCGTGCCCGATCACGAGCTCGGGCGCGCGGCGTTGCGGATCCTCGACCTCGTCTACGCGGACGATCTCGCCGAAGGGCGCAAGCTCGCGCTGTCGATCCAAGCCTCGCTGTCGTCCGAAGTCGAAGAAGACCTCTACCGCTGGCGTGAGGGTCGTCTGGCGGATCTCGGCTTCGTCTCGCGCGAAGAGGCGGTGAAGTTGTTTCGCTCGCTCGATGCCCACGCGGCCGCCGATGCCGAGCCTCGCGACTTCCGTTATCTGCCGAGCGAGTCGGAGACGGGGCTCAGCGTGCTCGAGAGCTGGTCGAGCACCGAGCTGCTGCAGCGCGTGATGGGGCGTCTCCCCGACGGCGAACACGGCCGGCGCGCGCGCGAGTTCCTGCTGCTCGTGAACGAGGTGATGGCCGCCCAGAAGTTCCCGCCCGGGAGCGAGCCGCTCCAGGAACGCGCGGTGCTGCAAACCCAGGCCACGATCTCGCTGGGCATGGAGATGCTGCTGACCACCCGCGCCGGTCATCCCGATCCGGAGGGGTTCCTGGCCGAGCGTGTCGCCCACATCGGCTTGCGCGACATCTTCCGCGTCGGCTTCGGGGCGCTCGACAAGCTCCGCAAGGCCGTGCGAACCCTCGACCGCGCCGCGCGGATCTCGTTGACCGGGCCGGCGTCGCTGCTCGATCGCCCCTGGGGACCGGCACTGCGCGCGCTGCTCGATTTCTACCCGGAGCTCGCCCTCACCGGGACCGGCGCGGGCACGCGACCGCTGCGTACGCTGGCGGACGTCGCACGTGCAACACAGATGATCGCCGAGGCGGAGGCGCTCACCCGCCTCGCCTTCGGCTCCGACGGCTTCGCGGTCGACCCCGTGTGGCTCACGCGGTTGGACGAGCCCGAGCGCATCGTCCTCGGCGACCTCGTGCGCACGGCGATCATCCACGCGCACCTGCCCGGATCCGTCACCACGATGGCTCCCCTCACGCCTGCCGACCTCGCCTGGGCGGCGGAGCACCTGCTGCAAGGCGGCGAGCTCGTGCCCGAGGTGCGCCGCGATTTCTCGAGCCGCTGCGACGCACTCGGGATCGGCCGCTTCACGGAATCGTTCGCCGAAACCCTGCTGACGCGCTTGCGGGTGGAGCTCCTCGGGCTCGAGCGCGACGCGGACGGCAAGATCGACCTCACGCGCACCGGCGGGCTGCTCTCGATCCAGCAGGTCAGCATGTGGCTGACCGTGCGGGAAGGCAGCGGCGACAACTAGGGCACGTGGGTGCGTAGGGCGATCTCGGCCGCCGCACGCTCGGCTTCACGGAGGTTGCGGCCGCTGCCTTCGCCCAAGACGAGCACGTGCGTCGCGGAGAAGCGCAGCTCTACGCGGGCGCGCCAGGGGGCACCCGAGGTCGACGGATCATCGGCGGTGCGCACGTAGTGCGGCGTGAGGCGGTAGCGACCTTGCGCCCATTCCTGCAGCCGGGATTTCGGATCGCGTGCTTGCGCGGGATCGAGGCGTTCGAGCGCCTCGGCGAACACGACCCGGAACACCCGCTCGGCCGCGGCGAGCCCGTCTTCGCCGGCTTCGCGGGCGTCGAGGAAGACCGCCCCGAACACCGCTTCCATCGCATCCGCCAGTGAGCCCGCATGCGCTCGCCCGCCGCGTCGCGCGTCGCCGCGACCGAGGTAGA
>Ga0079224_100015393_pt1 | contig 10714 bp, 5 predicted proteins | sample Stecom2015_FD_80414 | JGI IMG/M metagenome (GOLD analysis project Ga0079224, IMG submission 80414) | Agricultural soil microbial communities from Utah to study Nitrogen management - Steer compost 2015 | ecosystem: Environmental > Terrestrial > Soil > Agricultural land | place: USA: Utah...
TCAGTAAATAATAATGAAAAATACTTTTGTAAATGGATTTTCTTCAGACGATCTGTTTGAGTGTCATCCGTTTGGAATCCGATCTTTGTATTGTCAAAATAGGCGTCGGTAATTGTTTTGTTCCATAACTCCATAGATGCATTCACACCATTTTTGTAGTGCTGTTCAGCATCTTCCTGTACAATACCTCGCTCGGCTAATTCCGCAATGATGAACTGTAACTCCGCATAGGTCATGATAATACCCGGCATAGCCGTGTTTTTCAATGACACTTGCAGCGTAGATTGACGCTCAGGGATACTTCCTTTAGGATAGCCTGATTGCATACCGCCATATACACCTAATGTAGCTTCCGTAGCCCATGTGCTTAGGCGTGGATCATTAAGCTCTAACAAGTTGTTGATGAAAAATTCTGAATAGCCCTTGTCTCCATTGAAATCAAGGTCACGTGTGTTGAAAAATGGATTCAAGAAAGGTTCCTGACCTTGGAATCTTAGAATGCCTGATTCAGCTTGCGCGGCCATTAATGGATATTCTGCAGCATTAGTTTCTAATATTTCTTTAATCTTAGCTACTGAATTTAACTCTGCTTTGTGCGATGTTCTTAGTAATAATCTTAAGTACAGCGAATTACCAAGTTTTCTCCATTTAGCTGGATCAGAACTATAGATAGGGTCAAATTCTGCATTACCAGATTCTACAGCTACATTCTCTTTAAGAAGTTCATTTGCTCTTTCTAATTTCAAAAGAAGATCTCTATAAATATCTTCCTGCTTGTCAAATTTAGGAGAGGTATTATTATTGATGTAACCTAAATTAGATTCAAAATAAGGTATATCCCCATAAGTGTCTGTCAATAGGGAAGAAACCCAAGCATCTAATATTAAGGAAATACCTTGGTAGGTTTGGTAACCTGTTTGACGACCTTCTTCAGCTCTATTAAAAATATCGCGGATGTTAGTCAATTCCAAGTACCAGTTTCTCCACATGTATTCGGATTCTGTTGCTCTTACTTCATAGCGGTGAAATTCTCTGTTGTCATTACGCGTCACGGTAACTTGCATAAATTCGTTGTTGATACGCAAGTTTCTATCCAGATTAGCATTAATTACATTATAGATAGCTGGCGCCAATAAGGTTTGGGGCGCGACAGCGGCACTTTCGTTAGGATTCGTGTTCATTTTCACAAAATCCTTAGTACAGCTTCCCATGCTAAGGGTTAAGGCTGCACATATGATCGATGATTTTATTAACGTTTTCATTGTTTCTTAATTAGAAGGATAGTGATAAATTAACCCCAAAATTACGTGTAGATGGGAACTGACCAATTTCAGCACCTTTTTCTACACCACTACTATTCAATGAACCAAATTCTGGATCAAATGATGGCCAGTTTGAAAACACGAATAAGTCACGTCCATACACTCCAATAGTCGCTTTTTGGAATTTCATATTCTGCAATAAGTGTGCAGGTACAGAGTAATCAAATCTCACTTCTCTCAATTTGATGAAATCTGTAGAGAATGTGTTAGACTCAATATTATCTCTGTTGAAATGCTTTCTATAATAGCTAGGAGCAGATACGACAGTGGTATTTGGCGTGTATGTTCCGTCTCCATTATCCTCAACACCTACACCGATAATTCCGTTTGTACGACCTGGAAGAGTTTTATTTAATTTACCTTCTTCCATCAATACTGCATGAGTCAAAGAATATCCTATACCACCGAATTGTCCATCGATTAAGAAGTTCAAACCAAAGTTTTTGTATCTGAATTGGTTACCGAAACCAAATTTAGACGTAGCATTCGCATTACCGATATAGATTAGGTCGTCTGTATATTCTGGTAAACCATTTTTATAAATAATTTGGCCTTGCTCATTTCTCAAATAACCTAAACCATACATATCCCCAAAACGGCCACCTACACGAGCTTCTACCGTACCTCTAGAACCATAGATAGTCGATAATACTAATGCATCAACCATGTTTGGTAATTCATTAATACGTGTGTTGTAATTTGTGTAGTTACCAAATACCGACCAGCTGAAACCTTTACTGTTTTTAAATACATCGTAGTTTGCTTCTAATTCAAAACCTGTATTTTGAACTTCACCGGCATTGATGATTTGATTTCTATAACCACTAGAAGGGTCAATAGGAGTTTCTAAGATTTGGTTGTAAGAATAGTTTTTGTAGACTGTCATGTCTAATTTCATCCTATTTCTAAACATACGAAAATCTGTACCCAACTCGTATGATACCGTGTTTTCATATTTCAAATTCACATCTGGAATAGTGGTAGGATTGGACGCACCACCTGCAAATGAAGGAAGTCTTCTGTACGTGTATGCATTCAGGTAAGGTCTCTTACCGCCACCACCTACACCAGCAACTGTCGCTCTCAATTTCCAGAAGGAAATCTGACTTGGCATGCTAAAGATTTGGGATAAAATCACACTACCATTAAGAGATGGGTAGAAGAATGCGGATACATCTTGTTTGATAGGTGAGGCTAATGTACTTGACCAGTCCACACGCAATGTACCATCAATAAAGTATGCATCTTTGTAGCTAAAGTTGGCTAATCCGTACAAACTGTGCACGGCATATTCTTCTCTGCGCGGATTGTAAATTACCGAAGTCGCTGAGTTAGCAAATGAATATACATTCGGATAAGAAAGTTTGTTGGTCGATGCATCATCTCTATTGTATTGATTATTCATCATCGAACCACCAAGATTGACACCAAACTTAATATCTTCTTTTCTGCTATTATTGTATGTCAATAAGAAGTCTGCATTCGTCTCTTGTGAGTTGACAGCTTGCTCTCTATAGTATCCGTATGCATACTTATAGGTGTCAAAAGGACGTTGTTGCGTACGTTTGTCAAAACTGAAATCTATACCCGTACGAACCATTAAATTAAGTTCTTCGTTGAATTTGTAATTCGCTTGGATATTACCAATGACGTGGTTTTTGTTTTGACCATTCAACATGTCATAAGACATCGTACGTGGATTGTCCAACAAGTTGGAAAACGGTGTAGTCTGCTCAATACCATATTTGTCTGGTCTCCAGTTGTCTTCAAACCAAGCCGCATCCATACTAGGTGTCAAACCTCTGATAAAATACATATAACTCTGGTTGTTGTATCCTGAGTTTGGTAAGTTTTCAGCAGACCTTTTGTTGTAGTTGATTTTTGTAGCAATACTTAATTTATCAGTAATTTGATTGTTTAAGTTTGCTGCAATGGAATTACGTTTATAACCTGTATTCGGAATAATCCAAGAGTTATATACATTCGTATAAGAGAATCTCGCAGATGTCTTTTCTGTAGAACCTGACAAGCTAATGCTGTTCGTCGATGTTACATCCGGTTTGAACAGTTCCTTGCGGTTATTTTTGTATGGTCTCCATAATGAACGCTCAGGTGGAGCCAATCTGTAATATTCTGGATTATATTGATAGAACATTTGTCCATCAAATTTAGCTCCCCAAGCTGAAGATGTACTTAACGTAGAAGGACCATCCTCTGTTTGTCCATAGGAATAGTACAAGTCTTGACCTTCATCACCTTGACCATATTCGTATTGATAATCTGGCCAACGATTGATAGTTCCTACAGCTGTATTTGAATTGATAGAAATACCAAATTTACCTTTATTCTTGTCAGCAGTTTTTGTGGTAATGATAATTGCTCCGCGATGTCCTCGAGAACCGTACAATGCAGCTGCTGCAGGACCTTTCAATACAGTAATGGATTCGATATCGTCTGGGTTCAAATCGGATAATGAACTACCAAAATCGACAGGTGAATCTGAATCTAAGTAGTTAGAGCTACCATTCGTAGTCATTCTACTACCCGCTTCCATTACGATACCGTCTATAACGATTAAGGCTGTGTTATCTCCCGATAAGGAAGTTTCACCTCTTAATACAATATTATTTGAACCTAATGGACCACCGCCGGATTTTACGACATTTAGACCCGCTACTTTTCCTGTTAATGCATCTGACCAGTTGTTTGAAATCGCATTTGTAAGGTCTTCGCCAGCAACCGTAGTCGAAGCATAACCTAATGCTTTCTGATCACGTTTGATACCTAAGGCTGTGACAACGACTTCGTCGATGTTCTCGCTGGATTCGGAAAGAGCAATGGTAACATTACTTGCTGCTTGTGTGAACTTTTGTGTGTAAGATTGATAACCGATCAGGTTAAATCTTACCTCTGCTCCAGCTGGTACGTCCAGTGAAAAAGTTCCGTTTGCACTAGTGGCAGTAGCTGTACGACCATTCACTTGAATGGTGACATTAGAAAGAGCAGTATTAGTGCCCGCATCTACTACTTTACCGCTAATTTTAAGAGTTTGTTGTACTTCTAATACTCCTCCATTGTAGTAGGGAGAAGCATAGGCACTACCTACAAATGGGCTTGTCATTAATGCAAGCCAAAGAATCTTGGTTTGGATGGGTTTTTCCCCGTTTCTCCATGTATTTTTATTCAACATAGGATTATTGTTAATTCGTCGCTAAAATTGCAAAACTTATATTATCTCATTGTTAAGCCAGTGTTAACCTAGCTTAAGGTTATACTTTTGATTATACTTTTAATGGATTAAATGATATAATCCCGCAGCAACTGCTGCACCCAATAAAGGTCCTAAAACAGGAACCCACGCATATTCGATATTGAAAGCGGCTTTGTTTTTTATTGGAAGCAAAGCATGCATTATCCGCGGACCTAAATCTCTAGCTGGATTGATAGCATAGCCGGTAGTACCTCCCAAAGAAAGACCTATTGCCCAAACCAAAATTGCAACCGGCAGTCCGCCAATAGATCCAAGGCCGATTGGCGTAGTAGAATCTAGAGTAGCGTCTTTGAAATGCAAAATGGTAAATATGAGCACAAACGTGCCGATGGCTTCACTTAATAAATTGCGTGGAAGGTTTTTGATTGCTGGTGCTGTACAGAATACCGCTTGTTTGGCTCCGGCATCATCCGTTTGATCAAAATGATCTTTATACATAGACCACACCAAAAATGCACCCAGCATAGCTCCCGCCAATTGAACGCCCATATATTGGAGTGCTGTAATCAAATCCAATTGTCCCATCAAATAAACGGACAAAGTAACAGCACAATTCAAATGCGCACCGCTATATGGAGCTGCTATCGTCACACCGACAAATACAGCAAATGCCCAATCGCTAGTGATTACGATCCAGCCCGAATTATTTCCAATAGTTTTGTTTAATGCTACATTGGCTACAACGCCCCCTCCCAGAAGGATTAAAACAGCAGTACCAATGAATTCGGCTAATAAAGGTGTCATAATAGTTTGTTTAATTAATTAATTAATTATATGATTAGTCTTTATAGTTAGCCCAAAATTTAGCGGTTTCAGTCGCTCTTTTCCATTCTTTGAGTTGAGCTTGATGATTCTCCACGTCCCCAGCGTACTTAAATCTCTTGTCTTCTTTCCATAAAGATTTCAATTCCTCAATATCCTTCCAAAAGCCTACCGCCAAACCAGCTAAAAATGCTGCTCCCATAGCCGTAGTTTCGGTTATGCTTGGGCGAATTACTTGTGTCTGTATGATATCGGCCTGAATTTGCATCAAGAAGTTGTTGCCGGTAGCTCCGCCATCAACCCGAAGTTCCTGAATGCTGCGGTTAGAATCATTTTCCATGGCTTTAATGATATCGTGCGTTTGGAAAGCTATACTTTCTAAGGCTGCGCGCGCAATATGCGCATCATTCGACCCACGAGACAAGCCTACCAAAGTACCTCGTGCGTCGGCATTCCAATGTGGAGCGCCTAAACCTGAAAATGCAGGAACCAAATACACGCCATTGGTATCGGATACGCTCGTAGCCAAACCTTCTACATCGGAGGATTTTTTTATAATTCCTAATTCATCACGAAGCCAATGAACGACCGCACCTCCGATAAATATACTACCCTCGAGTGCGTATTTGACTTCATCACCAATTTTCCAAGCAACGGTAGTCACGAGCTTGTTTTTTGAGATGACAGGCTTGTCGCCTATATTCATCAATAAAAAGCAACCTGTGCTGTAGGTATTTTTTGCCATTCCTTCTTCCGTACACAATTGACCGAATAGGGCAGCCTGTTGGTCTCCCGCAATACCAGCAATAGGTATGTTTACATTACCTATTTCCAAAGCCGTGTGTCCATATAATTCCGAACTACTCTTTACTTCCGGAAGCATCGATTTTGGGATGTCGAAGATTTGCAGCAATTCATCATCCCAAGCTAGCGTATGAATGTTAAGTAGGAGTGACCGCGAAGCGTTGGTCACATCAGTAATGTGTTTTTCACCTTTGGTGAGGTTGTACACTAACCAAGAATCCACGGTGCCGAATGCTAACTCCCCGTTATCGGCCATTTTTCGTGCTCCCTCCACATTTTCCAGAATCCAATTTATTTTGGAAGCCGAAAAGTAAGCGTCGATCAGGAGACCTGTTTTTTCTTGAATAAGCGTATCTAATCCTTTGTCTGCTATAGATTTGCAGTATTCGGCTGTACGACGGTCTTGCCATACTATAGCATTACAGATCGGTTTCCCCGTTTTGCGGTGCCACACCACGGTGGTTTCACGCTGATTGGTGATGCCGATTCCTTTAATAGAGTCAAGTTTCACATTAGCTTTCGCGATGACTTCGGTCATGACAGCGAGCTGCGTAGACCAGATTTCCTGCGCATCATGCTCCACCCATCCGGATTGGGGGTAGATCTGCCGGAATTCTTTTTGCGCCACCTCGACTATTTCGCCATCGTGGTTGAATAAGATGGCTCGCGAGCTAGTGGTACCTTGATCTAAGGAAAGAATAAATTCCTTTTTCATATCAAATTTGGTTTATAGGGTTACAATGTTATTACAGTGTATAGTTTTTTACTAATTGTGTATAGCTATCCAACTGTGATTTTACCCAATTTTCATCTTTTTGGAGCTCTGTAGCCATGATTTCAGCGACACGAGGTGCAGCTTGTAATGAAGCTTTGGCATCCAATAAAAGAAAACGGATTCTTCTTGCTAAGAAATCTTCTATATTATAAATCATTTCATTTCTACAAGACCACACAACCTCTGCTTCAATAAAGTCAAAGTCTTTATGTAATCTATTGCCAAGAGACGGATTTTCGTTAGCAAGATTGATGATCTCTTGTGTGTCAGAACCATAAACTTGCCAATGTCCTGCTTGTCTCTCTGTCGTGTATCCATGAATTTTTAACGTTGTCGTCGCACAAGGTGTTGGCGTCAAGCCTCCGACACCGATCGCCAAATCCACCGTTTCTTCGGCCATTTTGCGGTAAGTAGTCCATTTTCCTCCCGTAATGGTGATTAGATCAGATTTACTTTTTATTAATTTGTGATCACGAGAAATTTCTTTTGTACTGTTGCTATCCTTGTCAGTAGGAGCGGCCAAAGGTCGCAGACCTGCAAATACACTCAACACATCTTGACGAGTCGGGGCATTGTCCAAATAAGCATCAGCTGTTTTTAGAATAAACTCAATCTCTTCTTCAAGTGGACGTGGTTCGATCTGATGTTCGTTAAGTGGTGTATCCGTCGTGCCTAATAACACTTTGCCATGCCATGGCACACCAAATAATACACGTCCGTCGCTCGTCTCTGGAATCATCAAAGCATCAATATTGCCCAAAAACTTCTTGTCAATAACAATATGAGCACCTTGACTCGGACGAACCAAGTTCTTGTGAGCTGCAACATCTAATTTCAAAATATCATCGACGAAAATACCTGTAGCATTGATTACAGCTTTCGATTTTATTTTATAGGTTTTATTGCTTCCGCTATCCAAAAATTCCAAACCTATTACCTTGCCGTTTTCATCTTTGGTAATGGCTGTAGCTTCTGCATAATTCAATACCACCGCACCATGCTCACTAGCGGTTTGACCAAGATTAAGTGCCAATCGCGCATCGTCAAACTGACCATCGAAATATTGAACACCACCAATAAGGTTCTTCTGTTTCACTTTCGGTAGTTTTTCGATAACCTCTTTTTTACTAAGTAAAGTAGACTGTCCGATACGAAGTTTGCCAGCCATCCAATCGTATAGTTTTAATCCAATTAAAAATTTCATTTTATTGAAAAAACTATAAGACGGAATTACAAAACTCTGTACAAATGAAACGTGTGGCGCATTCTTGAATATTAAACCACGCTCTTTGAGTGCTGACATGACAAGCTTCACATCTCCATTCGCCAAATAGCGAACTCCACCATGCACCAGCTTCGTGCTCTTGCTGGATGTACCTTTTGCAAAGTCATATTTTTCAATGAGTAATGTTTTGTAACCTCGAGATGCGGCATCAACAGCTATACCTAGGCCTGTAGCACCTCCACCAATAATAGTAATATCCCATTGTGAAGTGCTTTCTATGCGCTCAATAGCTTCGTTTCTAGTGAATTTCATTTTGAATTAATGTAATTTTGTTTTGGTTATCATGTAAAATTATAAAAAAACGTAAACAAACGAAACTTATTGAAATTATTTTTTTACTTCTACTTTCGTTTACCAATAAATTTTATATATTTAAATTATGAATAATGTAGAGCGGCATCAACATATAATCAAGGAAGTAAACCTTAAAGGACATATCTCCGTCGTGGAATTATGCGAAAGTTTGGGCGTCTCATCCGTAACTATTCGAAAGGATTTACAATTTTTAGAAGATTCGGGGTTGGTCTATCGTACACACGGTGGGGTGACTAAGCACAATCCTTATCAGACGGATCGATCCGTCATAGAAAAAGAAAAAATCCACGAAAATGAAAAACGAGCGATTGCTAAGCGTGCCGCTGAATTTATTACGAATAATGATTCTGTAATTATTGGCTCCGGGACGACGACACAGTTTTTTGCGCGCGAGATTATGCCTCAGGGTCACTTGACGGTCGTGACCTCTGCTCTCAATGTTACATTAGAGTTGCTCAAGCATCCAAATATTGAGGTAATCCAATTGGGTGGGTCTGTGCGACAAACTTCTTCTTCCGTGACGGGGCAGTATGCTATTCATACACTTGATCAATTCTTCTGCTCAAAATTATTTCTAGGCGTGGATGGAATTGATTTGGAATATGGAATTTCCACAACGAGTGCCCAAGAAGCCATGTTGAACCAAAAAATGATTGAGGTCGCACATCAAGTAATTGTATTGGCAGATTCCAGTAAATTTAGCCGCAAGAGCTTCGGAAAAATTACTGATTTAGTAAATATTGATGTCATCATTAGCGATGAAATTCCGCCTGCTTTCATGGAATTATTCGACTCCTTAGGTATTCAGACCATTATTTGTAAGTAAAACAATTAAACGCCTTAATAACTAATTAATTTTTTTATTGTTATATTCAATGTATGACAATAAAAAAATTATTCAAGAACATATTTCCCTTTGTCAAGCCGTATAAGCATCTTGTCTTCCTCGCTTTAGCGTTGACAGTCGTAGGATCATTCGCCGCCCAGATTAATGCTTTTGTTTTAAAATATACTGTTGATAAGATAAGTGAATTGCTCGTAGACAATACCCCACTGCGGCAGGGAATGCATATCATCGGTATTATTTCAGCTATTTTGTTGAGCAAGGAGATTATTTACTCATTGGTACAGTTCGGGCAGAAGTTTTATGGTGAAAAATTAAAAATCATGATTGCTCGTGATTTTTCGCAGACCATCGTCGAGAAAATATTGACTTATCGTATGGCATTCTATACCACGGATACTAATGAGTCAGGAAAATTGCAGACACGTATTGATGCGGGGATTAGTTCGTTGACGCGTCTCGTTCAAAACTTTTTTATCGATATTCTTCCCTTATTTGCCACAGCGATTGTCGCCTTGGTGTGTATGTTTTTGGCTAATTTTTATGTGGGGCTGGTGGGTCTATTTACTGTTCCTATCTATTTTCTTATATCACAAAGACAGGCTGTGCGCTTGTCCGGATTCCGGAGAAATATGCGTTTCTTCCGCGAAAATAAAAGCAATCAAATTATTAATCTTATCGATTCCATCACCGTTATCAAGTCATTTGTCAGGGAATCCGAAGAAGCAGCGCGTCACAGACAGATTCAATTTGATATGACCGAGAATCAAATGTCCACGCGTAAGACCAGTTATATCTTTGATAGTCTGAAAAGCTTTGTGGAGCAGATTGGCATCGTACTGGTTATTATCCTTACTGCATATTTTGTATTGGCCGAGCAGATGACGCTGGGTGCTATTATGTTTCATATTATGTTATTTAATAATGTTTCTGCACCTATCCGTCAGCTTCATCGGATATATGATGAGGTTAATGATGCGCTTATTTATTCAGAAAGTTTTTTTGATATCATGAAAGCCGATGACCAAAAAGAGCTTTCAGGAACGTATCGCCCCGCGCATATTCGTGGAGATATAGAGATGCGAAATGTAAATTTTGAATACCCCAATGGCACTCCCGCGCTTTATGATGTTTCGATGAAAATTGAACCGGATCAGATTACGGCGTTGGTTGGGTTAAGTGGGGCAGGAAAAAGTACAGTAATTAATATTCTGGACAAATTTTATTCGCCTTCTTCTGGACAAATTTTATTGGATGGAGTGGATTTGAGCGAGTATGATACAAGGTTTCTGCGTGAAAATATTGGACTAGTACTACAGAAAAACCATATTTTCAA
>Ga0079224_100015395_pt1 | contig 10713 bp, 7 predicted proteins | sample Stecom2015_FD_80414 | JGI IMG/M metagenome (GOLD analysis project Ga0079224, IMG submission 80414) | Agricultural soil microbial communities from Utah to study Nitrogen management - Steer compost 2015 | ecosystem: Environmental > Terrestrial > Soil > Agricultural land | place: USA: Utah...
AACACATTGCACTGCGAAAAGCAGATAACGGCAGGCACAAAAAAGCCCCGATGAACGGGGCTCTTTTGTAGTGAGGATGGCATGTGCCGCTCACATTTATGGTACCAAGGCCGCACCCAAATAAAAGCCTGTACACCGCTAAATCTGGACACTAAAAGCAGCACCTTCGCTTTGTGCCCCCAAATATGCCCCCACAGATCAACCGCTACCGTGAATAAACACTGGTTTTCAGTCTTCAATCGTGGGGAGTAAACCGGGTACGAATTTTACTCCGCGCAAGCCATTCTGTTCCACTGCTTTCTTGAAAGCCTCATTGCAATACAAGCCGGTGCAGTTATCAAAATCGAGTTTTAAATACTGGCTACTCTGAAACATCACTTCGAAAGGAAAATGGCTGATAGTCATATTGTGTTTCGACCAAAATCAGCCATTGCCCAGATCAGCATTTAAAGTATTGACTATCCTCAGGCGTTAAAATTTGACCATGCGGGCGTCCAAAAATTGGTGGGTAACTTGATATTGGATATTACTTGATGTGTTACTACAACCAGTGACGACTACATCAGTTACATGGTGGCACCAGCCCTCATGCCACTGAATAAAACTTATAACTCTGTCCGAGCTTAGCTGATCGCCACAAAGCCCGCTTAAGTTTCGAGATAGCATTACCTCCACTTCCCCACAATGACGCGCCGCATCACATGTATAACGCTGCTTAATTTTTCACTCATTCGGATCTACACCAATACTCTTATATTCTCTGAAGCCAAGACGGGACACTTCCTCAAGAATGGCTACGCCATATTTTGCCTGTTTAACGCTTACACTGCCGGATCGGCTAATAAGTTTTCCCAAGGAGTAAGCAAGGCTTCGTTGCCATGGCTTAAGATTGTCAGTTTCCTTTGACCATTTGGAAATCTGAAACCATGTATCGGCCGGCACAGCCTTGACTTGGTCAATCAGGTTTTGCTCATGCTGGTTAGGAGCATTCACTCCTTGATTTTCAGTCGCTTGACCTCCACTTCGGCATATATCAATAAGCTCATGCTCCAGCGTCCAGTCTAGGTTAATCTTCAGATCTTTAATTTTTTCCCAACACTCTTTGCGCTTGCACCATTCTGTAACGTTCTTCCCGTTTGGGGGGTTGATAATGATGCGGTGAACGGCTACTGAGACATCGCGAATTGTATTGTGAAGGGCTACTGAAATGTCCTGGCTCTTCCAGATTTTATCCAAGTCAATCCGCTGAAAGGTGCGATTGGATATAAAAGCTATTGTATATGTAACAATATTCGCTTTGTATCCACCAAAATTCTGATCATGGACAATACGATCAGCTCTGCTGAAAATAATGGCTTTGGCGATAAGGTGTTCAAAGTATCGAGCGTCGACATCAACACGCCCACGTTCCTTCAGCCTGATGGTAAATTCATTAAAATTTTTCTGTGCTCCAAGGCTGACGATGTGCGGGAGCTGCATCCATGTATTTTCGTATTTTGCCAGATCTGTCTTCGTAAATTTCTGGCGTGTGGGGAAGGTCGCATCAAACTGGCGTTTGCTGGCAGGAGTGACTTCTCTGGATTTTGCGTCGAGATACTGCCCTCTTGCCCGCTCGTAAAACCATTTGGACTGCTTGCTGGAGCCATCAACTGCAGGGGCCCAGACTGTCCGGGAGAGACCTTCGATTTCTATATGAAAGGGATCATTGGCATAGAAATCAGCATCGTTAACCTTGTTCTGGCTGTTCGCAAATTTTGAGATAAGAGGAACGATATGCTCAAGATGTTCTTCAGGGATTACAGATATTTTTGCCTGAACAAAAATTCCCTGCAAATCAGCTTTGTCTTTTCTGGCTGTATAGTAAAGAGAGGCTGTGGTCTGGCCGCCGTTCACGATCTGCAGATTGCGGATCTTCGATATTGAATACCCGTTCTCTTCATCAAATTCGATATCATCAGCGGTTGCCGAAACGCCATTGTTGTAGGCAAAGAAGCGATGAGGTTCTTCAAGAATAGTCTTTCTGATCCCCTTGTTGACGTTGCCCCTGGCTTGCAGGAACGATCTGACGTTTCGCTCCAGCAGACGTGGCCCATATTTTTCGTAGATTCCGGCAAGAATTTCTCCGGGAATGACGGCGAGATAGCCTTTATAATCTGATTTGGGATCAGCCAGCGAAAGGCAGGGGATGTTCTGACCAAATTCTTCAGGGAAATTTATTTCAATGGGCTCGTATCTTCTACCGGAACTGGCAAGGCGATAAAGCCGTGCAGCATCCCATATATGTAGCGTAACCGAGATGTCACTGCCTTCCTCGGGATAAAAGGCGTCTTGGTTTACAATCCCATCCGTCAGCAAGAAAATTCTGCAACTGCCAAGGCTGTCCTTGAGCTCATGAATTCTCTGAAAGGCATCGTAGCTTTCCGACGATTCTTCGAGAGTGCGGTGAAACCCCGTAAGCCCCTTACGCAGACAGGTTTCTGCCTGCCTGAACGCTGCTTCGCACTGAGCCTTTGTAACAATGACGGGAGGCGTATGCTGGTTAAACACAGATACAAAGATGTCTAAACAATCATTGTCCTGATTTACGTTGTAGCCGTTGAGCTGCATCCCCCGGGACTTATAGAAGCAGACGTTTACGTCTTCGACCTCACCGGCTTCAATAAGGTAGTCCCCGACCACTCGCGTGAACTGATCTACCTTGAATCCGCCGTCTTCCGCATCGCCGGCCCCTGCAAGAACCTCCTGCAACAGGTCCTCGCAGAATGAATTAAGTCCGTCCTTTTCGTTCATCAGCAGGCATCCCCGATTTTTACAGAAAGCTCTGAAAAGGAAATTTCATGGCTTCTGCACTGTGCAACTGAGATCGAGTACTTCACATCGCCTACGCCTAGGCGAATATCACTCTCACGGATTCTTGGGAAGTCGTTCTCTATTAGAAAAACTGCAGATTCCCTGACCGAGTAGCCGGTAGAATCGTATTTCGCTCTGTGCGAGTCTACATATCCTGCTTCGATCAGGAGATTATCAAACTCTGAAAGAGCTCCCGACTGAAGTGAGAGGCTGGCTCTGATGTCATCAACAAGTGCCGGTAACGTCTCAGCCCCGCCCTCGATGAGAGCAACCGAAAGGTAATACAGGTAGAGCGCTCCTACAGCTGTCTCGTCAAGCTGCTGCTCGCTTGCGATCTGAAGTTTCTGAGGCTGTTTTGAAACACTGGTTTTTACTTCTACAGCTGCGGACCCAAACTGAAAGTCGTGCTGCCTACCTCTGGGACCGGTCCATGCAAGCACCGCCTTTTCCAGACTGGCAGCAGAAGAGAAAACATGGTCCTTGAGGAATCGGAGCTCGCCGTACAGACCGCGCTGCGCTTCCTCTGCGAGACCGTCATCTCCCTGTTTTTCGAAGAACACCTGCCAGAGTCGAACACGAGTGAGGAAGCCTGCAAGAACCTCTTTCCTCTTCGTAAGAGAATGAAGCTTGCTGTAAAGGTCTTCCGCGATAGAAGCAAATATCTCGTTGTACGCGACGGCTGAAGAGGAAAGTATCAGGCTCGCGTGATCCGGGAGAATTTCATCTCCGGTGATCTGAACCGTGAAATGTAGCCCCCGCGATACAGGGATGATATCGGGCAGCGGCGCGCTGTCACTTGGGATCTCAAGTATGAAGGTACGCAGCATTGCGGGAGCCTTAACCCCAATAAAAATGGGGCATATGGCATCCAAACCGACCAGGCGTCTGGCAGTGCCTGGTCCGGCCTTGTGGCTCGCAGATGTTTCCAAGTCAGTCCATAGATCCTTAAACATCGTCTTCGTCATCCCCATAGCGATCAAACCAGTACTTGGTATTGACCTGATATTCGACGGTAGTTCTTTTACGGCTGGCAGGGAAGCTCATGGCCATGCCAATGATGGGCATTTCGGTGAACCGCTCCCCATTCAGAAGCACATTGGTGGAGTCCAGCGGGTAAATCAGCAGGAGACCTCGCTCAGGACTTCTTGCCCGGCGAATGAAGGGGCCGCTTGGCGAAGTGGGCTGCACCTTATGCCGTGTTTCACCTTTTTCCCAAGCCTCAACCGTGGTCGCCAGAGCAACATCGAGCTGGGGCTGGGTAAGATCCATGTATTGATCTTCAGGGCTGATAATGTTGGCCTTTTGCAACCAGTAGAGATCACTGTCCTTTTGAACGTCCTGACGTTCAATCAGTCCGGTCTGGTGCCCGCCGACTAGGAGCCTGGTGTTGGCCGTGCCGCTGGATATCAGGACAACTGTCCATGAAGTGAGCTCTCCAATGTCATTGACCTTCTCAATATACTTGCTGATGAGCTCAGGGTCGGCACCACGTGAAAACGGATGGATCTTAAAACCAGCAAGGAGCTCGTGAATCTGATCTGGCTTCACCTCGTCCCAGACGTAATTATTTTTCTTCTGAACGCTGAATGACCCAAGTCCGCCAATCCATTCATCAACGTGCCGGAAGTTATCTTCCTGTGCGTTTTTGTTCTTATCAAAAACTATCGTCTGCGCTAGGGTGTCGGCAAATGTGACCTGCATTTTTTTGCCGCTTCTGATCTTGTTGGCGGCAGTGATACTCAGCCCATTGGCATGTGTTCTGACTTTCAGGCCGTAAGCCTCAGGAGTAAGATGGCTGAGCTCCATAAGCTTGAATTCGCGCTTCAACTCTTCAGTCGCTACTGTGATATGCTGATACCAGCCTTCAATTTCCTCGGTAGTATAAAGGCGGCACAGATCGAGATAACCTGGTCGGTATCCGAACCAGCGCCCCATCTGAAGCAGGGTGTCATAGTTTTTGGCCGGGCGGGTATAGTAACTGACACTCAGCCCGTCAAGAGTAAGACCACGGGACAGCTTGTCACCTCCAACCGCGATAACATTCAGTCCTTTAGGATGCTCGGCATAGTCAAGAACACCCTCAGCCAGACCATTAATACCCCTGATCTGAATTTTCAGTGCAGCCTCTGTCAGCTCTCGGGATATCTCGCTCCACTGGATCGGAGTTATAAGAGGGTCACCTGTCAACTCTATGATAGATGAGGTGTTTTTAACGAAATCTTCTTCCCAGAGTGTCTTCAATTCCGCGAGAAGCTGTTTCCACTGTGGCCCAGTATTAAATTCAAGCGTTCTTTGAATATTGACAAGTTCATCTCCGACCAGACCGATAACTTTCTCTTGGACGTCATTGAATCTGGTCACATGAATCAGCATTGTGTTGTGAATATTCTTCTGCCCCCTGACCCGGCGGGCAGCGCAGGACAGAACGAACGCTCGGATTGCCTCGATCATCGTGTCCGGAAGACCATCTACCGGAAGATGCTTTTTGTGTTTGGCAGGGAAATATTGCTCGGCATCTTCGGCGTGTCTGATGAGCGGAAGGCTTTTATCTATGGGGGCCAGACCATCGATGCTTTCTGAAAGCCCGAAAACCTTCGTAGCTCCGACATAATTATCCGGCGGATTGATATAGTAGATAAAGTTTCGCGGAAACAGGTCCTCGCCATATTTCGATTTTTCACTCTCCTCATCAGGCGGCAGAATGAAAATGTTCGCAAAAGGCGTGGCTGTATACCCGATATATGAGCTCTGGGAAAACGTCTTGAGTATTTTTCGGATAGCTCGGTTGATGGCAGTAGGATCTTCTTCGAGATCTCTTGTGTTTACGGAAGCGTTATCGGCTTCGTCATCAAGCAGGAGAAGAGGAATACCGTTAACGAGCTTCTCACCTGTTTCAGGATTGGTCTGACCCTGTCCCTCGACCCATGCGAGTATCCGCCTGAGAACAGAGGTGTTTTTTTTGACGACGAGGAGAAGAGGGTTACCACCAAGCTGCGCATTCGCGCCGTTCCTGGCACGGAAATCGCCACCATGTGCGCTGTAGGTCAGAGGCTGAACAATCAGCTGGCCGTGGTCTTCAAGCTTCCCTACGCCAATACGGCTTCCGTTCTCATGGTGTCTGCCAAGTTCACTTTCAAAACCAAGAAACTCAGCGTCAAGACGGGACTGTGTCTGACTGCGCAGGTCGTTTGTCATACCAGCCAGTACAATGATGAGTTTGTACCCGGCATCTACAGCCTTGCAGATAAGTCCCGTGTAGTTTGCTGTTTTGCCTGACTGCACATCACCGACAACCATTCCTCGTCGGTCCCACGCACCTGACTGCGCAGGATTTCCAATGTCACCTAGGGTCGCATCTGTGACTTGATCCAGCTTTCCGGTGACAACAGGAGACCAGTTCTTCTCTTCCTCCAAGTACTGACGATAACGCTTCCAGAATCCCCAGTTGATCTCGGTTTTGCGTTCAGGGAGCCAGTTCTTGTGTTTTCTGTCGCGCAAAACCGACGGATCTGGCTGCCATACGCTTACTTGGCTGTAAATATCCCGGAACAGCAAGTCGCGATCAACTTCCTCAACTATCCCCGCCGCTTCAAAAGCGTCGAGGAGAGCATTAACTTCTTTCAAAATTTTTTCAGAGGTGACGGTTTCTTCTCTGCGAAGCCTTTTCAGGACCGTGGCCTTAACGTCATCGTATCCGTACTGATCCATCTAAATACCTCCTTCGGGCTCTTCTCTAAAGGCTTCTATAAACTCAGGGTTCTGGCTGAACGGCTCCATCGTTGCGAGACGGTCAAATATTTCGTCCCGGCTGAAGCCATTTTTCTGGAATGAACTGTAAATCTTCTGCAGGAGAGGCCGGACCTCAGCGTATTTTGCGCCTTCAAGCGGGCTGCTCATCCTGTCTGGTTCTTCAGAACTGGTGATGATGATGTGAGATGCAGGGATGGTCTCCTCCAGCAGGCGCAGAATGGGCTCAATTTTGTCGGCCCCGATTTCACGGAGGGAAGACTGAATTAGAGGGTGCTCACGGTTTATCTCGTAGAAATACTTTCCGTGTCTGGTCTTCTGCTGCCAGAGAAAAACATGGTCTTGGGAGGACTTTCTGGCAATGACCTTTCCCCTGTGGCGGTATATCTGAACCGCCTGCTCTCGTGTCAATTTGGCGATTCTTTTCAAATCGGCGCGAAGGTAGCCCGGAGGCCGGGCTCGTGATTTCTTTACGTCGATCTGCCACTCATCGTCCATGTTGTTAGGCAGGTCGATCTGGATTCTTGCCAGCTTGTGGTGCTCTTCCTTCTGAAAACCGAGCCCGAGCCAGTCACCAGGAACGAGGAGACGCTCATTTCGATAGATGTAGAAGCCCTGCTGAGCATTCCAGCCTTGGGGGCCTGCCGCTGTCCGATGCCTGTTCGGAGCCAGCTTTGACTGATGCGGAAGCACGTAAGACGTAATGGTGAGATGAGCGCCTTTGCAGAAGAGCTTCTCCGAGGGGAGTTCTTGCGTCGCTTTTTCCCCCCGCAGGAAAGGGTCCCAAGCCTCTATATGGCGACCATTAATGAAGATATTGATACCGCCCCGCTTTTCCAAGTAGCGGTGAAATACCATTGCGAGGTGCTCTTTGACTTCATCAATGGCTTCGAGAAAGCGGCTGTAGGCGTTCCTGTCGTCAGTGCGTGCAGCCCCAGTAACCCGATCCATTTCCTCCCAGAGGACAATCGTTCCCTGTTGGGCGATCTCTTCCCCTGCCTCTATGAGCCGGTGCTGATTGACCTTTTTGAGGAGACGCCACTCTCCGGCAATGTTGATGTAATCAAGATCCCAGCAGCGGGTCACGCAGGGATCATCCCTCGTCTTTGTAACAACAGAAAGGCGCCTGCATTGAGAGAAAGAAGCCGTCTTGAGTCCCAGCCCAAATCTGCCAAGATCGCCTGGCGCTCGATCCTCAAGCGGGCTTCTTGAGCCCGGCCGCATGGCCGCTACCAGTTCAACATCAGTCATTCCTCTGCCATCATCCCTGATGGATATGAAGGAATTGGCGCCATCCCATTCAAACCTGATCCAGACATTCTTGGCGGCTGCAGAAATGCAGTTATCAACAAGGTCAGCAACGGCAGTACGCAGACTGTATCCAAATGCCCTAAGAGACTCGACGAGAGCTGATGGCTCAGGCTCAGCAACATCGTAATCATCCGGTGACAACTCAGTTGTCGGAGCTCGTTCCCTTTTCACCCAGAAATCCTCTCATCAAGTACTCAATTGTTTCGGTGCTTTTTGTTTCACACTCCCAGATAATAAGATATTTCCACCCGAGATCCGAAAGCTGCTTCTTCACTATTTCATCACGATAAACATTTGCTTCAAATTTTTTTGTCCAGAACTCAACTCTGGATTTCGGAGTATAGGCAAATTTACACCCGGGGTGCCTGTGCCAGAAACAGCCATGAACAAAAATAACAGCCCTGTATCGCTTCAGCACGATGTCAGGCTTTCCTGGTATGGTTGGGCTGTGCAGTCTGTATCGATACCCCATGCGATATAGAACTTTCCGCACCGCCAATTCTGGAACAGTGTCCCGAGATTTAATGCGGGACATATTCCAACTTCGTCTTTGGCTGCTCAGCTGATCTGCCATTATCAGTCCTTAATTTTTTCCAGAACACCCTTTACAATGATCGCAATTTTTAATGCAAGATACGCTGGGACAGCATTCCCAACCTGATGGTATTGCTCAGTTCTAGGGCCCTCAAAGAAGTAGTTGTCCGGAAATGTTTGCAACCTTGCAGCCTCCCTTACTGTCAAGCTGCGGCATTGAGCAGGATCATAATGTATGAAGTAATGACCATCCTTCGAAATATGGGAAGTTACGGTTGTTGATGGCTTTTCCGCAAGTTGGACTCTGAAACGATCATTAAACATCTTCCCGCTAACTCCGACCTCTACATTGTTATGCTTGGGTAAAAGTAGGGTGGGAAAATCAGCTAGTACTGGTGATACTTTAAATTTCTTGGCATAGGAAGCAGCAAAAAGATATCGATAAAGGTCATCCTTCATATGTGCTCGCGCATCATGGTGCGTCAGCCCCATCAGTCGGTCGTCGCCATACCAGCTGGTCATCGTGTCCGGCATTGAATATCGTGTAGAACACCTCTGAGATGGAAGACGATAACTAGGAGAAATATACTTCTCCATAATTTCAGATAATGCGTAGTCCGAGCCAGTAGGCATTTTGTACCAGTGAGTAGAGTTGGCGGACCGGATGATTTGTTGCCAGCGCTCCGAACTGTCAATGTCCTTTGTCACACCACTTCTCAGTCGTGGCAGGCCTCCAATTATATCTCGAACGCTTGGCGCCTCTCGCTTTCTCAGGATCTCTGGTGTGATTTTGATATCGCCTCGAATGCCAATGATAAATACCCGGTGCCGAGCCTGGGGTATACCGTATTCTTCTGCCTTAACAAGAAATGAGGCAGGATCGGCATCCATGGTGAACTCACCTTTCTCACTTAAGGAATAAAGCCGATACTCCAGTCCATTATCGCCCTTCCCTACAGCTGACTTTGGATGTTTCAGGTCGCGCAAGATTTTCTGGATTACAGGTTCCCCCTTCACGCTTGCGGAAAGCAAGCCTTTAACATTCTCCATCACAAATACAGGTGGTTTGTGATCAACGATAATTTTTAGATACTCGCGATACAGGAAGTGCCTTTTATCGTCTTCAAAATCAGGTGAACCGCTCATTCTGGAGCGACCAACGAGCGAGTATGCCTGACAGGGAGGACCTCCGATCAAAACCCATTTTTTCGTGCTGCCCAGTCGAGAATTAATAATACCCTGAACAACGTGATGGTTCTCTTCACCCAAAGAAATACAAAGCGCTGAGCTTTCCGCACGCCTCCATTGCGCTAGGTACTTTTTTATGAGCTCTTCTTTAGGGATTTCGCCGCAGATGTATTGATAATATTCCTTGGGGGCTTTACCGCGCCCGAATAAGCGGAAGAAATGCCGAAGCGTAAGCGTTTTATGAGCAAACGCGTTGTGCTCTATGGACACAACACTGTGAAAGGACGATACGCCTTTCCCATTGTAAAGGGCGGAGAAACCTTCTCCCAACCCTCCAGGGCCTGCAAAGAGATCTACGATTGGGTAAGACGTCTTAGTCACACTTTTTCCATATAATCTATAAGTTGATCCAATCTCTGGTTTGTGCCACCTGACCTTTAGACCTGCCTCGACGGCACACTCATGAAAGTCCGGTCACATCTGCCGGCATTCAGTCTGCTGATCGATTGAGTTTTCTATTACGTCTCTGAACCACCAACTCCCCCTACCTTGAAGCCCGAAATTTTCTCTTCTGCGGTCAGTCAGTCGTCTTGCTTTCAGCAATCGTCCTAACTCTTCCGGGTTTGCTATCGCTGGGCGGTGCCGAGGCTTAACGACCAAGGCTCCCTTTAAGTCTTGCGAAACATCACGCTCCGCCCGCCCAGTAGCCACAGCATAACGGAGCACCTGCCCGACAACGCGCTTTGCTCGATTAGCCGTTTCGTGTAAGGCGTCAGCCTCAATGCGACGAAGCGTAGACAAAACTTGGATGGGAGAAATATCGGCGACCGGCAGACCACCGATGAACGGGTTAAGTTTTTTATCAAGTAGCCAAGAGAGTTTTTCGAACGTTAATGGTGCAGCGTCTTCATTGCAACGTTTCTTTACCAGCTCTTTTGCGACTAACGTAAATGTATTGGCAACCGAAGCATGTTTCGCGAGCTTAGCCTGCTTTTTAAGTTCTCCAAGATCATTACCTTCGGCTAGCTCGGTTTTCGCCAAGCGCGCCTTTTCTCTTGCTGTGGCAAGTGTGATAGCGGGATA
>Ga0079224_100015396_pt1 | contig 10713 bp, 12 predicted proteins | sample Stecom2015_FD_80414 | JGI IMG/M metagenome (GOLD analysis project Ga0079224, IMG submission 80414) | Agricultural soil microbial communities from Utah to study Nitrogen management - Steer compost 2015 | ecosystem: Environmental > Terrestrial > Soil > Agricultural land | place: USA: Utah...
GTGGACACCGGGCCGTGCGTGATGGATCAGCGAACGTGACGGGACATCTCGTCCTGTAGCGACTCGAAGCGCGCCGTGAAGTGACGCAGGGTCGCGGCCTGCTGCACGATCCGGAATCCCCGGATCCGTTCGCGTCGCCGCGCCACCTCCGCGACCACTTCGATGACGTAATCGATATGGCTCTGCGTGTAGACGCGGCGCGGAATCGCGAGGCGCACGAGCTCGCGCGGACCGGGCGTCTCTCGTCCGGTTTCGGGATCGCGACGGCCGAACATGACCGTACCGATCTCGACGGCACGGATACCGCCCGCGCGATAGAGCTCCACGACGAGCGCCTGGCCAGGCAGTTCGAGTGGTGGCACGTCCGACAGGAACGCCGCGGCATCGATGTAGACTGCATGCCCGCCCGGCGGCTGGATGATCGGCACGCCCGCCTGCGCAATGCCTTCGCCCAGGTACCGGACGGAGGCGAGGCGGTACTCGAGGTAGTCCTCGTCCACGACTTCCTGCAGTCCCACTGCAATCGCGTCGAGATCGCGTCCCGCGAGGCCGCCATAGGTGGGAAAGCCCTCGGTCAGGATGAGCAGGTTCGTCTCCTGCTCCGCCAGCCGCTCGTCGTTCGTACTGAGCACACCACCGATGTTCGCGAGCCCGTCCTTCTTCGCCGAGAATGTGCAGCCGTCCGCATGTGCGAACAGCTCGCGCGCGATGTCGCGGACGCGCCGGTCCGAGTAGCCGGGTTCCCGCTCGTGGATCATGTAGGCGTTCTCCGCGAAGCGACATGCATCGATATAGAACGGAATGCCATGACGCTGGCACACCGCTCGGACCGCACGGATGTTTTCGAGCGATGCCGGCTGGCCACCGCCGGAGTTGTTCGTGAGCGTGATCATGCACAGCGGGATGCGATCGACGCCGACGTCGGCGATCAGCGCTTCCAGTGCCGCCACGTCCATGTTGCCCTTGAACGGATACTGTGACTGCGTGTCCGCCGACTCCGCACACGGCAGATCGACCGCCGTCGCGCCCACGGCCTCGACGTTCGCCCGCGTCGTATCGAAATGCGTGTTGTTCGGGACGACGTCGCCCGGCTTGCACATCGTGCTGAACAGGATGCGCTCGGCCGCCCGTCCCTGGTGCGTCGGAATCACGTGCCGGAAGCCGAACAGGTCGCGTACCGCGGCCTCGAAGCGATACCACGAGCGGCTACCCGCGTACGCTTCATCGCCACGCATGATCGCTGCCCACTGCTCGCCGCTCATCGCGGACGTGCCGCTGTCCGTCAGCAGATCGATGATGACGTCTTCCGAGCGGAGCAGGAATACGTTGTAGCCGGCCGCGCGCAGGAACTCCTCACGCTCGACGGGTGTGGTCATCCGGATCGGCTCGACGGCCTTGATCCGGAACGGCTCGATGATGGTCTTCATGTCAGTCCAGGGTGGTGCGTACGGTGATACTGCTGCGCTGGATATTGCAGGTTTTCACCGAAGAACGCCACGACAGGCGCCGCCCCGGGAGCGCGGCGAGTGCTACCGCGGGCTGCCCCACGGTGGCGGCGGCGGTGCGACGGGGTTCGTGAGATCGAACTCGATGTGGTAGCGCAGGCCCGTCGCCTGACTCGCGAGGTCAGGCCCCGTCGAGCGCATTCGCGAGTGCCGGCAGAACGACGCCCAGTGCGCCATCGACCTTGGCCATCGCGACCTCATCGGCGCGCGTCGGCCCGCGGTTGATGACGACGATCGGCATGCCGTCACGCGTCGCGCGGTCGATGAAGCGTCGGCCGGAGTAGACCGTGAGCGACGAGCCCGCCACGAGCAGGACATCGCCCTCCTCGAAGACGCGCCACGCCTGCCCCAGTACCCGGGCCGCCACGTTCTCACCGAAGAACACGACGTCCGGCTTCATGATCCCGCCGCAGACGTGACATGCGGGCACACGAAAGTCTTCGAGCTCGGCGTCCGGCAGCTCGGCGTCACCGTCGGGACGGATGTGGACCATGCCCGGGTCGCGCAGGGGTGGCCATTCCGCGTTCGACTCGAGCAGGCGCTGCTGGAAGGCGTCGCGCGGAACCGGCGTCCCGCACGCAATACAGCGTACGATCGAAAGCGAGCCATGCAGCTCGACGATGCGACGGCTGCCTGCCGCCTGGTGCAGTCCGTCGACGTTCTGTGTGATCAGGCCGGCGACGTGACCTGCCTGTTCCATGCGTGCCAGCGCGCGATGCGCGTCGTTCGGCTGCGCGCCTCGCATGCGCGGCCAGCCGATCGTGCTGCGTGACCAGTAGCGGACACGTGCGGACGGGCTGCGCACGAACTCCTGGTACTGCACGGGCGCACGACGGCGCGGCGCCCCGGCACCTCGGTAATCGGGAATGCCGGATTCGGTGCTCATACCCGCGCCGGCAAGGACGACGATGCGACGGTCGCGCAGATGGGGGATCAGGGTGGCGGCGGCCTCGGGCGGCGCGATGCCCGCCGATGTGTCGATGCGATCCATGGAATGAAAGGTAACGGAACGCGGCTGCTTCAGCGCGCCGCGGTCAGTTCATCCCTTCGAACCGCGGCCAGAACTCCTGCAGTGTTCCCAGCGGCTCGCGCGCAATCGTAACCGGAACGTCCTGCTCTTCCGTCACACCCCATGGCCGGCGCACGCGCGTGAATTCCGTAGCGCTGCGGAAGTATGTGCCTTCCAGTTCGGCCGCTTCGTCGCCGAGCACGATCGTGATCTCACCCGGTAGTGGTCCCGGTCCCCAGAACCAGTAGCTGCTGATCGGCGCAATCGCAGCCGGCAGTGCGTCGCTGCCGAACCAGTCGATCGCGCCCGCGCGCCCGTAGTTCGTGGCCAGGATGACGGTGCGCGCCTGTTCGTCCGGTGTGAGCGAGTGAAAGGCCGCTTCGACCGCCGCGGCCTGCTCCTCCCAGCTGAGCATGTCCGCGTAATCCTGCGGTAGCGAGATCACCTCGCCCGTGTTCGTCGTGGTACCGACACCGAGCCTGGCGGCGTACGCCGACATCGGCTCCGGTCCGAGGAATGGCAGTCCCATGGGCAACCCGATCACGCCCCACGCGATGACGAGCGTCCACAGCATGACGAGCGATGCCGTGCGCAGTGTGCGACGCGGGCCGGATAACACCGCGCGCGCTTCCGGCTCGCGCGACGTCGTCTGCGTCGAGCGACGAGCACCCGGCTCGGGCCTCGCCTGATGCCGCCAGCCATCGATCCGACCGAAGCCGATTCCGATCAGTGCCGGCCAGATCGGCGCGATGTAATACGGCTTGCCACGTGCGAACAGCATGAGCACGAACGCGATGAGCGCTGCCAGGACGACCAGTCGCAGGCCGGCACGTTGCGCGTCGTCGCGTCTTTTTTCGCCGGCGCGGATCCGCAGCCACGTGAGCGCTGCCGGAATCACGAGCAGCAACACGGGACCCACGATGAAAAACTGCTCAGCGACGAACCCGAGTGGCGCGACATGTACGAGCTGGACGCTCGCAAGATCCTGGAACTGTGTCAGGAACGGCCAGCCGAGCACCATCTGCCCGATGATGCTGGGACTGCCGACAGCGAGGGCGAGCACCCCGGCAAGCCACGGCCACGGCGTGCGCAGGCTGCGTCGCTCAGGCGTGAGCATGATCGCGACGAGGATCGCGGCGCCGAGCACGAGGATCGTGAACTTGGTCAGCAGTCCGAGGCCGAGGATGGCACCGAGCGCGAGCCAGCGTCGACGCGGATCAGCAGCACCCGGAACGAGAGCAAGCAGCCAGAGCGCCGCAGTCCACCAGAGCTGGTCGAACACGACCGGCTGGAAGAGCGAGCCGGCGCGCATGAATACCGCCGCCGTCGCGACACAGAGTGCGGCGAGAGACTGGACGCCGGCGCCGCCACCGCTGCGTCGCGCGAATGCCGCGGCGAACAGGATGAGGGCGCAGTGCGCAGCAGCAATCGGAATGTGTGTGACCAGTTCGATGTTGCCGAACGTCGTGAACGCGCGCGCGACGATCGCAATGAATGGCGGGAAGTCCATCGCGAAGAGCCGCAGATGCTCGCCCATCGCGTAGTAGAGCAGTGCGTCGCGATGCGGGCCGTACGGTCCGAGCGCCACCACCGCCAGGTGGGCGATGAACGTGATCGCGGCGATGACGATCGGCGCGCGCGTCGTTGAGTGCGGGGTGCCCGGCGTACGGTCGCGTGAACCGCGCGCGCCCGCGGTGGGTGCTGCGGCTGCTGCCATGGTCCTCCGGCTCCGGATGCGTTCGCGAGCAGCCGCGACCTGCATCAGGTCGGGCGGGTGCTACCGTTCGACTGCAGTCTCTGCCTCTGCTGCGATCGCCTGCATGAACAGATCGATCGCGCTTACGCCCTGTTGCTTCGCGGTGCGGTACACCAGGCGGAATCCTGCCACACCGAACGCGCCGCCAGCGATCGCGCCGGCGGCCACCGGCGCGGCCATCAGGAGCGCCGTGGCCCCGAGTGCCGAAGCGGCGCCGCCGAGTGCAGCGGCAGCGCCCGAGCCGAAAAGCGATGCGGAAATGCCCGTCGCCAGGAGATTCACGCCGCGACGGAAGAGCGGTACACGAATGCGCAGGAGCGTCCCGCGTTCGTGTGGTCGGATCATGACGAGCAGCACGCGGCCGTCCGCGAAGTTCATGGTCGAGCCGAACGTAGTCGCGTCCGTGATCCGGTAGACGAATACGGCGTCGCTCAGCCGATCCTTCCCGATCGAGTTCTCCGGCATGAGCTGGTAGACGGGGCTCGCCGCGGTCGCTCGCACGGCACTCAGTACGGCCTCCGGCTGAGCGGCGATGACGCGTTCACGTTCGATCGAGTGTGGCTCGCGGACGATGCGCGAGAGCCAGCGCCCCTGCCATTCGTCGTGCCGGAGCTCGCTGGCGTCTGGAAGCTGCTGCTCGGCGATGGCGATCCGCATGAAATCCGCGTCGATGCCGGCGCCTTCCGCAGCAGCGGTGACATGCTCGATCGAAAGGTCTCCCTGTTCGACCGGCTGCACGGCCTTGCTGCTGCCCACGTCACGCTGGGCGGCCACCTGCAGTTCGGCGGCGCGCTTCCAGAGCGCGCGCGCCTGTTCGTCCGTGAGGCGTCGTTCAGACATTCGCGGAATATGCGTTCAGTCGTCCTCTCGTGTATAGCGGCAACCCGGTAGCGTGGCGGGCGAACTGGTGCGCGTTATTGCGCGGTGCGTCAGGACCCGGCATGCACCACGCAGCGTCGCCGCGAGCCCCGCGCCCGGTGTTCCCAGAGATAGATTCCCTGCCACGTGCCGAGTGCCAGCCTGCCGCCGACGAACGGAACCGAGAGCGACGTCGCCGTGATCGCCGACCGGATATGACTCGGCATGTCGTCCGGTCCTTCCGCCGTGTGGGTGAAATGCGGATCCCCTTCCGGTACGTGCCGCTCCATCCACGCCTCGAGATCACGGCGAGCTGACGGATCCGCGTTCTCCTGGATGATCAGGCTCGCGGACGTGTGCTGGATCATCACCGTGCACAGACCTTCCTCCAGCCCGCATGCGCGCACCACGTCTGCGACGCGGTCGGTGATCTCATGCAGTCCGCGACCGCTCGTGGGGATTTCGATGTGCTGGATCATGGCTGCGTACCGGACGGCACCGACGACGTCGTGTCGCTGAACAGCTCGAGCAGGCTCATGGCGTCGACGGAGTAGCCACCGTAGCGCACGATCCAGTGCAGGTGCGGCCCCGTCACACGGCCGGTCGCGCCAACACTGCCGATCCGCTGGCCGGCCGTGACCGTGTCGCCCTCGGCGACGAGCTGCTCGCTCAGGTGCAGATACGCCGTCACGAGGCCCGCGCCATGATCGATGTACACGACACCGCCCCCGAGATAGAAGTCGCCCACGATCGCGACCACACCGCGCGCAGGCGCATGCACGGGCGCACCGACCGCCCCGGCGAAGTCCGTTCCCGTGTGCCGACTCTGCACCTGGCCATTGAAGATGCGGCCACTGCCGAACCCGCTCGTGATCCGGCTCGTGCGCGGTGCGACGAATGGCGGCTCCCACAGCCGCGGCGTGGCATGCGACTGCTCCGACACGGCCCGCGCGCGCCTCGCCTCGGCAGCAATCCGCTCCTGGATCTCCGGCGGCTGCGGCCGACCGAACTGCGGCGCGACCGTGAGCTCCTCGAGCCGGTAATCGCCGACTGCAACGGGCAGCGGAATCACCTGTTCGTCCCGCGATCCGTCCACGTGTCGGATCTGAACGCGAAGCTGAACAGCACCCGTGGAGTCGAGCGGTGCCGCAGCGAGCGCTTCGAGACTGCCGTCGCCGGTCATGTCGAAGTGCAGCGGCTGGCCGGCGAACGCCCCTTCGGCGGACTGGACGGCAGGATCACCGCCGTCGACCATTATGCGAAGCAGCGTGCCTTCGATGACGCGCTCGGGCAGCCAGCGGATGGTGGCGGGTACGGCGGGGCGCTGCGGGGCGGCGATGGCCAGCCCGGACTGCGTGTCGGTTTGCGGCGTACGTGTGAGGAAGAGAGCGCCGAGGATCACTACAGCGGCGATGGAGAATGCGGCACGAACGGTGATCAGGCCCTTACCAGGCATTTCGTCACTCCAGCCGTCGTGATCGGGACGGCGCGGTCCTGATGATGACTCCATTGTCAGCGCTCGAGTACGACTCGGCGTGGACGTCAACCACTACAACAACCGGGTCCGTTCGAAGTTCCCTGCGCACCCGCGGACTCAGCACCTGCCCGCCCGCCACGCCCGCGGCTCACACTCGAACGCACTGCTGCTCCATACGCCGATCCGCTCCATTTGCGCCGAATCTGCTGCCGCCCGCAGTTCATCCACCCGCTTCACGTTCGGCGGATAGACCGCGATGCGCGCCAGTCCGCGTCGTGCGAGCTCACGGTTCACGAAACGATCGCCTGCGTGCACATACGCCAGCACACGACGATACCGGTCATGCGTCTGCAAATCGTACTCGAGCCGCACGGTCGAGCCGACCGGCATCAGCTGCCCGAGCAGCATCGTGGCGGAATCCGCGTACACGGACTGGTCCGGCTCGTCCGCATCGACGATGAGCAGTCGGATGCGAGTGTCGCCCTCGCAGATGAAGGTGTCACCATCGATGATGCGCTCGACGACGCACCGCGCGCTGGCGTTCGACGTCGCTGCGATCGGAGCGCTGTCGCCGGACGCGGTCTGGGCGCAGGCCGCGCTCGACGCTACGCCAATCAGCAGGATGAATGGCAGGATTCGAAACATGTCTGGAAATGTGGCAGTGCTCGGTGACAGTCGCCACTGCAGATGCGTTCACTGCAGCCCTGTCTCCCGGCGATTGTGCTCTCGCTTCGGTGATTCAGGGAGGAGGACGTCGGAGAATCCGGCCGTCCTCTTCCCTCGTTCAGCCGCTCACGCGCTTCCCCAGTCGCGCGGCTGCCAGCGACGCAGCATGCCGAGCACGAGCAAGCCCGACTGAACGCCGGGGTCCGCTTCGACCAGTGCGCGCACCGCTGCCTCGTCGGGTGCGCGGATGAGCATCATACCGCCACCACCATCGAGCGGACCGGCCGACTGCATCACACCGTCATCGAACAGCCGCTGCAGGTAGCGGCCGTGCTCACGCACACCGGGTTGCTGTTCTGGCGCTACTCCCGGCTGCCAGGCCGGGCCGGGCTCGTAGATAACGACGAACGTCGCCTGCTCGCCGGCCGCTGCATCGCTCGCAACCCAGGCACCGACGGAGCCGATTACAGCCATCGCAACATACACGATCGCCTGCATATCCCATCCTCCTTTACGCACCGGACGCCCCACGCGTCTGTATCGGTAAACGAACGGCCCGGCCCGCCTGCGACGCCCGGGTTGTGGGCGCCCCTGGCGCCGTTGCACGCTTCAAATCGACGCAGACCCTTGACAGACCAAGATTCGTTGATGTATCATGGCGGCATGAGGACGACCGAGCCCAACCCGACCCGGACCGCCCGCCTGTTCCAGGCGCTCGCCGACGAGACCCGCGTCCGGGTGATCGACATGCTGGCCAGCGGGGAGAAGTGCGTGTGCGATTTGCAGGACGCGCTGGGAGCGGCTCAATCGAGGCTGTCCTTCCACCTGAAGGTACTGCGGGAGGCAGGACTGGTGAACGATCGGAAGCAGGGGCGCTGGAACTTCTATTCCCTGAAACCGGAGGTGCTGGACGACATGGCGACATACCTCCAGGAGCGGAAGCCGGCTCCCGAAGCCTGGTCGAGTTGTGCGTGCGGTGAGTCGCACGAGGGACGTTGCTGCGACTGAGCGTTTTTTTGTTGCGTAGATCCATCAACTTTTCTTGATTGCCGAGGACGATATGAGCGACGTGCGGGAGGTAGTGAGGGAGCGTTACGGGCAGGCGGCGCTCCGGGTGGTCCAGGAACAGGCGAAGGGGTCGTGCTGCGGCACGGGTGCGAGTTGTGGTACGACGGATCCGATCACGCGCGATCTGTACGACGCCGTGACGACGGCGACTCTGCCGGAAGCGGCGGTGCTCGCGTCGCTCGGTTGCGGCAACCCTACCGCACTCGCTGAATTGAATGAGGGCGAGGTAGTGCTCGACCTGGGTAGTGGCGGCGGGATCGATGTACTGCTCTCGGCGAAGCGCGTGGGCCCGACTGGCAAGGCGTACGGTCTGGACATGACGGACGAGATGCTGGCGCTGGCGCGGCAGAACGCGGCGGAGGTCGGCGCAACGAACGTCGAGTTCCTGAAGGGACACATCGAGGAGATCCCGCTGCCGGACAACAGTGTCGATGTGATCATCTCGAACTGCGTGATCAACCTGTCGGCGGACAAGCGGCAGGTTCTGCGCGAGGCGTTCCGCGTGCTCAAGCCGGGCGGGCGATTTGCGGTCAGCGACGTCGTGGTGAACGGCGAGGTGCCGGCGGAGGTTCGGCGGTCGATGGAGCTGTGGGTGGGCTGCGTCGCGGGTGCGCTCGAGGTATCGCAGTTCGAGGCACTGCTGAGGGAGGCCGGCTTTGAGCATCCGGCCATCGAGCCGACGCGTGTGTATCGCGTGGAGGATGCGCGTGCATTCCTGGAAGAAGCCGGTCTCGACATCGACGCGTATGGCGCCGCGGTGGATGGGAAGATCATGGCGGCATTCGTTCGTGCGACGAAGCCGGCGCCTGCGGGCGTGGTCGAGCAGAAGCAGGCGGCGTGCTGCGCGCCTGGCTGCTGCGCGTGAACTCGACAGGTGGCGCGATGAACGAAACAGACGCGGTCCTCCGGTCGGCCCGGCCGGAGGACCTGGCAGCGGCACTGGAGCTGCTCGAGGATGCCGCGTTGCCCGTGGTCGGCGTGGATGAGTGGTTCGACCGATTCGTCGTCGCGGCGTATGACGGCCGTGTAATCGGCGTGGCGGGCCTGGAGGTGCACGGCACCGACGGCCTGCTGCGCTCCGTTGCGGTCGCAGACGACTGGCGCTGCCGCGGTCTCGGAGGTGCGCTGACGGACGAAGTCGTCGCGCGTCCGTCGTCATCGGTGGCGATGGTGCGCCAGCTGGCGTGAGGCACGTGATGCGTTATGCACTGATCTCCGACGTCCATTCGAACCTTCCCGCGCTCGAAGCGGTGCTCGCGGACATCGACGCACGGACGGACGTCGGCGCGACGTACCATCTCGGCGATCTCGTTGGCTATGCGCCCTGGCCGGACGAGACAGTGCAACTGATCCGCGCGCGCAGCATTGCCGGTGTGGCGGGCAATTACGACAGCACGACGGCCACCGATTACGAGCATTGCGGCTGCAGGTACGAGGATCCGCGGCAGGAGGAGCTGTCGCACGTGTCGTACGAGTGGACGCGCGCGCACGCGTCGGTGGAAACGAAGCAATTCCTCGGTGGCCTTCCGTTCCGCGTGGATCTCCGGCCGCTGGGCGGCCACACCGCGGGTCCACGCGTGATTCTGATTCATGGCAATGCCGTGCTGAACACGGTGTACTGGACGGAAGACCGGTCGGACCGCTTCTGCCTGGACATGGCCGGCATGCTGGGCGCGAAGGCAGGTGACGCGATCGCGTTCGGCCACACGCACAGGCCCTGGCACCGCACGATCGAAGGCATCCATTTCGTCAACACCGGCTCGGTCGGAAGGCCGAAGGACGGTGACTGGCGCGCGGGCTGGGTGCTGCTCGAGATGAATGGCAACGGCGTAGACGTCGAATTCGTGCGCGTCGAATACGACATCGAGCGTGCGACGAGCGCGATCCGTGCGAGCGAGCTGCCCGACGACTTCGCGGAGTACCTCGAGACCGGCGGCATGCCCGCGCCGGCGAGCCAGGCGACACGCATCAACCGTTGATACCATGACTGTCCACGACACCGGCGTCGCGCGACGCCTGTCCTTCCTCGATCGCTATCTGACGCTGTGGATCTTCGCCGCGATGGGACTCGGCGTGGCGGCCGGCTATCTCTGGCCGGACGGCGTCCGTACGGTCAACGAGAGCACCAGCTTCGGCACGACGTCCGTGCCGATCGCGATCGGGCTGATCCTGATGATGTACGCACCGCTCGCCAAGGTGCGCTACGAGGAGCTGGGCGACGTCTTCCGCAACTGGAAGATCCTGGGCCTGTCGCTGGTGCAGAACTGGGTGATCGGTCCGGTCCTGATGTTCGCGCTCGCAGTGATCTTCCTGCGCGATTATCCCGAGTACATGGTCGGCCTGATCCTGATCGGCCTCGCGCGCTGCATCGCGA
>Ga0079224_100015397_pt1 | contig 10713 bp, 8 predicted proteins | sample Stecom2015_FD_80414 | JGI IMG/M metagenome (GOLD analysis project Ga0079224, IMG submission 80414) | Agricultural soil microbial communities from Utah to study Nitrogen management - Steer compost 2015 | ecosystem: Environmental > Terrestrial > Soil > Agricultural land | place: USA: Utah...
CCGGGCGGTCACCACCCGCCCGTCACCGGTGAGGATTTCCATTTCCCGAACGGACTCGTGCGGCAGTCCGTTGCGGAACGACGTGGCTTCGATCCCCAGCCCGGCGACCGCTCCGCCGAGGGTGATCGTGCGCAGCTGCGGGACCACCAGCGGAACCAGTCCGGAGGGCAGCACCGCGGTGACGATGTCCTCGTAGGTGGTCATCCCCTGGATGTGCGCGGTCCGCGTCCGCGGATCCGTGCGCAGCACCCGGTTGAACCTGCTGACGTCCAGTCCCGGCCCGGCCGGGGCGTCCCGGAAGCGGAACAGGTTCGAGGTCGGTTTGGCCAGCCGCACCGCGGTCCCGGCGGGCAACCTCGCGTACTGCGCCGTTATCGCAGCAACATCGTCGGCGTGCTTGCTCGCCGCGGCCGTTCCCTGCTCTGCCATGCGTCCGACCCTATTGCCCGCCCGCCGTAACGGCATCTGAAAGCAACTCCGCTGCGGGCACCGTGGAGTTCCCCCGATGCGGTTCCGGTGCACCGCCGCGGAGCACGAGCAGCGGATCTCACCGCTCCCCCGTCGTCAGGGGAGCGGTGCTGGACGGGAACCGACTCGCGACCGATCCCGGATGCGCGACGGCGCACCGGTTCGCGGGCTTCCGCGACACCCACCGCGGACGCTATTGCTCGTCAGGGGGCGGCAACAACCCGCGTCCGCGGATGTCACCCGGTATTCGCACTCACCGCGCGCGGCGCAGCGCCCACGCCCGGAGGCCGCGGAAGCCCTGGACCTTGGTGGGGCCGACGGAGATCAGGTGGTACCTGTCGTCTTCGCGCAGCGCGGCGGACAACTCCCGGTCCACCAGCACCGACGCGGGGCGGGCCACCGAGGTCAACCGGCTGGCGATGTTGACCGTGGACCCGTACACGTCCCCGAACCTGGCCAGGACCGTGCCCATGGCCATCCCGATCCGCAGCCGCGGCATGTCCTCGGTCTTGCCGATCTCCTCGTTGAGGGTCAGGGCGATCTCGGCGGCTTCCTCCGCGTGGTCGGTCACGAACAGCACTTCGTCGCCGACCGTTTTGACGATCCGGCCGTGGTTCTCCGCGATCACCCTGTTGACCAGTTCTTCGAACCGGTCGATCAGCCGGGCCAGTTCGAGCTCGGTGAAGTCCCGGATCAACCGGGTGTACCCGACGATGTCGGCGAATCCGACCGCCTGCACGACCTCGTTCAGGTTCGTCTCCGGTTCCGCCAGCGCCCGGGTCGCGGTGGCCGCCAGGTGGCGGCGCCACACGTACTCCTGCAGCCGCTCCATCACCGGCAGGATGGCGCCGGCGAACTGGGCGGTGGTGTCGAGGTCTTCGGCGAACTGCTTGCCGAGCAGCGCCCGGAAGATGCCGACCTGCCACTCGGCCAGCCGCGACATGCTCTGCGCCAGGGAACGGGCCACCGCGTTCTCCAGCTCCGGCTGGATCACTTCGGCGGACACCAGCTGCACCAGGGCTTTCAACGCGGCGATGTCGGCGTCGGTGAACACCACTTCGTCGTCATCGACGTGGGCGAACCCCATCGCCTGCCAGAGCTGTTCGGCCCGTTCCAGTTCCACCCCGGCCGCGGCGGCGACCTCCGACTTCGTGTACTGCAGACGGCGACCGAGGACCGCTTCAGCGATCTGGCGCTGCTGCTTGTCGTTATCGCGTGGTTCGTACGACGAGCACATCGCAGTCCGCCCGGCGGCACACCTCGGAAGGAACCGACCCGAGAATGCGACCCTTCAGCGTGTTCAAGCCCCGGCTGCCGACGACCAGCAGCTCGGCGGAGTGCTCGCGAGCTGCCGCCCACAGCACCGGCACCGGCTCCCCTTTTCGAGCAACCGTCTCCACCTCCGCGGCTCCGGCCTCGGCGGCGACCGCCGCCGCTTCCCGCAGGTTGCTCTCCGCGGGAGCTGAACCGATCACCTGGAAGGCTTCGTCGCCGAGCTCGTCCTCGGCCTCGTGCACCTGGCGAGGGCTGCTCGGGTAGTACGCACAGACCACCACCAACCGTGCCGAGGAATCACGGGCAACTTCCGCAGCTCGGGACACCGCCCGCAGCGACGGCCGAGAACCGTCGGCGCCGACGACGACGGTGCGGTAACTCGACATCGAACTCCTACTTCCAGCAGTAAGGACTCGCGCGGTTGTGAACCCTAACGACCTCGACACCGAGAAGTCACGCATGGCGGTCCAATTGATCGCGATGTGCGCTCGAAGCCCCTCGTGACGCGGTCTCGTCGTGCATACACCCAAACGGGTGCATCATCTATTGTGCAGCTGCACAAAGCATGCACGGGCGACTCCCGCTATGTTCCGCCGGCACAACTTGCTGCTACGGGACCTCCGGGCCGGCGCTGCCCCGGAAGAGCGACCGGGCCGCCTGCCCGCACCGGCATCACCCCACGAGGAGAACCAGTGAGATCACCCGAACTGCAGACGGGAAAGGGCCCTTTCCGGCGCAAACCGATCGCCGAAATAACTTCTGAAACCGACACCGGCCTGCGGCGCTCCCTCGGGTTGTGGCAGCTGACCGCGATCGGCGTCGGCGGCATCATCGGTGCCGGCATCTTCTCCCTGGCCGGCGCCGTGGCCAACGAGAAGGCCGGCCCCGGTGTGGTCCTCTCGTTCCTCATCGCCGGGATCGCCAGCGCGGCCGCCGCGTTCTCCTACGCGGAGTTCGCCGGCATGATCCCCAAGGCCGGGTCCGCCTACACGTACGGCTACGCGGTGCTCGGCGAGCTCGTCGGGTGGTTCATCGGCTGGGACCTGCTGCTGGAGTACACCGCGATCGTCGCGGTGGTGGCCATCAGCATCTCCGGCTACTTCAACGAGCTGTTGGGCTTCCTCGGCATCGACCTGCCACTGTGGATGATGGGCGCTCCGGGCACCGAGCAGGGCGCCGCCCCACCGGGCAGCTACAAGATCAACCTGATCGCCGTCCTGCTCTGCCTGCTGATCGCGTTCGTGCTCAACCAGGGGATGAAGAGCGCGGCCCGCTTCGAGAGCTTCCTGGTCTACCTCAAGGTCGCCGTGGTGCTGCTGGTGGTCGGGGTCGGCGTCTTCTTCATCAACACCGACAACTACAGGCCGTTCCTGCCGTACGGATTCGGCGGGGCGTTCACCGGTGCGGCGACCGTCTTCTTCGCCGTGTTCGGCTACGACGCCATGAGCACCGCGGCCGAGGAGTCCACCGACGCGCAGAAGCACATGCCGAAGGCGATCATCCTCTCGCTGGTCATCGCCATGGTGCTCTACACGCTGGCGTGCTTGGTGCTCACCGGCATGATCCCGTACCAGAACATCCACACCGAGAGCGCGTTCGCCAGCGCGTTCGCCGAAGTCGGCCTGCCGTTCGTCGGCGCGATCATCTCCGTGGGCGCGATCCTGGGCATCCTCACCGTGATGTTCACGTTCATGCTGGGCGTCACCCGGGTCGGCTTCGCGATGAGCCGCGACGGGCTGCTGCCGGCCTGGTTCAGCAAGACCCACCCGGTGCGCAAGGTGCCGACCCGCTTCACCTGGCTGATCGGGATCGCCTCCGCCGTGCTGGCCGGGCTGCTGCCCATCGGGGAAGCCGCTGAGCTGACCAACATCGGCATCCTGCTGGCGTTCGTCGTGGTCTGCGCCGCGATCATCGTGCTCCGCTACCGCCGGCCGGAGCTGCCGCGCAACTTCAAGTGCCCGGGCATGCCCGTGGTCCCGCTGATCGGCATCGTGTTCTCGCTGTGGCTGGTGACCTTCCTGTCGCCGCACACCTGGCTGCGCTTCGCCCTGTGGTTCCTCATCGGTTTGGTCGTCTACTTCGCCTACAGCTACCGGCACTCCAAACTGCACGAGCGGACCAACTCGGACTGATCCACAGCTACCCCTCGGCGTTGCCGACATGCGGAATTGATCAATCGGATTGTGGAACCAATTAACGATCAAGCATGTTCCATGCGTCTCAGGGTGCAATGCGTCACAGCGCTGTAACCCGAAAACGCCCTAGGGTTCACATGTCCGTCAACGATCTCCAGGGGACCAGTGGCCTCAACGCCGAGGGGTAGCTTGTGGCGCGCGTTCGCGAATTGAGCCCGTACGTCGAGTTGCACCGCGAGCAGTGGCGCGAATTGCGCAACTCGATGCCGCTCCCGCTGACCGAGGAAGAGCTCTCCAAACTGCGCGGGCTCGGCGAACAAATCGACCTCGCCGAAGTCGCCGACGTCTACCTGCCGCTCTCCCGGCTGATCAACCTCCAGGTGGCGGCTCGGCAGCAGCTCCACCAGAGCACCCGCACCTTCCTCGGGGAGAAAGCACCCCGCCACGTCCCCTTCATCATCGGCATCGCCGGCAGCGTGGCGGTCGGCAAGTCCACCACCGCGCGCATCCTGCACACGCTGCTCGCCCGGCGGCCCAACCACCCCCGCGTCGACCTGGTCACCACCGACGGCTTCCTGTACCCGAAGGCGGAACTGGTGCGCCGCGGGCTGATGCACCGCAAGGGGTTCCCGGAGAGCTACGACCGCCGGGCGCTGCTGCGGTTCGTCACCGAGGTCAAGTCCGGCGTGCCGGAAGTGGCCGCCCCGGTGTACTCGCACGTCGCCTACGACATCGTGCCGGGCGAGTACCAGATCGTCCGGCAACCCGACATCCTGATCATCGAAGGGCTCAACGTGCTCCAGCCCGGCCCGTCCTTGACGGTGTCGGACCTGTTCGACTTCTCCATCTACGTGGACGCCCACACCGAGCACATCGAGCAGTGGTACATCAACCGGTTCCTGACGCTGCGCAACACGGCCTTCACCAACCCGAACTCGCACTTCCACCACTTTGCACAGCTGTCCGACGAGGACGCGATCGCCGAGGCGCAGCACCTGTGGAAGACCATCAACGAACCCAACTTGGTGGAGAACATCCTGCCCACCCGTCCTCGCGCGACCCTGGTCCTGCGCAAGGACGTCGACCACTCGATCAACCGGGTTCGGCTGCGCAAGCTCTGAACCCGCGGCTCACCGGGAGGACAACCGGCGCAGCCTGCGGGCCAGCAGCAGCTGCAGGTGCGCGTTGAGCCGCTCGGCTGGTTCCTGGAAATCGATACCGGTCAGTTCACCGCAGCGGCGAACCCGGTAGCGCAACGTGTTCGGGTGGATGTGCAGCCGATCGCTGGCCACCCGGACGTCCCCGAACGCCTCCAGGTAGGACAGCAGGGAGCGGGCCAGTTCGGTGCTGTGCTGGGCGTCGTGCTCGAAGAGGACGGCCAGCCGGCTGTCCTGCAACCGCTCGTTGCCCTGCAGGAAGGTCACCAGTTCGCTGAGCACCACCTTGGCCCGGACGTCCGCGATGGTCGCCACGTCGACGTCCAGGTCGTGGCTCATCGCGTCCAGGATCCGGTCGGCCTCCCGGCGGGAATCGGGGACCTCCTCCAGGCTCGGCACCACGGAACCGATCCCCGCCTGCACCCGCACCCGCAGGTGGTTCCGCGCGGCGGCGACTATGTCCCGGGTGAGCCCCCTCGCCGCCACGACCGCCGAACGCATGACCAGCTCGGGCAGCAGCACGTAGATGCGCGAGCCCAGCACGGTCACCAAGGCGCTCCTGCGGTAGGCCGAGGCGTGCACCGAGACCAGGCTCTTCATCTCCTCGCGCCGCAGCTCCAGCTCGGTCTGGTCAGCCGGTTCCTCGGGTGAGCGCAGGTTGAGCGCGACCACCACCGCGGGCTTCTCCGGATCGGCGCCTATGTTGCCGGCGACCGAATCGGCGTCTATCCGACCATCCAGCAGCCCGGAGAGCAGGTTCTCCCGGAACCTGGGGCCGGCCCCGGCCTCGGTGCGCTGCCGGATCAGGTGCAGAGCGGCCACCCGGGCAGCCCCCACCAGCGCCCGTTCCGCTTGTTCGGCCAGCGGTTGCTTGCCCTCCTGCACCCATATCGCGCCCAACGGCTGGCGTCCGGCGTGGATGCCGATGGCCACCCGGCGCCTGATCCCCAGTTCGGGACGCTCTTCCACCCACACCGGTTCTTCCCCGGCCCGCAGTCGGCGGTACACCCCCCAGTCGCGCAACATCGCCAGGTACTGCTCCGGCCCTTGGCGCCCCAGGATGGAGAGCCGGCGCAGTTCGTCCACCTCGTCGTCCGAACGCGAATAGGCCAGCACCCGGCTGGCGGTGTCCTCGATGCTGACGATGCCACCGGTCATCGCCGCCACCGTCTGCGCGAGGGAGAACAGGTCCCCCAGCACTTCCCCGGTGTCGGCTCCTTGGGTGAACCGGACGTTGTCGATCGCGGCGCGCGCGAAGGACTCCAGCTGCTCCCAACGGACTTCCGGGCGCACCCCGAGCAGCGCGATCCCGCAGTCCATGGCGGCGTCCCGCAACGCGCGGGCGTCACCGTCCGAATTGACCTTCACCGCCGCGGCGGTCGCCCCGTCCCGGGCAGCGCTGCGGACCAATCGCACCGCGGCCCGGCCGCGCGCACCGATCACCAGGACGAAGTCCCCGTCGCGCGCGCTGCCGAATTCCTCTTCCGGATCGACAATGACCACGTCCCGGACCTTGACGTCGAAGCCGCGCGGAGCGGCCAGCACGTCCACCAGAGGATCCCCGACAGCGATGAGGAGCTGCCGCAATGGCACACCGGCCCTGCCGACTTCGATGTCGTCCACACCAATTCCGGGTTGTGCTCCTGAACAGTCCAACGGCCTCAACGGTATCCGATTGAACAAGCCCTGTGGCCGATCGAACTCCTAACCTCCCAACTAACAGCTCAGTGGGTCCTGCAGCACGTCCTCTCCACGTTTCTCCCTGAAGGAGGCAGAACTCCATGGACGGGATCACCGAAGTACCGGTTCCGTACAACGAACCGGTGAAGTCCTACGCTCCCGGAACCCCGGAGCGGGAATCGTTGCAGAAGCGGATCGCCGAACTCGAGGCGGAGCCGATCGAGCTCACCCAGACCATCGGCGGCGAGCAGCGCATGGCCGGCGGCGAACGGTTCGACGTCGTCCAGCCGCACGACCACCAGCACGTCCTGGGTACTGCCGCACAAGCCACCAACGAGGACGTCGCCGACGCCGTGCAGGCGGCCAAGGACGCGGCCGCCGACTGGGCCGCCACCCCGTTCGACGAGCGGGCCGCCGTGCTGCTGCGCGCCGCGGACCTGCTGGCCGGCCCGTGGCGGGACACCATCAACGCGGCCACCATCCTCGGGCAGTCCAAGTCGGTGCAGCAGGCCGAAATCGACGCGGCTTGCGAGTTCATCGACTTCCTGCGGTTCAATGTGCACTTCGCCCGCCGGATCATGGCCGAGCAGCCGCGCTCGGTCCCCGGCGAGTGGAACCGGATGGACTACCGCCCGTTGGACGGTTTCGTCACCGCCATCACGCCGTTCAACTTCACCGCCATCGCCGGCAACCTGCCCACCGCCCCCGCGCTGATGGGCAACACCGTGGTGTGGAAACCGACTCCTTCCCAGCAGTTCGCCGCCCACTTCACCATGCGGCTGCTGGAAGAGGCCGGACTTCCGCCCGGGGTCATCAACCTGGTCACCGGTGACGGCCAGGCCGTCAGCGAAGTCGCGCTGACCGACCCGGACTTCGCCGGTCTGCACTTCACCGGGTCGACCGCCACGTTCAAGAAGCTGTGGCGCACCATCGCCGAGAACCTGGACAACTACCGCAGCTATCCGCGGATCGTCGGGGAGACCGGCGGCAAGGACTTCATCGTCGCGCACCCGTCGGCGGACGCGGCGAAGCTGGCCACCGCCATGGTCCGGGGCGCTTTCGAGTACCAGGGCCAGAAGTGCTCGGCCGCGTCCCGCGCCTACGTGCCGCGTTCGCTGTGGGAAGGCGGCTTGCGCGACCAGCTCGCGGACCTGACCCGCACCATCAAGTTCGGGGACGTCACCGACTTCTCCTACTTCGGCGGCGCGGTGATCGACGCGCGGGCGTTCGCCAAGCACAAGGCGGCCCTGGAACGGGCGGCCGCGACCCCGTCGCTGGAGGTCCTGGTGGGCGGTGGCTGCGACGACTCGGTCGGCTACTTCGTCGAACCCACGGTGCTGGTGGGCACCGACCCGAAGGACGAAGCGTTCACCACCGAGTACTTCGGTCCGATCATCGCCGTTCACGTCTACGACGACGCCCAGTACTCCGAGGTCCTGGACCTGGTCGACTCCACCAGCCCGTACGGCTTGACCGGGGCGGTGTTCGCCACCGACCGCAAGGCCATCGACCTGGCGCACCGCAAGCTGCGGCACGCGGCCGGCAACTTCTACGTCAACGACAAACCGACCGGCTCGATCGTGTCCCGCCAGCCGTTCGGCGGAAGCCGGGCTTCCGGCACCAACGACAAGGCCGGTTCCTTGTTCAACCTCCAGCGGTGGACGAGTCCGCGGGCGATCAAGGAAACCTTCGACGCCCCCACCGATCACACCTATCCGCACATGGGCTGAGCTCGGTGACCGGGGGTGCCCGCGCGGCACCCCCGGTGCCGGTCCTCTCCAGCGGCCACCGCCGCACCAGCTGCCGAAGTCGGTATCCCCACAAGGAGAAGTCGTATGCTCCGCAGCGCCTTGCTCGCTGCCGCCAAGTCCCGCGGCATCCGCCGATTCGTGGAAGCGACACCGGTGACCAAACCGGTGGTGAACCGGTTCATCGCGGGAACCACCGCGCTGGACGCGGTGCGCACCGTCCGCTCGCTGGCCGAGCGGGGCATCTGCGCCACGCTGGACCACCTCGGGGAGGACGTCACCGACGCCGCGCAGGCTCGCCGAACGGTGCGGGCGTACCAGCAGCTGCTCGGCGTGCTCGCCGACCAGGGGCTCGCCGAACGGGCTGAGGTGTCGGTGAAGTTGTCGGCGGTGGGGCAGAGCCTGCCCGCTGACGGGGAGAAGGTCGCCCTGGAGAACGCCCGGACGATCTGCGAAGCCGCGGCCAGCGCCGGCACCACGGTCACCCTCGACATGGAAGACCACACCACCACCGATTCCACGCTGAGCATCTTGCGCCAGCTCCGGGTGGACTTCCCCTGGGTCGGCGCGGTGCTGCAGGCGTACTTGCGGCGCACCGAGCAGGACTGCCGGCAGTTGGCCGCGGAAGGCGCCCGGGTCCGGTTGTGCAAGGGCGCCTATCGCGAACCGGCTTCGGTGGCCTTCCCCTCGAAGTCCGAAGTGGACAAGTCCTATGTGCGCTGCTTGAAGATCCTGATGGAAGGATCCGGCTACCCCATGGTGGCGACGCACGATCCGCGGCTGCTGCGGATCGCCGGGGAACTGGCCAGGCAAGCCGGTCGCGGCCCGGACGACTTCGAATACCAAATGCTGTACGGGATCCGCCCGCAGCTGCAGCAGCAGATCGCCGACCAGGGAAACCGGATGCGGGTCTACGTCGCCTACGGCGACGAGTGGTACGGCTACTTCATGCGCCGCCTCGCCGAACGTCCGGCCAACCTCGGATTCTTCGCCCGTTCCCTGCTGCGCAAGAGCTGACCGGTTCGCCCACCAGCAGCAAATTTCCGCATTTCCGCCGGATCACCAGCGCGCAGCAGCGGTTCCGCCGGGAATTCCGACACGCCAATCGGATCTCGGCGGTCCTCCTCATCGATCTCCGGAAACCTCCTGGAACCGCCCCGCTCGCTGGGTGAAAACCGAGCCCTTCGTCCCGAAGAGGACAGCGGATTCCATCACCGCCAGCGGGAAGCGCGCCCGGACGCGCGAAGGGGTCCGGCGCGTCCGGGCGCACCTGCTCACCGCAGGAGTTCGAACACGACCGCCGCGGCCCGGGCGATGAGGGCGTCCTCGTAGTCGGCGTCCTCGGCTTCCCGGTCGGACAGCACCGCCAGCACGATGGGCGCCCGCTCCGGCGGCCAGACGACAGCGATGTCGTTGCGGGTGCCGTGAGAAGCCGCCCCCGTCTTGTCCCCGACCTGCCACCCGGCCGGGGCGCTGGCGCGGATGAGGGCGTCACCGGTGGTGTTGGTCCGCAGCATCTCGTTGAGGACCGCGCGCTTGTCGGCCGGCAGGACGTCGTCGACCGCGTAGGCCCGGAGGCTCGTCGCTAGCGCCCGCGGGGTGCTGGTGTCCCTGGGATCGCCGGGCGCGGTCTCGTTGAGGTCGGTCTCGAACCGGTCCGCTCGGGTGGTCGTGTCACCGATGCGGCGCAGCGCGGCGGTGAACCCGTCCGGTCCACCGAGCTCGCGGAGCAGGAGGTTCCCGGCGGTGTTGTCGCTGTGGCGGATCGCGGCGGCGATCACTTCGCGCAGCGGCATACCGCTGTCGACGTGCTTCTCGGTGATCGGGGAGTAGGTCACCAGGTCGTCGCGGCTGTAGGTGATCGTCCTGTCCAACTCCTCGAGGGAGTTCCGCCGCAGCAGCTCGCCCGCGGCCAACGCCTTGAAGGTGGAGGCGTGGGCGAACCGCTCGTCGGCCCGGTAGGCGACCTCCCGGCCGGTGGCCGTGTCCACCGCGTACACCCCCAGGCGGGCGTCGAAATCGCGTTCGAGCCGGCTGAACTCCTCCCGCGCGTCGAGGGTCCCGGCGCTCGAAGCGCTTTCGGGACCGCTGCAGCCGGTCAGGGCGAGGATGGTGACGAACGCGAGCAGCGCACGCCAGATGCGCGGTGGGAGCACGGGTTCCCCTTCGAGGTCCACGGCCTTGCGGCCCGGTCGGCGCGGAGCCTGCTGGCACCGGCCGACCGCTTCACGATCACGCGGAGTCTACTGC
>Ga0079224_100015398_pt1 | contig 10713 bp, 12 predicted proteins | sample Stecom2015_FD_80414 | JGI IMG/M metagenome (GOLD analysis project Ga0079224, IMG submission 80414) | Agricultural soil microbial communities from Utah to study Nitrogen management - Steer compost 2015 | ecosystem: Environmental > Terrestrial > Soil > Agricultural land | place: USA: Utah...
CTTCCCCCGCTCCGGCCGCGCCACGCTCGGGACCGGAACTCCGTCAGACGGAGTTCCTTCAGACGCGATGCGTACCGCGCCCCGCTGCCGCGGCTCGCTCCGCTCGAACCGCCGGTGAGCGCGCCTCCCGGATCGCGCGACCGCGCAGCTGGTTGTCGGGCTTCACCCGGGCGCCACCGCCCCGGCGGGTCGACTTGCGGGACGGCTCCGTCTGCGAGTCCTCGAGGGCGTAGGTGGCCTTGATGTCTGGCCCCTTGGTGTTCCGGGTCGCGGTCGCGCCCTCACCCACCTTTCGATCCGAAGCGCTGACTCCCGGCGCCGCGGTGTTCACGGGGAACTTCCGATCGACCTTCTCGGGGCGACGCGCCGCGGCGGCCACGTTGGCCTTGCTGGTCCCCACGCGACGTCCCACCAGGCTCCCCGCGGGAGACGGGGGAGCAGCTGCTGCCCTCGCGCTCGTCTTCCTAAGGGATGCCGTGGCCTTGCGGGTGACCTTCGGAGTGCGGGTGCCCGAGCTCTCGAGGGCCTTGCGCACCACCCGGACGCTCCGATCCGCCGCCTTGTTGAAGGCCAGCGGGACGGTCTCCGCCACCTCCGTGACGACGAGACTCGGGAGCCCGCTGAGCACGACCTTGATGCGGCACTCGATGTCGACGCCGCCCTTCGGTCCGTTCACGTCCTCGAACCGCACCGTGACTCGCTCGATGTGCGGAGAGAACTTGCCCAACTTCTTGCCGAGGCGAACCCGGAAATAGCCGCGCTCCTCGGGCGCCAGCGCCAAGCCCGAGGTCCTCACGTTGAGCGGCGTCTGGCTGGTCTCCGTACGACCCGCCTGTCGCTTCTCCTCGCGCGGCAACGCCTCCGTCATCGGTGCCCTACGCGAAGGCCCCGTCCCCATCCGCACTTTCTTGTTAGGCACTCTAAATTGTGAGTGTGCCTGGGCGACTCCGTCAAGGAAGAACGCTGGGCGCCCTCGCGCGAGCGAGCCCGAGTGGGCCAGCGCGAAGCCTCGAGAGGCGTCGGCAGCTCAGTGTTCGGCCTCCGCCCCGGCCGCCGCTCCTGCGGCTTCGCGTCCTCCGACGCCAGGATCCTCGCGACGGGCCACCCGCTCCGGCGCGAGCTCCTCGACGTCCGTCCCATGAACGGCCTCGAGCCTCCAGGCAGGCTTCGCGCGACGGGGCGCGTCAGCGCTGCCGAGCCGGAACGTCCGCTTCACCGCCTCCGGCAACGGCCGCAGCGCATCACCGGAGAAACAGCGCACGCGCCCACCACTGCCCTGCGGGTCCTCGTCCTGCGCGTCGTTCTCCTCGCTGATGGCGACCGCGGCCTCTGCCCCGGAGGACGCCGCGAGGACCGCAGGCTCCGCGGCGGAACCGGCATCGTCACCAAACACCTCACGGAGCAGTCGCGCGCCTCCCTTCCCACCCAACTGATGACTCCACACGTCGGTGACCAGCGCCGTCCGCCCGGAGGCGTCCAGATCCTCCGCGGAGAGCGTCACGGCCTTGTGCCGGTCGTCGTCGGCGATGCCACCGATGGGCGCGAGCTCGCCGCTCACCGGATCTCGTCGATAGGTCACGGAGGCACCCTCGATGTCACCGGGTCCGTAGAGCAGCTCGCGCGCGCCCGGCAACAGGAAGAACGTGTGGCTGTAGAACGCGTCGACGAAGAGCGCCGGCAAGACACCGTAGGTGAGGTTGTTGCTCCCCCACGGGCGCTCCGTCGACCAGTAAACGAAATAGCCGACGGTGAGCTGATCGCCGTGGCGGCGATAGTGATAGTAGACGGTGTCCGCCATCGTGCCCGCAGACCAAACCCGCGAGCCGATGCACACGGGATGCGCCTCGATGGCCGCGCGATCTGCGGCTTCCTGCTCGCTCATCTCCGGGTCGAGCGTCGCCTGCATCGCTCCGCACCAGTCGCTGCTGTGGTCCGGGCAGATCGCCGCCGCGAGGGAAAGGGTCGCCGCGAGGGAGGTGAACCTTTGGAAATAGGGCATTGAAGGTCGTGGATAGCAGTGCAGGCACGACGATCCAGCGACGGACAGCTGTCCGAAGGTTCTCACATCGTACGCTCACCGTACGCACACGACCGTCACGCCCGCACAGGGGCGGACACTCGTCCGCGCGACACGTGAAGCCGAGCTCCGCGGGATGCGCAACGCGCTCGCGGCGCAGCCGATGCGCGAAGCGACACGACGCGAGACGTGCGACGCGAAGGGTGACGCACGCAGATGCACGACCACCGAGGCACGCGACACGACGCACCGAGACGCGCGACACGAGAACCCGTGACGCACCGAGACGCGCGCACTCGTCTCCCGAGAAGCACGGACACGTGTCCGTCTTTCACCGCCTCGCACCCACTCGTGGGCAGCGCATCCGCTCGTGGCAGCGCACCCATTCATGGCGCCGCACCCACTCATGGCACCGCACCCATTCATGGCGCCGCACCCACTCATGGCAGCACACCGACCCCGGCTCCGTCCTTCGCGGTCTGCCAACGCGCTCTGCCAACGCGCAGGGCCCAGCGCCCCCGGCAATGCGGCGCTCCCAGCACGGGCGGCGCTCCCAGCACGGGCGGCGCTCCCAGCATGGGCGGCGCTCCCAGCATGGGCGGCGCTCCCAGCATGGAGGTACCCGGAACTCCCCCCCCGCCGCGACGGGGAGCACGGGGAGCACACACCCGCAGGAGAACGCGCCCCCCGGCTTTCCTCAGGGGCCGGCTCACGTCCGTCCTACCCGTTCTGCCTGGAGCCCCCGTGTCGCCCGCGCCCGAGTCATGAGCCCCCGGACGCGCTAGCCTCGGAGGATGGCCCTGAGCGAAGACAGCCAGATCGTCATCACCATCCCTGCCTGGGTCGACGAGACCGTGCAGAGCTTCGGACCACTCGTGGACGACGAGTCCCGCGCGCGACTCGTCGTCCGGTTGGCCCGGATGAACTCCGAGCGGGGCGGCGGCCCCTTCGGCGCCGCCGTCTTTCTCGGCGACGAGCTCGTCGCGGCGGGGGTGAACCGAGTCCTCGAGACTCAGCTCTCGATCGCCCACGCAGAGGTGATCGCCTTGATGCGCGCCCAGCAGGTCCTCGCGCGCACGGGGCTGCCGACGACGGGTCCCTACACCCTCGTGACCAGCACGGATCCTTGTTGCCAATGCTTCGGTGCGTTGATCTGGTCCGACGTGGAGCGCCTCGTCTGCGCGGCCCACACCGAGGACGCGGAAGCGGCGGGGTTCGACGAAGGGCCGAAGCCTTCGGATTGGGTCCAGATCCTCGAGGGGCGCGGCGTCGCCGTGACCCGGAGCGTGCTGCGCGAGGACGCTCGACGGGTCCTCGAGGACTATCGACTCCGGGGCGGGCGCATCTACTGAGACGTCGGAGCTGCAGGCCGTCGCCTTCCGGCGGCCCCACACTTTGTCGGGACGTTCGCCGCTCGTCGCGGGTATACACGGGCCATGAAGATCCGCTTCTTCAATGCCCACCGCTACGAGCGTGAGGCCTTCGAACAGGCGAACGTCCGTTTCGGACATGAGATCGAGTACATCGAGCCGCGCCTCACCGAGCAGACGGCCTCCCTCGCCGCCGGCGCAGAGGTCGTCTGCTCCTTCGTGAGCGACAAGCTGGACGAGGCCGCGCTCGGCGAGCTCCAGCGGGCGGGCGTACGACTCATCGCCCTGCGCTGCGCTGGCTACAACCACGTCGATCTCGAAGCCGCCGCGCGTCTCGATCTGCCCGTGGTGCGCGTCCCGGAGTACTCACCGTACGCGGTCGCCGAACACGGCGTCGCCCTGATCCTCACCCTCGACCGCAAGATCCACAGGGCTTACTCGCGGGTGCGCGAGGGCAATTTCTCCCTCGACGGCCTGGTTGGCTTCGACCTCCGCGGAAAGACCGTCGGCATCATCGGGACAGGCAAGATCGGCTCGATCTTCGCGCGCATCATGCGAGGCTTCGGGTCCCGCCTCCTGGGTCACGACGCGTTCCCCTCCGAGGCGCTGGCTCGCGAGCTCGGCCTCGAGTACGTGGACCTCGACCAGCTCTACGCCGAGGCCGACATCATCTCCTTGAACGTGCCCCTCACGCCGAGCACCCGCCACATCATCGACGCGGAGAGCCTGGCGCGCATGAAGCGCGGCGTGATGATCATCAACACGGGGCGCGGCGCCTTGATCGATACCCGGGCTCTGATCGCGGCCCTGAAGACCGGTCACGTGGGCTCGGCGGGGCTCGACGTCTACGAAGAGGAGGAGGGCATCTTCTTCGCGGATCTGTCGGGAGAGGTGATCCAGGACGACGTCTTGGCGCGCCTGCTCACCTTCCCCAACGTCATCATCACGGCTCACCAGGGCTTCCTCACCCGTGAAGCCCTGGCGAACATCGCCCACACCACCCTCGAGAACGTCAGCGTCTTCGAGCGCGGCGAACCCCTCCAGAACGAGGTGCGCGCCGAGGAGATGGTTCGGCGCTAGCCCGCCGACTCAGAAGGAAGATCCCGGCTGCTTCAAGAACTCGACCTCGTCGGGCGTCGAGGCGCGACCCAACACCGCGTTGCGGTGCGGGAAGCGCCCGAAACGCTCGACGATGACGAGGTGCTGTCGCGCAAAATCGAGGTTCTTCTCGAGCCCTTCCGCCGCCTCACCCGAGGTCGCCTTCACCAACGCTTCGAAGAGCTCCACGCAGCGGCGCTGCACCTCGACCCGCTCCGAGTGCATGAGCGGCATGTAGAGGAACACCTTCATGTCCAGGGGTAAGCGGGCGTCGTATCCGAGGGCGATGCCCTCGAGGGCGGTCTGCAGAGCCAGCTCGTCCGCTGCGAACATGCCCGCGGTGCCCCGGAACATGTTGCGCGACCATTGATCGAGCACGATCACCGTAGCGAGCAGGCCGCGGGGCTCGGCGCGCCACTCCCGCAGACCGCCTCCCAGCAGGACCGCGTGCAGCGCGCTGAAGCGCTCTCGCAGGCTACGGTCGAACTCCGGATCCTTCTGCCACCAGCGCCGACCGTGCTCCTCGTCCGCCCGCCCCGAGCCGTCGAGCTGCCCAAACCAGTGGTCGAGAACGTCTTCGTAGCTGGGTAGTCCTTCCATGTGTCTCCTCTTCGCCATCGACGCCGCCCCTGCGGCCCGCCCAGTGTGGCACGACGCCGCCCGGCTGGGCACCGCCGCACCGCCCCCGCCGCTGCGATCGTTCACGGCAGCGGCGTCGAGACGACCCAGGTCCCCCCGTCTTCCTCGACGAGGGTGACGAAGCGGGTGTGCGCCGCGGACCGCGCGAACCACGCGCGAGCCCCGTTCGCGCCCTCTGTGGAGCTCGGAGCGGCAGCGTCGATGACGTCGAACCCCGCGCGTCGCAGGTCCTCTGCATAGCTCGCCGCGACGGCTCGTGCACCGCCGGGGGCGCGGTACACGACCAGAGGCAAGGCGAGCGCCTCGTGACGCACCGACAGGGTCCGCACGCTGCCGCGGGGGCGCGGCAGCTCCGGGTCTGCCTCGCCCGGTGCGTCCCCGTCGGCGGGGAACAGCGCGCCGACGTCGAGGGGACCCGTCGACCAGACACCCAGCACGGCGGTGCGGTGCTCGGCTTCCCGGCGCGCGTACGTGTAGCGGAGCGCCCCCAGCGCGCCGACGTCCATCGACTCTCCCGCGTCACCCGCGAGCCCGGGCCGTCCCTGGAAGATCCGGGACAGCGCCGCGAAATGGACGGGGTTCGCCCCCTCCAGGCACGCGACGGTCCCCTCTCGCTGGGTCCGCCGCTCGATCACCCCCCTCCTCGCGAACGTCCGCACCAAGAGGTCCGACGACGCGGCGTCGCCCACGCAGGCCTGGCGCACCTCGTCGAGCACGCCTTCCCACGGGGCCTGCACGGTGCCCGTCTGGACGAAGAGCTCAGCGCCGTTGAGGACGAGGCGCTGCGGCGCGTTGGACGAATGGGGAGAAGCGATCCCCCAGATCACGCGCCCACCCCGCAGAACGGCGGCGCCGAGCTCGTGCCCCAGGGCGCGGGTCAGCAGCGACGCGCTGAGGACGCCGCTCACCCCGAGCAGCAGGCACACCCGGAGCGCGCCCATCGAGGCGCGGCGACCTCGATGGGGCAGCCGTTTCGTTGCCTCTCTCCTGGGAGGCGTCCTGCGATCCCCGTCGTTCATCGCTGCCCCTTGGCCAGGATCTTGGCGAAGGCGTCGCGAGCGTGTCCCGAGACGCTGCTCGGTCGTGAGTTGCAGGGTAAGGAATACCTCGCCTCGATCTCCACCGTCTCCCCTCCCTCGCGCAGGGGGTGCCGCACCCGCCGTACACCCCTCGCGGCGATCCGCTCGAAGACCAGCCCCTCGATCTCCGCCTCCACTGCCTCCCGGCTGCCTGCGACGACTCCCGCGTCGTCGTCACTTCCCTCGCCCACCACGCCGATCGCTCCGAGGGAGGCCCCCTCCTGAAGCCGAGGGTTCGGGGCCCTGCGCGTCACGTCCGGACCAGCACACTGCGCGGGGACCTCCCTGCACCCTGAGATGGCCATGGCCCAGGCGCAGGAGCGCGCCTGGGCGCGCGCTTGCTGGCGCGCCAGCTGCAGCCGGCCCGTGCCCACGATCGCCGCCCAGACGACGGAGCAGAAGCCGATCACGAGCAAGGCCTCCACGTACGCCGCTCCCCGCCGGCGCGAGGTGGCGAGGTGGACGCCGCGGACGAACGAAACGCTCATGCAACCTCCCGCGATGGACGTGATGGCTTCAGTGGAGGAGGAGCCCTTCCCAGGCGAGCACCGTGTCGTCGAGGAGCTCACACCCCGGCACGGAGCCCGTGGCTCGACACAGGGCCCCGAAGCCGCTCACGTCGGCGGAGGTCAGCCGATCGACGTCGGCCCCGTCGCTCTCGGGCGAAGGGTGCGCTCCTCGACCGCGGAAGCGCACGAGCCGCGCCGTCCATTTCATGTTCCAGAGCCACTCGCTCCTCGCCTCTCGCCCGTCGTGGTCGTAGTAGAACTCCGCCTGCGCCAGGGCGCTCCGCCCGAGCAACGTGGCCGCGCCGCCGAAGAGCACCCCCCACGCCGCTCGATCCCTGCGCGGAGCGCCGGCTCCCCAGGTGGCCGCGGCGACGCCGGCCTCGGCATCGCGTGCGCCGATCACTCCCTCTGTGGGCGAGAGCTCGCCGGAGATCGCCACCGCGCGGATCTGGAGACGTTCGCCCCCGAGCGACACCCCTTCGGCCACGCGGTGCGGCTCACGAGCTCGGCCCCCCTCCAAGGGCTCCACCCCGTCGAAGGGCTCCTCGCGACGCGTCTCGAAGATTTCGCAACCGAAGAGATGTGTGACCTCTTCGTGCTCGACGACGACCCGCTGCCCCTCCACCCCGACCTCCGTGGGGGCCTTGTGGTCCTCGGCGCACAGGGGCTCGACGCGCCCCCCTTGCCCCGCCGGGAACGCCTCCAGGTTCCAGTCCGTACCGACGGATCCGTGCGGGCCACAGGGGGCGAAGGCCTCCTCGACGAGCCGGGGCGCACGTCGCGACACCCGCGTCGGGACCCACCCCGATCTCGTGCGGAACGTGTACTCGATCTCCACCGTCTGTCGCTGGAACCAAAAGCTCGACGGCGCAACGCCCGGCCGCGGGTGACATTGCCGGCGGGCCTCTCGAGCGAGGCGAGCGTAGGCTCCCCGCGGAGAACAGTCCTGCGCGGGACGACAATGCCCATCTGGACCGGGCTGCGCGGCCTCGAGCTCCCGGCGCGCCAGCTCACACACCGCGACGGGTCCGTCGGTCCGGCGCGCCTCCTGCTCACACTCCTGGGCGGCGCTGCTCCTCGGCAGAGACACCCGCTCGCGCCGCTCGTAGACGGGCGCCGAGCTCCCCCCAGCTCCACAGAAGAACGACGCCGCCGACGAGGTCAACGCGCCGGCCGCGCTCCTCAGCGGCCCGGCGACGGGTCCGAGCCCCGCTCGATCCAGGGGCCACAGGGCGAGCCCCGCGACCGTCTCTCCGGCGCGCGCGCAGAGGACGTCGAAGCGATCCGGCTCGACCGGCAAGCGAGCTCCGCCCGGCAAGGCGACCCCGAACCGCGCGGGCGGATGGTGACGGTTCACCTCGATCACCGAGTCGACCGCCGCCGCCGGAGGCACCGCCCGCGCGATCATGCGCTGCGTGGCGTGGAGGACGCGCAGCGTGCTCATCACGGGGCCCTGCAGGCCTCGATAGGCCGCCTCGAACTTCGCGTGGGTCGCCTGGAGGGGCGGCACGGCCGCCAGAGACGCCCCGAACGTCGGGTGCGCCAGACCGACGGCCAGACCGATCCCCACCCAGCACAACCCTTGGACGACGCGACAGGCCACCAACACGGCGACCAGGGCCGCCATCACGACGTTCACGAAGGCGATCACGTTCATGCCTCGGGCATGGAGGATGGCCGCCGCGAAGGCGCTGGCGTCCGCGGCGTCCTGGAGCCCCTCACGGGTGTGGATCGCCTCCGCGATGCCGACGACGTAGTAGAGCAGCGCCGCGAGGAACACGCCGAGGAACACCCCCAGGAGCAAGATCGCGCCGCCGTCGTCGCGCCAGACCCGCAATGCGGTGAACACCGGACCCTCGGTCCCGATCGAGGTGGGTCGCTCGCTCATGTCCGCCTCATCGGTCCAGAGCTTCGGTGTGTTGCTCGAAACTTCGAGGTGCGCCGGGAGACGTGGTGACGGGTTCGTCACCAGAGTAGTAGGCGGCGCCCTGGTTCGGCAGGGTCGCCTCCGCCTCCACGGTCGCGAAGTGAGCCCTCCCCAGCAGCCCGGACAGCCGCCGCCCCAGCTCGCCCGATGGCGCGGGGGAGCACATCAAACGCGCCGCGACGGGCACCGAGCAGCGCTGCAGGTACGTGACGTGCACCGTGACGCTCCCTCGAGCGTCGACGTGGCTCACGATCTCCGACGAACCGGGCGCCGCGCGCAGGGTCACCTGGGTGGCCGCCGGTCCGTGAACGAGGATCCCCAGGGCGAAACGCGTCGACGCGCCCCCGGTGCCGTCGCCGCCGAGCGCGTCGTACAAGCTCGTGGCGTCGCCGAAGACATGGGTCGACGGTCCCGGAGCGAGGACGGCCAGCGGCGCGTGGACCGCGTCGGCGATCGCTCTGAGGCGCGCTCCCCCCGCGGACGACACGGGCCGGATCCCCGCGGGGAGGGACCGCGCCAACACGGATCCGAGCTCCGACCGCGCGTCACCGGCTCCAGCGGCGGTCAGGTCCCCTCGCGGTGCTCCCCCCATCCTCCGGGGATCCTCCTCGAGGAGCACGATCGCCGCGCGGGCTCCGCGGACTGCGGCGTGGCCGACCACCATCCGCCCCACCGCCAAGAAGGACAGCTGCACGGCGCAGAGGAACAGGATCATGACGGGGACGAGGCAGGTGACCACCTCGAGCGCCACGGCGCCGCGCTCGAGTGATCGCGTCGAACGTCTGCCTCCTCGGCGACGTCCCGAGCCCCTCGTCACGTCCACCTCCCCGCGCCCTCGAGGGCCGCCGCCAGGAGCGTTCCCACCGCAATCGCCGGCCCCATCCGGACCGGCGTCAGCGCCGCCCCGGACCGCTCCATCGACTCGCTCCGATCGTCTCCGCGCGGCCGTCGCCCGACCACCGCGCGCCCGAGCGAGCGCCCCACGATCCAGCGCCCGAGCGACAGCTCCAGAGCCCCCGCGAGGACCTCGAGGAGCCGCCCTCGCCAGGTGGCGAGCACCAGAACGGCGAAGGTGAGGCACACGAAGGAGAGGAACTGCGCCTCGACGCCCACGACAGGACCGAGCCAGGCGCCGAGGGCAGCGAACACCTTCACGTCCCCGCCCCCGATCCCCCGCCCTCGCGAGAACGTGAAGAGCAGCACGGGCACCAGGCTCACGAGCAGGAGGCCCAGGGCGGCGGAGGCCATCCCGCTCCGTCCCTCGAGCGCCCCCCGCACCGCCAGGGCGGCGATCAGCGCCCCGACGGTGAGACGATTGGGGATGCGCCCCGTCCGAGCGTCCCACACGCCAGCGATGACGCCGACCAAGCCAGCGGCGACGAGAGACACCATGGAGTCCACCTGCTCGAGGGCCCTTCACTCTCCCAGAGTCTGAAAGGTCGTATTGGCCTGGTTCACCTTGCCGATGAGGGTCTGGCCGAAGCTCTGCCAGACGCCGATCCCCACGACCGCGATCAGGGCCAGGAGGATCACGTACTCGACGGTGGAGAGGCCCCGTTCGTCCCGCGCCACACGGAGAAACCAACGCGGGGGGCGCCGCGCGCGGGGCGTTCTGCAAGGAGAGGAAGGGTGCTGGTCGGTCGTTTCATCGACGATCTGCATGGGGATGTCCTTTCATGGTGAAGGGGCCAGTGGCCCCGGTGTGCGGCCGCTGCCGCGTGGCACTCTCGGTGCCAGCCCGGTCTTCGGTCGCGGCGGACCGTGGGTTGCGACATTTCCGCAGGGCCTCCCTCAGGGAGCAGGCCCTCAGGGAAATGGCAGAGACAGCCAAAACACCTGGGCGCGGTAGAGCTCGAGCAACGGCACCCCGCAGGCGACCACGGCCAGAGCGGCCCCCACCGCGAGCAACGTGAGCACCACCACGTACTCGGCGAACACCCCGCCCCGCACGTCGCCGCTCAGCTCACGAAAGGCCCCCAGCGATCTCGTTCCGCTCCTTTCCCAGGCGCGGTGGGTGGCGCCCCATCGTCCCGCGGAGCCCGGCGGGTCCACGCGCGATCGCTTCGGAGGCCGC
>Ga0079224_100015399_pt1 | contig 10712 bp, 12 predicted proteins | sample Stecom2015_FD_80414 | JGI IMG/M metagenome (GOLD analysis project Ga0079224, IMG submission 80414) | Agricultural soil microbial communities from Utah to study Nitrogen management - Steer compost 2015 | ecosystem: Environmental > Terrestrial > Soil > Agricultural land | place: USA: Utah...
CCCCTTTGCAGGATTTTCAGGTCCAGGAGCACCCGCTTCGCATCCTCGGTGAGGCGGTTGAAGTAAACATTGTTTTTCTTCAACCGCACCTTCTTGCGGACCAGAACCTCCGGATGGATCCCGTACAATCCCTTGAACAGCGTAAAGATGTGCCGCGCAATGGCAGCGTTTTCCGTGGTCACATCCAATACGATGGAGCGGCGGTGGAGGGAAACCGTCCCGTTGATCCGTACCAGGGCGGACAGTTCCGCCCTCCGGCAACACGGAGGGGATTCCACCCGAGTCAGCTCGTTTTTTGATTGGGCGGCAAAGGATGACATGGGGCCACCTCTTCTCTTATCCGCTGTAGCGGCGCCGTTTCCGGCTTCTGATCAGTTTGAGGATGTGCCAGCTGAGCCGGTCGGCATCGTGGCGCAGGTAGGAATCGGAACCGTACAGCAGCAGATTGTCGGCAATCACATGACACCCCAAATCCTTGAGACGATCGATATCCGGAAGAACGGTGTCCGCCCCTTTCGCAGCATACTTTTGCTGGATTGCAGGCGGCGGTACCGCGTTGTTGACAACCACCGTGTCAAAAAAGCGGTCCCCGACATGATCGTAAATCGCCTGGACGTGATCCGAGGCGGTAAAACCGTCGGTCTCTCCCGGTTGCGTCATCACGTTGCAGATGTAGACCTTGACGGCTTCGGATGCGCGAATCGCCCCGGCCACCCCCCTCACCAGAAGGTTGGGCAAAATGCTCGTATAAAGGCTTCCGGGGCCGATGACGATGGCATCCGCCTGGGCGATGGCATCGAGAACCTCTTCATGGGGATCGGGGTGGGGCGGGTGCAGAAAGACGCGTCGGATTTTCTTCCCGGACTTGGGGATTTGCGACTCTCCGCGGATGATGGTGCCATCGGTCATCTCCGCCATCAGCACCACATCCTGCGAACTGGCCGGCAGCACCTGTCCCCGCACCGCCAGCACGCGGCTCATCTCCTCGATGGCCTGGGTGAAATCGCCGGTGATCTCCTTCAGCGCCGCCAGCATCAAGTTGCCCAGCGAATGCCCCGCCAGGCCGTCTCCGTTGGTAAAACGGTGTTGCAGCACGTTTTCCAACAGCGGTTCCGTATCGGCCAGGGCGATGAGCACATTGCGCACATCCCCGGGGGGAGGCATTTTCATATCGTTGCGGAGGCGTCCGGAGCTTCCCCCATCGTCCGCCACCGTCACGACGGCGGTAATATCGACGTGGGCCTTCTTCAACCCGCGCAACAAAACCGGCAGCCCCGTCCCCCCGCCAATCGCCACGACGTGGGGACGGCGGGACTCTCCCATGGGGTAATCTTTCATCCTTGACACCTCAATTTCTTTACGCATCCTTCCTGATATCCCGATGCGCAACCCGACAGCTTTCCTTTTCACCGAAAATCCGGGAAAGATGCTCCGCGATGGCCACCGAACGATGTTTCCCCCCCGTGCATCCGATCCCCACCACCAGCTGCGTCTTCCCTTCCCGGTGATAATGGGGGAGGAGGAAGGCCAAAAGATCCTTCAACTTGTCAACGAACTTTCGGGTCTCCTCCCATTTCATCACATATTCGTATACATCCGCATCCTTTCCGGTATGGGGGCGAAGGGATTTCACATAGTGGGGATTGGGCAAAAACCGGACGTCGAAAACCAGATCCACGTCGATGGGAACCCCGTACTTGAAACCGAAGGAAAGGAAGGTGACCGTCATTTGCTCCTGTTCGGAGCGGCCGAATCGGGCGGCGATCTTTTCCTTCAGCTGGCTCGGTTTCAGGTGACTGGTGTCGATAATGTGATGGGCTCGCCCTTTGATCTCCTCGAGGAGTTTCCGTTCCTGCAGGATCCCGTCCAGAGGCGTTCCATCCCGGGAGAGGGGATGGCGGCGTCGGGTCTCTTTGTACCGCCGTACCAAGGCCTGGTCACTGGCCTCCAGGAAAAGAATCTGATAATGAATCCGATGCTTTTCCAGGGTGTCCAGGGACTCAAACAGGGAGGAAAAGAACTCCCTGCCGCGGAGATCGATCACCAACGCGGCCTTTCGCAGCTTCCCCTTGGATCGCTCCAGGAGCTCCACAAACTTGGGAAGCAGAATGGGCGGCAGGTTGTCAATGCAAAAAAACCCGAGGTCCTCCAGGCTTTGTACGGCTACGGTTTTGCCCGCACCCGACATGCCCGTGATCACCACCAGGTTGATGCCTTTGCCCGCGTCCATTCTACTCCCCCCTTTTCTCCGCTTTCTCTATATTATATGTTTCCATTCCCCCCATGAGCAACGAGTCCGGCCGCTCCGATCACCCCCGCGTCATTGCCCAACTGGGCGGGGACGATGGTGACTCCCTCCGCCGCAGAAGGCAGCGCCCGTTTCTGGTACGCCCTTCGAAGGGGACGAAACAGAGCCTCTCCCGCCCGAGCCACGCCACCGCCGATGATGAAGCGGGCCGGATTCAAGATGACGGAAAGGGTGGCCATGGCTTGTGCCAGGGCATCGGTCGCCCGATCGATCACCTCTTCGGCAACGGGGTCCCCCGCCTCCATCTCCCGGAACACATCCCGAGTGGACAGGGTATCCGCCCGGACCGCTGCGGCCAAGGCCGTCTCCCGACCGGAGGATACCATCTCCTTCACCATGCGGACGATGCCGGTGGCGGATGCGATCGTCTCCAGGCAGCCCCGTTGGCCGCACCCGCACAGGGCGCCGCCCTCCTCGATCCGGATATGCCCGATCTCCCCGGCGGCACCACCGACGCCGTGTATCAGCCGACCGCCGGCGATCACTCCCCCTCCGACGCCGGTTCCCAGGGTAATGCAGACCAGATCAGAAACCCCCGTTCCTGCACCGCTCCAGGCCTCACCGAGGGCGGCCACATTGGCATCATTATCGATCATCACCGGACGATTCCAGGCCTTCTCCAACAGCTCCCGGATGGGGACATTTTCCCAGGGCAGATTGGTCAACCGCTTGACAACTCCCCGGGGAATGTCCAGAAACCCGGGCAAACCCACCCCGATGCCGGCGATCTGATTCCAGGAGGTGCCCGATGCCTCCGCCGCTTCCCGGGCGCTGGATGTGATCCGGGCGATCACTGCGTCGACGCCGTCCTCGGCTCCGGTGGGGCGTTCCGCCTTGTACAGCAGGTTGCCCGATGGATCCACCACACCGACTTTAATATTGGTCCCGCCGAGATCCACACCGATGCATCGTTTCTCCATTCCCCTCGATCCTCCGCATTCAATGATTTCTCCTGCCAGATCTGTCAAGATTGGATTTCCTCGGTTCCGGAGAGGCTGCTTAACGTGTGTCGCAACAACTCCTCCTCCGAAGAATACACAAACCGCCCCACCAAAAATTCCTGCCGCAAGGCGATCCGCTCCCAAAACATCCGGTCGCCGGCAGCGGCGGGAAGCCGGGATAAAGAGGACACCGGATGCCAGGCCAGGATCCCCTCTTCCGACTTTTCCAGGGGCGTCCCCTTGTACCGGTCGGAGAAAAAGGTGAACAGCATCCTCTCCTTGACCAGTCGCCCCTCATCCTCCACGCACATGGTGAACACGCCGCACAGGCGAGCATTTTCCAGCTGGAGTCCGGTTTCCTCCTCATACTCACGGAGGAGCGTATCCATGATCGATTCCGTCGGCTTCATCTTTCCACCGGGGGCCACCCACCAGCCACGTCGCGGTTTTTTCAAAAGTAACACGCGATCCCTGTCGCGCAAAATGCAGTTCACCACCCGTTGCATCGGTTTTCACCCCTGTTTATCATACCACCTCCGCCGAAAAGGAACAATTGAGTCCCTTCGCTTTTCAAAAAGGGGTCATGAAACTTAAAAGGCACCGACGGATCGTCGGTGCCCCGATGGGGAAATCAGACGCTGTTGACCTCTTCCTTCTCCTTGGCCAAGGCCTCGTTCAATTCCTCGATGTATTGCTGGGCCTCCATGGCGGCGATGCTGCCGTCACTGGTGGCGGTAACCACCTGGCGCAGGTTTTTCTCGCGGACGTCTCCGGCGGCGAAGATGCCCTTCAGCCGGGTGCGCATCCGCTCGTCCGTCTCAATGTATCCTTCATCATTCGTGATCCCCAGGTCGCGGACCCAATCGGTCAAGGGATCCGTCCCGATGTAGATGAAGACGCCATCGCAGGGAAACTCCCGCCGCTCTCCCGTCTTGCGGTTGTACAGCTTCACACCGCGGACGGCTTCGTCCCCCAGAATCTCTTCCACGACGGTGTCCCAAATGAACTCGACCTTTTCGTTTTTGAAGGCCCGTTCCTGCAGGATCTTCTGGGCGCGCAACTGATCGCGCCGGTGAATGATCGTCACTTTGGAAGCAAATTTGGTGAGGAAGACGCCCTCTTCGACGGCGGAGTCCCCGCCGCCGACGACGACCAATTCCTTGTCGCGGAAGAAGGCCCCGTCGCAGACAGCACAGTAGGAGACGCCCCGCCCGGCCAGCTCCTCTTCCCCGGGAACACCCAGCTTCCGGTGTTCCGCACCGGAGGCGATGATCACCGCCTTGGCGAGATAGGTTTCCTTACCGGTCACCACTTTTTTGTAGGGTGTACCGTCGACAATCTGCTTCACTTCGCCAAACTGGTACTGTGCCCCGAATTTCTTGGCATGCTCCAGCATCTTATTGGCCAGATCCGGCCCCAGGATATGATCAAAGCCGGGATAGTTCTCGATTTCCTCGGTATTGGCCATCTGTCCCCCGGGCACACCCCGTTCCAGCATGAGGGTATCCAGGTTGGCTCGTGCGGCGTAGACGGCTGCGGTCATTCCGGCAGGTCCCGCTCCGATGATGATGACGTCGTACACTTTTTGCTCCGTCAATTGACACCCTCCCTTTGGCAATCCATTGCGGATCAACCTCTGTTCCCAATAGTATAGATACCCAAGGCCCTATGGTTTCTAACCGGCCAAAGAAAAAGAACCCGATACCGGATTCACTCGGCCATTTGCTCCAAAAACGTCGCGATCTGTTCGCCCGTTTTGGCGTCTCGGCTGGGGAGCCGCCCCGTTTCCTCCCCGTCTTTGAAGACGATAAAGGTGGGGATCCCCTTCACCTGATGCTCTTCAGCGATGCTCCGAAACGCATCGACATCCAACTGACCGAACTGAAAGCGATCGGCAAATCGCTCCTCCAACTCCGGCAACAGGGGAGCCACTCGTTTGCAGTCGATGCACCAGTCGGCGGTAAATTGGACTACCTTGCTCCCGGATGAAATAAAAGATGCGAAGGATTCGGCGTCCAGCTGCTTCATCTCCTGCTCCTCCTCGGATTCGATGGTATCAGGTTTGTTCCGGCTCGTTGGGCAAGAGGCCGCAAACTCGTTCCAATTCCCGGGCATGTCGGCCCACGGTGGCGGCGGCCACCCGATATTTTCGGGCCGCGTCCACCTGGGTGAGGCAAAGGCCGTGCATCTTGGCCACCACATACTCCAGGGCGGCGGCCCATCCCTCCACTTTGCGGACCGTCGGGGGATCGGCTTTGCAGTGGACGAGGTACTGGGCCCACAGGGTTTGGGCATCCTTGATCTGGACCGCATCGTACCGACCCCGCATCCCGTCCAGACAACATTCCAGGACCCGTTTCCACCGTTCCATCCAGGGGGACAGGGTCGGCTCCCCGGACGGAGAACGGATTTCCACCTCGCGCCCGCCGATCCTAGCCCGGTAGGGCTCCTCGGCACCCATGTGCCTCAACACGAGCAGGGCCATCTTCTTCAGCTCATCCTCTTCCTCCGGCTTCATCACGAACTGGCGCAGCACCTGTTCCACTTCTTCATCGGCAATCCACGCAAACAGCTTGATGACCTGGAGTTTCGTCTCCCGATCCCCGTGATTCAGCGCCCAGAAAAAGGAGGAGCGGATCAAGGGGTTTCGCTTGATTTGCTCCGCGGAAGCCTGCCCCTGGGGAGCCAACTGGCGGAACTGCATTTCAAAGGGCAGTTGGTAGTGGTAGCTGACGGTGGTTGCCCGGCGGTTTTCCTCGCAGCTCCACTGCTTGCAGTGGTTCAGATAAAAGCGAGGCACCTCGGATTCCGGATCCGCCTCCATCGCCCGCTTCCAGTACTTCTCGGCCTCCGCCGTCCGCCCCGTGTTAAAGGCGGCCGCCGCCGCATAGTGGTACAGGCTGGGTTCCGGCTGGGCTTCCATCTTGAGCAGACGGCGGAACATCTGGTAAGCCGCTTCGTGCTCCCCCAGAATCCCCATCGTCGTCCCCAGCTTGTACATGTGTTCCAGATGCATCGGAACCCATTTCTTCAGGGCCTCAATCAGGCGCTTTTTTTGCGCCATCTCCCCCATATGCTGGTACAAAACCGCCTGGTTGCACAGGGCGTGCAAGTTGTTGGGATCCGCCTCCAGCACCCGTTGGATCTCCTGAATCGCCTGGTCGAGTCGCCCGGTGTAGTAATAGGCCAGGGACAAATTGTTGCGGGCGGCGAGAAAGTCGGGGTATTCCGCCACCAGCTCCTCCAACACGCGGGTCGCCTGCAGAAAGCGCCCTTCCTCCAGATGACGGCGGGCCTCGTCGTGCTTCTTCATCCAGACGTACTTGCCCCCGTAATCCGGCTGCCGCGGTTCCCGGCCCAACTCATAGGCCAGCATCTGCAGCATCTCGTTGGCTTCCTCCGCAAACTCCCCTTCCGGGTCCTCCTCCAGGTAACGGAGCAAATATTCCTCGGCCAGATCGAAATCCTCCATGTTGGCCGCATTGTTCGCCATGTAAAAATAGCACTCATACAGCTGGGGATCCACATCCATCAGGACGCTCTCCAGCACTTCGTTCGATTCCTCGAACCGGCCCAATTCGGACAAGATCCCCGCCAGATTGCAAAGATTGATCGGATTGTCCGGTTCCTTCTCCGCCGCAATCCGAAAATATTTCAATGCCTTATCGTAGTTGTGCCGGTCCAGGGAACGGATTGCCCGCTCAAAGAAGAAGCCGGCATCCGTCCGAAAACGGACCACCTTATTGGAACGAGCCTGTTTCTTTGCTGATTTTTTCATTTTCCCCCCACCCGGCGCAGGCCGATTGGCCGGTGGTATGGTATAAAAAGTATACCATATTTTCTACCGCAATGATATGCCCCTCCATCCCCCCGGGACAACCATCCGCATCTAGCGGGCCTTCGACCCTTCGAGGGTCCCCGGAGCATCCGGCGCCATCTCAATTGGCAAGGATTGTGGGTTTTGATTGCTCCCCAAAGGGTATTGATCAATGATGAAACCTGTGTCAAATTATAGTCAAACAGACGGGAGGGTGCTTGGGTGGCTGAAGCAAATGAGTATAAGCGGCTCATCCTTGAAGCGATAGAAGATATGGAATTTCTGGCCACAACCTTCAATACGGAAAGAGGCGGGGAGACCAAAAGGGCCTTCAAACGCGGTCAAAAGGAAGCGTGTCTCAAATGGGCCGAGATTCTCAAGGAGCGTTTAAGCAAACTGGAAGGGAGTAAAATGAATGGCTGATAAATGCGTTGCATGCCTTCAGGAGATCCCCAAAGGGCTCCCGGTTTATTGGACGGACGGGAAAACCTTCTGCGAATCGTGTTATCAGGAATATAAAAAATGGAAAAGAAAACAGGGAAAATAGCGAAAGCCCCGGAAGTGGGGTTTTTTATTTTACCGACCGATTCCGGCCCCCAACCATCCTCCGCCTGCACCCTTCGATCCTTGCATTTTCACCGACGCGGATTTCCGAATCATCCAAAAATCGACAAAAAATTGAATGGACAAAGATCCTCCCTTTCGATAAAATAGTTATCGAACACATGTTCGTGAGTCGTCGGAGATGCTGGATGATGGAAGCCGGACCGGCTCCCGCATCCTGCCGAACCGACGGATTTCCAGCAGGGGGGATCACCGATGGCTTCTCCTGAACACCTGATCCAATGTCTGCAGCGGGTCAACGCCACGATGCTCGCCCTGACCCAATGCCTTTCCGAGGAATGCACGCTGGAGGAAAGAAAACTCATCCTGCAGCTGGCCAGCGAATCCGCCGAACAATCCCGGCGAATCCGAAGGCTGTTTTACCAATTGTACGGATCGGATCCCTATAGCGGAAGCCGAAGGGCGTACGGTTTTTACACGAAGTCGGCGCCGCACCGCAAAACACCCGCAAGGGGCTGGAAGGTCTGCGAAACGAGACTCAGGGTCATCCACGCCGATCAACAAAAAGAGCACCCCGAACCGGGTGCCCGAAAAGTCGCCGCCACCGTCCTCAGCCCTCCCGGTGCCGCCGGGACAGCTCGTCCAGCACCTCATCCAGAGGAAGCTTCGCCTCCCGCAGAAGCACCAAAAGATGAAAAACCAGATCGGCCGCTTCGTAGCGGAGTTCCTCCGGAGAGCGGTTTTTGGCGGCGATGATCACCTCCGCCGCCTCCTCCCCCACCTTTTTCAGGATTTTATCCAATCCCTTTTCAAAGAGATAGGTGGTATAGGAGCCCTCCGGCCGCTCTGCTTCCCGGGAAGCGATCAGCGATTCCAGCCGACTCAAGATGGCGAAACGGTCATGGCCGTCGGCATCCCCGGACCGGGAATTCTCCTCATCGAAGCAGCTGATCGTCCCCCGGTGGCAGGCGGGACCGGCGGGGATCACCCTCACCAGCAGCGCATCCCGGTCGCAGTCGAAGGAGAGGGAGAGAACCCGCTGGGTGTGGCCCGATGTTTCCCCCTTATGCCACAGCTTCTGGCGGGACCGGCTCCAAAACCAGGTTTCCCCGGTCTCCAGGGTTTTGCGCAGGGCCGCTTCGTTCATGTAGGCCAGCATCAGCACTTCCTTGCTGACGGCATCCTGGACGATGGCCGGCACCAATCCGCGCTCATCGAAGCGCACCTGCGAAAGGTCCAGGGTCAGGGCCAACGGACATTCACCCCCTTCCCCTTCAGGTAGGATTTGAGGTCGCCGATCCTCAACTCCTGGTAATGGAAGAGGGATGCCGCCAAAGCGGCCGTCGCCGGGGTGGAGGAAAACACCTCATAAAAATGCTCCCGGGAACCGGCACCGCCGGAAGCGATCACCGGAACGCCGACGCTGGATGCGACCCGGCGGGTCAGCTCCAGGTCAAAGCCGCTCTTTTGTCCGTCCCGATCCATGCTGGTAAGCAGAATCTCCCCGGCTCCCCGTTCCACCACTTCCTTCGCCCAGTCCACCGCCCTTCGATCGGTGGATCGGCGGCCTCCGTGGGTGTATACGACCCAGTCGTTTCGCCCGGGATCCCATCGGGCATCGATGGCCACCACGATGCATTGGCTGCCGAAACGGCGCGCCCCCTCCTCCACCAGTTCCGGACGGAGAACGGCGGCGGTGTTGATCGACACCTTGTCCGCACCGGCCCGGAGAATCCGGAACATGTCCTCCACGGAGGAAATCCCTCCGCCCACCGTGAAGGGAATGCTCAGCTCAGAGGCCGCTTCCTGGACGATATCCACCATCGTCCCCCTTCCCTCCTGGGAAGCGGAAATATCCAGGAAGACCAGCTCGTCGGCCCCTTCCCGGTCATACAGCCCGGCCAGTTCCACCGGATTCCCGGCATCCCTCAGGTTGACGAAGGAAACCCCCTTCACCACCCGGCCATCCTTCACATCCAAACAGGGAATGATCCGTTTCGCAATCATCGGCCTTCCTCTCCCATCTCCCGCGATAGACGCCTCAAGGCTTCACCCAGTTCCAAGTCGCCGGTATATAGGGCGCGACCGACCACGGCTCCGGCAATGCCCTCCCCGGCGTGCCGGGCCAACCGAAGCAAATCCTCCGCATCGCGAACGCCGCCGGAGGCGATCACCCGTCTGCCGCAAGCCCGGGCCAGGGAGAGAATGGCCTCCACATTGGGACCGGACAAGGTTCCGTCCCTTGAAATATCAGTAAAAATAAAGGTTTCGGCGCCGCGGCGCACCATTTCCCGGGCCAACGCCTCCGCCGTCACCTCGGTGGTCTCCAGCCAGCCGTGGGTGGCCACCCGGCCGTCCCGGGCATCGATCCCGAGGGCGATCCGATCCCCGTACCGGGCGAGGGCTTCCCGGACAAACCGGGGATCATCGATGGCGGCGGAGCCGAGGATCACCCGCTGGACGCCGGCGTCGAGGAACATCTCCAGCCTCTCCATCGACCGGACTCCGCCCCCCGCCTGGATGGGAATGTCGACACGGGAAGCCATCTCCCGGATCACCGGCAGGTTGACCGGCTCCCCCGTACGGGCCGCGTCCAGATCGACCACGTGGAGCCATTCGGCCCCCGCCGCCGCCCACTTTCGGGCCACGTTCACCGGATCCGCATCGTACACCGTTTCCGCTCCGTAATCCCCCTGATACAGCCGGACGCACTTTCCTCCCCGCAGATCGATCGCCGGATAGAGGACGAAGCTCATGATACCCCCACCTCGGATTCGCAGAGGGCCGCAAACCGGCGGAGCAGTTCCCGTCCCAGCGATCCGCTCTTTTCCGGATGAAACTGTGTGCCGAAGATCCGGTTTCGCCCCACGATGGCCGTCACCGGCCCGTAGTAGTCCGTCACCGCCAGGATGTCCTCCCGGTTATCCGGCAGCACGTGATAGGAATGGACGAAATAGACATAACCCTCTTCCAGGCCGTACAGGAGGGGATGGAACTGGGGAAAGCGGAGGCTGTTCCATCCCATGTGGGGAATCGGAAAATCCCCCTTCAGCCGCACCACGCGGCCGGGGAGGAGGTTGAG
>Ga0079224_100015400_pt1 | contig 10712 bp, 6 predicted proteins | sample Stecom2015_FD_80414 | JGI IMG/M metagenome (GOLD analysis project Ga0079224, IMG submission 80414) | Agricultural soil microbial communities from Utah to study Nitrogen management - Steer compost 2015 | ecosystem: Environmental > Terrestrial > Soil > Agricultural land | place: USA: Utah...
ATAACTTACAATAGGAGGTGGACAATTGCACTTAATGTATATTTACCTTTAGGGATGAAAAAACCAAAACATTTCAGAATGGGCCTTGTTTTTTTGGTGTTGCTTGCAACATCACTTTCCATCCATGCCCAGTCTCAAAAAGGCGCCCTGGATTCCCTACTTAAAGAACTGGACCGTACCATAGAAAGATCACAGGAGTATACTGCCGTCAAGGAAGAAAGGATCTCGAAGCTCAAGTTTAACTTGGAGAAGACCGAACAGCTTGGGGATAGATTCCAATTGTACAAGGAGATATTCAATGAATACGAATTCTTTGTCTGTGATTCTGCCTATAGCTATTCCAAGGAATTACAAGCTCTGGCCAAGGCGCACCACAATGTCTTTTGGACCAACGAAAGTGAACTCCAAATTTCCAATACATTGAACATTTCGGGCATGTACCCTGAAGCGATTCGAGTGTTGGATTCCATAAAGCGCAGCACCCTGGAGGAAGGACAATTGGTCAAATATTACACGGGCTACTACCATACCTATAACGAATGGGGGGAATTCGCGGAATACAGCTATGCGGATCGCTATAAGGAACTTGGGGAAGTCTACCGGGATTCATTGTTGTCACTTTTGAAGCCCGGGACCTTTGAACACGCCGTGGAGCACGGATGGAAATACGTGCAGGATGGAGAGTACGAACAAGCAAAAAAATTGTTGCTGCCCGAACTTGACAAGGTGGAACCCCACACCAGGGACTACGCGCTGATAACCTCGATTGTCGGCATCCTCCATTGGTACCTTGGGAACATGGAAAAACACAAGGAATATTTGGCGCTCTCGGCCATCTCGGACATCAAGGCCACGGTAAAGGAGAACACCTCAATCAGAAGTTTGGCGAGCATACTGTTCAATGAGAATCGGGAATTGGAACGGGCCAACAACTACATAAAGAAGAGTCTTAGTGATGCCAATTTCTACAACGCCCGATTGAGGAGCATTCAAATCTCAAAGCTCTATCCCCTGATTGAAAATGCCTACCAATTGGAACGGGAGCAACAGCAAAGAAAACTGCGTACCATGTTATGGGTGATCAGCGCCCTTTCCGTTCTTCTTATAATGACCACCATATACATTGTGATACAGTTCAGAAAACTCGTCAAGGCCAGAAGGCAGACTTTGGAGGCCAATGAGCAATTAAGGGACATCAATAGAGCTTTGGCAGAAACCAACCAAATCAAGGAAGAATACCTTGGAAGGTTTCTCAGCCTTTGTTCCACCTATATCGGTAAAATGGAGAAATACCACCATTCCCTTAATGTGAAGGCAAAAAAAGGGAGTTGGGATGAACTCACCGGCATCCTCAGATCCAGTCAGTTCATCGAGGACGAACTCAAGGAATTCTACGATGATTTTGATACGGCCTTCCTCAATATCTTTCCAAACTTTATAAGTCAATTCAATGCGTTGTTGAACGAGGATAGCAAAATAGTGCCCAAGAGAAGTGAAAAATTGACCATTGAACTTCGAATATTCGCCCTGATCCGATTGGGGATCACGGACAGTCAAAAGATTGCCGGGTTCCTGCGCTATTCCATTACCACCATTTACAATTATCGTTCGAAATACAGGAACAATTCCGTTGTTTCACGGGAAGAATTTGAAAATGAGATCATGAAAATCTCCTCATTTTAAGAAAGCAATATTCCAATTCCATATGGAAATGGGCCAATTTCGAGTTTCCCTGCCATAAATCCACTTACTTTTTCCTCACAAGATTATCATTTATAATACTGGTAATCAATTTATTGAATTTTTTACGATTTACTTTCCATTTCACTCAAAAAAAATGGAATTAAGGGATCGATACTTTAGGGTCCTGATTCAAAACAATGTCGAATCACCAAAATCACAGGTTGGATTCAACCTATCCGCCTGGATTTAAAACCCAACTAAAACTCATCCGTTATGTACAAAAAAATGCAACTAACAAACCTTTTGCCCCGCATGCCGATCATGCTCATGATGCTGTTGGTCGGGTTCACCCATGCACAGACCGTCCAAATCGGTGGCCGGGTGACCGACGGGGAAAACATTCCCCTTGCGGGGGTCAATGTGTTGGTCAAGGGGACCGGCACAGGGACCATGACAGACCTTGACGGCAGGTATTCCCTATCCAATGTGGACCCTCGGGGAAGCTTGGTGTTTTCCTTCATCGGCTTTGTGTCACAAGAAATCACCATTAACGATCGTACCCAGATCGACCTGGTCCTCCAAGAGGACGTGGAAGCCCTGGACGAGGTGGTGATCATTGGATATGGAAGTTTGGAAAAAAGCAGGATCACAACGGCGATCAGCAGTGTAAGGCCTGAAGCTTTCAACCGAGGAAACATCAACAATCCGGCACAACTCCTGCAGGGAAAGGTCCCTGGCCTTAATATTGTGGCCCCACAGGGCAACCCCAACGGTACCTACAACATCCGATTGCGCGGCCTGACCACCATCGGGGCCAATACCCAACCCCTGATCGTCATCGATGGGGTCATTGGTTCCGACTTGAACAGCATAGACCCCAATGATATCGAAAGCATCGATATCCTTAAGGATGGCGGAGCTGCTGCCATCTATGGGACCCGGGGATCAAGTGGCGTGATCATCATCAAGACCAAAGGGGGAAATTCAAGACAATCCTTGGTCAATTACAATGCCTATATGGCCGTGGAGCAAATGGACAGGTCCCTACCGGTAATGGATAGGGAGGAGTATCTACAGTTCGGGGGCACCGATTATGGGGCCAATACGGATTGGATGGACCAAATCAGCCGAACCGCTGTTTCCCAGGTCCACAACCTATCACTCTCCGGGGGATCGGAAAAATCCACTTATATGGCCTCCATTAATTACAGGGACATACAGGGAATTGTGGAAAATACCGGCTTCGACCAACTCAGCGGAAGGTTGAACCTGTCCCAAAAGGCACTTGGCGATCGCCTGACACTGAGTTTGAACCTGGCCCTTGCATCCAAAAATTCGGATATCGGATTTGATGACATCTTCAGATCGGCCATCATCATGCCTCCCACCGCCCCGGTTTTGGGAACCGGTCCTGAATTTGACCAGTACGGGGGCTATTTCCAAAACAGGGCCCACGAGCTCTTCAACCCCATGGCCATAATAAATCAGAATGTGAACCGGCGAAAAAGCCTCAATTCGACCTACAATCTACAGGCGGATTACAAATTGACCGATGAATTGACGGCAACCCTCAGGTATGCGCAGACCAATGAAGAAATCACCAATGGGAAGTACATCAGCAGGTATAGCTTGTACGGCAGTGGAATCGACCGACAGGGGCTGGCCTCGCAAAGTACTTATGGCAACAAGAGCGAGCTCTTCGAGATGACGGGAAGCTATTCAAGATCGTTCGGGAGTTTGAACCTGGACGCCCTATTGGGATATTCCCATCAAGAACTGACCGCGGAACATTATTTCATAGAGGTCGGCAACTTTCTTACCGATGAATTCTCATTCAACAACCTGGCCGCCGGAAGGGATCTTGCGGACGGCAAGGCCAAATCCGAAAGCTTTAAGGAATCCAATAAACTGATTGCCTTTTTCGGCCGAGTGAACCTGGGATTGGACAACACCTATTTCCTAACGGCCTCCTTGAGAAGGGAGGGATCCTCCCGTTTTGGGGAAGGCAATCAATGGGGGAACTTTGTGGGTCTGAGTGCCGGTTTGGATATTTCCCGCTTGGTGGAAATTCCCTTTGTTGACCAATTGAAATTAAGGAGCAGCTATGGGGTGACGGGGGCCCTTCCCGCCCAGAGCTACCTTTCCAAACAGATATATGGACCCGGCTCCACCTTGGACTACTATCTGTACAACGACCGCTTCACCCCGGTATATGCGCCCCAGAGCAACCCCAATCCGGACCTGAAGTGGGAGACCAAAAGTGAGGTGGACCTCGGACTCGATTTCAGGATGTTCAATTCCAGATTGACGGGGACCATGGACTATTACGACCGGAAGACCTCGGACGCCCTTATCACCTTGAACGTACCGGTCCCCCCCAACCTTTACCCCACTACGGTACTCAATGCCGGAAAGCTTCAAAGCAAGGGATTTGAACTCGGACTGAGGTTCGATGCGATCCAAAACCAGGATTTCCAATGGACACCCTACCTGAATTACTCCAACAACAGTTCCAAGATCATTTCCCTATCCATGGGAGATATCCAATACGGGGTCCGGGAAGTCGGCGGACTCCCCGCCCCCCTCACGGGAAATGTGGTGCGGATCGAAGAAGGCAAGCCCCTGGGCCAGATGATCGGTTGGGTGTACCAAGGGGTCGATTCGGATGGCAACTACATCCTCAAGGATGTGGATGGCAACGGAACGGTGAACGAACTCGATACCGAGGTCATAGGCCAGGGATTGCCCAAAGGTGAGATTGGCCTAGGGAGTGATTTCAGATTCAAGGGTTTCGATTTCAACTTCCTTCTCAGGGGCGTTTATGGCCATGATCTGGTGAACCTGCACCGCACCATGTTTGAACAGATATCGCGTATCAGTACCTATAACCTGATCAAAACGGAATACTTCCAACCCGAATATCTGGGACCGGTGGCCTACAACAGTCGGTACGTGGAAAATGCTTCATTTATAAAACTGGACAACATCTCCTTGGGGTACAATTTCAAGCTGCCGGAAAATGCCATGATTTCCAAGGCAAGGGTTTATGTCACGGGACAAAACCTGTTCTATATCACCGATTATTCCGGTGTGGATCCCGAGCCCCGATACTCCTACGATGGCAATGTCCTGGCACCGGGGATAGAACCTTTGAACAGTTGGGTGACCACGCGAACCTTCACCCTTGGAGCCAGTTTCACATTCTAGAATCCCCTTGAGGGACTCCACCCTTGGAAAACTTTTGTTTATGGTCCATGGGCGGAGGAGGAGGAAAAACACTGAATCAGTATAAAACCAATTAAAGCAAAAAAATGAAAACACACGGACAGGAAATTGCCAGTTTTGCAAAAAGGGCGATTTCAAGGATAAGCATCGCCGGTCTCTTTCTCATTATATCCTGCACCGATCTGGATGAGACCCTATATAGCCAATTGGACAATGAAAAGTTTTTGCAGACCGACGAAGAAATATTGTCCGCCTTGGGGGCGGCCTATAGCGGGTTGAGAACCTATCAGAACAACAACCACCTTTGGACAATCTATTGTACCACGGACGAAGTGGCAATTCCGGGAAGGACCGGAGGGGATTGGGCCGGCGACGGGCAGGACCAGCAAATGACCGACCATACCTGGACGGTCAACAATCGATTTTTCAAGGGATCCTGGGAAGCTTTCTTCTCCCAGGTCAACAACTGCAATCGCATCATCTATCAGTTGGAAGGCCTGGATCCGGAAAAGTATGCCACCTATATTTCAGAGGTAAAGACCATTCGGGCCCTATGGTACCTATGGCTCGTGGATATGTGGGGCAACGTGCCCATAGTGGACCGGTTCGATGTGCCCCAAGATTACTTGCCGGCAACCAGTTCACGGGCTGAGGTATACGGGTTCATTGAGCGGGAACTGATGGAAAACATCTCAAACCTTTCGACTGACAAAACCTCCACCACCTATGCCCGTGCCGATTATTGGACGGCCAAGGCCATTCTGGCGAAGCTTTACTTGAATGCAGAGGTCTATACCGGTACCCCGCAGTGGCAAAAGGCCCTGGACGCCTGCAATGAAATCATCGAATCGGGCCAATTCACCTTCAGTACCACCTATGGGGAGAACTTCACTTCTGAAAACCAGAATTCCACCGAAGCAATATTTGCCATTCCCTTCGATGATATCTACACGGAATGGGGGTGGATCCTCCCTTTGGTATCCCTTCATTATTCCAGTCAGCAGACTTTCAATTTGACCAATGGACCCTGGAATGGGCTGTCCGTTCAGACCGAATTTTTTCAAATGTATGAGGAGGGGGATATCCGCAGGTCCCATAATTTCCTATTCGGTCCCCAATACGCTTCGACCGGGGAGCCCATTGTGGACAGTGGCTATGAACCGGAACTCGACCCGGACGGTCCCCAGGTCAATTTCACCCCGGAATTTGTCTCCCTCTACAATACGATTCGACAGTCCGGGGTACGGATAAAAAAATGGGAAATTGAAATGGGGGGCAACGGCTTTCTCAACAGCGATTTCTTTGTATTCAGGTATTCCGATATCCTCTTGATGAAGGCGGAAATCCTGTGGAGGATCGACCCGGGAAGTACCGAGGCCTTGGCCCTTGTGAACCAAATCAGGGAACGGGCGGGCATCTTGCCTTTGACCTCCCTGGGAGAACAGGACCTATTGGATGAACGCGGACGGGAACTGTTTATGGAGGGTTGGCGTCGTTCCGATATGATCCGTTTTGATAAATATAACGAACCCACAATATTTAAACCCTGGGTAAGCGAGGAATTTAGGAGATTATACCCAATTCCCAAGGATCAATTGGATGCCAACCCAAATCTGGATCCAAACCCGGGATATCCATTTTAAAACCAATTAAAGAAAATTATACTAGAACTATGGCAATCAAGAAACGAGGTAGAGGATTTTATCTGTTGTTTTTGTTTTCGATCTTGGGAGGGTCGGTCCTGGCCCAGGAGAATTCCTTTCTCCTCAGGGGAACAGGACCCAAATACTGGATCGCATATGAATATTGCTATCAGACCAATTCCCCCATTCCCGAGGACCGTTGGAAGGCCAATATCGATTGGGTTGAAGCCAACTTCAAATCATTCGGATATGATATGATCAGCAATGACGGATGGATTGAGGCGGCCCAGACCGTAAACGGACATGGCTATATCACCAAATACAACGACCAGTGGGAACATGGATTTGAGTATTGGTCCAAGTACCTGAAGAATAAGGATATGAAAATGGGGGTGTATTACAACCCCATGTGGATGACCAAGGCTGCCTTTGAAAAAAATGTTCCTGTCCAGGGCACCAAATACAAGGCCCAGGATATTGCCGGATCCATTTCTTTCAACGAACCCCTGTACTGGGTGGATACGGACAAAGAGGGCGCCAAGGAGTGGATCCAGGGCTATGTGGAATATTTCATTGGGCTCGGGGCCACTTACCTGCGCATTGATTTTCTGGAAAATTATGAACGGAACTATGGCACCACCAAATACATCCAGGCCCTTGAGTGGATCAAGGAAGCCGCTGCGGGTCGGATATTCCTAAGTCTGGTCATGCCCAACTGCTTTGAACATTGTAAAACTGAATTGGAATACGGCGATATGATCCGGATAGACGATGATTGTTTTGAGGGAGGCTGGGATTTTGTCAGTAACAGGAGAAGAGGGGAACAAAGGCCCATTTGGCCACAGTACGGCAATGCATTTGATGGCTTTTTGGGATTTGCCGATATCGGAGGACGGGGGCAAATGATCTTGGATGGGGATTTTATGCGCTTGAACACCATGGCCAATGATCGGGAGCGTGTTTTCATGGTTTCCCTGATGGTCATGGGTGGATCCGCCTTGGCCATTGCGGACCAATTTGACACCCTTGGTGAAAGTGCATGGGTCTATCAGAACAGGGAGCTCCTTGAACTCAATGAACTGGGATTTGTGGGGAAACCCTTGAGTTACGATCATTCGGATATCGCCAAAAGCTCGGTCTGGGCCGGCCAATTGCCCAATGGGGATTGGGTGATCGGCCTCTTCAATCGGGAGGAAAACGGGCAGGTCAGGGCCATTGATTTCAAACGGGACCTGGGATTGGACGGAAATGTAAAGAATATAAGGGACCTGTGGTCACATACAGACCTGGGCAGCCTTGAAGGGGGGTATTCCGTCGAATTGGCCCCTCATGAATCCAAAGTAATCCGCATTGAGGCCAACAACTTGAAATATGAAGCCGAGTTTGCATCCATGATCCGAGGTTCCCAACGGGGGGTCGGAAGCTTTGGCCATAGTGGACTTGGATATGTACAGGGCTTCAAAGCCGTTGGGGACAAGGTCCTTTGGGCCGTGGAAGTGCCAAAGAAAGGCAATTATACCCTATCCATAAACTATGGCAACTCGAGTACACAAACGACCTTGACCGATTTGTCCGTGAATGGCAAATTGCTGAAGGAACCCATATCAATTCCCGGATTGGGCAAGAAAAATGAATGGGCAGAAATCCAACGATCTATTCCCCTTAATGCCGGGACCAATTATATTTCAATAGGGAATTATAAGGGGAATGGAGGTGATTTCAAATTGGATTTTATCGAGATTCTGGAGTAGGTAGTTCCCAGGGAATCCCGGGTCAATGGTATGATTTCGAAGGCACAAATTAGTCCTTCCAAATCCTGTACAACATTGGCCCGGGTTCAATATTATTTGGTCCAAAGCCCGTGAGGATCTGGATAAGTGTGCTTTCTTTGTAAAACATCTGGAAGAACAGGAATTCCATTCTGTAAAATTCAATCCAATATGTGCTATAACACCAGACAGTCCCGGATGAAAAAAGAATTGGAGAAAATCCTCTCCGTTAAGGCCATGTACGGGGATGAATCCTCCGAGTTGGAACTCATTTATTTCCATGCCAATGGATGGGCGCATCCCATAATGTGGGCCATCATGCAGGAGGAACCCGAATTTCTATTGCCCAATATGTGGGGCATCATGCCCTCCAATCAAAGGCAGCGGGATTATTTGGAATATTTCAAGAACCCCAGGACCTTCGGGGGGCTCAATGCACAATCCGAAAAACTTTTCGATCATTTCATTTACAAACCCTCCTGGAAAAACCGGCGATGTCTGATCCCGGTGGACGGATTCTTCGAACCCCACAATACACGGGTAAAGGTCAAGGGAAAGGATTTCAAGGTCCCCTTTTACTTCAAAATGAAGGATGACAGTCCCTTGTACCTGGCCGGAATCTATACCAATACCGTTGATGGCCGCAGGACCTTTACCGTGCTTACTAAAGAAGCCACTCCCCTATTTGGACTGATCCACAATGAAAAGAAAAGAAGGCCCGTGATCATCCCCAGGGGAAACTTGGACGCTTGGTTGTCCCCAAAAAACAAGGAATCGGATGTAATGGAGCTCCTTTCGAACGATCTGTGGGAAGGGGAACTCAGCACCTATCCGGTGAGCCGAGATCTTTACAGCAGAAAGATGGACACCAATTATCCCGAAATCATCGAGCGGGTGGATTACCCGGAAGTTTCCATTGATTTTGGGAATTGAGATGCAATCCCCTACCTTGTTCAATGAATTAAAGGGCTCAATAACAGCCTAATGAAAATGGAATCGGCACACCATATCATCCCATGTTTCCAAGATTTCCACCCATCTATATAAAGCGGTCGCGATTTGGCCCCCTCTTATCCTAGTTTTGGCACGAATTGAAAAAAAGTTCCAACCAAAAAACTATGACATGAATGTAAAATTCTTTTATTGCCTATTGTTTGTTTTCGGTCTTGGCCTCACTGCCTGCTCCGACGGAGAGGACGGTATTGACGGTATTGACGGTATTGACGGCGAACAGGGGCCACAGGGTCCGCAGGGACCTGCAGGGGAGTCGGGAAATGCCAACGTACTGCTCTATGAATTTGGCTCATATACCTTTACGGACGAATTGAATTTACAGTTGACCGTGTCCCAGGAAACCGTGGACAACAGTATGATTCTCGTGTATTACAATCCTGGAAACGAAGTGCCAACTGCTTGGTTCCCTTCTCCAGGTCTCGGATCGAATGGCCATTACATGACCCGATATTTTATCTATCGACTCAATTCCGAAGAATATAGATTGGGTATAAGGGTCCTTACGCCTGATGGTTCCCTACCCTATGGAATCCCTTTGACCTTTAGAAAGATCAAGGTTGTTTTTGCGGAGGCTTCAACCGTACTGGCAGCACAGGCGGAAGGGCAACTGGAATTGGGGGATTACCAGCAGGTCAAAGAGTTTTATGGGTTGGTGGATTGAGTCAAATATACCAAGATTAGATAACCAAACGTGGGCGCTTTTCCCTTATAGGAAATACGCCCATCCCATTTATACTTTGGTATCGATCGAAGACAATTTCCACAGAGGTAAAACCGATACCCCCCTTTTTTCCCGCCTCGGTACAAAAAACAAACAATAATTCCAGTACCAACGCAAAGACCCCGATACAAACCCAGATTTTAGCATGTGAAATTTTAGGGCTTGGGGAACATGGACAGAAGTTCCATCACTACCCCTATATCCTCCTCTTGATAGATATTGTACAGATCATCTTCGTCGATGAAGGATTCTTCACAAAGTACAGCAAGACAAATATAGCTGTGGGCATCTTTGGCCAGAAGCGCTGAGGAATCCCCCAATCGATTCCGGTTGGTCGAACAGATCGGGTTCTCACAAAATTCAAACCTTTGATAGCAGGTACAGGGTGGCAATTCCACCCTTTGGGGGAACAACAATCCCAATGTGATCTTGTCGAATACGGCTCGATTGCGGTCCAACACCTTCCAGTCCCAGTACTCCTCAAATTCTTTGATCAGCTCATAAGACCAATTTATGTTTTGATTTGAGGACACGTATTTAAAGGGCAGTGAACTTTTAAAAAAATTCAGTTCCATGGCCGTGAAGGGGTACAGTTCGGCCACACATTCCTGAATGAACAACAGTTCTTCAATCTCTTGCCGATCGGCCCATTCGTTC
>Ga0079224_100015401_pt1 | contig 10712 bp, 9 predicted proteins | sample Stecom2015_FD_80414 | JGI IMG/M metagenome (GOLD analysis project Ga0079224, IMG submission 80414) | Agricultural soil microbial communities from Utah to study Nitrogen management - Steer compost 2015 | ecosystem: Environmental > Terrestrial > Soil > Agricultural land | place: USA: Utah...
CGCCGCGCTCGCCGAGGCCCTCGAGGTCGCCCCGGCCGACTTCGTCCCCTCCACGCTCGACGCCGCCGACGACCGCGACCCCTCCCTCTCGGACGAGTGCAACCAGTCCATGGAGGGCTACGAGCTCATCCGGTGCGACTTCGCCGGGGGCGAACTGCTGCCGGGCCCCGCCGAGCCCGAGACCGGGCCGACGATCGTCATGTACGGCGGCTCCAAGATCTGGCACTGGCTGCCCGCCATGCGCGACGCCGCCGAACGCAACGGCTGGCACCTGATCACCTTCATCAAGAACGCCTGCATCATCGCCACCGAGCAGCCGAACCCCGACGAGGAGCGCTACCGCTCCTGCGCGGCCTGGAACGACACCGCCGTCGAGGCGATCGCCGACATCGCCCCCGACGTGGTCTTCACCTACGGCTCCCGCGTCGGCTACGACGCCGTCGAATCCTTCCCCGCCTACGACGAGCGCTACGAGCAGCTGCTCGCCAGCGGCGCCGAGGTGGTGGCCGTCCGCGACACGCCCAGCCCCCGGTTCGACGTCCCCACCTGCGTCGACCTCGAGGGCGCCGCCGAGTGCGCCGTAGACCGCGACGCCTACTACCCCGACCGGGACGCCTTCGCCGAACTCGACGTCCCCGACGGCGTCCACAAGCTCGACCTCACCGACTACATCTGCGGGCCCGCCGAGTGCGCGCCCGTGGTCGGCAACATCCTGGTCTACCGCGACGACGCCCACCTGACGAACACGTACGCGGCCACCCTCGCCCCCTACCTGGAGGCCGAGATGCTCGCCGTCCTCGCCGCCCCCGACCGGCCCTGATCAGTCCAGCAGCCCGTGGTGCAGCGCCCGCAGCACCGCCCGCGTCCGGTCCCGCGAGCCGAGCTTGAGCAGCACGCTGGAGACATGGTTCTTCACCGTGCCCTCAGCGAGGAACAGCGAGCCGGCGATCTCCCGGTTGCTCAACCCCGCCGACATCAATCGCAGCACCTCGGTCTCCCGGCCGGTCAGCGGCGCCGGCGGCGCCCCCTCCGGCCCGCCCTCGGCCGGACCGCTCGCGTGGAGCGAGCGCAGCAGCCGGTCGGTGATCGCCGGGCGCACCAGCGTCCCGCCCTCGGCGAGCGTCCGCACCGCCCCCACCAGCCGCTCGAGCGTCACGTCCTTCAGCAGGTAGCCCCGTGCGCCCGCTCGCAGCGCCCGCAGCACGAGCTCGTCGTCGTCGAAGGTGGTGAGCACCAGGACCGGCACCTCGGCGCCGGCCTCCCGCAGCGCCTCCAACGTCCAGATCCCGTCGTGGCGCGGCATCCGCAGATCCAGCAGCACCACGTCGGGCCGCGAGCGCTCGACCGCCTCCAGCGCCGCCAGGCCGTCGTCGGCCTCGGCGACCACCTCGACCTCGTCGCTGAGCTCCAGCAGCCGCCGGATCCCGTGCCGCACCAGCGTCTGGTCGTCCACCAGGCACACCCGGATCATCCCGCCGGCACCTCCGCCCGCACCCGGAACCCGCCCTCGCCGGAGAACCCGACCGACCCGCCCAGGGCCTCCAGGCGCTCGGCCATGCCGCGCAGCCCGTTGCCGAGCACGACCTCGGCCGCGCCCCGCCCGTCGTCGCGGGCGGTGAACACCACCGACCCGTCCTCGAGGTCGATGTCGATCCACAGGCGCTCGGCCTCGGCGTGCCGGATCGCGTTCGTCACGACCTCCTGCACGCAGCGCACCAGCGCCGCCGCCAGCGCCCGATCGGCCGCGACCGCCTCGCCGATCCGCAGGTGCACCACCGGCTCCGGCAGATCCGCGACGATGCCCTCCAGCGTCCGACGCAGATCCGGGGCCTCCTCGCGCAGTTCGCCGACCGTGGCCCGCAGATCGGCCAGGACCAGCCCGGTCAGCTCCTTCGCCCGGTCCACCGGTTCGCCGCCGCCTCCGTGCGAGGCGATCTCCAGCTCCAAGGCCAGCACCGTCAACCGGTGCCCGATCGAATCGTGCAGCTCCCGGGCGATCCGCAGCCGCTCCTCCGCCCGGCTCGACTCCGCCAGCAGCGCCGAGGCCGAGCGCAGCCGCACGTGCGCCTCGGCCAGATCCCGCCGGGCTTCGGTCTCGCGCCGCTGCGCCACCACCCCGAAGACGCTCGCCGCCTGGAGCACCAGATACAGGCCCGCCGTCATCGCGGTCTCGAACCACACCGCGTTCGACGACGCCGCGGCGAGGGCCACCGCCGCCGTGTAGGCCGCCACGATCGCCGCCGAGACCCGCAGCGGCACCACATAGGCGCTCAGCGCGGCCACGAACACCAGCAGGATCGGCGTCCAGCCCGTCTTCGGCGCGGTCAGCACCAGCGCCGGGGCCAGCGTCGCGGCCACGGCGAACACCCCCAGCGCGGTCCGGCGCGGCAGCGTCTCCGCCAGCCAGACACTGGCCGTGAACGCCGCGGCGAACAGCGCGAAGCACACCGACCACCACCCGATAGGGATCAGCGTCGCCCGCACCCCGGCCGCGTGCGCCATCATGACCGGCACCGCGGTCGCCAGGCACGCCACCGTGACGGCCGCCCCGCCGAATACCTGCGCCCACACTCGTCCCATCGCGGCCAGCATAAACGCCCCGCCTCCCGGGCGCCCGTGCCGAAAGTCACGGGCCCGGATCATGACCGCTCGCACAGGCGCCCGAGCCCTTGCCTCCCATAGCGTTGCGAAGGAGACCGACCGAAGGGAAACCGATGCCCGCGATCGCCGCGCAGGGACTGCGCAAACGCTACGGCGACACCCTCGCCGTCGACGAGGTCACCCTCGAGGTGGAGGAAGGGGAGATCTACGGGATCCTCGGCCGCAACGGCGCGGGCAAGACCACCGCCGTCGAGATCATCGCCGGGCTGCGCCGCCCCGACGAGGGCACCGTGAGCGTCCTCGGGCTCGACCCCTGGCGCGACCGCGCCCGCCTGCGCACCGTCCTCGGCGTCCAACTCCAGTCCACCGCGCTCCACTCCTCGCTCACCGTCCGCGAGATGGTGCGCCTGTACCGCTCCTTCTACCGCGAGGGCGCCGACCCCGAGGCCCTCATCGAGCAGGTCGGCCTCACCGCCAAGCGCGACGTCCGCTTCGAGAACCTCTCCGGCGGCCAGGCCCAGCGCCTCTCGATCGCGCTGGCCTTGGCCGGGAGCCCCCGCGCGGTCATCCTCGACGAGCTCACCACCGGCCTCGACCCCGAGGCCAGGCGCCAGATGTGGGCCATGCTCGAAGACCTCCGCGACGGCGGCGTCACCATCGTCCTGGTCAGCCACCAGATGGAGGAGGTCGAACGGCTCTGCGACCGCCTCGCCGTCATCGACCGCGGCCGCGTCCTGGCCGTCGACACCCCCGCGGGCCTGATCGAACGCGCCGACCTCGACCAGGTCGTGCGCTTCCGCACCGCAGCGGCGTTCGACCCGGCCGTGCTCGAACCGCTCGACGAGGTCGACGCCGTCGCCGTCGGCGAGGAGGAGATCGCCGTCACCGGCCACGGCGAGCTCCTCCAGGCCGTCGCCACGGCCCTGGTCCGGGCCGACGTCGTCGCCCTGGACACCCGCTTCCAGCGCGCCGGACTCGAAGACGCCTTCCTGGCCCTCACCGGCCGCCCCATCGACACCGACCAGGAGCAGTGATGACCGCTGAGACCGCCGCCCGCCCGCGCCCCCCGCTCAGCGCCTGGACCGCGCTCATCGGCGCCGAGACCCGCTCGGTCGTCCGCGACACCGCCGGGCTGCTCATCCCGCTGGGCATGCCGCTGCTCATCCTCGTCATGAACGGCGTGACCGACCGCGGCGGCGGGGAGATCCACGGCGTCCCGATCTTCGAGATCTACGTCATGCCGCTGGTGCTCACCATCGTCGTCGCCACCATCGGCGTGATCAACATGCCCAGCTTCCTGGCCTCCTACCGGCGCTACAAGATCCTGCGCCGCCTGGCCGTCACGCCCGCCCACCCGGCGATGATCCTGGTCGCCCAGGTGATCGTCTCGGTCATGCAGACCCTCGTCGGCGTCGCCGTCGGCGTGGCGGTGGCGATGCTCGCCTTCGGCGTGGGCCTGCCCGAACGGCCCTGGGCCGCCCTGGGCGTCTTCGCGCTCGCCGCGTTCGCCATGTACGCCGTCGGCATGCTCGTCGCCGCGGTGGCGCCCACCGCCAACGCCGCCGTGGCGATCGGCCTGACCCTGTTCTTCGCGCTCGGGGCCACCGGCGGCATGTTCGGGCCCACCGAGGCCATGCCGGGGCCGCTCGCCGCCGTCGGCGAGGCGCTCCCGTTCGGCGCGGCCGTGCAGGCGATCGGTGGCGCCTGGGCCGGGCACGATCAGGAGCCGGCGCACCTGATCGCCATGGCCGCGGCCGTCGTCGTCAGCGGCGCCGTCGCGGTCAAGTGGTTCCGCTGGGACTGAGGAGGCGGCCCGGCGGCCCCGTCTCGGGGCGCTACCGCCGTTCGGCGATCACGGCGTCCAGCGCGATCTCGACCATCTCCGAGAACGACTCCTGGCGTTCGGCGGCGGGCAGCGCGGTGCCCTTGAGGATGTGGTCGGAGATCGTGCACACCGCCAGCGCCCGGGCCTTGAACTTCGCGGCGATCGTGTAGATCGCGGCGGCCTCCATCTCGATCGCCAGGATTCCGTAGCCGGCCAGCAGTTTCTCGACGTCGGGCGCGTCGGTGTAGAAGGTGTCGGAGCTGTACAGCTGGCCCACTCGCATGTCGACGCCCTTGGCCTCGGCGGCGTCCACGGCGGCGCGCAGCAGATCGAAGTCGGCCACCGGCGCGTAGTCGACCACGCCTTGGAAGCGGATGCGGTTCATGCTCGAGTTCGTGGAGGCCCCGATCCCGGCCACCACGTCGCGCAGCTCGATGTCGTCGTGGACGGCCCCGGCCGAGCCCACGCGCACCACCGTTCGGACCCCGTAGACATCGAGCAGCTCGTGCGTGTAGATGGCCGCCGAGGGCTGGCCCATGCCGGTGCCCTGCACCGAGATCCGGTGCCCCTTGTAGGTGCCGGTGAAGCCGAACATGTTCCGGACCTCGCTGTAGCAGACGGCGTCGGTCAGGAAGTTCTCGGCGATCCACTTCGCACGCAGCGGGTCGCCGGGGAGCAGGACGCTCTCGGCGATGTCGCCGGGCGTCGCGGAGATGTGCGCTGTCATGGCGACAGCATGCCATAAAACATCCCATGAATTCGCGGAGAGGGCCTGTGAGCCGGATCCCGGCCCACCCGCCTGCGTCCGCCGCACGAGGATCCGGTAGCCTCTTCGACGGTGGCGTGTCCGAGCGGCCGAAGGAGCTCGCCTCGAAAGCGAGTAAACGTTCACGCGTTTCGTGGGTTCAAATCCCACCGCCACCGCCAACGGAGGAATGCCGGGGCCCGCGAACGCGGCCCCGGCATTCGCGTTCCCGGCCCCGACCGCGCACGCCGCTGCGCCCCCCGAGCACCGCCGGTCTAGGCTGTCCAAATCCAGCGGCGACGAAAGGCAGGCGGAGGAGTGGGCCGATCCTCAACGGGCGCAAGAATCTTCAACGCGATCCTCATCGCGTTCGCGCTGCTTCTGGCCGCCATGCTGTCGGCCCACCGCTTCATCCCCAACCGCTGGTACAACCTCGGCAGCCTCATCGAGACGTTCCTGCCGTGGTTCGGCCTCCTCGTCCCGCCCCTGATCGTCATCGCCGCCGTCCGCCGCCGCCCCCTGGTCATCCTCATCGCGCTCCTGCCCGGCCTCGTCTGGCTCAAGCTCTACGCCGGGCTCCTCCCCGACAAGGCCGAGGGCCCCGGCGACTTCCGCGTCATCGCGCACAACATCAACGCCGAGAACACCGCCACCGAAGCCACCGCCGCCAGCCTCATCGCCGCCGAGCCCGACGTCATCGCCCTCGTCGAGGTCACCGAGACCCAGCGCGAGGAGTACGACCGCGTCCTCGGCGAGCACTACGCCCACACCGTCGCCTACGGCACCACCGCGCTGTGGTCGACCCATCCCGTCACCGCCTCGAGCGAGATCGACCTCGGCCTGGGCTGGACCCGCGCCTTCCGGGCCCAGGTCGACATCGGCGGCGAGCCCGTGGCCTTCTACATCGCCCACCTCCTCTCCGTGCGCGTCAGCTCCGAGGGCTTCACCTCCGACCAGCGCGACCGCACCGCCCGGCTCCTCGGCGAGGCCATCGCCGACGAGGAGCTCGACCGCGTCGTCCTCCTCGGCGACCTCAACGGCACCGCGCAGGACCGCGCCCTCGCCCCCATCACGTACCAGCTCGAGTCCGCCCACGCCACCGCCGGCACCGGCTTCGGGTTCACCTGGCCCGCCGGCAATCCCCTCGCCCGCATCGACCAGGTCCTCTACCGCGGTCTGACGGCCACCGGCTCCGCCGTCCTCGACCCCACCGCCTCCGACCACCGGCCCGTCCAGGCCGACTTCGTCTTCTGACCCCGGCCGGTGCAACCGCCGGCTCCCTCCGAGGCGTCTTTGAGACGTGACGGACGACGACTCCACGCTGATACTGCCCGCGGTGGGCGACACGATGGTCCTCCCGCGCGTCGACGACGAGGGCGGGGCCGACGAGGCCGTGCACGACGCGCTGATCGAGCTCGACGGCGTGGGCATGACCTATCCCGGCCCGCCGCCGGTCGAGGCGCTCAAGCCGGTCGGCCTGCGGGTCGAGGCGGGGGAGTACGTCGCCATCGTCGGTCCCTCCGGCTCGGGCAAGTCCACGCTCCTCAACCTCCTGGGCCTGCTCGACGTGCCCACCCGCGGCACCTACTACCTCGACGGCGTGGACACCTCCACGATGAAGGAGTCCCAGCGGACCAGGCTCCGGGCGGACAAGATCGGCTTCATCTTCCAGTCCTTCCACCTCATGGCGCACCGCAGCGCCACCGAGAACGTCGCCATGTCCCTGGTCTACCAGGGCGTCCCGCGCCGCAGGCGCAAGGCCATAGCCCGAGCCAAGCTCGAACTGGTCGGCCTCGGCCACCGCCTCGACGCCCTGCCCACCACGCTCTCGGGCGGTGAGCGCCAGCGGGTCGCCATCGCCCGCGCCCTCGCGGCCGAGCCGAGCCTGCTGCTGTGCGACGAGCCCACCGGCAACCTGGACTCGGCCACCGCCGAGGCGGTCCTGGCCACGATCGACGAACTCCACGCCCAGGGCCTGACGATCCTCATGATCACCCACGACCACGACGTCGCCGAACGCGCCGGCCGCGCCGTGACCATCCGCGACGGCCGACTCTCCGAAGGCAACCACGTCGCGGCCCCCGCCTGACCTTCCCTCCTCCCCAGCGCGAAGGCCCGCCGGCGCCGTCCCGTGACGGTGCCGGCGGGCCTTCGCCGAGAGGTCACTCCTCGTCGCCGGGGTCCTCTTCGTCGTCCTCTTCGCCCTCGGGGGGCTCCTCCTCGTACCCCGATCCGTTCGAGACCAGGATGTAGATCGGGCTGCCCTTCGGCGCCGACCCGGTCACGGAGGTGGTGAACGCCTGCCCCTCCTCGCATTCGGAGTCGAACTTGCCCGGCGCGATCGAGGCCTCGAAGCCGGCGTTCGCCACTCTGGACCTGGCCGACTCGGGGTTCTCGCAGCCGATGCCCGGGATCGAGACGAGGTTCTCGCCGTTGACCATCTTGTCCGACGGCGCCGGCCAGTCCTCCTCGTCGAGGTCCTTCACGGCGGCCTTGAGGATCGCCGTGCCGGTCTCGCGCACCTCCTCGTGGAAGCCCGCGGCGAGGCCGTCGTTGGCGGAGTTGTCCGGGTCGCCCACGAACGTGGCGGTGGTGGCGTTCGGCGTCGAGACCATGAACCAGTAGGAGCGGTCGGAGTCGGCGGTGCCGGTCTTGCCCATGACGGGCCGGCCGAAGCCCTGGGCCTCGCGGGCGGTGCCGCCGACGCAGCGCGTCTTGTCGGCGCTGGCGTAGACGGGGCAGTGGGCGGCGCTGACGGCCGCGTACGCCACCGCTTCGTCGATGGCCTGATCGCAGCGGGGCTGCGCGGGCTCGGCCCACTCCTCGCCGTCGGCGCCGACGATCTTCATCACCGGCAGCGGTTCGCAGTGCACGCCCCCGGCGGCCACCGTCGCGTAGGCCTCGGCCATGTCGAGCGGGGTCGTGGTGTCGCCCATGCCGAGGGTGAACACGCCGTAGTGCTCGTCGAGGTGGTCGCGGCTCCGCTCGACGCCGCTGGTGGGGGAGAACTCGATGCCCAGCCGCTCGGCCATCTCGACCGCCTTGGAGGTGCCGATCAGCTCCTGGATCTGCACGAAACCGGTGTTGGAGGATTTGCCGAACATGCCCCAGAAGTCCAGCGGGGCGCCCGAGGCGTACTGGCCGTCGTTGGTCGGGCACCAGGGCCACTTGCCGTCGATCTGGAAGTTGCACGAGGCGGGCTGCTTGCTGTCGGTCATGTAGTGGGAGGTGTACTGGTACGGCGAGGGCAGCTTGGTCTTGAGGGGCCAGCCCTGCTCGAGGGCCGCGAGCATGGTGAACATCTTGAAGGTCGAGCCGGCGGGGAAGCCGGAGACCTTCTCGTTGCCGCTCAGCAGCGGGATGGTGGTGTTGGGGTAGTTCGAGGGTCCTTCGCCGCCGTCGGTGCGCGGGCCGTTCCCGCTCTGGTCGAGGCTGTAGACGCGGTTGACCGCCATGGAGCGGATGTGGCCGGTGCCGGGGGTGATGGTGACCGAGCCGAGCGCGCGGTGGTCGTCGTCGTCGATCTTGTCGTGGATGGTCTCCATCGCCGAGGACTGGAGGTCGGGGTCGAGGGAGGTGACGATCCGGAAGCCGCCGCGCTTGAGGAGGCTGATGCGGTCGCGCTGGGTCTCGCCGAAGAGCTCCTGGTCGCCCCACCACTCCTTGAAGTAGTCGCAGAAGAAGCCCCAGTCGGGGGTGGGGACGTCGACGCATTCGGAGCGGACCTCGCGCGGGTCGAGGTCCAGCGGCTGCTCCTTGGCCTCCGCGGCCTCGGCCTCGGTGATCATGTCGAGGGTGAGCATGCGGTCGATGACCCAGTTGCGGCGGTCGACGATGAGGGAGTCGTCGCCCTCGCCGTCGAGGAGGCCGTCGGCGTAGGAGGGGAATTTCGGGAGCGAGGCGAGCGTGGCTGCTTCGTGGAGGGCCAGTTCCGTTGGGGGCTTGTTGAAGTAGGTGTAGGCGCCGGCGTGGATGCCGTAGGCCTGATTTCCCAGGTATATGACGTTCAGATAGCCCTCGAGGATCTCCTCTTTGGACATGGTCTCTTCGATCGCCATGGCGTATCTGGCTTCACGGAGCTTGCGTTCGTATGTGTCTTCGGACGCTTCGATGACTTCGTCGATGGTTGAAGCGGAGTAGATAAGGGTATTACGCACGAACTGCATGGTGAGGGTCGAGGCGCCTTGCGTGTCGCCGCTCTGGTTGGCGACCGCGGCGCGCACGATGCCCACCCAGTCCACGCCGGTGTGCTCGTGGAATTTGGAGTCCTCCGCGGCCAGGAGGGCGTCGACCATGAGGGGATCGACGTCGTCGAGGGAGACCTCGCGGCGGTTCTCCTCATAGAAGGAGGTGATGAGGGTTTCTCCGTCGGAAGCGTAGACGTAGCTCGTCTGCGGAAGGGTCGGCTGCGTGAGCTCGGTCGGCAGGGATTCGAAGGATTCGATGCTGCCGTTGACCACGATGCCGCCCGTCGCGACGAGAGGGAAGGCCGCCGCTGCCGCCAGGATTCCCGCGAGGATTCCACATGCGAGCAGGGCTATGCCGTCCCCCAGGGGACTCCGATCGCGTTTCAACGTCTCCACCGCCTCAGATTAGAACGAACGTTGCGATAGCCGGGGGCGCTTTGTCGTCGAGTGCCCGGCTTTGATACGCCGCAGCAGCTGAGACGAGATGCCCTCGTGTCGCAATCGTTATCATCGCGAGGTGCTATCGCGATCCCGACCCTAGGGGTGAAGCCCTCCCGCAACGTCCGTTTTTAGTCTCGGAGAGTAGTCAAATGCTTACAAGAGGTGTAGGGTCCGTTCTTGACGGCGACGTTGGGTGACTGAAAGGTTAATCATTCGAAGTCGTCGGGGGGTATGAAGGGAAAATCTCACGGGGAGGTCATGCAGATGGGACTGCTGATCGACTGGACGACCAAGGCGCTCTGCCAAGAGGGCGACCCCGACGCACTGTTCGTGCAAGGGGCTGAACAGAACAATGCGAAGAAGGTCTGCCGCGGCTGTCCGGTCCGGCTCGAATGTCTCGCGGATGCGCTCGACAATCGAATCGAATTCGGAGTGTGGGGCGGTATGACCGAACGCGAACGACGCGCGCTCCTGCGCAAACACGCAGACGTCCGATCGTGGCGAGCGGTCTTCGAGGTGGCACTGGAAGAGGAACAGCGAAGCGCCAGGAAAACCGGTCGGCGCCGCATCCCGGTGGACATCAACGTCTGAACGACGACCGCCACGAGGCGGTGAACGGCGGCCGCGCCCGCGACGGCACCATCCGTCCGGGCGCGTCGCCGTGTCCACGGGGCGTCGCCGCCGACCGGAGCGAACCGCCCGCCCCGGACGCTCACCGCCCCAGCGGCGCCCTCACCGGCCCCGACCGGCCGCCACGGCCCCGAACTCCCGCAGCCCCGCCAGATCGACCACCTCCGAGCCGAGCGCCGGAAGCCGCGCCTGAGGCACGTCCGGGCAGGCCGCGCCGTAGCGCGCGGCCACGCGCAGCTCGGCCGCGCGCCGCCGGGCCCGATCGGCGTGGGCCCGCAGCACC
>Ga0079224_100015402_pt1 | contig 10712 bp, 12 predicted proteins | sample Stecom2015_FD_80414 | JGI IMG/M metagenome (GOLD analysis project Ga0079224, IMG submission 80414) | Agricultural soil microbial communities from Utah to study Nitrogen management - Steer compost 2015 | ecosystem: Environmental > Terrestrial > Soil > Agricultural land | place: USA: Utah...
ATGGCGGGGATGACGGTTTGGGCCCGCTTCCGGAGGATTCCCGAACTGATGGGAAAGCGGCTGGAGGATTGCCGGGTGGAGGCGCCGACAACGGCGAAGCATTTCGCCCTCAATATGGCCATCGACAAGATCAACGAGGAGCGGGCCGGACAGATGATGAAGCAATGCGGCTGAACTTCGGTGAATTCGGGGACGGTGCGTTTTCATGGCAACTTTCATCAAAGAGCACATCGTGATCGTAGAACGGTGCCGGGGCCCGGAAGAGGCGATTCGCCTTTTGGGAGACCGGTTCCTCCGCACCGGAACCGTCGGGGAGGAATACATCGACCGGGTTTTGGCGCGGGAACGGGATCATCCGACGGGCTTGTCCCTGGAAGGCGGGATCAACGCGGCCATCCCTCACGCCGATCCGGTCGGCGTGTTTCGGAGCGGTGTGGCGCTGGGGGTCATCCGGCAGGGTGTCGGTTTTAAGGAGATGGTGAGCGAAAGGGATGTGCGGGTCCAGTTGGTTTTTCTGCTGGCCGCCGATTCGAGTGCGGGACAGCTGGCGCTGTTGCAGCGGATCGTGGCGCTTTTGCAAAGCCGGGAGGTCCGGGAGCGGCTCCTTTTCTCGGAAAGGGAGGAGCAAATCCTTCGCATCCTGGCGAAAGGGGATCAACCGTTTCGGGGGGAAGAACCATGGTGAAAAAACGAGTGATCGTCATCTGCGGGACGGGGGTGGCCACCTCCACGCTGGTGCTCCATAAGGTGCGGGAGTTCCTTCGGGAGAAGGGGATTGACGCACATGTCCAACAGGGGAAGATATCCGATCTTTTGACGAGCGGCGGTGATTTCGATCTGATTATCTCCACGACCGCCGTTCCGCCATCGGTGAACCAGGAGAAAGTGGTCAACGCCGTTCCGATTTTGACGGGGGCCGGGAAAGAGAGGGTTTTTGAGGAGATTGAAGCCAAGCTGACAAATGAAGGTGAGTGAGGATGGATGTGATCGCGGTTTTGTTGGATTTGGGCGCGTCGGTCGTCTTGCCCGTTTTCATTTTCCTCATCGGCCTGATCTTGAAGGTGAAACCGGGACAAGCCTTTCGCGCCGGTCTGACCGTCGGAATCGGATTTGTCGGAATTAACCTGGTGATCAATCTGCTGGTGGAAAGCCTGGGGCCGGCGGCGAAGGACATGGTGAAACAATGGGGGCTGGATTTGAACATCATCGATGTGGGCTGGCCGGCCACGTCGGCGATCGCCTTCGGATCGGCGGTGGGAGCGCTGGCGATCCCCATCGGGCTGCTGGTCAACCTGGGCATGCTCCTGTTCGGATTGACGCGCACACTGAACATCGATATGTGGAACCTGTGGCATATCGCCTTTACCGGCGCCCTGGTCACCATCATGACCGACGATTTTGTGCTCGGTGTATTGACGGCGATCGTTCACGCCATCCTGTTGCTGGTCCTCGGCGACTTGTCCGCCAAGCACATTTCCGACTACTACGGTTATCAGAATATTACGTTTCCCCATGGCACGTCGGCACCCTATTACCTGATCGCTCTCCCTCTGGAGAAGCTGTTCAACCGCATCCCCGGCTTTCGCGATTGGAAGGCGGATCCGGAGACGATCCAGAAGCGGCTCGGGATCTTCGGAGAATCGACGGTTCTCGGCCTGATTCTGGGGATCTTGATCGGCTTCCTGGCGGGTTGGGAGGCCGAGGAGGTGTTGGGTCTCGGTGTGAAAACCGCTGCGGTGATGCTGCTGCTGCCGCGGATGGTCGCCCTGCTGATGGAGGGGCTGATTCCCATTTCGGAGGCCGCGGAACAGTTTGTCCGCAAGCGCTTCCCGGGGCGGGAGCTGTATATCGGTATGGACTCCGCCTTGGCCGTCGGACATCCGGCGGCGATCGCCGCCTCCCTGATCATGGTTCCGATCGTGTTGGCGATGGCGGTGATCGTCCCCGGCAACCAGGTCCTTCCCTTCGGCGATCTGGCCACCATCCCCTTCATCGTCTGCATGATGGTGCCGATCTTCCGGGGCAATGTGATTCGCACGGTGATCGGGGCCACCGTTTCCCTGGCATTCGGGTTGCTGCTGGCCACCTCCATCGCGCCCCTGTTTACGACGGCGGCGAAGAACGCCGGCTTTGACATGCCGGCGGGGGCTGCGGCGGTTTCTTCCCTCGTCGATGGGGCTGTGCCCACCACGGCCATTTTCATCTTCGGGGCGAAGCTCGGCTACGCGGGGATCATCGGCATCGGCGCGCTCACCCTCGCCGCGGCGTACCTGCTGAACCGGAGGCGGTCGCTGGCTAAACCAAAGGGTCAGGCGATGGACGGCTGATTCGCCGTTAGATCGCCATCTCTAGAATTCGGGAGGTGTTGAGCCGTGGATATTCTGGTCCATGTGGCGGAAGGGTTTATCGGGATGTTTCAAAAGGGTGGGGAGACGTTTATCAACTTGGTCACGGGGATTATCCCCACCCTGATTTGCTTGATCACCGCGGTCAATGCGGTCATCAAGTTTGTCGGGGAGGAGCGGATCACCCGGTTCGCCCGGAAATGCACGGGCAACATCATCCTTCGCTATTCGGTCTTTCCCGTCCTGGCCATGTTTTTCTTGACCAACCCGATGGCGTACACCTTCGGCAAGTTTCTGCCGGAGCACCAAAAGCCCGCCTTTTACGACTCGGCGGTATCCTTTTGTCATCCCATCACCGGACTGTTTCCCCATGCCAATCCGGCGGAGTTGTTCGTCTACATGGGAATCGCAACGGGCATCACGCAATTGGGGCTGTCCTTGGGACCCCTGGCCATCCGGTACTTCTTGGTCGGCGTGATCGTCATCCTGATTCGCGGGATCGTGACGGAGACCATCACCCGGCGGATGATCAAGCGGTCGCAGATGCGAAGGGCCGGATCGGCTGCCTGATCCGTGGGGAAAAGGAGGTTGAAGCATGACCACTTATCGACCGGTGCAAGTGTCGAAGGGAGCAGGGGGATGGGGTGGTCCGCTCGTGATCCGTCCCACGGAGAAGAAGCGGTTCGTCGTCTCCGTGACGGGCGGCGGAATCCATCCCGTCGCCGAGAGGATCGCTTCGCTGACCGGAGCTCCGGCGGTGGACGGCTTTTCGAAAAAGGTGGAACCCGAGGAGATGGCCTGCGTCGTCATCGACTGCGGGGGAACCGCCCGGTGCGGGGTCTATCCGAAGTTGGGCGTGTTGACAGTAGATATCACCCCCGCTTCGCCGTCCGGTCCCCTGATGCAATATATCAAGGAAGCGAATTTCGTCTCCGGGGTGCGCCTGGAGAACATTCAACCGTTGGAGGCGGAGCCCCAACTCCTTCCGGATGAGGCGCCGGCAGGGGAAGTGCCGGACTCCACCGGTGAAACCCCGGAGCCTTCAAACCCGGTGCCTCCGGTGGTTCGCCCCAATAAAGTCACTCGCTTGATTGAATTTATCGGTCGCGGGATGGGGAAGGTAGTCGGGACCTTTTATCAGGCGGGACGGGAAACGATCGACCAGGTGCTTCGAAATATCCTGCCGTTCATGGCCTTTGTCAGCACCATTATCGGGATCATCCTGTATACGGGCATCGGGAACGTGATTGCGGAAGTGGTATCCCCCCTGGCCGGGACCCTCGTCGGCCTCCTGCTGATCTCCGTCGTGGCCGCCCTGCCGTTCCTGTCGCCCCTTCTCGGTCCGGGAGCCGTTGTGGCGCAGGTGGTCGGGGTCCTCGTCGGTGTGGAGATCGGCCGGGGCAACATTCCGCCGCAAATGGCCCTCCCGGCTCTGTTTGCCATCAATCCGCAGGTGGGCTGTGATTTTGTTCCCGTCGGCCTCACGCTGGGGGAGGCGAAGCCGGAGACCATCGAAATCGGCGTTCCCGCCGTTCTATTCTCCAGAATGGTGACGGGCCCCTTGGCGGTCTTGATCGCTTACCTGTTCAGCTTCGGGCTTTACGCCGATTAGAAGCCGGGAAGGCTTCCGGTGTCTAGGGGTTGCCGGGTTGCAGCGCACATCCTTTTCCCGGGATCTGTCCTTCTCCACCCGGGGCCGGGGTGATCATCTCTGTTTGGGAGGAATGGCTGGATGCGATGCTTGTTTTCCTCAACGATCGTTAAAATCGGGAGCATGGTCGATGACCTTATCCAGGAAAAGATGTTGGTGATATTTGATGAAGATGCTCCCGAAGAGCTGCATGATCTGTCCCTACTCCACACCAAGTCCCCCCGGTTTGAACCGGTGCAGCGGGGCGATTACCTGGTGATCGGAGATCAGTCCTTCCAAGTGACCAGTGTCGGCGGGAAAGTGAATGAGACCCTCCGGGAGATGGGGCACTGCACCATCAAGTTTGAAGGAAAGGACCGGTCCGAGCTGCCGGGGGTCCTCCAGGTTGCCGCCCTGGATCATCCCGCTTTGGAGCTCGATGCACCCTTGATGTTTGTCCGCAAATAACTTCACGGGGGTGGGGAGAAATTGCTGGGTATCAAGCGGAGGCTGAAGGAATTGGAGAAGCAGGGAAACGCCATCCGGGTTGGGTTGATCGGCGCCGGACAGATGGGGCGCGGGTTGATCTCCCAGGTTGGGAAAATCGCCGGAATGGAAGTGGTGATCACCGCCGATATCGTGCCGGAGGTGGCGGAGCTGGCCTATCGGAAGGCGGGCGCCTCCCCTTCCTCGATTCTGAAGACGGAAGATCCGGAAAAGGCGGACAGGTGGATTTCCTCCCGGGGGAAGGTGGTGACCCGGGATGCCCGGATGGTGGTGCATTTGGATTCGGTCGATGTGGTGGTGGACGCCACCGGCATTCCGGAGGTGGGGGCGGAGATCGCATGGCATGCCATCCTGAATCGCAAGCACATCGTCCTGCTCAACGTGGAAGCCGATGTCACCGTTGGCCCGGTGCTCAAGAAAATGGCCGATGTGGCCGGGGTGGTATATACGGGAACCGCCGGCGATGAACCCGGAGCGATTATGGAGCTCTATGATTTTGCTTCGGTCCTCGGATTTGAAGTGGTCGCCTTGGGCAAGGGGAAAAACAATCCCCTGGATGTGTCCGCCACCCCCGACAGCGTGGCCGATGAGGCACGGAAGAAGGGTGTCAATCCCAAGATGCTCGCCTCCTTCCAGGACGGCACCAAGACCATGGTGGAGATGACCGCCGTATCCAATGCGACGGGGTTTTTGCCCGATGTTCCCGGAATGCACGGCCCCAAGGCATCCCTGGAACTCCTGCCCCGCCTGTATTCCCTGCGGGAGGAGGGAGGCATCCTTCACCGGAAGGGGGTCGTCGACTACGTGGACGGGGTGGCTCCGGGGGTGTTTGCGGTCATTACCACGGACCATCCCGCAGTCCACGACCAGATGAAGTATCTCAAGATGGGGGAAGGTCCCCATTACGTCCTCTACAGGCCCTATCATCTGACCAGTCTGGAGACGCCGATCTCCATCGCCCGGGCGTTTTTCGACCGGGAGCCGACCATCGCTCCCTGCTGCGGTTCGGTTTCTGAGACGGTTGCGGTGGCCAAAAAGGATTTGCAGGCCGGAGAGGCATTGGACGGGATCGGAGGATTTACCGTTTACGGTCGAATCGTATCCGCCGAGGAGCAGAGAAGGGAAAGGGCGCTGCCCATCGGGCTGGTAGGTGCCAAGGTCCGAGTGAAACGCGGGGTCAAAAAGGGAGAAGTGTTGACCTATGACGATGTGGAGTGTGAGGAGCGGAACCGAATCTGGCTCCTCCGCGAAATCCTGGAAAAGGAAAATCAATCATCGGTTTTTCAAAGGGGATGCATATGAGAAAGCGGGGTGACCTTTCCGGTTCCGGATGCGGAAGAAGGAATGCCTATGGATCGGTGGAGTGATAAGCGGCAATTGGTCCGAATCGCCAAACTGTATTATTTCGAAGGTTTGACGCAATCGGAGATTGCGAACAAGGTGGGGATCTCCCGGCCGATCATTTCCAAAATGCTTCAGAGGGCCAGGGAGTGCGGGATCGTGGAGATCGTCATCAAGGACGATACCCTCCGCACCGTGGAATTGGAACAGGCGTTGGAGTCGGCCTTTCCGCTGAAGGAAGCGGTGGTAGTGCCCGTCGATGGGGGCGATGGAGAGATCAACAAGCGCGATGTGGGGAAGGCCGCCGGCCAGTTCGTGGTCCGTCACCTGAAAACGGTGAAAAGGTTGGGCATATCCTGGGGGACCACTTTGAACCATATGGTTCGGGAAATCCCCTTTGTCAATCATGAGAAGTTGAAAATTTTGCCCCTCGTAGGAGGCATCGGACGGAGCCATATCGAAATCCACTCGAATCAGCTGGCCTACGAATTATCCAAGAAGTTGAACTGTGACTGCGAATTCCTGTACGCCCCGGCAGTGGCCGAATCGGTCCGCTTAAAACAGGAGCTGATGAGCTCCGCGGAGATCCGCCACCTGCTCGAAGAAGCGAAACGGGTGGATTTGGCGGTGGTGGGGATCGGCAATCCCCTTCGTTCAACCATGGTGAAAATGGGGTATTTAAATAGTGAGGACCTGGATGATTTGCGGAGACACGGCGCAGCCGGGGATATCAATTCCCGCTTTATCGATGCCGAGGGGAAGGAGCTTTCCATTCCCCTGACGCAAAAGACGATCGGGATCGAACTGCCCCCTTTGCGCCGCATTCCCGTCGTTGTCGGCGTCGCTTCCGGAGTCGACAAAGCCCGGGCGATCTTGGCCGCCCTACGGGGACAATATATCAATGTGCTCGTGACCGACGAAGCCGCCGCGAAACACATCTTGAACCTTCATCGCAATCATTCCACGACTGGCTGACGGGGGGTGAGAGGATGGAATTTCAAGAGCTGCAGTCGGAACTGTACTGTATCAAGTGCGAGGCGAACGAAATGCACGTGCTAACCTATCTCAACCGGCGCCTTTACAAAGCGCGATGTGAAGGTTGCGGTCACGAGCTGTTCATTTCGCCCGATCCCCGTAAGGTGATCTACGACGAGTTCCTCCAGCGGATTGTGACGAAGCCGGAGCGGATTTCCCGGGAATTGAGGGAAAATCCCCGCCGGTTTGTCACTTTGCCCTACCGGGTGATCAGCAAACCTTATCGGATGTACAAGGAAATGCAGGGGCTTCGCCGATTCATCTCCCAGGGCTCCCATCGAAACGGCTCGAAGATCAGTTGATGCACCTCCGGTTGATGCATGAGGCACCAGACAGGGTGCCTTTTTTCGTTTGGCGGGCGCAGTGCTCCGGAAAGGGGGACGGCGGTTTGCGGAATGCTCCGGGGTATATTTGCGTTCCGTTCCGTCAAGGATCGATAAGGAACTACACCTTCATCCGAGAGGGAAGCGAATGGGACGACAGAACCGACAAGAAGAATTGGCCAGAGGATTAAACCATCGTCATATCCAATTGATTGCCATCGGAGGGGCCATTGGAGTCGGCCTTTTTCTGGGTTCGGCCCAGGCGATCCAATTGGCGGGGCCCGCACTCCTGCTCGCCTATGTCATCGGCGGGATGATCATGTTTTTTTTGATGAGGGCGTTGGGCGAACTGGCGCTGTATCAACCCGTCGCGGGATCGTTCAGCACCTATGCCAGTGAGTTTATCGCTCCCTGGGTCGGCTTTGTGACCGGATGGAATTATTGGATCGTTTGGGTGGTCACGGGAATGGCGGAAATCACTGCTGTGGGCGTGTATTTCCGCTACTGGTTCCCGGAGGTGCCCCAATGGATTCCCGCTTTGTTGGCCCTTTTGGGCGTCTACATCATCAATCTCATCGCCGTGAGGCTGTTTGGCGAGTTCGAGTTCTGGTTTGCCATGATCAAAGTGGTGACCATCGTTGCGCTGATTGTCATCGGATTGGTCATCCTGTTTACCGGATGGGGAAATGGAGGTAAAATCGTCGGTTTTTCCAACCTGTGGGTGAACGGGGGATTGATGCCCAACGGGATTTTGGGGATCTTGTTATCGCTGCAAATGGTGATGTTCAGTTTTTTGGGGATGGAACTGATCGGGGTGACCGCCGGTGAAGCGAAGGATCCCGCAATCACGCTGCCCAAAGCGATCAACGCCACGATTTGGCGAATACTCATTTTCTACATCGGTGCGTTGGCGGTGATCCTGTCCCTGTATCCGTGGAACACCATGGACGGAAACACCAGTCCCTTCGTGTTGACCTTCGCCAAAGTGGGGATCCCGGCGGCTGCGGGGATTATCAACTTTGTGGTGTTGACGGCCGCCTTGTCCTCCTGTAACAGCGGCGTTTTCAGTACCGGACGGATGCTTTACACCCTGGCGGGAAAAGGCCATGCGCCCCAAGCCCTCTCCCGCTTAAGTTCCCGCAAAGTGCCCGCCCGGGGGATCACCTTATCCGCCCTGGTGATGCTGATCGGAGTGTTGCTCAACTACGTGATTCCCGAAAAAGCGTTTATCTACATTACAAGCGTGGCCACTTTTGGCGCTTTGTGGACCTGGAGCATCATCGTCTATGCCCACTTGAAATTTCGGCAAAAAATGGGTGTCCAAGTCGAATTCAAGATGCCCGGATATCCCTATACGAACTGGGTTACCCTCCTTTTTCTGGCGATGGTTGCCGTTCTCTTGGGCTTCAACAGTGAGACGCAGATCGCGTTGATCGTCGGGCCGATCTGGATTCTCATCCTGATTGTCAGCTATCAGTTTGTGAAGCGGTAGTACGGAATCCATACGTCCGGCGGCGATGACAGCCCCCGGGGGAAAAGGACAAAATAGCATCGACCTGGGAGGGGTTCGGATATCGACGGAGAAGTATAGGAAGACAAGGGATGAGGTTGCCAAACCCGCAGTCAAGGGGATTGAAAAGCAGCTAGAGACCGAATTTTTTTCCCGGTGTCACGAAAGGAGCGCTTCAACCCGGGGGCAGATATCGATGGGAGAAAGCGGTCCATAAAGGGGTATCAGGGAAGGGTTTGAGCTTTCCCTTCCGGAAGACAGTCCCCGTAAAAACCGGGACAAGGCCGATGGGAACGGAGGAATCCAATTGCAACAATTAACGCTTTTCGATGAGAAAGAATCCATCGAAATGGGGATCCGTCACGCGGACTACATTTTGATGAGCTTAAAACCGCAATTTTATCGACTGATACTGGCAGGGAAGAAAAAACACGAATTCAGAAAACGATTTCCGGATAAACCCATCAACGCCTTCATCTACGTGACGCAGCCGGTCGGTGCAGTGAAAGCCTTGCTGGAGCTGGACAGCCCCATTAAAGAGCCGGAAGGGCTGATTGGCCATGAAGGCATCGGTGTTCGGGAATTTATCCATGGACAGAAGCCGGGGAGAGTCGCCCTCCCCATCCGATCAGTACGCCCGTTAAAAAAGGCGGTGGATCTGGAGGTCTTGAAAACAAAGTTTCATACGCATGCACCTCAATCTTATATCTATTTACATAACAACCCCGGCTTATTAAAGCATCTTTTATCGCTGATTTAAGGGAGGCGCAAACTGTGCTGATCAGGCATGATGGAGTCGTTCACCATCCGCTTGGAGCCGGTTCTTATGTATACAAAACCCACTTGATCCAATATATGTTGAGCCGCATTAAAAAGAAGGAGATTATCATCAGTATCGGGGCACAACCCAACTCCTCACCCCATATCGGAACGATCATCGTGTTCTGTTTGGCCTTTGCATTGGGAAGAACACTGAGCAACCGCAATCCGGATCTAAAAATCTCCGTTCTTTTCGAGGCGGTAGACACCGCTCCGCAGGAAATATTCAAAATAAACGGAATTACCTATCAAAAGAGCCTGAGAAACCAGGGAAAGGCCGAGAAATACCTGATCCAGTTTTCCGAATTGCTTTCAAATCTGAGTCGGTTTTCGGGAATTGGCTTTCGAATTCGGAGACAAGAAGCGTTCAACCGTCAACCGACTGTCTTAAAGATCATCGACCACATCATCCGACATAAGGATTGGGTCGCCTCCATATTGGATCCTGAATTGGGGTTGTTGAGGGTAAGGATTGCCTGCCCTCGCTGTGGATTGACCGACAAAAAAGGAATCCAAAATGTGGTCAGCGATTCGTCAATAAAGTCATACTGCCCTGTCCACGGATGGTTCGAAGTGAAAATCCGAGAGACGGGCAAATTGGAATTTAACACGCCGCTGCGCAATCTCGTCCGTTCTTTGGTTTATCTAGAGGATAATCGAAGGCCGGATGTGCCCCATGAGTGGATAAGGGTTACGGGGAGCGATTATGCGGGATTTTACCAAGAGCAGTTATTGTATCGATGTGTATCATTCCTCGGTTATGACGTGTATGACATGCCGATGATCGTTTACGCACCTCTTGTACTGGACTGGTCGGGGGCCAAATTGTCCAAGTCGATCTATGTAAAAGGGAATGCGTACAGTGATCTGCCCTCCTATTTACTCGGCTATGACTCCCTTGTCAGGGAGAAGGGTGTTGAAGGGTTGGAAAAATTGTACCGGGAGGTACTCTGTTGGGTGGAGGAGCCGTACAAGCTGTTTCGACATTATACGGTTTACTATTTTATGAAGATCTTTGAACAGACCGGCCACCAGGGACAAGTGATCCCGAAATAATGTGAATTCGTTGGCGGCATTGTTTACCAGCGGTAGTCGGGAAGTGCTCAAGCCGGTGGACGACGCCACAGACTTTTCCTCAGGGTTTGCCCCTGCCTCGGGGAAGCCCGGCAGGCTTCCCCTTGAATTTTTTTCAATTAGGAGGA
>Ga0079224_100015403_pt1 | contig 10712 bp, 11 predicted proteins | sample Stecom2015_FD_80414 | JGI IMG/M metagenome (GOLD analysis project Ga0079224, IMG submission 80414) | Agricultural soil microbial communities from Utah to study Nitrogen management - Steer compost 2015 | ecosystem: Environmental > Terrestrial > Soil > Agricultural land | place: USA: Utah...
GCGCCACCCGGTGAGCGCGGTCTGCCGCGGGCGGGCGGCGGCCGGCCAGCGGGCCGGTGCGTCGCACACCGCCGCCGCCGCCCCGCCGCCTGTCGCCGTCGACACGCTCTGTGACCAGGCCGGCATCATCCGCACCGACCACCTCGGCGAGTTGCTCGATGCCGCACGGATCCTCACCGACCAGCCGTTGCCGGCCGGGGACCGGCTCGGTCTCCTCGGCAACGCCGGCGGCGTCAACGTGATGGCCGCCGACGCCGCCGACGGCGCAGGCCTGCGAGTTCCGGAGGCCGAGGCGTCGCTGCGGATGCAGCTGGACAAGCTCGTCCCGGGCGGGGGCAATCCGCTGGACCTGGGCGCCGGCGCGTCGCCGGAAGGGTTTGCCGAGGCGCTTGAGGCCATGGCGGAAAGCGGCGAGTTCGATTCGGTGCTCGTCGTCGTCGCCGCCACTCGCGCCAACGACCCTGGCGCCATCCTTGCCGCGTTGGCACCGGTGGTGGACGCCTACCCCCACCTGCCGGTCGCGGTTGTCGTACTGGGCGCGTCGGCTCCCAGCACCATCGGCGCCCGGCGCGTGCCGGTCTTCGATCTCCCGGAACGCGCCGTCGCCGCGCTGGGCAAGGCCACCCGGTACGCCGCATGGCGGCGCGAGCCCCTCGGCGGCCAGCCCGCTCTGTCGGGTGTGGACAGCAGCGCCGCCCGAGGCGTGGTCGGGGAGGCGTTGGCGAGCGGCGGTGGCTGGCAGCCGTACAGCCGGATCGCCGAGATCCTCGGCCACTACGGCATCCCGGTCCTGGCCACGGCGACCGCCATGGGGGAGAGCGCAGCCGCGGCCGAGGCCGGCCGCCTAGGCTTCCCGGTGGTGCTGAAGGCCGCCGACCCGGATCTGGTGCACAAGAGCGACATCGGGGCGGTCAAGCTGGGCCTGAGCGACGAGGCGGCGGTACGAGCGGCGTACCGTGACATCGCCACCGCGCTGGGCAAGGCGGAGCCACCCGTTCTCGTGCAACGGATGGCGTCCGGACAGGTGGAGCTCGTCGCCGGGATCGTGCACGACGCCCTGTTCGGCTCGCTCGTCATGGTTGGGCTCGGCGGAGTCCACACCGACCTGTTCGCGGACCGCGCCTTCCGGCTCGTGCCGCTGACCGACCGCGACGCGGGCCGGATGTGGCGGTCGCTTCGCGCCGCACCTCTGCTCACCGGCTACCGCGGCAGCACCCCGGTCAACACCAACGCCGTCGAGGATCTCCTGCTGCGCCTCGGGCGCCTGGCAGAGGAGCTGCCTGAGGTCGCGGAGCTCGACCTCAACCCGATCCTCGTCTCGCCCGAGGGCGCGGTGGTCGTGGACGCGAAGATGCGCCTGGCGGAGGTGGGCGTGGAGCCCGATGCGAACCTGCGCCGGCTGCGGGCGCCGGCCTGACCCGGGAGCGTTTCGTCACGCTGCAGGGTCATTGGGCCGTGTGTCCACCATCGACGGTGAACTGGGCGCCGGTCACGTAGGCGGCCTCGTCGGAGGCCAGGAAGACCATCACCGCCGCGACGTCCGCTGGCGTGCCGGGCCGGCCCAGGGGCACCGTCGCGATCGCGTCCCGGAGCCGCTGCTCGTCGGTGAGGGTCGGTCCGACCAGCGGCGTGGCGGTGAAGCCGGGTAGTACGACGTTGCAGCGCACCCCACGGTCGGCGTAGGCGATGGCGATGGCCCGGGCCATGCCGTGGACACCCGCCTTGCTCGCGCTGTAGGCGGTGTATTCGGGAGCCTTGCCGAACAAGCCGGTCGGCGACCCGGTACAGATCAGACTGCCACCGCCGGCTTCGAGGAGCGCCCGGACGCCGTACTTGCAGGTGAGGAATGCGCCGGTCAGGTTCACCGCGATCGTCCGTTGCCAGGCCTCGAGATCGAGCTCATGGACGAGCGTGTCGGCACCGTGGAGCTGGACCGCGGCGTTGGCCACGACGACATCAAGACCGCCGAACGCCTCTCTCGCGGCCGCGAAGGCGCCGGCGACCCGCTCCTCGCTCGTCACGTCTGCCGCAATGGCGATCGCCTGACCGCCGCGTTCGCGGATGGCCAGCGCGGTCTGGTCGCTCGCGGCGATGTCGACCACCGCTACCTGGGCGCCTTCGGCAGCGAAACGGCTGGCCACGGCCCTCCCGATCCCCGATCCGGCCCCGGTCACGAGCGCTCGCTTGCCTGCCAGTCGTTCCCCCATGATGCCTCCATGGCTTGCCCGGCCGATCACGCGCGGACCGGGAACCGGTGTGTGGCACACCGTAACCGAAACGCCGGGCGCCGCCACGGTTTCGGATTGAGCGGGCCAGCGGCATAGGGTATCCGCCATGAGCGTTCCCCCCGCTCGCTCCCGGGCCGCCCGGGTCCTCGCCGTCCTTGGTGCGTTGGTCGTCCTGCTGGTGGTCGTGGGAACGCTCGTGGAGGAGCGCGAGCCCCGACCGCCGGCGGATCTGACCGCGGACGGCGGCGACCGGTACGCACCGGCCGGTGCGGACGGGCGATGCGGCACCGTGCCCACGAATGCGCCCCGAGAGTTGCGCGGCATGTGGCTCACCACCGTCAACAACATCGACTGGCCTAGCAAGCGCGGTCTGGCCAAGGAGGCGGTGCAGGAGGAGTACCGGGAATGGCTGGATTTGGCCAAGCGGCTCAACCACAACGCGATCTTCGTTCATGTGCGCCCGAGCGGTGACGCGTTCTGGCCGTCCGAGTACGCGCCCTGGTCGGAGTGGCTGACCGGTCGTCGCGACGGCAAGGACCCCGGCTGGGACCCGATGGAGTTCATGATCGCCGAGGCACACGCCAGGAACCTGGAGTTCCACGCGTGGTTCAACCCCTACCGCGGAGCCCAGCCGGCGACCGTGGGCGGCCCAGGCGACGACATGGACGAGCTGGCGCCGAACCATCCGCTGCGCGAGCACCCGGAGTGGGCGGTGGTGTACCCGGTCGGTACGCGCGGCAGCCGCTTCTACTTCGACCCCGGCATTCCGGAGGCGCGCCGGTTCGTCGAGGACGCCATGCTCGAGGCGGTGGCGAAGTACGACATCGACGGCGTCCACTTCGACGACTTCTTCTACCCCTATCCCGAGGCGGGCCAGGACTTCGGCGACGACGCGAGCTTCGCCGCCCACGGCAAGGGCTTCGCCAGCAAGGCCGACTGGCGGCGGGAGAACGTGAACACGCTGGTGCGGGAGATGGACCAGCGCATCAAGGAAATCAAGCCATGGGTGAAGTTCGGCATCAGCCCGTTCGGGATCTGGCGCAACCGCGGGACCGATCCGAACGGGTCGAAGACCCGAGGGCTGCAGAGCTACGACGCGATCTATGCCGACACCCGCAAGTGGGTCCAGGAAGGTTGGCTGGACTACATCGTGCCGCAGCTGTACTGGCACATCGGGTTCGAGGTGGCCGACTACGCCGTGCTGCTGCCGTGGTGGTCGGAACTTGTTGAAGGCACGGATGTCCACCTTTACATCGGTCAGGCGGACTACCGGGTGGGTGAGGACGGCGCTTGGTCGGATCCGGCCGAGCTGGACCGGCACCTCGAGCTGAACAAGAAGTACAACGTCCTCGGCAACGTGCACTTCAGTTCCAAGAGCGTGCGCACCGATGCCCTCGGCGCGGTCACCCGGTACACGTCCAAGCACTACGCGACCCCCGCCCTGGTGCCGGTGATGCCGCAGCTGCCGGCGAACCCGCCGCAACCGCCCGTGATCACGGGAATCACCCGCGACGACGCCGGTCGGCCGACCGTACGCTGGCGGGCTGCCTCCGGCCCGCCGGAGCCCACCTCCTACGCGATCTACCGGCATGACCCCGGCACGGAGACCGCGCAGCTCGTCGGCACCGTCCGCGCCCAGGGAACGGCCGAGCAGTCCTGGGTTGACCCGGACCCGTCCGTCGATGCGGCAGCCCAGTATTGCGTGAGCGGGTTGGACCGGTCCTGGAACGAAGGATTGGTGAGCGCCCCGGCGACTGTCGCGGGCTAGCTGCCGGCGGGAGGACCGAGCCGGCTTGCCAGCCGCGGTCCGGAGGAGCCGAAAGGGACGATTGCGGTCCGGCGCGGCCGGGTGCTCCGGTAGGCTCAGGCCAAGATCCGCTCAGCGGGAGCGCCAGGTTCGCTCGAACGAACCCGGCGGCTGAGCGCGCTTCGTTGGTATCCAGAGCGCAACCCGCGCCGCTGCCACGGACGGACGGGCATGGGGGACTGGTACGTCCGCGAGATTGTCGACACGGGCAAGCAGCCGCTGGCCTTGCTTCTTGTCGCGTTCGTGGTGACGTTTCTCTTCATCCGGCTCAGTGTCCGGATGATCCGCCGGGGTGTCTCCTGGTGGCCCGGCAACGTCACACCCAAGGGCGTACACATCCACCACGAGGTCTTCGGCGTCGTCTTTATGGTCATCGCTGGTGTAGGGGGTTTCACCCGCCTCGGTGAGGGTTCACCGTGGGCCGAGATCTTCGCCGGGTTGTTCGGCTGTGGAGCGGCGTTGGTGCTGGACGAGTTCGCCTTGCTCCTGCGCCTCGACGACGTTTACTGGTCGGAGCAGGGCCGGCTCTCGGTCGACGCCGTCTTCCTCGCCGTCGCGGCGATCTCCCTGATCCTGTTGGGGGTGAGCCCGCTGGGGGTGGGGGATGATTCGGATGAGACGGCCTGGGGAGTGGTCGCGACGGTGGTCGTCAACGGCGCTCTCGTGCTGATCACTTTGGTAAAGGGCAAGATCTGGACCGGCCTGCTCGGAATCCTCGTCCCCGGACTCGCTCTCGTCGGCGCCGTGCGCCTGGCCAGACCGGCCTCGCCGTGGGCGCGCTGGCGCTACCGACCCGACTCTCGCAAGGCCCGGCGTGCCGAGCGGCGCGATCGGCGGTTCCACGCGTGGCTCGTGCGCCAGACCGAGGCGGTGCAGAACGTGATCGCCGGCCGCCCCTCGGCGTAGTCCAGCACCACCGGGCACGCGCTGGGATGATCTCCCAGTGCGGCTTGTGGCATGCTCGTTGAGTGACGTTGGATGACCTCGTCCGGCTGCGGCGCGCCCGTGACCTCATGGACCGTGACTACGCGAAGCCGCTCGATGTCCCGGCGTTGGCGCGCGCGGCCCACATGTCGCCAGGCCATTTCTCCCGCAGCTTCCGCGCAGCATTCGGGGAGACGCCGTACAGCTACCTGATGACGCGCCGGATCGAGCGCGCCAAGGCGCTGCTGCGGCGGGGAGACATGACGGTCACGGAGGTCTGCTTCGCGGTGGGCTGTACGTCGTTGGGTTCGTTCAGCTCGCGGTTCACCGAGCTCGTCGGGGAGAGCCCGAGTTCCTACCGGGCCCGCAAGCATGACGAGAGCGCCGTGATCCCGCCGTGCGTCGCGAAGATCTACTTGAGACCGGTCAGGAACGGAGAAGCCAGTCCCGCTCGCCGTCCCGTAGCGTGAATCGCATGGACATCAAGGTTTCATCGTGCTTCATCCCAGTTGACGACCACGACAAGGCGCTCGCGTTCTACCGGGACATCCTCGGTCTGGAGGTCCGCAACGACGTCCGATACGAGGGGATGCGCTGGGTCACGCTCGGCATTCCGGCGCAGCCGGATGTTGAGATCGTGCTCGAGCCGCCGGTCGCCGACCCCAACGCCACGGCTGCGGACAAGGAGGCCGGTGCCGTGCTGCTGGCAAAGGGTTTGCTCCGCGGTGTCATCTTCAGCACCGCGGACTGCGACGCCACGTTCGAGCGCATCCGCGCTGCCGGTGGTGAGGTCTTGCAGGAGCCGATCGACCAGCCCTACGGGGTTCGCGACTGTGCCTTCCGCGATCCCGCGGGCAACATGGTGCGCTTCAACCAACGCGCCACACCCTAGCCAGCACGTTCGGGAGCCGAGCGTCGCGTCGAGCCGGGCCGCCGGCTGAGCCGGCGGTCAGCTCTTGCGCGACTTGGATCGGCGCGACGCCGGCTCCTCGTTGTGCGCAATGCGGGTGTGCGTGATGGCGGCGGCGATGGCCGTACCGACGACTGCGAAGCCGACCTGGATTGCGAGGACGATCCAGTCCCACGTCAGGCTGGCGAAACTGGCCGGGGCTCGATCGGTCACGTTGAATGCCTCGGCTACGAAGGTGCCGAGCACCGCTGCTCCAACGCCGATGAGCAAGGTCACGAAGATACCGATGCGCTGGCGGCCGGGAAGCACGAGCCGACCGAGCACACCGATCACGAGGCCGACCAGGATCGCGCTGAGGATGTCAGTCACCTGCATAACCGGGGGGCTCCTTTCACTCCTTGAATCTACCCCGTTGGGGCAAGCTCCCGCGCAGATGCGCGAGCGCGGCGTGTCTACGCGGCGTGTCAGCGCTGCAGGCCTACGCGTGATGATTGCCGGCAAAGCTAGTGCTCGCCGGAGTCTCACACTGGTCACTGCGGCAGCGGTCACCTACGGCGGCCGCGTCGCGGGTCCAGTGTGGAGTTACGGGTCGTCCTCCCGGCGCCGGCGTACGAGCCACACCGCGAGCGCGAGCAGGGCCACGGCCGCCGCGCCGGCGGCCGCTATGGCCTGCGTCCGGGCCTGCCGGCGCCATTGTTCGTCGTAGAACGCTTCGGCGTCGCCGGGCGGCAGCGAGTCGCGCACCACCGAGGCGTGCCGCCCGGGGCTGAGCTGGCGAGCGATGCGGTCGCGGACCCGATCCGCGGAGTCGCTGACGGCGTTGCCAGCCCGGGCGGCCCGCACCCGCATCCGGTCCTTGGCAGTGGAGACTCGCGATCCGATCTGGGCCTTGACATCGAGCTTGGCGGCGAGTGCCTCGATGGTGTCGGCGAGATCGGATCGGGTGCGGGCGATCTCGGCTCGGATCTCGGCGGGGTTCGCCGGCGTGTCATTGCTCACGGTTACCTCGCGCCTGTACGGCATTCCTCATGGTCTCCAGATCGGCGCTGATCCCATGGGTGGCTTCGGTGGGGAACGGCGGGGAGGCCGCCTCCACCCGCTTCTTCCCGATCAGGGCCGCGATGCCAGCGAGAACAAACAGGACAATGGCGACTGTCAGTGCCGCGAGCCAGGCAGGCCAGGCCAGGCTCAACGCGAGTACCGCGGTCGCGATGAGAGTGCCGAGCCCGTAGAAGGCGAAGGCTCCTGCAGCGCCGAACAACCCGGCGCCGATGCCGGCCTTCTTCCCCTTCTCCGCGAGCTCCAGCTTCGCCAACGCGATCTCGTCTCGGACCAGCGTGGACACCTGCGCGTACGCCGCGCGCACGAGCTCTGCGGTGCCCATCTCGTCCGGGGACCGGTTCGGCACGGGGACGTCCTCGTACTGGATCATCGAGGGCCCCCTGCTCGTCCGCGAAGTGCTGCTCATGCCCGGTGGCATACCCAGGGTCGGCGGGGTCCAACCCCCCGGCTGCAGCGTGCTGGCCGCCCGCGTCGCCGCCAATCGTGGCGAGGGCTGCCCGTAGCATGTGCCTGTGATCCACCTACCCGGCGGTGCGGTACAGGATCCTCTGCGGGCGATCGGGCGGCGGGTGCTCGCCGCCGTCGGTCTGATCGTCTTGGTCGCCTTCGCCGTTTACCTGGACCGGGACGGTTACCGGGATGTCAATGGGGACGGGATCACGCTGCTCGACAGCTTCTACTACGCGGTTGTGTCGCTGTCCACGACGGGGTACGGCGACATCGCTCCGGCCTCCCAGCCGGCCCGGTTCCTGAACATTGTGCTCATAACTCCGGCGCGAATCCTGTTCCTCATCATTCTGGTCGGCACGACCTTGCAGGTACTCACCGAGCAGTACCGGACAAACGCGCGCCTCATGCGGTGGAGACGGACCGTGAAAGATCATGTCATCGTCTGCGGATACGGCACCAAGGGCCGTAGCGCAGTCAAGGCGCTGCTCGAGAACGGACTAGATCGCAGTCAGGTGGTGGTGGTCGAGCCCAACCCGGCGGCGGCGCGCCAGGCCGCCGCGGATGGTCTGGTCTGCGTGGAGGGGTCAGCAACCCGGTCCTCGGTGCTCACCGAGGCGCACGTGAAGAAGGCCAAGACCGTCATCATCGCCACCAACACCGACGAGTCCGCCGTCCTGATCACCCTCACCACGCGTCAGTTGACCAGCGGCCAGGTGCGCATCGTGGCGGCGACGCGGGAAGCCGAGAACGTCCCGCTGCTCAAGCAGAGCGGCGCTCACCACGTCATCGTGTCCTCGGCCACGGCCGGCCGGCTGATGGGTCTATCCACCTCCGCCCCGCCGCTTATCGACGTCGTCGAGGACCTGTTGACGCCCGGCGCGGGCATGGCGCTGGCGATGCGCTCAGCGACGCGGGATGAGGTGGGCGCCTCGCCCCGGGATCTGTCCAATGTCGTCATCGCGTTGGTGCGGCGAGGTCAAGTGCTCTCGCTCGGGCAGCCGGAAGCGCAGACGATCCAAACAGGAGACATGGTGGTCTACGTTCGCGACGACGAGCCGGCCGTGGAGCCAGCCGAGACCCAGTCGTAGGGCGGCAGAAGAGCCAGCCGTAGCGCAGTGATCCTCCCGTGTCGCACGTCCACACGGGAGAGTGGACGCCGCAGCGTACCTGAACGGCGCGAACGAGGCTTGACGCCGCGCGAACACGGCTTGGAACGGCGCGACGCGGCTCGGCGGATGCGGCGTATTCGTCAGACGGCGCGGCGCAGCACGGTGAGCGCGAGGACGCACGCCGCCATCGTCAGGGGGATGCCGACAACAAACACTAGGGCGTCGTAGATGTTCACGGGTCGTTCACTCCCGTCTCGGGGTTGACGTGCACACGGTAGCGGATGGTGGGGCGCAACCTTCAGGCGCCACGCCGAGCGCGGCGTGTTGACCGCATTTTGGGGATTGCTCCGAAGACGCCCGCAGGTCCGCATTGTTCCCGCCCGGCCCGCCGCCGTTCGTTCGGGGTTGCCGGAGATCGTCGTATCTGGCCGTTAGCGTGCCGGTGTGACTCAGCGGTATGCCCAGCTCACCCTCGCCGACGCGGGGACGCCGCTGCGTGAGGTCACGTTCGTTGTGGTGGATCTAGAGACCACCGGTGGCGCCCCGGACGGCAACGGCATCACGGAGATCGGCGCCGTGAAGGTGCGGGGCGGCGAGCGGCTGGGGGAGTTCGCCACCCTGGTCAACCCGGGCGGGCCGATCCCTCCCCTCATCACCGTCCTCACCGGAATCACCGAGGCGATGGTGGCCCCCGCGCCGCGCATCGAGGAGGTGCTGCCGGCGCTGCTCGAGTTTCTCTCCGGGTCGGTGTTCGTCGCCCACAACGCCCCCTTCGACACCGGATTCCTCAAGGCGGCTTGCCAGCGACACGGGTATCCCTGGCCGTCGTTGAAGGTGGTCGACACGGCTGCGCTCGCCCGGCGGCTGCTCACCGACGACGAGGTGCCCAACCACCGGCTGGGCACGCTGGCGGCTTACTTCCGTACCGCTACCCGCCCGACCCATCGTGCCTTCGACGATGCCCGGGCCACCGTTGAGGTTTTGCATGCGCTCATCGGACGGCTGGGCAGCCACAAGGTCTACACGATGGAGGACATGCTCGAGTACGCCAAGGCGATCTCGCCGGAGCAGCGCCGAAAGCGGCATCTCGCCGACGGCCTGCCGGACGCGCCCGGGGTGTACATCTTCCGGGACGGTCGAGGCCGCCCGCTCTACGTCGGGACGAGCGGCTCGATCGCGACCAGGGTGCGCAGCTACTTCACGGCCGCCGAGACGCGCAAGCGGATCTCCGAGATGCTGCACGTGGCGGAGCGGGTCGACGCGGTCGTCTGCGCGCATTCGCTGGAGGCCGAGGTGCGGGAGCTGCGCCTCATCGCGGCCCACAAACCGCCGTACAACCGCCGGTCCAAGTTCCCCGAGCGGACGGCGTGGCTGAAGCTCACGGTGGAGCCCTATCCTCGCCTGTCGCTGGTCTCGGCCGTGCGTGCCGATGGCGCGGCGTACCTCGGGCCCTTCTCCTCCCGTCGCCGGGCCGAGCTCGCGGCGGCCGCGGTCTACGACGCGGTGCCCCTTCGCCAATGCACCCGGCGGCTCTCCCCGCGGCGCGCGTCCGGCACGTGCGCGCTCGCCGAGATTGGGCGCTGTGCCGCGCCGTGCGAGCTGCGCGTGGACCCCGAGGAGTACGACCGGCTCGCGGTCGAGCCGTTCCGGCAGGTCGTTGCCGGGGACCCGGCCACGATCGTGGCGCGGCTGCGAGCGCGGATGGACCGGCTCGCCGCGGCGCGCAGGTTCGAGGACGCCTCCCGGGTGCATACCCGGCTGGTGGCGCTGCTCCGGGCGGCTGTACGGATGCAGCGGCTCGTTGCGCTCACCCGGCTGGCGGAGGTGGTGGCGGCGCGGCGTGAGGCTCGGGGCGGCTGGGAACTCGCGGTGGTGAGGTACGGCCGGCTGGTCGCCGCCGGGGTGTCGGAGCCGCACGTGCATCCGCGGAAGACCCTCGCCACCCTGCTCGCCACGGCGGAGACGGTCCGCCCCGGGCCAGGGCCCACGCCGTGCGCGAGCGCAGAGGAGAGCGAGCGCGTGATCGCCTGGCTGGAGCGTCCGGACGTACGGCTCGTGGAGTGCTCCGACGGCTGGTCGTATCCCGCGGCGAGCGCCGCCCGGTACGCCGACTTGCTCGCGTCCCCCTCGCCAGCGGCCTCGTCGATCATGAATTACGGCTCGTGCCGGGATATGTGGCTCTAGGAGGGGGGATCGTGATTGAGCGGGTAGCGCGTGTGGGA
>Ga0079224_100015405_pt1 | contig 10710 bp, 7 predicted proteins | sample Stecom2015_FD_80414 | JGI IMG/M metagenome (GOLD analysis project Ga0079224, IMG submission 80414) | Agricultural soil microbial communities from Utah to study Nitrogen management - Steer compost 2015 | ecosystem: Environmental > Terrestrial > Soil > Agricultural land | place: USA: Utah...
GGTACTTTCGGGCAAATCGGCGATCTTGATGTACATCAATCCGTCCACGGAATTATTGAACAGGGGGTCCACGTTGAAGGCCACCACCTTGGCGTTCTGTTTGATGTATTTCTTGATCAGAACAGGCAATCTCAAGCTCCCGGGTTCCACTTCGCTGATGAGCTTGTCGAACTTGTTGAGATCGGCCTTTGTCTCGTCGAAGACAAACTCTTTGTCGGCGTCCTTGAGTTTGACCTTGAACTCCTTCTTGGGACGGATGTACTGGGCCACATAGGGGTCCCAGTAGTTGGACTTCATGAACTCTATCATCAGGGATTTCGAAAAATTCGAAAACTGGTTGCTGATGCTCACCCCGCCGATCAGGTATTTGTGCTGTGGGTGCCTCAGGGTGGTGTGCACGATTCCCTTCCAGAGCAAAAAAAGCGGCATGGGCTTTTGTTGGTATTCCTTGATGATATAGGCCCTGCCCATCTCTATGGACTTGGACATCATATCAAAGAGCTCGGGTTCCACACGGAAGAGGTCCTGCAGGTAGAAGCCATCGATCCCGTACTTTTCATAGATTTCCCCGCCAAGGCCCATGCGATAGGCCCCCACGATGGTGCTGGCCTCGGAATCCCAAAGGAACAAGTGATAATAATAGGAATCGAAACTGTCCAGGTCGATGGCCTTGTTGGTCCCCTCCCCCACGGCCCGGAAGGTGACCTCGCGTTGCCTTCCGATCTCGTTCAGACAATAGGGCATGTTCTCTTGTTTGGCCAAAAACACCTCATAGTTCTTGCTCTGCAGCACCCGGCAGTCCTTTTTGCGGAGCTGTTCGATCTCCTCTTCCAAGACCTGGGCACTGATGGCCGTTGCGATTTTTTTGGGGGCCTTGGGAAGCTTCAGGGAGGTGGGGACTTTGTCCAACAATCGTTCCCTTTCAAAGGCATTGGCCAAAAGATAGGTCTTTCTACGGAGCAGATCCGTATAGGATTCCAGGGTCTGTTCTTCCATCTGGGTGGCCACTGATATGGGTTGTCCGATCCTCACCTTGATGGGACGGGTGCTCTGTGAGGTCAGCTCCGAGGGCAATTTGGCCGTGCGGAATATATCGTTGATCTTGGAGAGGGTATAGAAGAGCCGGCTATTCTTGGCATGGAAATAAATGGGGACCACAGGGACCTCGGCCTTGCGGATCAATTTGATGGCCGCCTCTTCCCAGGGCTTGTCCACCACCACTTTCCCGTCGCGATAGGTAGAGACCTCCCCGGCCGGGAACACACCCAGGGGATGGCCATCGCGAAGGTGTTGCAGGGCACTCTTGAACCCGGCCAGGCTGTTCTTGGCATCCTTATGGTTCTCAAAGGGGTTCACCGGCATAATATAGGGCTTGATGGGCTCGATCCGATGCAACAAAAAATTGGCAATAATTTTGAAATCCGCCCGCTCCTTGAGCAACAGCTTCAAGAGCAGTACCCCGTCGATGCCCCCTAAGGGGTGGTTGCTGATCGTGATGTAGGGGCCGGACTTGGGAAGCCGCTTGATGTCCTCCTCGGGAATCTCAAAATTGATCTCATAATGTTCTAAGATCCTATCGAGGAATTCGGGGCCCGGAAGATCTTTGTTCCTGTCATAAAACCGATTGATGGTCGTGATTCTGGTGACCACCATAAGAAGCCATCCCACAAAGGTGCCCAAAAAGCCGTATTTGTCCAGATGGACCACCTTTGCCACTTCTTTTGCCGTTACCAATCCCATGCACCAATCAATTTTAATGGGGGTAAAGATAGAAAAATATGCCAGTGCACCGCCGGTGTGGGACCAATAAGCCCGGACTTTATTTTACCACCAATTGTACGGTTTCCTTGCCTCTTTGCTCCACCAACACGGATTTGCCATTCTGTAGGGAGCGCACCGAGGCCTCATCAAAATGACGGATCGTATATAGGGAGACATCCTCGTGGCAGACCACTTTGAACTTTTCCCTTAGGACATCCAATAGTGGCTGCAGTCCCTTGAACTTATTGTCCAGGCAGACCGAAAAACTGATGGCCGAGTTCTGGATCATATCCACTTTGAGGCGATGTTCGTGGAAGAGTTTGAATAGCTCGCTGATACTCTCCTCCACGATAAAGGAAAAATCCAGGGTGGACAATTTCAGGAGCACTTGGTTCTTCTTGACGATGAAACAGGGCACCAAGGGAGAGATCCCCACGCCCTTTCCCACCATGGTCCCTTTGTCCCCGGGATTGAGAAAGGACTTGACCAAAAGAGGTATCTCCTTTCCCTGTAAGGGTTGCAGGGTCTTGGGATGGATTACCGAGGCCCCGTAGAAGGCGAGTTCTATGGCCTCTCTATAGGAGATCAAGTCCAAGAGCCGGGTCTCCTTGAAATTCCTTGGGTCGGCATTGAGCACCCCCGGTACATCCTTCCATATGGTCACCGATTCCGCATCCAGGCAATAGGCCAAAATGGCCGCGGTATAATCCGATCCCTCCCTTCCCAGGGTGGTGGTGAAATTATTGTCATCACTGCCCAGGAAGCCCTGGGTGATGTTGAGCTTGGTAAGGTCCACCCTCTGGGCCACCTCCCTTTGGGTACGTTCCCAGTTGACCTGGGCATCCCGGTAGGCGCTGTCCGTCTTGATCAGGGTCCGCACGTCCAGCCATTGGTTGGCAATGCCCTGTTGTTCCATATAACTGCTGACCAAGGCCGTGGAGAGCAGTTCCCCATAACCGACCACCTGATCGTAGACAAAGGCGTAATTGGGGGATTTGTTCCAGGCCAAAAAGCCCTTGACCTCCTCAAAGAGGATGTCCAGGCGCTGGTGTATTGGATGGTTCCGGTCCTGGAACAGCTCCAGGGCAATCTCCCTGTGGAAATCCACTACCTCCTTGAGGAATGCGGGCACGGCGTGCCGATCCTTGAAATAGGCCTCCACCACCTTCTCCATGGCATTGGTGATCTTTCCCATGGCCGAGACCACCACCAGGGTCTGCCCATGCCCCACTTCGCGCAGGACCTTGACCACATTGCGTACCCCGGCGGCATCCTTTACCGAGGCCCCTCCAAATTTGTATACCTTCATCCTATCTTGCAATTTAAAGCTCACAGCCTTTCCAAATAATCCTTGATCCCCGCATGGTCCAAATGCACCACATCCCAATCCCTAAGGACCCTGGCCCCCTTGTTTTCATAGAATTCAATGGCAGGATCGTTCCAGTCCAGCACTTCCCAACAGATCCGCTTGACCCCCAGGGAGTGGCCGTAGAGAACCACCCGATCCAACAGGGCCGTGCCCATGCCCGAGCCTCTGTAGGGTTCGGCCACGATCAGGTCCTCCAGGTGGATCACCGGGCCTTTCCAGGTGGAATACCGGGGATAAACCAGGGCGATCCCCCCAAGACCCTGGGGGGTATCGGCCACAAAACAGTGGAACAGTTTCTGTTCGAACCCATGCGCGATCAGCTCTTCCCGGGTGATCTCCACGGCATGCGGTTCTTTTTCATAGTCGGCCAGTTCCTGGATCAAGGCCAATACGCCCGCCATATCTTCCGGTCGGGCATCTCTGATTGTGTACTCCATACTGATTGTTACAAATAAAACACAAAGTTATAAATTTTCATAAATTGATTTTGGCGAAATCGATATAGTTTCACAAAATGCACGATATTTACACCCAAATAAAACAATCGATGTCCCGGAAACAAAACCGCACCTTGGGCGAGTTCATCATCGCCAACCAGAATTCCTTCCAATACACCTCCGGGGAACTTTCCCGCTTGCTCAATGGTATCCGTCTGGCCGCTAAGGTAGTGAACCATGAGGTGAACAAGGCGGGCCTGGTGGATATTATCGGGGCCGCCGGGGACACCAATATCCAGGGCGAGGACCAGCAAAAGCTGGATGTCCTTGCCAATGAAAAGTTCATACAGACCTTGAAGAACCGGGAAATCGTCTGCGGGATAGCCTCGGAAGAGGAAGATGACTTTATCAGCATCAACAGTTTTGATAAGCAGCACAACAACAAATACGTGGTCCTGATCGATCCCCTGGACGGTTCCTCGAATATCGATGTGAACGTTTCGGTGGGAACCATTTTCTCCATTTACAGGCGCGTGAGCCCGGTGGGGACTCCGGTGGGTCTGGAGGATTTCCTACAGCCCGGCCGCAACCAGATCGCCGCGGGTTATATCATCTACGGGACCTCCACAATGTTGGTCTATACCACCGGCCACGGAGTGAACGGCTTTACCCTGAACCCGGCCCTAGGGACTTTCTACCTCTCCCATCCCGATATGAGCTTCCCACAGACGGGCCGTATCTATTCGGTGAACGAGGGGAACTATATCCATTTTCCCAAAGGCGTGAAGGACTATATAAAATACTGTCAAATGGAGGAGGGGGACCGGCCCTATACCTCCCGGTACATCGGTTCGTTGGTGTCCGATTTCCACCGCAACATGATCAAGGGGGGCATCTATATCTATCCCAAGAGCAGTGTGGCCCATAACGGCAAACTTCGCCTGCTCTATGAGTGCAACCCCATGGCCTTTATCGCCGAACAGGCCAATGGCAAGGCCAGCGACGGCTTCAATCGGATCCTGGACCTACAGCCCACCGAACTGCACGAAAGGGTACCCTTTTTCTGCGGAAGTACGGCCATGGTGAAAAAAGCCGAGGAGTTCATGGCCCGTCCGTCCTAGTCGATCCGGGTAACGATGGTGTGGTAATCCTCGAAATCGATCTTCCCACAGAAGATGGCTATGGATTTATCGACAATCTCCGAGGCCTTCTTCGGGGAGAACCCGAGGCCAATGGCATATTTTTCCACGATGAACCGTTCTTGGTCATCGATTTCGTGGTCCGAGAAGATGATCTGGAAGAATTCAAACAACCTTTTATACCTTTTCTCCCCACTGTGCGGGGTCTCGATCGGATATTTGTTCTCCCTTTTCATCACCTCCTTGTATTCGTGCTCGCTGATATTGAGCTTGAAGGCAAACTTATCGAGTATGGCCTTTTCCTTGGGATTGATCTCCCCATCAACAGCGGCCAAACTGGCCAAGGTGGCAAAATGGGCCAAATTTTGCCTGTGGTCACTGTGCTCGTAAAGATCTAAAATGGGCATATTTGAAATTTTGCCACAAATATAATCCTATTCCCCATAGAAACCGTCATGGAAAAAGTTTGTGCCCTGCCCCAAGGGGGCGGACCTTCGTTTTTGGTCGCCATCACCGGGACGGCGAACCACCCGCAGCGGATAAAAACCGTGTCAATCCCAAAAAATGGGATTTAATGTCCATAGAGCGTAGATTTCATTTTATATTTGTCCCCAAAGTCCCTGGATTGACCAAATCGTCCATTTTACAGTTGTTCGCACAGGCCCCCCAAGTGGAGATTCTGCAGGACCGCCTTGCCCAATTTTTGGAAAATCCCCAGAAAAAGGACCAAAAGATCCGTCTCAAGGGCCTAGTGGGTTCTTCCCTTTCCTTTGTTGTCTGTTCGGCCTTCCAAGAAGTGGAGGCCCCCTTTCTGCTGATCCTCAACGACAAGGAAGAGGCCGCCTACCTTTTGAACGACCTGGAACAATTACTCGGGGAGAGCGATGTGCTCTTCTACCCGGGCAGCTATCGAAGGCCCTATCAGATCGAGGAGACGGACAATGCCAACGTACTGCTGCGTGCCGAGGTGCTCAATCGTATCAATTCCCGAAAGAGGCCCGCCTTGATCGTCACCTATCCCGATGCTCTTTTTGAAAAGGTGGTCACCCGAAGGGAACTGGACAAAAACACCTTGAAGATCAAACTGGGGGACAACCTCTCCCTTGATTTTTTGAACGAGGTCCTCTTTGAGTACCGTTTCAAAAGGGTGGACTTTGTGACCGGCCCCGGGGAGTTCTCCCTGCGCGGTGGGATCGTGGATGTCTTTTCCTTCTCCCATGACCAGCCCTATAGAATTGAGTTTTTCGGGGACGAGGTGGACAGTATCCGTACCTTTGATGTGGAGACCCAGCTATCCACCGATCAGGTCAAGAAGATCACGATCATCCCCAATGTGGAGAACAAATTCCTGCAGGAGACCCGGGAGAGCTTTTTAAAATACATTTCCCCCAACACGGTGGTCTTTGTCAAAAACCCTTCCCTGGTCCATGCCCGGATCGATTCCTTTTTCCAAAAGGCCGAGGAAAGTTTTGCGGCCCTGGCCACGGAGATCAAACATAGCGAACCAAAGGCCCTGTTCATGGACTCCCCTTTGTTGAGGGAACAGCTCCGGGACTTTCCCTGTGTGGAGCTGGGCGGCGAGTCGCCCTTGAAACTGATGCAGCACCAAGGGGAGGAACTGATTTTCCAGACCACGCCACAACCCGCCTTCAACAAGAAGTTCGACCTTCTGATCGAGGATCTGAACAACAAACAAGAGGCGGGCTATATCAATTATATCTTCTGTGCCACCCAACAACAGGCCAAGCGTTTCCACGACATTTTTCAGGAAGTGGGCCATCAGGTGCACTACCGTACCCTGGTCTTCCCGATCTACCAGGGTTTTGTGGATAAGGACCTTAAAATGGCCTGTTACACGGACCATCAGATCTTTGAGCGCTATCATAAGTTCCACCTAAAGAACGGCTATGCCAAAAAGCAGGCCATTACCATAAAGGAGCTCAACAAATTGGATATCGGGGATTATGTGACCCATATCGACCATGGGATCGGGAAGTTCGGGGGCCTGCAGAAAATCGATGTGGAAGGGCGACAACAGGAGGCCATCAAACTGATCTACGGGGACCGGGACATCCTGTATGTCAGCATCCATTCCCTGCACAAGATCTCCAAATACAACGGGAAGGACGGTGCCCCCCCGAAAATCTATAAACTGGGGTCGACGGCCTGGAAGAACCTCAAGCAAAAAACCAAGGCCCGGGTAAAGCAGATAGCCTTCGATTTGATCCAGGTCTATGCCAAGAGACGCCTTGAAAAAGGCTTCCAATATGCACCGGACAGTTATCTGCAGTACGAGCTGGAGGCCTCCTTCATCTACGAGGATACCCCGGATCAGGAGAAGGCCACCCAGGATGTCAAGGCGGATATGGAAAGTGAGCGGCCCATGGACCGGCTCATCTGTGGGGATGTGGGCTTTGGTAAGACCGAAGTGGCCATCCGCGCTGCCTTCAAGGCTGTTGACAACGGGAAACAGGTGGCCGTATTGGTGCCCACCACCATTTTGGCCTTCCAGCACGACCGGACCTTCGGGGAACGGCTCAAGGATATGCCGGTGAGCGTGGACTATCTCAACCGCTTCCGCAGTCCCAAGGAGAAGAAAGATGTTCTGGAACGCCTGGAATCCGGAAAGCTGGACATCATCATCGGCACCCACCAATTGGTGAACAAGAACGTAAAATTCAAAGATCTCGGCCTGTTGATCGTGGACGAGGAACAGAAGTTCGGGGTATCGGTCAAGGAAAAACTACGAGCCATCAAGGAAAATGTGGATGTCCTCACCCTGACGGCCACCCCCATACCCAGGACCCTACAATTCAGCCTGATGGCCGCCAGGGATCTTTCGGTGATCAACACCCCCCCGCCCAACCGCTATCCCATAGACAGCCAGGTCATCGGCTTTGAAGAACAGACCATCCGGGACGCCATTTCCTATGAGATCCAAAGGGGTGGACAGGTCTTCTTCATCCACAACCGCATCGAGAACATCAAAGAAATGGCCGGGATGATCCAACGCCTGGTGCCCGATGCCAAGATCGGGGTCGGCCATGGACAGTTGGAGGGCAAGAAACTCGAGGCCTTGATGCTCTCCTTTATGAACGGGGAATTCGATGTGCTGGTCTCCACCACCATAGTGGAGAGCGGTCTGGACGTGACCAATGCCAACACCATCTTTATCAATTATGCCAACAATTTTGGTCTGAGCGATCTGCACCAGATGCGGGGCAGGGTGGGTCGCAGCAACAAGAAGGCTTTCTGTTATTTTATCACCCCTCCCTTTGAGGCCATGACCCAGGATGCCCGCAAGCGCATCGAGGCCCTGGAACAGTTCACCGAACTTGGTTCCGGTTTCAATATCGCCATGAAGGATCTGGAGATACGCGGTGCCGGGGATCTCTTGGGAGGGGAACAGAGCGGCTTTATCAATGAAATCGGCTTTGAGACCTATCAGAAAATCTTGGCCGAGGCCATTGAGGAACTCAAGGAAAACGAGTTCAAACAGCTCTATGAGGAAGTGGAGGGCCACAGGGACAAGGTTTATGTGAAGGAGCTGCAGTTGGACAGTGATTTTGAGCTGCTCTTCCCCGATAACTATATCAACAACATCACCGAGCGGCTGAATCTCTATACCCAGCTCAATGCAATCAAGGACGAAGGGGCCCTGAATAAGTTCGAAAAAGATCTGGTGGACCGTTTCGGGGAACTGCCGCCCCAGGCCAGGGACTTATTGGATTCGGTAAGGATCAAATGGATCGCCACCCATATCGGACTTGAAAAAGTGGTCATGAAACAGGGCAAGTTCCTGGGTTATTTCATCGCCGACCAACAGTCCCCCTTCTACCAAGGTCCGGTGTTCACCCAGGTGCTCGGCTATGCGCAGGGACATCCGAACCAGGTCCGGCTCAAGGAAAAACAGACCCGTTCCGGCCTACGGCTCCTTTTGGTCTTTGACAGGATCGACAGCGTGGAAAAGGCCTTACGGGCCCTGGAGCCATTGTCCCCTATCCAGTAAGGGACCAAAATCTTCCGATTTTCCTACGTTTAAATTTCCCCAATGGAATGGATCAAGTGACCCGGGGTTTTTGGGCCAATTAGAGGCAAACCTAAAATTCCATCGAACTTTTCGGATCTTCCATCGGAAGATTGATAAAATTACGTGGGTGTTTGGGGTCCCCTCGTTGGCTGAAATTGTTCTATTGGGCCTCGACAAAGGCTTTGAAGCGATGCAACACGGCGTCCGTAAACTCCTGTTGCAGTCCCAGATCGATCTGGGAATCCGGCTGGAAACTTTCCCGGACCTGGATCGTATGGCCTATCTCCAGGAATTCCACCAGGGTCCATCGCCTGTCCGCCCCCAGGCTCTTTATGGATCTCATGGGAACGATCGGACCATAGGTACCCATGTGGTCGAAGCCCTCGCTCCCATCGATGCGCTCCATCCTGAAATTGAACCGTCCCCCCGCTCGAAGGTCCATTTCCACAAACGGACAATGCCAGTGGTCATAGGGGATGTTCCAGGATTTGATGGATTCGGGACGAATCCAATGGGACCAGATTTCCTCGATGGGCCTTTCAATGTGGACGATCGAGACCAGACCCGCTAAACGGGTCAGGGGTATTCTACCATAGGCCGCAAGGGGCCCATCCATGGTATGGGCGTTTTTCTCCATTGCTTGATCTCAAAAAATAAATATGATTGTACTACTCGATTTTTGATTGATGTGTTTGTAATGTTCCCATGATAGGGGCAGGTAGGCACCATTCCATGGTTGGGACCGGTAATTCCCTACAAAAGGTTCATCCGGCACAAATCTACAGGATATCCCAGCCCAATCGCTTATCATTTGTTAAGTTCGTTGGGTATGGCTATTTTTCGCAAACGGCTAAGGGACACAGGGGTGATCCCCAGAAAACTGGCGATGTCCTTCAGGGCGAACCTGCGAAAAATATGGGGGTGCCGATCCATCAGGTATTCATAGCGCTGCATGGCATCCAGGTTCAACAGTTGTCGTCGGAGTTCAAATTCAAGCATGAATTGTCGCTCGGCCATCAGGCGTGCCAGCCTTTCCAGGTAATGGGAACGGTCAAAAACCAAAAGTAGCTTGTCATAGGGAAGCTGTTGTATATGGCAGTGTTCCTCCGCCCGGAAACCGAACTGCGAGGGATCGCCTGAGGTCACACTGTGGTAATCGATAAATAGGCTCTTCCCCACAAAGAAATGGGTGGTCCTTTCCTGTCCGTCCAAGGTCTCATAGACCTTGATGGCACCCTGGTCCAAAAACCAGAGATGCCGGCAACATCTGCCGATCGGATGGAGATCGAGCCCCCTTTCCACTTCCAGGGGCTCCAAGATGTCCTGCAGCAGTTCCCATTCCTTCTGTGGCATGGGGCCAAATTGTGATTCAAAAAATAATCTGAGGTTGTCGTTCATGATCGATGTGATGGATTTCCCCTTGGCCCTTATTTGGGTTGATTCGGGGTCTGGATGTGGGCTATGTTTCGATAGGCAAAAAATGGATTATAGGACCATAGGTATGGAATTTTGGGAAAAAGTTACAAGAAAAGGGTCAATATTAAGCAGTTACAACACAATATTAACAGCATAGCTGCGCCAGGGCCCTTGTCCGGGTCCTTACCCTGTGGATGACAATTTCTGATCAAAGTTGCGTTTTGGAAAAGACCAATCCCTATCTTTATTGGCCAATGAATATTTTGTCCCCATGGAAAACAAACCCCAAGATTATATCGTTCCGGCCCAGACCAAGATCGGACATGTGCATCTAAAGGTGGCCGATCTCCAACGGTCCCTGGATTTTTATTCCGGTCTTTTGGGCTTTGAGATCACCACCCTATACGGGGACCAGGCCGCCTTTATCTCGGCCGGGGGCTACCACCACCATATCGGCCTGAACACTTGGCATAGCCTGGGCGGGCCACCAGCTCCCCAAAGTTCTGTGGGCCTGTACCACACCGCGATCGTATATCCCGAGCGCAAGGATCTGGCCAC
>Ga0079224_100015406_pt1 | contig 10709 bp, 8 predicted proteins | sample Stecom2015_FD_80414 | JGI IMG/M metagenome (GOLD analysis project Ga0079224, IMG submission 80414) | Agricultural soil microbial communities from Utah to study Nitrogen management - Steer compost 2015 | ecosystem: Environmental > Terrestrial > Soil > Agricultural land | place: USA: Utah...
ACCGGGCTCAATCAGATGCTGCTGACGCTCGGCCTGCCGACCGCCATCCAGAACGTGGTGTTCGGCCTCGTGATCATCGGGGGGATGCTGGTTTCAGGGGACCGGATCATCAAAGCCGTGGAGCGGCTGCTTCGCGAGCGGAAACGACCCAGTCGCCTGAAAACCGAACCGAAAGACAGCCCTGCATGAGTGGGTCGTTGAGAAAGGAGATCCCGACGACCACGGAACGAATCCGGGAACGAAACGAAAGCGAATGCACCCATTGGAGGAGGACATGACGAGACGGATCCAGATCCTGTGTCTGCTCGTGGTGCTGGCGATCATCGCCGCCGCCTGTAGCGGCGGCGGCGCCGACACCCCCGACACCACGGCCGGAGCTCCGGCAACCACCGAAGCCCCCGCGACCACGGAGGCTCCCGCACCGGACACCACGGACGCACCGATCGACACCGCACCACCGGAGACCACCGGAGGCGAAGGAGACAACCCGCTCGCCGAGTACGGGGAAGACCCGTCAGCCGCGGACATGGCCTTGATCGAGGAGGCCCTCGGCCCAGTCGAGCCGTCCGACGACGAGAGTTGGAACATCATCCTCGCCGCGGTCGCCCGTGCCGGACAGGACCTCGACCAGGCCACCATCGACAAGGCCCTCGAGTGCTGGTCCAACCAGCAGTGCGAGACCGGCAGCGGCGGTGAGTTGGTGATGGGCTACGCCGACGGCGGCGGCAACGACGTCAACGTGTGGCGGTCGGTGGCGCACATGGAGGCGATCCTCCAGGCGCTGACCTACCCGGAGATCGGCACGATCGTCTCGACCGCGGCCAACTTCGACCCTGACCCCGCCGTCCACGAGAACGACATCCGCTTCCTGATCCAGAGCAACGTGGACTTCATCGTCGGCTATCCCGACATGGGTCCGCTGCTCGCCACGGTGATCCAGGAAGCCGAGGCCGCCGGCATCCCCTACATCTCGTTCTCGGCCGGCTACGTGGGCCTGCCCGGGCAAGAAGGCGCCCTGACCCCCGGCGAGGACTACACCACGGTCGTCGGTGAGGACCTCTGCGCCCTCGGTGAGAGCTTCGCCCAGACCCTCAACGAGAACATCGGCGAGGGCAAGGTGGCGATGCTCGGTGGCACGCCGGGGAACGCCCTGTCGCTCGGCTGGCAGCGTTGCACCATGGCCGCCCTCGGCGACGGCATCGAGCTGGTCAACCCGCCGGCGGACGAGAACAGCACCACCGGCGACACCAACTGGTACAACCCGATCATCCCTGACATCTTCCGGGGCCTGCTGACGGCCGACCCGGACATCCGCGGCTACGCCTACGAGTATGCCGACGGCGTGCTCTCCGGTCTCCAGGCCTACGAAGAGCTGGGGATCCCGGTCGAGAACATCACCCTGGCCCTGCGCACCGACGAGCAGAGCCTGTTCTGCGACTGGGTGGAGAGGGACGAGCCGACCTACAAGATCTACTACTCGGCGGGTGGAACCTTCCAGTCCCGGGTGGGAGTCACGGCGGCGATCCTGCATCTCCAGGGCTTCGACATCCCCGGTGAGATCACCGTGCCCCACGTCATGCGTGAGGTCACCGCCGACGACTGCGACCCGGACCGGCCCAACCCGGTCGTGTCGGGCACGTCGCTCGTGCCGGACGGCATCCTGGCGGCCATGTTCGGAGGAGCATGACCGAAGTCTCGGTAGAGACGGCACCGACGGTCCTCGAACTGACGGGCGTGTCCCGTCAGTTCGGGGCCGTCCGGGCCTTGAGCGACGTCAGCTTCGAATGCCGCCCCGGCGAGATCCACGCCCTCGTCGGCGAGAACGGCTCCGGCAAGTCGACCCTGCTGGGCATCGCCTCGGGGTTCGTCGAGCCCGACAAGGGAACGGTGCTCATCGGCGGCAAGCCGCTCCGGCGGGACTCGCCGGCGTTGGCGCGCAAACTCGGCCTGGCCATGGCCTACCAGGACGGCTCGTCGGTCGGAGCCGAGCCCGTCAAGAACAACTTCTACATGGCCGCACCGCCCGACAAACGCCCGCCGTACTGGCGGAGGAAGAAGTGGGCGCGCAAGCTCCTCGCCGAGTTCGACCTCGAGATGGAGCTGTTCCCCGATGTGCCCGCCGGTTTCCTCACGATGGCCGAACGGCAGCTGTTCGAGGTCGCCAAGGCACTCGTCACCGAGCCGAAGGTCCTGCTGCTCGACGAGCCCACCACCGCTCTCGGTCCGGACGAGGTGGAGGCGTTGCACCGCACGATCCTCGCCTGCAAGCGCCAGGGTGTGGGCGTCGTGTACGTGAGCCACCGCCTCCCCGAGGTCCTCGAAGTCGCCGACCGCATCACGGTGTTGCGGGACGGCAAGACCCAGGGCACCTTCGACGCCCGGACCACGAGCGAAGCGGAGTTGGTGGAGCGGATCGTCGGACGCCCCTTCGAGGCGGCCTTCCCGCCGCCGGCGCCCAGAAAGGACGAGCCCGAGGAGGTCTTGGTCGTCGACGGTCTCCAGGGCCAGTCGTTCGGCCCGGTCAGCTTCACACTGCAGCGCGGGGAGATCGTCGGGATCGCCGGCGTCGAAGGGAACGGCCAGCCGCAGTTGTTCGACTGCCTGGCCGGGCGGACGCCGCCCCGCGCCGGAAGGGTCGTCTGCGACGGCAAGGAGCTGAGCCTGGTCTCGACTCACGAACCGGTGGCTGCCGGGCTGATGCTCCTGCCCGGCAACCGCAAGCTGGAGGCGCTGATGGGCGTGCTCGGAGTGCGCGTCAACGCCACCATCCAGTCGCTGAACAAGTTCACGACGTTGGGGATCCTCCGGCGGGGGGCCGAGCGCAAGGCGGTGAACGAGTTGGTGGAGCAGCTTGAGATCCGCACCCCCTCCATCGACCAGCCCGTCGAGTTCCTCTCGGGCGGGAACCAACAGAAGGTTTCCGTCGCCCGTTCTTTCCTGCGCGAGCCCGCCGTGATCATGGCCTACGAGCCGACCCAGGGCGTTGACATCGGCGCCCGCTTCGATATCTACTCCGCGTTGCGCAGTCGAGCCGATGCCGGCGCCGCCATCCTCGTCAAGTCTTCCGACCCGATCGAACTGTCAGGCCTCTGCGACCGGGTCCTGGTCATGTCCCGGGGGACGATCGTCGAGGAGATCCCCGGCGACGAGCTCGACGAGGTTCGCATCGTCGAAGCCATCGTCCGTGGTCCCGGCATGTCCCGGTCGGCCCGCTCGCCACTCGGGGCGGCGATGCCCAAGGCGCCGTCGTCGTCCAACGGCGCGTCGGGAGAGGGGTCGGCATGATCGAGCCGATCACCACCACCCGGGTCGATGCCGCCCGCCAGCTCGTCCGCAAGATCCTCCGCAACGCCCGGGACAAGAACAAGTGGCGGAAGGTGATCAGGTTCCGGCTGTGGATGCCGGTGGCGCTCCAGATCCTCCTCGTCGCCGGGCTCCTGATCTACACGAACTCGCGGTTCGAGGGGTTCCTCAACTCCACGAACATCTACAACATCCTGCTGTTGGCGATGCCGTTGGCGGTGGCGGCCATCGGCCAGACCCACGCCATCCTCGTCGGCTACCTCGATCTGTCCGTCGGGGCGATGATCAGCTTCGGCGTGGTCGTCGCCTCCTACCTGATCGGGGCCGACGCCAGTGGCGGACAGATCGTCATCGGCGTGGCGGCGATCCTCGGGTCCGGGATGCTGTTGGGCCTGGTGAACGCCGGCCTCGTGCGGGGGGTGAAGATCCCGTCCATCGTGGCGACGCTCGCCACGCTCAGCATCCTCGACGGCATCTCCCTCACGCTCCGGCCCACCGCGCAGGGCCAGATCAGCCAGACCCTCGTCTCGTTCCTCACTGCAACCGTCGGGCCGATCCCCATCGCCTTCATCGTGATCGTCTTGGGTGCAGGCGCCCTCGACCTGTGGCTCCACGCCTCTGGGTCAGGGCTCGCCGTTCGGGCGGTCGGCTACGACGAGCGGTCGGCGAAGAGGGGAGGTATCCGGACCACCTGGGTGCGGGTTCGGGCTCTCCTCATCGCCGGCCTGCTCGCCGGGGTCGCTTCGTTCTTCGTCATGGCCCGGTCGCCGATCGGCAACGCCACCATCGGGTCGGCGTTCGCCTTGAACAGCATCACCGCCGCCGTCCTCGGCGGCGCCTCCCTGGCCGGCGGCCGGGCCACGTTCGTGGGGAGCACGGTGGCCTCCGTCCTCCTCGCCCTGATCATCACCGTGCTGCCCTTCCTCGGGCTCACCCCCACCGACGGCTCGATGATCATCGGCGTGCTGGTCCTCGTCGGCATCGTCCTCTTCCAAGCCGGCGATCTGAAGGAGCTCATCAAACGCAACTACCGCCGGGCCCGCCGGATCGTGCTCGGTAGCCGCAAGATGAAAGAGGCGACGGTCCCCGCGGTCTACCCGGAGGGGATCGATTTCAGCGTCACGCCGACCGACCGCCTGCTCATCAAAGGCGGCACGGTCCTCACCCTCGACCGCCAGATAGGCGACTTCGCCACCGCCGACGTCCTCATCGAAGGTGACGTGATCCGCGAGGTGAGGCCCAACCTATCCGTCGGCGAAGCCGAGGTGATCGACGCCGAGGGCATGGTCGTCATGCCCGGCTTCGTCGACACCCACCGCCATATCTGGGAAGGGATCCTGCGCAACATCGGCACCGACGTGCCCTTGGAGGGCCGTACCAGCTACATCACGTTCGTCCTCCACAAGCTGGCACCGGCCCTTCGGCCCGAGGACGCCTACATCGGCAACCTGGTCTCCGCTCTCGGAGCGATCGACGCCGGCATCACCACGCTGCTCGACTGGTCGCACATCCAGGGCTCACCCGCCCACACCGACGCCGTCGTCGAGGCACTGCGCGACTCGGGAATGAGGGCGGTGTTCGCCTACGGCTTCCCCTGGTGGGGCAAGTGGGAGGAGCGCCAGCCGAGCTGGTTCATGCGCGCCGCCACCGAGCACTTCTCGTCGAAGGACCAGAAGCTGACCCTGGCCCTCGCCGCCCCCGGGCCGGAGTTCACCGACTTCGAGGTGACCCGCGACCACTGGAAGCTGGCTCGGGAAGCCGGTGCTCGGATCACCACTCACGTCGGGGTCGGCAGCTACGGCCTCGACGGCAAGGTGCAGGAGATGGGTGAGGCGGGGCTCCTCGGGCCTGACACCACCTACATCCATTGCACGACCCTCAACGACACCGAGATCCAGATGATCGTCGACACCGGTGGCACGGTCTCGATCGCCTGCCCGGTGGAGATGATGATGGGCCATGGCATGCCCCCGGTGCAGAAGTTCCTCGACCGGGGTCTCCGCCCGAGCCTGAGCGTGGACGTGGAGACCAACGTCCCATCGGACATGTTCAACCAGATGCGCTCCGTCCTCGGTCTGCAGCGCTCCCTTGCCTCGGTGAACGGGCACGACCCGGTCTCGATGCGCGAGGTACTGGAGTGGGCGACGATCGAAGGGGCCAGGGCCAACGGCCTCGAAGACAAGGTGGGCACGCTCACCCCCGGAAAGCAGGCGGACATCGTCCTGCTCCGGACCGACCGGATGAACGTCACTCCGCTCAACGATCCCGTGACCGCCGTGGTCGTGGGGATGGACACCGGTAACGTCGACACCGTGATCGTCGGCGGCCACGTCCTCAAGCGGAACGGACGGCTCCTCCACGTCGACTGGTCGACGATGCGCCGCCTGGTCGACGAGTCGCGGGACTACGTGATCGAGAAGTCCGGCTACCGCCTCCCGAAGATATGAGCGACGGCCCGACCGGCCTCCAGAAGGGCCCCGTGGTCGTCGGGTTGCTCGCCTACTTCGCCGTCGGGTTCATCTACTTCACGTCGGGGCTGGTGGTGCCCCTGCCGTGGCTGGCCGTCCTGTGGGCGGTGTGGATCGTCGGCATGTGGCAGGTGGCTCGGCTCCTGCGTACCTGGTCGTGGTGGGTCCTCGCCGCCGCACCGCTGGCGGCGGCCTTCTGGTTCCTGTACCTGGCCGTAGGCGAGGCGCTGCTCGGCTGGACGGCCTGAACGTCAGACGACCTCGACCCCGCTCGAGCGCGCCTCCTCCAGGGCGGCGTCGCCGTCGCCGGGGGAGAGGTTCACAGCCGCCGTCGCTTCCACCGGAAGCACCGTGGCGTAGCCGAGGCGCTGGGCGTCCAGTGCCGTCGACTTGACGCAGTAGTCGAGCGCCAGTCCGACGACAACCACCCGCTCCGCCCCCATCTCCTTCAGGGTGGCGTCGAGCTCGGTCGGTTTCTCCTCGCCCGTTTCGGGGTCGCGCATGGTGAAGCCGGAGTACCCGTCCTCGCCGTGCGACCCCTTCTTCACCGACGAGCCGGCCACGAGGAGGCGGGGATGGAAGTCGGCCCCCCACGTGTCCATGACACAGTGCACCGGCCAGATCCCGCCGTCCTTCTCGAAGTGGGGCGTGGACTCGGGGTGCCAGTCCTGCGTGTAGACGACCGGCGCTCCGGCGGCGATGGCGGAGACGATGTAGCGGTTGACGGTGGCCACCACCTCCTCCCCTCCGGACACGTACAGGGACCCTTTCGGGTCGGCGAAGTCGTTCTGGACGTCGACTACGACCAGCGCAGTCCGGGCATCGAATTCCATGCTTTCAGAGTAGGCGGGAGATCCAATGTGGTGTCCAAGGATCGTACGCTGTGGGCATGCGCCGCGACCTCGCCGAGGGAATCCTCTTCACCGACCAGTACCAGCTGAGCATGGCCCAGCTGTACTACCGCATGGGTCTCGCCGAGAGGGAGGCTCGATTCGAGCACTTCTTCCGCCGTTACCCCGACTACGGCCAGCACCAAGCCGGCTACTGCATCAGTGCCGGACTGGCGTGGTTCTGTCAATGGCTGCGCGAGGCACGTTTCGACGACGCGTCGCTCGAGCAGCTCGCCGACCACGTCACCGACAACGGCGCCCGGGTGTTCGGCGACGACTTCCTCGGTTGGCTGGCCGATGTCGGCGACTTGTCCGCGGTTCGGATCGAGGCGATCCCCGAGGGCCGTGTGATCCACCCCAACGTGCCGTTGACCGTGGTGGAAGGCCCTCTCGCCCTGGCGCAGATCATCGAGACGCCGCTCCTCAACCACATCAACTTCCAGACGCTCATCGCCACCAAGGCATCACGGGTGGTGGAGGCCGCTCGCGGCGGGTCGGTGCTCGAGTTCGGCATGCGGCGCGGCCCCGAGCGGGGGACCAACGCTGCCTCCCGTGCCGCGCTCGTGGGCGGCGCCGACTTCTCGTCCAACGTCGGCCTGTCCCACGCGGTCGGGTTTCCGCCGAAAGGCACGCACGCCCACTCGATGGTGCAGGTCTTCATGGCTCTCGGGGAAGGCGAGTTGGGCGCGTTCCGGGCGTACGCCGACGTCTACCCGGACGAATGCATCCTCTTGGTCGACACCATCGACACCCTCGAGTCGGGGGTACCGAACGCGATCGAGGTCTTCCGGGAGCTGCGGGCGAAAGGTCACGAACCGGTGGGAATCAGGCTCGACTCGGGCGACCTCGCCCACCTGGCGGTGCAATCCGCCCGGATGCTCGACGAAGCCGGCTTCGGCGAAGCCAAGATCGTCGTCTCGTCGGGCCTCGACGAGATCACCATCTGGCAGATCCTCAACCAGATCACCGAGGAAGCGCCCCGCTACGGCGTCGACCCGCAGTCGGTGATCCGACGTCTCGTCTACGGCGTCGGAACCAAGCTCGCCACGAGCGACGGCGACCCCAGCCTCGACGGGGTGTACAAGCTGGTCGCCATCGATGGCGAGGGCGGGTGGCGCCCCGCCATCAAGCTGTCGGACACCCCGGCCAAGGTGGTCAACCCCGGGCGGAAAGAGGTCCATCGGATCTACGACGCCCGCGGCTTCGCCACTGCCGACGTCGTCGCGCAGGCCGGGGAGCAGCTCGTCCCTCCGCTACGCCTGTTCCACCCGACCGAACCGGGGGTGGAGCGGCGGCTGAGCGAAACCAGCATCTCGGACAGCGAGCCGCTGCTGGAGAAAGTCGATCCGTGGACGCCGGTCGACGAACGGGAAGCGATCGAGGCGGCCCGCCAACGCCGCGCCGCCGACCTAGAGCGCCTCGACCCCGGCGTGCGCCGGCTCGTCAACCCGCACGTCTATCACATCTCCTTGAGCCAGGCGTCCCACGAGCTCAAGCAAACGATCATCGAGGAGATGCAAACCGACATGTGAGAAGGGCCGCCCGGTTGGGCGGCCCTCCAGCACGCGTCGCGGTCGCTACAGGTCCTCGGGTGCTCTCGTCTCGTCGGGCCGGGAGCGGACCAGCGGGACGAGGATGGCGGCCCCGATCACGAGGATCGTCACCGGCCACACCCATCGCAGAGACAACGAGACCCAGTCGATGAGCTCGCCCGGTGTGAAGGGGATCAGGAACATGGCTCCCAGCACCGCGTAGATCAAGCCGAAGGCGAACGAGAGAGGGTCGAATCGGTGGCGTTCCATCAGCGGTTCCTTTCCTCGAATCGAACGGCCCGAGGGCCGATCTCGACGTTCCAGGATTGGCGGGACGAAGAGGTCGTCGACCCGCCCTGGCGGATCTCGATGACCCCGGCTCCGACGTCGAGGTCGACGACGAGGGTGCCCAGATCACCGGGAACGTCGAGCTCGCGGTGGATGCCGCCTATCCCGCCGGTCTCACCGTCGGGTGTTTCCAGGCTCCCCACGTCGACGGTGGCGGTCCCGGTGATAGCTACGCCCTCCGGAACCCGGATGAAGATCTCCCCGGCGGACAGCTCCAGATCGAGCTCCACCGTCTGGCCGTTCCAGTCCGCCTGGGTGAGGTCGAACTGGAAGCTGCCCACGTCACCGCTCAGCGACGTGGGAAGGGCGGCGAGGTCGGTCGGGGCGAACTCCCGGACGAACTCGGTCTCCCACTCGACCTCCGCCACCGGTGAGACGAGTAGCGATGGGACCAAGAAGAAGCCCAGGAGGATCATCCACCGCGCCCGACCCACGAAAGCGCCGATCAGCAGACCCATCCCCAAGACGACGGTGGCCAAGGCCAGATAGTGGCGGGGCCGGGGGTCGATCAGCGGCGTCAGGTTGTCGAGCACCGCCATCATTCCTAGGGCCAGGAGGCCCACGCCGATCGTCAGGCGCCCGAGGATCGAGGGCGGCTCGGTCGGAGGGGGCGGCCCGACAGGAGCAGGTTCGTACGGTACGGGTCCGGCGGGCGGCGGGGGAGGGGGAAGGGCTCCTTCGCCCGTTCCGGACTGCTCGACCGGCGGCGGAGCGACCGGCGTGGAGACATCGGCCGCCGCCGAGACCTCGGCCGACGCCGCGCTCGCCCGTGCCGGTCGGTTGTTGCCGAGGTCCCCCCGGTAGAGGAGGTATCCGATAGTGATCAGCGCCACCGCCCAGATCAGCGAACTGGGGAGGAAGGTGAACACCTCCAGCACGATCACTGCACCGAACACGAGCAGGGCGATCCCCAACCACGAGGCGCCGGAGCCCACGTTGGCCAGCAGCCGCTGGGCGATCGATTCCTGCTCGGTCTCGTCGCGGATGAGGAGCCAGCCGGCGACGTAGAGGGCCACCCCGGTGCCGCCGAGGATGGTGGCGACCACGAAAGCGAACCTCACGAGGCCGGCGGAGACACCGAGGTAGTTCGCCAGTCCGGCAGCCACACCGCCGAACATGCGCCCTGCCACGGGTCTCACCAACTCGCTTCGGTTCGCCGTCGGCGTCCGAGGCGTTTCGATGGAAGTGGTGTTGGTTTCCATGTCCTGATCGTCGGACATCCAGGTCACCGCCGTCTATCGGGTGTTTCCCCTGAGGCGACCCCAGGGGTCGGGGGTTTCCTCAGGGTGGCAACCCATTGTCGACGACACAGTGGAGGTGGCAACATCGAGTACCAGATGGACACAGTCGCCGAGCGTCGTCGCGAAATCGACATCTTCCGCCATGCCACCGACCGGATCGTCGCCGGGGTGGCGGGCGGACTCGCCAACCGCCTGGGCGTTCCCTCGGGATACGTCCGGGCCGCATTCGTCGTGCTGTCGCTCCTCTGGGGTCTCGGAGTCGTCGCCTACGTGGCGCTGTGGATGGCGACATTCGAACGCGTCGAGGACCGCCCTCCCCGCCTCCTCGACAACCGCCGGCAGATGGGGCTGGGGATGATGTTCGTCGGCGCTCTGCTGCTCTTCCGCACAGTCGGATGGTGGTCGGGTGACCTGCCGATGCTGATCGTCACCCCCTTGGCGTTCGGCATGGCCGTGCTGTCCGACTTCGACTGGCTGGGCCGTCTCCTCGATCCTCATGCGGCGCGTCCGTCCAAGTGGAGGATCGGCTCGGGGGTCGTGCTGCTCCTCGCCGGTCTCGTCGCCCTCGGTGGTGCCCTGTCGCAGCTCCGGACACTGGGCGGCATCACCCTCGCCGTGCTGATCACCCTCGCCGGGGTGGTGATGGTGTTCGGCCCGTGGCTCGTCGGCTTGGGTCGGGCTCTCACCAGCGAGCGCCGGGAGCGGATCCGCCAGGAGGAACGGGCCGAGATGGCCACCCACCTCCACGACTCGGTCCTCCAGACGCTGGCCTTGATGCAACGGACGGACGATCCCAAACGCATCGTCACCTTGGCCCGCCAACAGGAGCGGGAGCTCCGCGCCTGGCTGTACGGGGCGGAGCCGGGCCCCAACGGCCAACGATTCGCCGCCGCCCTCGAGGAAGCAGCCAGCCGGGTGGAGGCGGAT
>Ga0079224_100015408_pt1 | contig 10709 bp, 7 predicted proteins | sample Stecom2015_FD_80414 | JGI IMG/M metagenome (GOLD analysis project Ga0079224, IMG submission 80414) | Agricultural soil microbial communities from Utah to study Nitrogen management - Steer compost 2015 | ecosystem: Environmental > Terrestrial > Soil > Agricultural land | place: USA: Utah...
CTCGTCTCTTACATTAGTAGAGGGCAACAACAGGGCAATTATTTTTACAGCACATGTTGAACATAGCGCAGATATCAGTCTTGATTCGGTTTATTTTGCCGGAGTTCCGATGACAAAGATAGCGGGCCAAGCTACTGGGACGGGCTATCGTTCTTATGTGGCAGCATTTTACCTTGCAGAAGCTGATTTTCCAACCAGCCCTTCAGGAGAATTTACAACGGTTTGGTCTACTACACCCCGGAATCCACCTACTTATTCTAGTGCAGTTTTTGAAAATGTCGATCAAGCTACGCCGATATCTTCTAGTGAGGCTGTAGGTGCTACCGATACGACTATCCAGACATCACCATTGACGACATCGTTAGGTGATTTGGTGGTATTGGCTTCTACAACGGGCGAGTCGGGCTCCTATATTATGCACAATGACTTTAACAAAGCCCGTGAGATCGCGGTCATTTCGGGTAGCGGGGTAGTCGGATACCGGACTGGAGAGGGAGATCCGGTTGTTGCTAAAATCACGCATACCTTACCCTTTAGACAGGCACTTGTCGGGTTTGTACTCAAAAAGACACTTAATTAGCATTGTTAACATTATAAAAATAAAATCATGAAAAAGTACATTTTCACATTAATGACAGGATTATTTTTAATCACTTCCTACGGTTTTGCACAAAGCGGAACAAAGATAGAGGCAGAGAACTTCAGCAAAAAATCAAGTGTAATTGCTGTAAAAAAGGGAGATGGAGATTCTGTTCTGAGTAAGTTTTACCGAAACACCTTTGTGACTTACAATGAAGTAGACTTTGGGCAAGGAACGGAGCAAATTAGATTGAGGGTAGCCAGTGGTTCAAAATCAGAGGAACGGCCACAATTGGAGGTGAAGTTGGGTGATCGTAAAGGCAAGTCACTCGGAAAAATAGATGTAGAAACCAAAGGATGGAGCAAATATCAGGAATATGTTTTAAAAATTCCAAAAACAGAAGGAAAACAGACTATAACCATTGTTTCTCTCGGTAGTCCAGTATTGTTTAGCTGGTTTTCACTGGATTAGATAGATTGTCGGTCGGAAGCAATTCGTAGACATTACACAGTTAATTTCAAGAAAAATGATTCGCAAAAAAGGACGGTTAGTGTTGACTATTTTTACTGCAATAGCATGGTTATGGTGTATGGATGCTACTGGTCAAGAAAATGGAAAAGGCAGATTAAATAGTATAAAGGCAGACAGTGCCCCACAGCCAGATATCGACAAGAAAGTGAACGAGCTGCTCGGCCGGCTTACCGCGTCTGAAAAGGCAGACTTTTTGACGGGAAAAAACAGTTGGGAGTTAAAAGGGCTTAAACGTCTGGATATCCCCGTAGTAAATGTGAAAGATGGCGGAAGTGGCGTAACCATCAGAAGAACGGGTTGTGCAACTGCTTTTCCAACGGCTATAGCACAGGCTGCTGCTTGGGACGAAGAGCTGGTAAAGGAATTAGGTGTCGCTATTGCAGAAGAAGCAAAGGAACAAGAAATTTCCATTATGCTTGCTCCTATGGTTAACATCCAGCGAATTCCGATAAATGGACGGAATTACGAGTCTTTCTCGGAGGATCCTTTCCTAACGGGTAGGATGGCGGTGTCTTTTATACAAGGGATTCAATCGCGAGGTATTGGTGCTGTCATCAAGCATCTGGCAGCCAATAACCAACAGTATGATCAGAAAAACATAAAATCGGAAGTGGATGAACGTACGCTTCATGAAATATACCTACCTGCTTTTGAAATGGCTGTAAAAGAAGCTGACCCGGTAGGTGTAATGACCTCATATAATGGCCTCAATGGGCTGCACAGTAGCGAATCCTCATATCTTATCAAAGATATGCTGAAATCAAAATGGGGATACAAAGGATTTGTGGTTTCAGATTGGAATTCGGTTCAAAGTGATAAAGTTTATACATCGGGTTTGGATATTGAGATGCCCGGTCCGGGTAAGTTCATGAAAAAAGGACTAGTAATGGAAGCCCTGCGACAAGGACACTTATCTGAAGATGAATTGGATGACAAAGTGGGTAGATACTTGCGAGCCCTATTCCGTCTGAACCTTATCGGAGACGACACTCCTTCCAGTGAGCAGGATGCCACAAATGCGGAGCAGTTATCCGAACAGCATCGGCAACTGGCACAACGGATAGCGGAATCGTCTATAGTGTTACTGAAAAATGATAGTGAAGTGCTTCCTTTCGATAGCGGTCGCATCAAACGGATCGCCGTTATTGGGCCAAATGCTGCCGAGATGCGTCTAGGTGGAGGGGGAAGTGCCTCCGTCACAGCCTGCAGTACAGTTTCTCCTTTAGAGGGGCTCCGGCAATACCTGCCGGAGCATGTCGCCATCGATTTTGTTGAAGGTGCTTCACTGAGAGGCGGTATGCCGGCTATTCCCGCGAAATACCTGAGCACAACTATAAACGGAAAGAAAGAAAACGGATTACAGGGAGAATATTTCTCTGGATTTGGTTTCAACGGTAAACGGGGCTGTGTACGGACAGATAATACGGTGAACTTTTCCTGGGGTTGGGGCGCACCCTGTGAATCAGTAAGTAAAAATGCTTATTCCGTCCGGTGGACAGGAAAGCTCACCGCGCCTGGTACGGGTGAATACAAACTGGGTCTGTCTTTTGACGATGCGGGAGCAAGGTTATATATCAATGGCGAATTAGTGATTGACGATTGGGGAGATCCCGAAAATGAGATAACGGAAGCGAAATTCAGAAACAGGAGTATCGCGGTGGACTATTTTATGGAAGAGGGAAAAAGCTATGATATAACCATTGAATTTCACAGAAAAGAAAGAAGAAACTCCATCAGGTTTGAATGGCTTGTTCCCAACACGGCTGATCCCATCGGGGAAGCAGTGGAAACCGCAAAACGTGCAGATGCAGTCGTTGTGTTTGCGGGTATTTCCAATTTGTACGAAGGAGGAGACAATGATCGGAAAGACATTGATCTGCCGGGAACACAAAACGATCTGATCCAAAAGGTCTTATCTGCCAACAAAAATACCGCGATCGTATTGATCAACGGGTCACCTTTGACCATGCCGTGGATAGATCAGGCTCCGGCCGTATTGGAGGCCTTTTATCCCGGTCAGGAAGGTGGAGCAGCCATTGCCCGCGTGCTGTTCGGAGAGATCAATCCATCTGGGAAACTACCGCAAACCTTTCCGGTGAAGCTAGCGGATAATGCAACGATGAAGACCTATCCGGGAACGGACAATAAAGTGGAATATAAAGAAGGGATATATGTGGGCTACCGTCAGTTTGATAAAGATGGTTTAACGCCTTTGTTTCCCTTTGGTCATGGTCTCTCGTACACGACATTTGATTTTTCGGATATAGCCGTCCGGCAACTTGATGATCAGCGAGTATCGGTACGGTTTAACATAACCAACAGCGGGAAAAGGGATGGTGCCGAAGTCGCACAGGTATATGTAAGCGCCCTTAATTCCAAAATTGATCGCCCCGTGAAAGAGCTGAAAGGGTTTACAAAAGTGACTCTTGCCCCTAGTGAAACGCAATCTGTAGAAGTGTTTTTGGATAAATCGGCATTTAGTTATTACGATACATCTGTCAGGGATTGGGTATTTGATCCGGGAAAATTTGAAATTTCCGTGGGCAGTTCGTCCCGGAACCTTTCTATTCGTCAAACAATAAATATAAACTGAATAACACAAAAGCATGGAAATGTACAGCAACGGATATAGCCGCATAAAACAAACAGCACTTAACTTCGTCAATGCGATGAAAATAGGTGAAACACCTGGAATTTACCGTAAAGAAATCGGTGAAGGCGAAAGCTTTTACGGATCGTATCACGCGGCACATATTTTGGATCTGTTTGGCGAACTGGATAAATTGTCCGTATCCGACAAGCAAGTGTGGGCACAGAATTTTACCCAGCGACAAATGAAACAAGGGTATTTTTCACCTCAAGCAGCAAACCATGATCTTTACCTGTCGGTGAATGACTTGGAGCCTTATTGGCATTATACACGGGGCAATATCTGGGCTTTACGGATTCTGGGTATAAAACCAGAGATCTCTTTCGATTTTCTGGAACCGCTGCTCAACCCCCAAAAGCTCTATGATTGGGTAAAGAAATATAATTGGAAGAACTCTTGGGCAGCGGGTAATCAAATATTGGCCTGTGCGACGGCTTTATTTGCTTTTCGCGACTGGTTCGGTGAATCGGAAGTAGATCGGATCATGGAATACGGGATGTTCCCGGCACTGGAGGAATTATTAGATGAGCAAACGGGGTTTTGGGGAACGCAATATGGAGCTGATCCTGCTAACGGTTTGTTTGGAACGATACATGTTACACCGGTTTATTTTGCCCAAGGGTGGCCACTTCGTGCCGTGGATCGGAATGTGGATTCTACTTTAGCCTGTCAGCTATCAGATGGTTCCTTTTGGCCCGGAGGATCGGATTGCCCGGATTTTGACGGAGCATATATGATTGCTAACCTGGCGGAACTTACAGACTATCGTCGTGAAGATATGGAAAGTGCAGCACGACGTTATCTGCAACATGCGCTGATGCATGAAGACCCAAAAGGTTGCGGATGGCTGTTGCACCGTCGGGACAGTCGTCCAGAGGAATGGGCACCGCGACCTCATTGGATATGGAAGCCGGGGGGAACCGAAGCGATGGCCGAATTGCGGGACGAGGATCCGAACCGAACACATATTATGCTGGGGTCTTGGTTCTACCCTTTATCTATTGCTTTGATAGCACATATGCTGGGCGATACGGGATATGAGGGACCTTATAGATTTACTTCGGAATCATTGCATGTATGCAATGTATTTAACGGGGGAACAAAGGTATAATCGGCGAAACAAGTAATAATCCAAAGAAACAGCGATGAAATTGTTTTACGAACCTGTACTTTTCAAAAGTGATTTTGAATTTAAGCAAAAACGATATCAATTTCTAAAGATACTATAGATGTACCGCGATGGGTATTATTTAGAAGGAATAAAACAATACTACCTGATAAAAAAAAACGATTAAAAGAAATAGATGAAACAATTGCGTGTAATATTAGGACTGTCTATGATTTGCGTGTCATTGGCATGGAAATATTCGGAGCCCAAAGTTTTTTTGATAGGAGATTCGATTTCTATTCAATATGCCCCATATCTGCAAAAATATTTGAAAGGAATAGCACTCTTGGAGCGTAAGGAAGATGACGGGAATGCGGAAAAAAATCTTGATATACCTACCGGAGCAAATGGTGGAGATTCCCGCATGGTGTTGGCTTATTTGAAACAGAAGGTAGACGATCCGAATTTCAAACCCGATTACCTCCTGCTCAACTGCGGGTTGCACGATATTAAACGGAAGAGTAAAAACGCTGGTACCGCAGTGGACTCGGCGGCATACCGGCAAAACCTGCTCGCTATTCACGGACTCTTGTCCGATCGTAACATTCACATGATATGGATGCGAACAACGATGGTGATAGATTCAGTACATAACCAGTTATCTAAAGGATTTAAACGATATGCTACGGATTTGGAGGCATTCAATCAGATCGCCGATGAAGTCTGTGCAGCGAAAAACATTCCGGTCATTGACCTGTACAGCCTATCCGTTGCAGACGGTAGAGAAGAGCTCAAGGATCACGTACACTATGACGTTCCGGCAAGGAAAGCACAAGCGGCATACATTGCCGGATTTTTACAACATTATCTGAAGAAACCATGAATACCTTACAACCATTAGATTATACAGCAATCATCATTTACATGGTGTTGATGGCAGGTATCGGTATTTTTCTGGGCAAGTATATAAAGAATACTGGAGATTACTTCAAAGGAGGCAATGCTATACCGTGGATTTCTGGGGCTATCAGCAACTTCATGACTAAGTTCAGCACGTTCATTTTCGTGGCGTATGCCGGTATCGCTTATAGCGACGGTATTATTGCGCTGACGTTGATCTGGAGTACCGTTTTGCCGGCATTGCTGGGAGTAGCATTTTTCGCTAAACGCTGGCGCCGGGCAGGGGTAATTACGCCGGTGGAATATCTGGAAACACGTTTTAATGCGCCGGTTCGGCAAATTCTTTCGTGGGGAGGTGTGCTCTTCAAATTGTTGGACAACATGGTACGACTCTATGCCTTGGGTTTATTCCTTGCCGCGGCTACACCCATGAGTCTGGAAACCTGTATTCTGGTGTGTGGTGTCATCGTAGCCTTGTACACGGTTATCGGTGGACTTTGGGCGGTCGTCGTAACCGATGTAGTGCAATTCATTATTCTGATTGTAGCAACCTTGATTTTGGTACCGCTAGCGATGCAGGCTGGGGGAGGTTTGGCGAATATCATGGCCACCATTCCCGACCATTTTCATTGGTTCAACGGAGAGAAAGGCACGCCGCTTTTTGTCCTAGTGTACTACCTCATGATTTTGATCAAATATAGCGGTAACTGGACTTTCATCCAACGCTTTTACAGTGTACGGGATGAAAAGGCCAGTCAAAAACAGGCTGCACTCACCGCCGTATTCTTTTTCATATTTCCTGTTATTTTCCTGTTCCCTTCATTGGCCGCACGGGTGATCATTCCGAATTTAGAAAATCCTGAAATGGCCTATGTAAGTATCTGTCTGGAATTGTTGCCGCATGGCATTATGGGACTGATGGTCGCTGCGATGTTTGCTGCCACGATGTCGGTATTGAGCGGCGAATATAATGTGACGGCAGGTGTATTGACTAAAGATATTTATCAACGCTTGTTTAATAAAAATGCCACAGATAAAGAGTTGCTCTGGGTAGGGCGGATGATGACTTTTATGCTAGGAGCGGCAATTACGGTTGGTGCCTTATACATTGGTGGATTCGGAGGAGCTTTTGAGGCCAATAAATTGTTTACAGGGCTTTTTGCCATTCCAATGACTATCCCGCTGGTATTAGGAATTGTGCTGAAACGCCCAAAACCCTGGGGAGCACTTGCTACGCTCGGTGTCGGTGTTGTATTGGGGTTGGTACTGAATGTAATCCCCTCACTATCTTGGGAAATGGCTACACTGATCGAAATCGTGGCTTGTACGGCTGTTTTCCTGTCGTCGGGATATATAGGCAACAATTCGGTGACATACCAACAACGTGTAGACACCTTGTTCAGGAAATTGGAAACACCCCTTACAGAGGAGCAGAAGCCAAAAGAAGACTGGAATTTCCAGCGCTCAATGAATCGGTTGTATGCCTTTGCACTGGCACTTACAGGTTTGCTGTTTCTGGTGATGAGCATTCCTTCTATTCAGGAAACCAGTGGAAAATTCTCTTCTGCTGCAGGGATAGGATGTCTCGTTTTGGCAGGTGTACTGTGGTATTATAATCGAAATCATAAACAAAAAGAGAGCAATAAATATGAATCAATTGAAAGATAAGGTGATATTCCTGACGGGCGGCTCGTCAGGAATTGGTGCGGCGGCACAGCGACTACTGGTGGAGCAGGGAGCAAAAGTATTTATCATGAGCAGGAGAGAGGTCGCGGCAGATTCGCCAAATGTGCAGTCTTTTTCCGGGAATGTAGGAAATGAAGTGGATGTACAGACTGCATTTAATCGGTGTGTGGAAGTATTTGGTACGGTAGATGTCTTGATTAATAATGCAGGAATAGGTTTGGCAACCCCGGATTTAGCGGAAACAGATCTGTCAACATTTGAGCAAATGGTCAATACCAATATGCGCGGCGTGTTTCTGTGCAGCCGGGAAGCATTGAAGACGATGAAGCCCAAAGGAAAGGGACACATCGTGAATCTGGTATCAATGGGTGGACAACGCACCAACCCAACGGCTCCGCTGTATTGTGCTTCTAAATTCGGTGCTCGCGGATTGAGCAGTGGCTTTGCCGATCAAGTGTTAAAATTAGGCATTAAAGTAACGGATGTAAATCCTGGTCCTGTGGACAGTGATTACTGGGGCGATAGACAAGTACCAAGAGTGAAATTTTTGAAAGTGGAGGACGTGGCCAATGTTATTTTGTTCGTGCTGAACCAGCCGGATTATGTGGTGATACGGGAAATTAATTTTGATAACATGAAATTTTTAGCAGGATAGAGGAATGGTTGAAACAACAAAAAAAGGGATATCGGCCAACGGCACGAAGTATCCTATTTCCCGCAATGAAATGAGGGAACGGTATCTGCAATTGTTTTCGGGAGCAATCAACGATGTATTGCGTTTTGATTATAAGATGCATGCAACGAGTTTGCCGGCGAGTTTTCGGCCGCTTCGGGAGGAAATGAAAATGGTTGGGCAGGCTTTTACAATCAAGGGAGGGCCTGATATTACGACGGACGGTGAGTTTGAGATGCGGGCTGAGATGTTGGAAGCGCTGCATGAAGATTCTGTAGTGATTTGGGACTGTACGGGTGATACAGTTACTTCGCAGTGGGGAGAAGTTATGACCATGGCTGCGAAAAACGCTGGCTGTCGCGGAGCACTGGTCAATGGGATCAGGGATACCAAATCTATTCTGCAACAGCAATTTCCGGTGTTTTACCAATACAAGGCAAATACGGGTATGCTTGGGCGTTTTCGGATGTATTATTACCAGAAACCTGTGTTGATTGGCGAAATTATTGTTCATCCGGGCGATTGGATTTTCGGTGATATTGACGGGGTAATGGCTATCCCACAGGAAATCGCTTACGATGTCTTACTGGCTGCGGAAAAAATTATCGCAAAAGAAGTGGATATTAAAGCGATGGTGGAAAGTGGACTGAAACCAACGGAAGTTGTAAAACGAGGAGGATATTTTTAAAGGTTAGATCTCAGGAAAATCACCATCATGATAAAAGACACATGTTTTTTAAAGGAGGAGGAACAGGATATAGTATTAAACAATCTGGGTCATCCTATTTTAGGAGCATTTACCGATGCGCTAAAACAACGTGTATTAAAAAGAATTGCTCGTTCTGGATTAATAGGTCCGGAGGACAATACCCAATGGTGGTATGTGGCATTCGAGTATATCGCTGATGCTTCCTATTATTACCGTCTTTTCCGGGACGCGGCAACCGGTTCTTGGTTAAAAGGAGTTGTGCTGTCCGTTGTTCGCAAATCCGAGGACGATTGGGTTGGTCCGGTATTCAGGAACCACGATACACCATTAAAAGGAAATTTAGAAACCGCTCATCTGAACTGGGCAATTGCTGTGGCGTTAGACCTGGCACCGGATTTATTTTCGGAAGAAGAAATCAAGGAAATCCAACAGGCTTTGGAACGTGGAGTGGAATTGTGCAAACGCTGGCTTCATGTGAATGTGCATTTAGGCAACTGGCGCAGTATTATGCTCGCAGGTATTGTCGTGCCTGCCGCTGTGATGGAGCATACAGCATTGTTGCAAGAATATATTCCGGAAGTAAATAGATGTCTTGAAGCCTTTCAGGCGGATGGATCTTACGGCGAGTCGCTGCAATACGCGAATTATTTGGCCTACAGTATCATGTTGATATATGAATCGGTGTGCCGGAAATATCCTGCTTTCGCGGTCGAAATAAATATGGATGCTTATGCCGGAGCGGTAGAGTGGATTGCGTACAGTATGTTCTATGCCGCCCCTTTGACGGGTATGGGAAGGGAACCAAGACCCCGCGCGGCTAATTTTAACGACAGTGCAGCCATCTTCCGGCCCTCGGGCGATCTGTTGCTTCATATTGCTTCCAGATTACATCCGGAAGATAAAAATGCACGATTAGCTAAATGGCTGTTTGAACAATATTATGAAAAGTATCCCGAACAGGGACCGAACAACCTGGCGAGCTTCGGCTTTGTCAATGACTGGGGCTTCTTGTCTGTTTCTTTATACTTGCAATCCGTCTCATCAACATCGCCGGCAGCAATGAACCTACCGCCGACCCATGCCTTTAGTAATGGCAATCATTTTATACGTGATGCATGGAACGGCAAGTTTATTTTAGCGATACAAGGTGGTAGCGATGCGCTACATGCACCAGGACACCTTCACGGTGATATCAATAGTTTTATTCTGGCATATAATGACGAACGCATTTTAGTGGATGCCGGACATAGCTGCTACAGGAACCTGATCCATGGTTTGGAGAGCGCTTCACAGACCCACAATACCTGTACGTTTTTGGTGCATACCGAACGTCTGGGTTTACAGGAGGATGTACACAAAAGCACGATTCTCCAACAGCACAATGTTCCCCAGAGAAGATCAATCAGCAAGGAGCATATAGGTGATCCGGTAATCCGGGGGAACAAATCATTATTATGCGGGCGTATAGGCAATCTGTCTGTGGTAGGCTCGGAAGCATCCGGTTTGTACGGACATCCAATCGAGCAGTTTTCAAGATTTTGGATCACCTGTGGTGCGCACGCCGTGTTTATTGTGGATGTCATTAAGAGTGCCGAGCCGGTAATCACTACTTGGAATTGGTTAATAAATAATAGGGACGACAAAACCACGGTATATAAAACCAGTGATACCGGTTTGGAAATTAAGCGTCCGAAAGCAGGGCTAAAGATGCTAAGTTCGGGAAATGTAAAGTACAGCGGACCTTTTTATGGGTATGTGCATGATTATTACCATCCGGAGCCCAACCAAGGGGGAGAAGGTTCTCCCGGAAGCGGATTATTGTACACGTTGACAGAGCAATGCCCGGCAGATTCCCGTTTGGTTGTCCACGCC
>Ga0079224_100015409_pt1 | contig 10709 bp, 9 predicted proteins | sample Stecom2015_FD_80414 | JGI IMG/M metagenome (GOLD analysis project Ga0079224, IMG submission 80414) | Agricultural soil microbial communities from Utah to study Nitrogen management - Steer compost 2015 | ecosystem: Environmental > Terrestrial > Soil > Agricultural land | place: USA: Utah...
CCGCGCAAGGGCGACAACGCGCCGATGGCCGTGATCGAGCTGGTCGAGGCGCTGAGCGCGCCCGCCGCGGCGAGCAGCAAGAGCGCCCGGGCCGAGGAGGCGCAGGCCGAGCAGCCCGCGGCCGAGGCCGGAGACCAGCCCGCCGAGGGCGCCACCTCCGCGCAGACCGCCGAGGCCGCCGACACCTCGCAGGCCGAGGGATCGGCGGAGGACAAGTAGCGCCCGAGCCCGCCACGCGTGTGGTCGTGAGTGCCCGGTCCCGACCAGGGGCCGGGCACTCGTCGTCAACGGAGACAACAGAAGTGACGGAAGAGAACCTGACCCGGCTGAGGCTGGACATCTCCTACGACGGAACCGACTTCTCCGGCTGGGCCGAACAGCCGGACAGGCGCACCGTCCAGGGGGAGCTCCAGGCCGCGCTGGCCCGGGTGCTGCGGCTGCCCGCTCCGCAGCTGACCGTGGCGGGCCGCACCGACGCGGGGGTCCACGCCCGGGGCCAGGTGGCCCACCTGGACGTGCCGACGGCGGTGTGGGAGGCCGAGGGGGAGCGGCTGCTGCGTCGCCTGGCGGGGGTGCTGCCCCCCGACGTCCGGGTGAACGCGGTGGCTCCGGCTCCCCCGGGCTTCGACGCGCGTTTCTCCCCGCTGTTCCGCCGCTACGTCTACCGGGTGAGCGACGCGCCCGGCGGAGTGGACCCGCTGCGCCGCCGCGACGTCCTGTGGCACCGCCGCCCGCTCGACGTGGCCCGGATGAACGAGGCCGCGGCCGCGCTGCTGGGCGAGCACGACTTCGCCGCCTACTGCCGCAGGCGGGAGGGGGCCTCCACGGTCCGGGAACTGCAACGGGTGGAGTGGGTCCGGGAGGACGAGTACCTCTGCGCCGGCACGGTGCAGGCCGACGCCTTCTGCCACAACATGGTGCGTGCCCTGGTGGGTGCGCTGCTGGCGGTCGGGGACGGCCGCCGCGCCCCGGACTGGCCCGCCCGGGTGCTGCACGCCGGGGTGCGGGACTCCGCCGTCCACGTGGTGCCCCCGCACGGCCTCACCCTGGAGGAGGTGCGCTACCCCCCGGAGGAAGAGCTGGCCGTACGCGCCGCGGCGACCCGCAGGTTCCGTGTCCTGGAACGTGCGGAGGAGTGAGAACGGTGCGGAACGTCGAACCGCGGCGCCCCGGGGACTCGGCCTCCCCGGGGCGCCGCGGTTCGACCGGTTCCGCGCGGCTCAGTGCGCGGCACGCTCCCCCAGGGGGGACAGGGCGACGTCGACGAAGTACTCGCTGAGTTCCGCCAGTTCCGGCTCCTCGCCCTGCGGGGTGCGGCCGTCGGAGTTGGCGGCGAGGGAGAAGACCACGTAGCGGCCCCAGACGGCACTGGAGGCGTGACCGCCCGCGATGTCCATCCGCTCGGCTCCGCTGCCCTCCTGGCCGGCGAGTCCGGCGAACCACAGCGTGCCCGCGGGGTCCTGCGCCTCGGCCGCGGCCCGCGCACCGTCGGAATCGGCCATCGCCGCCACGCCGACGGTGACGGCGCGGGTGCCGTCCTCGTTCGCGTAGGTGGCCCGCACCACCTGGCGGCACTCGTTGTCGCCGAGCACCGTGGCGTAGTCGCCGTGCGCGGTGGTCTCGCACTTGTCGGTGTCGTCGGTCAGCAGGAGGGTGAAGGTCTCGCCGTTCACCTCGACGGTCTCCTCGGCGAAGAGCTCCCCCGCCTTGAGCGGTTCGGGGTCGGTGGACTCGTCGGCGACCAGGGAGACGTCGTAGCCCTCGGGGGAGGCGGGCTCCGCGGAGTCGCCCCCGGAGGCGAGCAGGAACGCGCCGCCGCCGGCGACCAGCAGCAGGGCGACGAAGCCCGCGCCGACGAGCAGGGTCCGGGAGCTGACGGGGAGGGACCGTGCGGAGCCGCGGCGCCGCCGGCCGTCCGCGTAGTCCTCGTACTCGGACAGGTCCATCTCCGCGGTGCTGACCGAGGAGTCCTGGGCGGGCACCTCGTCGCGGAACATCGGCAGGCCGCCGAACATGTCGTCGGCCGGAGCCGCCTGGCTGGACGGGGCGTCCGCCGGGGGCATCGCCTGGGTGGCCGCCGCGTCCACCGGGGGCACGACCTGGGTCGCGTCGTCGGCGACGGGGGGCACCACCTGGGTGGCGTCCTCCACGCCGGGAACCGCTCCCCCCGGGGGGACCACCCGTCCCTGGAGCGGCTGGTCCGGGGCGTGCGGCGCCGGAGGGAACGGGGCGCCGGGTGGAGGCATGGGTGGCTGGCCCGGGGCGGGCTGGGGGCCCGAGGGGGACGCGCCGGGCGGAGGCAGCGGCGGACGCGCGTCCTGGCCGGTCTGTGTGGGGTTGTGCGGGGGCCGTTGAGCGCCGCTGGGGGTGTTCCAGGCGCCGGGGCCCTGTTGGGGGCCGGAAGGTGCGGCGCCGGGCGGCAGCGGGGCGGGCGGTCGCGGCCCGGTGGGCGCGGGCTGCTGGTGGGGGCCGGGGCCCGGCGGCATGCCCTGCTGCGGTGCGGGACCGGGTGGAGGCATGGGTGGCTGGCCCGGGGCGGGCTGGGGGCCCGAGGGGGACGCGCCGGGCGGGGACAGCGGCGGACGCGCGGCGGGCGGCATCGGTCCCGGCTGGGACGGGGGACCCGGCGGGGTGGGAGGAGCGGACCGCGGAGCCTGCGCGGTCTCGTCCGCGCCCTGGTTCGGGGGCACGGGGGGAACCGGTGGCCCGAAGGGGGCGGGGCCGTCGGTGGGCTCGTTCGGATGCGGTGCGATGGGAGACTCCGGATACTGTCCTGGGGCGGGGAGCGGAGCCGCGAACGACCCGTCCCCGCCGCGTGCTTCGTCACGAATTCCGTGTTCTCGCCTGCTCAGAATCGGTCGCGAAGCCGCGAGCCGGACCAGGGGGGCGAAACGGTCCTGTCGGAGCGTCGCACGTTCGGGCGGACACACCGCCAGGGGGAGGAAACGGGAGAGCGGTGACGGGGCTTCCCCGGCCACGCGCTATCCTCGTTTGACAAGGCGGTGGCGACACTGCCGGCACCATCCTAGTCAGTGCTCTGCGCAGTGGACCGTTCCACCGTCCGGTTCCCCTGTGGTAGAGCCACTGACCTCGAAAGACGCGCGGTGGTGTGATCGACCCGGCGGGTCGGGACCGGTGGCGGTGCAAAAGCACTCGGCGGTCAAGGCATAATGAGAGTGGAGTAATCGCGCATCGCGCATGGGTGCTGGTCGCCCCATGACACGAACACGGTGATCATGGGTGCTTTGACCGGTGGCCCGTGCGCGGGTTACGATTCTCTGTCGTTGTGCGTTGAGTTGCCGTGGGTACCCACCAGACCTCGTTGGGCGCCGATCACGCATCACTGTCTGCGCACTCAAACCTACCGAAGGGACTCCCGGGGGACCGGGTGCTTTTCGGGCCAGTAATACGAGTTCCCCGTCTCCGCAGGCGGAGACGGATACCGCCGACTGAGAAGGCAATACGATCGTGCGCACATTCAGCCCCAAGCCCAGCGATGTCCAGCGTCAGTGGCACGTCATCGACGCCTCCGATGTCGTGCTCGGGAGGCTGGCCAGCCACGTCGCCGTGCTGCTTCGCGGTAAGCACAAGCCTTACTACGCGCCTCACATCGACACCGGTGACTACGTGATCGTCGTGAACGCCGACAAGGTGGCGCTGACCGGCAAGAAGCTGGAGCAGAAGCGGGCCTACCGTCACTCCGGCTACCCCGGTGGTCTGCGTTCCGTCCCCTACAGCGACCTGATGGCCAAGCAGCCGGCCCGCGCTGTGGAGAAGGCGATCAAGGGCATGCTGCCGAAGAACTCTCTCGGCCGCCAGATGGCCAAGAAGCTCAAGGTGTACGCCGGGCCGGAGCACCCGCACCAGGCCCAGCAGCCGGTGCCGTTCGAGATCACCAAGATCGAGCAGCCCGCGTAGGCCTTCGCGAGACTAAGGAAGTACGAGGAGAACCGTGGTCGAGCCCACCGGCATCGAAGACGTTCAGGAATACGACGAGAACTCCGAGGAGTTCCCGGCCGAGTACACCACCGAGAGCCCCGAGGTGGTCGGCGAGGCGTACGTTCCGACCGCTTCCGGCCCCGCTCTGGGAACCGGGCGGCGCAAGACCGCTGTCGCGCGCGTCCGTGTCGTCCCCGGCAGCGGTGAGTGGAAGATCAACGGCAAGGCGCTCGAAGCCTACTTCCCGGACAAGGTGCACCAGCAGCTGGTCAAGGAGCCCCTGGTCGCGCTGGGATTCGAGGGCGCCTACGACGTCTTCGCCCGCCTGAACGGCGGTGGCACCAGCGGCCAGGCCGGTGCGCTCCGTCACGGCCTCGCCCGCGCGCTCGCCGCCATGGACCCCGAGCACAACCGCCCGGTGCTGAAGAAGGCCGGCTACCTCACCCGGGACGCCCGCGAGGTCGAGCGGAAGAAGGCCGGTCTCAAGAAGGCCCGCAAGGCGCCGCAGTACTCCAAGCGGTAACCCGCTTCGGTGGCCGTGTCGTGCGACGCGGCCGCGACTGGACGTGTCCCCGGAGGACAGGTCCCAGGCCCGCCCGGCACTCGTCAGGAGGACGAGTGGCCAGAGCGGGCCACAGTCGTTTTTGTCGACGCTCTGCGCGTTCGGCCGCCGCATACTGGTTCTCATGGCGACTACCAGCGCCATCACTGGGACGAAACGGAGCGATTGGTTCGTGACACGGCTGTTTGGCACTGACGGAGTCCGCGGGCTCGCGGGACGCGACCTCACCGCTGGACTGGCACTGGAGCTCGCGATCGCGGCGGCGCAGGTCCTACCGGAGCGGGGGTCCACCGACAGAAGACCCCTCGCGGTGGTCGGCCGCGATCCGCGCGCCTCCGGCGAGTTCCTGGAGGCGGCCGTGGTCGCGGGACTGGCCAGCGCGGGAGTGGACGTGGTCCGGCTCGGCGTGCTGCCCACCCCGGCCGTGGCGTTCCTCACGGGCGAACTGGGTGCGGACTTCGGCGTCATGCTCTCGGCCAGCCACAACCCGGCCCCGGACAACGGCATCAAGTTCTTCGCGCGCGGCGGCCACAAACTGTCCGACGAGGTCGAGGACGAGATCGAGCGGCGGCTGGGCAGCCCGGCCGCCGGAGCGACCGGCACGGACGTGGGCCGGGTGACCGACGCCTCCGACGGCGCCGAACGCTACATCGACCACCTGGTGGGCTCCCTGCCCCACCGGTTGGACGGTCTGAAGGTGGTCGTGGACTGCGCCAACGGCGCCGCGGTGGGGATCGCTCCGGAGGCGCTGCGCCGCGCGGGAGCCGAGGTCGTCGCGATCGGCAACAGCCCCGACGGGTTCAACATCAACGAGGGCTGCGGGTCGACCCACCTGGACGCGCTGCGCGCGGCGGTGCTGGAGCACGGCGCCGACGCGGGCATCGCGCACGACGGGGACGCCGACCGCTGCCTGGCGGTGGCCGCCGACGGCTCCGTCATCGACGGAGACCAGATCATGGCGATCCTGGCGCTGGAGCTGCACGAGGCGGACGCGCTGAACGAGGACACCCTCGTGGTCACCGTCATGTCCAACCTGGGGCTCAAACTTGCCATGAAGGAGGCCGGCATCACCCTGGTCGAGACCCCGGTCGGGGACCGCTACGTCCTGGAGGCGATGCGGGCCGGATCGTACTCGCTGGGCGGGGAGCAGTCCGGCCACGTCATCCTGCTGAGCCACGCCACCACCGGCGACGGCCTGCTGACCGGGATGCACCTGCTCGCCGCGGTCAACCGCAGGGGAGTGGCGCTGGCGGAGCTGGCCAAGGTCATGAACCGGCTGCCGCAGGTGCTGGTGAACGTGCGCGGCGTGGACAAGACCAGGGTCGCCACCTCGGAGCGGATCGCCACCGAGGTGGCCGAGGTCGAGGCGGAACTCGGCGACAGCGGCCGGGTGCTGCTGCGTCCCAGCGGCACCGAGCCGATGGTGCGGGTGATGGTGGAGGCCCCGTCCCACGACCGTGCCCAGAGCGTCGCAGACCGGTTGGCCGAGGTCGTCCGGGCCGAGTTGGGCTAGTCGCCGGCGGCGAGCAGGACGGCGGCGCGGAGGCGGCGTCGAGGAGGCCGCCACGGCGGGCCGGACCGGTTCCCGAACCGGGGGCGGAGCGGTGGCGTGCGCTGGTCGACGTCCCGTGGAGCGGGAGCACCGGCCGCCTCCACGGTGCGGCGGACGGACACTCGCGGCCCTGGGCCGAGCAGGTGCGGCGGGGAGGGGTATCCCGGCCGGGATACCCCTCCCCGCCGCACCAGGACGGTGCTCAGGGACGGGACCGGGATGCCGCTCGCCTCGACCGTGCGTCCGAGCGGGGCCTGTGCGGGGTCCGTCCGTGGTCCCGCCCGCCCCGGACCCCGGTCCGGGACGGGCGGCTTCTTCCATGTTCCGGGGGCGTCCCGGACACCGGGAACGCGTCCGCCTCCTCCGCTTCCGGGAGCCTCGTCCGCGCCCTGCGGTGTGCATATTCCAGGGAAAAGGTCGTACCAATCACCCGGGCGGCGTCCGTGTCGCAAAAGAATTCCGTGGCGGGCGACCGGAGGTGGAATTCTTCGGCCCGTGCCGCGTGATTGCGGAAAAGAACGGATGCCGTGTTCCCCGCCGTCCGGCAGGAGGCCGCGCGGACCGCTCCGTCGGCAGTGCGGAAGCTCCTGGGCCTGTACCCGGAGGTCGGAGCACCGTGTCCGGGGCGGCCGCGGTGCCGAGAAAAACCCCGGACCGTGTTTCCTCCGCTCCGTGACCGGAGTTTCCCCAGCACACTCGCGGACGGTCGGGATGCTCCGGGAATTCAACTCTGGACAGGCGGGCGGACGCGGTGGTAAAGGTATTCGGAAAACGTCGTGAAAAACACGGGAAAAATGCTCGGAGAATCTCGGAATTCTGTCCGGGCCGGGTGAGGCGCCTACCGGCGGGGCCGGGACGGGCCCCGCCCGCCGCACCCGTCGAGCGCACAGGCGCGGGACGCCTCACCCCGGCACACGGGTGAACGACCGCCCAGGAAGCGAGGGACCGTCCATGACCGGACCCGCGGGACCCCCCTCCCGCCCCGAACCTCCCTCCGCTCCCCGGCGCGGCCCGACCCCGAGGACCGACTGGGCCGGGCTCAGAGCCGACCTGCGGGCCGCCGTCCCCGACGCCACCGCGGCACTGGTCGTCACAGCCGTGATCTTCGTGGTGCTCTACGCCCGCATCGACGCGGGAAGCTCGCCGACCCTCCAGGTGATGCCGTTCCTCGCCGACGCGGACCGGTACTGGATGTACTGGCTGTGCCAGGCGTTCGGCTGGTCGGCGCTGCTGTGGGCCTGGGTGACGGTCATGCTCGGACTCCTCCGCTCCAGCGCCCGGCCGCGCTGGATGCCGGTCGGCCACGCCCGTGTCGAACGCTGGCACCGCACGACCAGCCTCACCACGATCGCGCTGATGTTCGCCCACGCGTTCATGTTCTTCGCCGAACTGGTCCGCGAGAACGAGGACGGACTGGGCTGGGGGGCGCTGCTGCTCTCCGCGTTCGTCGACGTGTTCGTGCCGGGCGGGTACTCCAGCGGCACCGGACGGGTGGCGATCCTGATCGGGTTGATCGCGCTGTACCTGTCGATTCCGCTCGGACTCGCCTACTACTTCCGGTTCCGGAGCGGATCGCGGCTGTGGCGGGCGCTGCACCGGTTCATCATCGTGGTCTACGCGCTGAGCGTGTGGCACACCCTGCTCTACGGCACCAACGTCTGGTTCGACGGGTGGTTCCGCACCGTGGTGTGGCTGCTCCAACTGCCCGTCGCGGCGCTGTTCCTCATCCGCCTGCTGGCTCCCGCGCGGCCGAGCGAACGGCTGCGGCTGCGCGACCCGGAGACACGCCCCCGGCCGCTCGTCGCCGCGGCCAGACTGGGCGGGCGGATCGCCGTCGCGGTCTGCACCGTGGTCCTGCTGGGCGTCGTGATCACCGGACACGACGGGGGACGGACCCCCGGGGCGGAGACCGGCGAGCTGCTCGTGGGGCCGCGCGAGGTCTGGATGGGGCTCGCGCTGCTGCTCACGGTCATCGCGGTCGTGGTCGGTGTGGTCCGCCGCGACGGGCGGGCCGCGCCGGCCGCGACCGACGGGTGAACGGCGCACACCGGAGCGGCCGCGGACAGAGGCGAGGGGCCGGCTTCCCGTGGAAGCGGCCCCTCGAACACGTCCGGCGACGCTACTCCACCGTCACGCTCTTGGCCAGGTTGCGTGGCTGGTCCACGTCGTTTCCCTTGGCCAGGGCCAGTTCGCAGGCGAACACCTGGAGCGGGACGGTCGCCACGATCGGCTGGAGCAGGGTGGGCACCGCGGGGATCTCGATCAGCGTGTCGGAGTAGGGGCGCACACTGTCGTCGCCCTCCTCCGCGATCACGATGGTCCGCGCGCCCCGCGCCCGGATCTCCTGGATGTTGGAGACGATCTTGTCGTGCAGCACGCTGCGCCCCTCCCGGGAGGGGACCACGACCACCACCGGCAGGCCGTCCTCGATGAGCGCGATGGGGCCGTGCTTCAGCTCGCCCGCCGCGAACGCCTCGGCGTGCATGTAGGCCAGCTCCTTGAGCTTGAGGGCGCCCTCCATGGCCACCGGGTAGCCCACGTGCCGTCCCAGGAACAGCACGGTCTTGGCGTCGGCGAGGGAACGGGCCAGCTCACGGACCGGTTCCACGGTCTGCAGGACCTTGTCGACCTGCTCGGGCATGCGGGCCAGCTGTCCGATGATCGTGTTGATCTCGTCGCCGAACTTCAGTCCGCGCACCTGGGCGAGGTAGAGGCCGACCAGGTAGCAGGCGACCAGCTGGGTCAGGAAGGTCTTGGTGGCGGCCACGCCGACCTCGGGGCCCGCGTGCGTGTACAGCACGCCGTCGGACTCCCGGGGGATCGTGGAGCCGTTCACGTTGCAGATGGCCAGCACCCGGGACTGCTGCTCCCGGGCGTAGCGCAGCGCCATCAGGGTGTCCATGCTCTCCCCGGACTGGGAGATGGCGATGACCAGGGTCTGGCGGTCCAGGATCGGGTCGCGGTAGCGGAACTCGCTGGCGACCTCGACCTCGCACGGGATGCGGCACCAGTGCTCGATCGCGTACTTGGCGATCAGACCCGCGTGGTAGGAGGTGCCGCAGGCGATGATGACGATCTTGGAGATCTCGCGCAGCTCGTGGGGAGCCAGCCGCATCTCGTCCAGGGTGAGGGTGCCGTCCACGGCGACACGGCCCAGGAGGGTGTCGGCGACCGCGCGCGGCTGCTCGACGATCTCCTTGAGCATGAAGTACTCGTAGCCGCCCTTCTCGGCGGCGGAGGCGTCCCAGTCCACGTGGTACTCGCGCACCGGGGCGGGGGCGCCGTCGTAGTCGGTGACCGTGATCGAGTCGGCGCGCAGCTCGACCACCTGGTCCTGGCCCAGTTCGATGGCGTCCCGAGTGTGGGCGATGAACGCGGCCACGTCGCTGGCGAGGAAGTTCTCCCCGTCGCCGCGGCCGACCACCAGCGGGGAGTTGCGGCGCGCGGCCACCACCAGGTCGGGGGCGTCCTCCGAGATCGCGACCAGGGTGAAGGCGCCCTCCAGGCGGCGGCAGACCGAACGCATCGCCGCGCCCAGGTCGTTGTCGCCGCGCTCCGCGAGCTCCTCGCTGAGCAGGTGGGCGACGACCTCGGTGTCGGTCTCGGAGCGGAACTTGCAGCCGCGCTCCTCCAGCTCCACCCGCAACTGCGCGAAGTTCTCGATGATGCCGTTGTGGATGACCGCCACGCGGTTCGCGTTGTCGACGTGGGGGTGGGCGTTGCCGTCGGTGGGCGCACCGTGTGTGGCCCAGCGGGTGTGGCCGATGCCGATCCCGTCGGCGGAGCGCGGGTTCTCCTTCAGCGCGGCCCGCAGGTTCGCCAGCTTGCCGGCCCGCTTCTCCGTCTGGAGTTTGCCGTCACTGAGAACTGCGACTCCGGCGGAGTCGTATCCCCGGTACTCAAGCCTGGCCAGACCTTCGACGACGACTTCCAGCGCCGGTTTCGGCCCGACGTAGCCAACGATTCCACACATGAGCGTCAGAGTAACCAAAAAAGGGGTCGGAGGAGAGGCGCCACGGTCTGGTCCAATCCCGATTTTCGCAGGTAACGGTATAGACCAGTGGTCCGGACGCACTATTTGACGCAGGTCGGGACCCTACGGTTCACTCCGGGACGCTCCGGGGAAAAGTCTGGCTTCTCACACAGGAATTCCTCCGGCCGAGCCGTCTCCCGTCGACTACCGCAGCCAGGGGAGACGGCGCACCAGCGGACTCCTCCGCCACGCCCGGCCGAGTCCCCACACCTCGTCCGAACCGTCCACGGCCAGCCCGAAGCCCAGCAGGACCAGGATCAGGTGGAGGTTGACGAACAGCATCGGCAGATCGGGCAGCCGGGCCAGCGCGGACAGGACCAGCACCAGCGCGTTGCCGACCGCGGCGGCGCGCAGCGCGGCGCCCAGGGTGAAGGACGCGGCCAGCAGGAGGACGAAGAGCATCAGGGACAGGTCGAGCAGGGGGTGGCCGGCCACGGGCTGGACGAGGTCTGCGGCGGGGGTGTCCAGGTTGATCAGGGACCACCGGAGCGGGCTGTTGCCGGTCAACCAGGCGCGGTCGGGCGGGGCGTACCAGCCCAGGCCGAAGGTCAGGTCCAGGAAGATCCACAGATAGCCCAGTCCCAGGTTGATGCGGAGCAGCGCCCACACGACCGGGCCGGCGC
>Ga0079224_100015410_pt1 | contig 10708 bp, 7 predicted proteins | sample Stecom2015_FD_80414 | JGI IMG/M metagenome (GOLD analysis project Ga0079224, IMG submission 80414) | Agricultural soil microbial communities from Utah to study Nitrogen management - Steer compost 2015 | ecosystem: Environmental > Terrestrial > Soil > Agricultural land | place: USA: Utah...
GACCAGCGGCGCCGCGCTGCCGGCAGCGATGGTATGGCGCTGCAGCTGACCGGTTTTGGTCAGAACCGGCGCAGGATCAGTCACTCCGGCGATTTCGCTGGGCGGAGACAGTTTCTGGCTGATACCGGCCCAGTCTGCGCTGTGCAGATCCAGGCGAATTGCACCCTGCCCGGTCTTGACGCGCCACAGGCTGAAAGCCAGCAGCAGCACACGTGGCAGCAGTCCGTAAACCACCACAGCCCCACATAACCAGCCGGCCCAGACGCGACGCTCAGCATCGGTTTGCAGCAAGGCATCGGAAACCATACGCCCGGCATTAACGACAGTGTCGTGATCCGGCAGGGAAAAACCCAGCATTGAAGGCAACCAGCCCAGCAGCTGCACCACAGCGGCAAATACCGAAGCTGGCAGGATGGTGGTTTCCCAGACAAAGGCATAACTGCGCAGCGACAGCGCCAGCAGCAGTCCGGTCAGCGAACCGGCCAGCGCGGCGGTCCAGAAAGCATGGGTAATGCTGGACAGCCACCAGCGGGTCAGACCTGCACGCTGGTTCAGGCTGTTAAAGGACTGCGCCAGCACAATGGAGGCGCGGCCAAAAAAGCGGGCATTGAGCCAGAACCACAGACGGCCTGCAGAAAGTGCACCGGGGGCCATAAACAGACTGATGATCCAGAACAGCAGCATCAGCAGGTTGATGCCAAGCAGGGCTCCCAGCGCCCACAGCACGTTAACCGGCGCGCTGCCGCTGCCCATCACTCCCAGTGCAGCTGACAGACCACCGGCAAAACCCAGCAGCAACAAACCAGACAGGATCAGACGGCCACGCTGACGCCAGGCATGTTGCGCCTCCGTCAGGCCGGTATCGGTTGCCAGGGTTTTGGCCCAGAACAGCACGCGCGCCTCGGGATCCTTACTGTGCTGGCGGGCGGCGGCAGCCGCAGCATCAACCCGCGTTGGCGCCAGAGCCGCGACCGGCTTGGCTGTCTGCAGACGCAAACGCATTGCATCGGCCAGCCAGCGGTCCGCAAATCCGTATGCAGTAGCAGAAGCTTGCGAGTCGTTTCCGGACCCTGGCTGAGCGGACATGCCTTCTCCTTGAATTTTGGGGTTTTGTCTTAAATCAACAATGGCTGGCATTCTAGCAGGCTGCTCCTGACGCCTGCACCTGATTGGGTATAGACTCGGAACACATCCTGATCGGACTGCATCATCAAAGGAGTTTACATGGCGCGCATCACATTTTATGGAGCGGCACAGGAAGTCACCGGCTCATGTTATCTGATCGAGTCACCCGCTCTGGGCCGGATCCTGTTCGACTGTGGTTCACTGCAGGGTGGAGACGCCATTGAGCGCGTTTCCGACCGTCCCTTTGATTTTGATCCGGTAACCATTGATGCGGTGGTGCTGTCGCATGCACATCTGGACCACTCCGGCCGCTTGCCACTTCTGGTCAACCAGGGCTTTCGTGGCCCCATCTACTGCACCCAGGCTACCAGACAGCTGCTGCGCATCCTGCTGGAAGACGCGCTGTTCCTTTATGAAAAGGATCTGGAACGCGACAACCTGCGCCGTGCCCGGGCCGGTCGTGACCCGATCGAACCCGAGTACACCCATCGCGACGTGGAAGCCGTGCTGCGCCAGTGTGAAGGCAAACCGTACCATGTGTCTTTTGCCATCGAACACGGCAAGTCCACCACATCCGCCAAAGTGCGTTTCCTGGATGCAGGACACATTCTGGGCTCAGCCATTGTGGAACTGACGTTGACTGAAAACGGTGAGGAAAAAGTGCTGGTGTTTTCTGGCGATCTGGGCAACAACAGCTCGGCGCTGATGAACGATGCGGAAACACCTGAACGCGCTGACCTGGTGCTGATGGAAGGCACCTACGGCGACCGTGATCACCGCTCGCATACAGACACCATCAACCAGCTGCGCGAAGTGCTGCACGAAACCTGGGAACAGGGTGGCAACGTGCTGATTCCGGCGTTTGCCGTAGGACGTTCACAGGAACTGATATTCCATCTGGGTTGTATGTATCAGGCGGGTGAGCTGGACAACTGGCAGATTTTTCTCGACAGCCCGATGGCAATTGAAGTCACCGACGTTTATGACCGCTGGCTGCACATCATGGATGACGACGACATTCGTTGTCTGACCGACAGCGGCCGTGAATCCCTGCGCGAATTCTTGCCAACGTTAAAAATCTGTCGCACCGCTGAAGAATCGATGGAGATCAATAAAATCAAACGTGGCGCCATTATCATCGCCGGCAGCGGCATGTGCACCGGCGGCCGTATCCGCCACCACTTCAAGCATCGCATCTGGCATGAAAACACCACCGTGATTTTTATCGGCTTCCAGGCTATGGGCACACTGGGTCGCATACTGGTGGACGGTAAAAAGGATATCAAACTGCTGGGTGAAGAGATCCGCGTACGCGCCCGTATTGAAACCATTGGCGGACTGTCAGCCCACGCTGGCCAGAGCGCGCCGGTCAACTGGGCCTCTAAGTTCACAACCTCACCGCGCCTGTTCCTGGTGCATGGTGAAATGCGGTCTCTGGAAGCCTTGTCACAAAAACTCTGGCTGGACAAAAAGATACGCAGCGAGATTCCGGCCTACGGCACAACGGTGATGTTCTAGCTTACCGTTCGCCGCTGAATTTCCCCGTTCCGGCTTGTTTGTTTATCTGCATGAATACAGTCGGTGTACATTGCTGGCGTGTTACAACAAAAACACGGGGGAACGTGATGAACAGAGAATTTTTAACCAGACGGGCAGGAAAAGTCCTTTCCGGGCTGCTCTTGCTGTCCGCAGCCCAGTCCACTCTGGCAGCCGATCTGCTGGGTGTGGCCTGCCAGACACCACCGGTTGCGCATTGTGCAGACGGTGACTGCGCCGCCAAAATGAATGTGCAGGGCAATATTACTGAACCACAAAGCGGCCGCGAGTACTTCCTGGATTACCCCTGCGATCTGCAGCCCGGCGAGGATGTGATTTTTATCCTCAACATTCATGGCGCCGGTTCTTTTGCCAACTGGCAACGCCATTATTTCCCTGCGGCTGACTACAAGGAAAAATATCGTCTGATTGTTGCTACACCTACCGCACAGGGTTCGGCTGCGATGGGCGGCACTGGTGTGCGCATGTGGATGCCACAGACTGACGATGCCCATCTGCAGGGGATTACCAATCAGGTCATCGAAGCTGTTGGTGCAGAAAACATCAAAGCCTTCTGGCTGGCCGGTCACAGCCAGGGCGGTATTACGTCCCGCCGTCTGGTGTGCACAGACTTTTTTGCCAACAAGGTGGACGGCATGCTGAGCCTGTCTGGCGGACGTATTGGTCAGGCGCCTATTGTTCCAAACTTCGGACCACCCCAGGCTGATGGTTCACCGCCCGCAACACGCACGGCGCTGGCCAACGCTGCAGCAGCAGAAACACTGCCGTCCTGTGACTTCTCCCATATCTTCGCCATTGGCGAGTATGAAATTCAGTCACTGCCGGAAACCTCTCCCTGGGCTGAGCGCTATTCGTGTGAAGCACGCGTGCACTCACAGGTGGTGGATACACGACCGGGCTGGGTCTATGACAGCAACCGTTCAGGTTTCCCGGTTTGGGGACGTGAAGCGCGTCCGGGCACAGCGGATGTTTTTGAATATCCGGGCTGCTCAGACAATCGTGTAGTCGCTGATGTGATGCGTCTGGACAAGGGGCATACCGAAGGCCTGGAACCTGAAGTGACCCAGCGTATTCTGGATCTGATTGCTTCAGCCAAAGGTGGCAAACTGCAGGCAGGTGCCGGCTCCAACTGAGCCGGCCCAACCCTGTTTAAAGTGCGGACGACAGCAGCCCTGCCAGATTTATGTGGCTGCTGTTGTTCGGAATAGAATTGCTGGTAATCACCGTCAGGCCCTGAGCCTGCATTTCTTCCAGTGCACCGGGTGCAAAAATGCCATGCACTGCCACACAGACCGGTGCCGCCATGCCGGCCTCCTGCAGATGACGTGCAGCCAGCATCATGGTTTTCCCGGTACTGATAATGTCGTCCACCAGCACCGGCGTGCGGTGCAGATGTTCCTGTACGTGTGGTAGCGAAATCTGCACATCACGATCACCAAAACGCTGTTTCTCCAGCACCTCATAGGGACAGCTCGCGGCTTCAGCCACACGCGCTGCCCACTGATCGGATTCACTGTCAGGCCCAATGATCAGCGGGTCGCGAATATTCTGCCTGACCCAGTCCGCAATCGGTTGTACCGCCGTCAGTGCCTGTGCCGGAATGCTGTAGATCTCGGCCAGATCGTGAATACGGTGCAAGTGTGGATCCACGGTTACCAGCCAGTCCAGATGGCGACTGACCAGTCGTGCAAAATAGTGCGAGCTGATACCTTCTCCATCATGGAAACGTTTGTCCTGACGCATATAGGCCAGATAGGGCGCTATCAGGCCGACCTTTTTTGCGCCCAGATCATGCAGGGTATCCGCAAGCAGCAACAGCGGCAGTACGCGTGTATCCGGATGATGCAGCTGACACAGGATGGCGATGTCGCGATCCTTTACCTCGTCGAGTACACGGATATAGGTTTCACCGTCAGGAAACTGCCGCAGCACCATATTGCCACGCTGCCAGCCAGTCTGTTGCAGCAGGCTGGCCGCGAGCTCTTCCTGGTCCGGCATTACATAAAGCAGCGTTGTCATACCACTTCTTCCTCGATATGCAGGGCTTCATGCGAGCTGTAGAAATCCAGCGCATACTCCAGTTCTCCGGACGCTTCGGCATGAACACTAAGCAGCGGTTGTCCCTTTTCAACAATATCACCCAGACGTACATGCATCTCCACACCGGCAGCGGGTGCAACCGGAGCTCCGGCCAGACTGGCCAGACGGGAGATCACACGATTGTTGAGCATGCCCACAACCCCGTTGCGTGCTGACACGATAGTATGTACATGCGCAGCTTTTGGCGGCTCACGCAATCCGCCCTGGGCAATACAGATAGCCTGGAATTTTTGCCAGGCACGACCGCTGTCCAGAGTTTCTGTCGCCAGCTTCATGCCCTCACCTTCCTTGCAGGTGCCGCCCATTTCCAGCATGGCTGCAGCCAGCGTCAGTGCACGCTGACGCAGATCCTGCGGCGCTGAAATTCTGTTCTGCAGTACTGCCATGACATCGCGCGCTTCCAGCGCTGGACCAATACCAACACCCACCGGCTGGCTGCCATCACTGACCATGGTTTTGACGGTCAGTCCCAATGCAGCACCGGTCTGTGTCAGTACAGCACCCATACGATCTGCAATTTCCACACTGCGCACTTTGGCGGTGGGTCCGACAGGAATATCGATCAGCACATGCGTGGAGCCAGCTGCCACTTTTTTGGAAATCACCGAAGCGACCAGCTGGCCTTCGCTGTCCAGATCCAGCGCGCGCTCTACGCGGATAATGATGTCGTCCGCCGGACTGAGCGCAACTGAACCACCCCAGGCCAGACAGGCACCTTCTTTTTCCACCACCTGGCGCATGCGCTCAAAACCCAGATTTACCTCGGTCATGGTTTCCATGGTGTCGGCTGTGCCGGCCGGCGAGGTAATTGCACGCGATGAGGTTTTGGGCATCACCAGACCGTTTGCAGCGACAATTGCCACCACAATCGGGGTGGTACGGTTGCCGGGCAAACCGCCTACACAATGCTTGTCGACAATAATGCGACCTTCGCCCCAGTTAAAACGGCGGCCCACATCGACCATCGCGCGGGTGATATGAATGGTTTCGTCCACATCCAGATTGGTGGACGCACAGGCCGATACATAGGCGGAGAGCTGTATATCGGAATACAGGCCTTTGCTGATGTCGTGAATAATCTGCGAGGCGCCTTCCTGGCTGATGCTTTTGCCATAGAGTTTGCCACGCACATGACTCATGGAGTCCACAGTCGGTGCGTGACGGAAATAGGCTTTTTCACCGTCCTTTGGCTGCAGCAGATTCCAGGCAGCTTCACTCAGCGCCGCTTTCTGGTGGCTGAGGAAGTCGCCTTTAACGATGTTCAGTGTGGCAATGATGGAGCGATCACCGCAGGTAATCTGCACCCGCCCCTGGGCATCAAAACCCTCGGAGCGGCAGACCGAGCAGTCGTCGCGCATGTAGACCACCAGCTCCTGGTGTGTATCAATACCGGGCCGGGTCAGATATAAAAAATTTTCTGCCATTGGTGTGCGCTTGTTATCGCAGTAGCTCTGGCGAGGCCTGCCCGTTTACGGCAGCAAGCACATCGGCACCCAGCCACTGCACAGGATCAACACCCAGCAGCTGCGCAGCCTGTACAACCAGATGCCCCCAGGTCTGCTGGTTTGCGAACAGCATACCAAACACATCCAGCGTGCCACCACGGTTGCGATAGCCGGTAAAACGGGTTGTGGCAGGACCTGTATCCAGTGGACGCAGCACACCGGTATAAACCTCGGCATGTCCGTGACAGACAAAGAGGCGGTTGGCCACAGGAGGAATCAGCTGCTGTATACGCTCTGCGCTGTGCACGTATTCGGCTTCGCGTGCATCACGCGGAGAGCGGAAACGACCCGGCTCCACCATGCCGACTACGGAGCAGGCCACACCTTTTTCGCGCAATACCGCGGCAGCACGTTGTACGGATTGCAGCTGGTAGGCACCAATGGCAACCAGCTGCAGCTGTGCATTGTTGTCGTGGCTGAGCACAACTGCACCTTCGCTGACAGCAGTTTCAGCCTGCTGCGCCAGCGACTGCTCTTCCACCACGCCCTTGGGTGCAACCACCACAGCCACACGGCCACGCTGACGGTAAAGATGATGCAGAGTGACTACGGCTGTGTTGCCATCAAAGGGGAACAATACAGGTGCCACATCTGACATTTCACCGAGCCAGGCTTCACTGAGAGTTGGATCCTGGTGGGAAATTTCGTTTTTGCCGTTTTCCCAGGTGTGGGAACTGACGATAACCGGCACCGACAGCCAGTTCACACTGCGGCCGGTTTCCAGCATATGGCGGGCAAAAATCACTTCCTGGCGCATTGCACCGAGCATCTTCACAGCAAAGGCTTCATAGCTGACAGCCATGTTGATGCCTTGTTTGTTCGCCAGCGCTGCGCTGACCACTGCTTCCTCGTTAAGTGCGGTAATCACTACACCGTTTAATGATTCTGCTACGGTGGGTTCAGGGTCGGTTACACGGTGACGCAGCACATCCAGCGTTCGGTTCAGACGGTTGCTGCGGATTTCGTCCGGGTTACCAATGCGGATGCGATGGCAGGGATTGAGGTCAGCCATCTCGCTGAACCATTCGTCAACCTGCTCCATCGGAGAAACATGTTCTCCCACCTGCTGCCAATTGATTGCGGGCAGTTGTGGCTGACTGACCTGCAGATTGCGCAGCCAGTGGTCTTTTTCCGGCATACGCGGACGCTGACCACTGCGATGGTTTTTCAGAACCTCAACGGCTTGCTGCCATTCAGCTGCAGCAACAAAAAGACGTTGGGCACCTTTGTTAAAAATCTGGCGGATTTTTTCGTCTTTGGACGGATTGCCTATCAACGGCAGGTTGTGCGCGGCGTTGGTGCCGGCGCCAGGGAAACCAAAACCTTTAACCGTTTCGGCAATCGCATAAGGCAGCTTGACCGGATACTGATCTTCGCCGATGACGATGCGGCGGTGCTGTTCCTGCAGATCACGCGCCATGGTAATAATGGCCCAGGCAAATGCCGCCGGATCACGGCCATCAATATCAATTGGTTCAAAACCATTCAGGCGCAGATGTTCACGGAACCAGCCCACACCACCGGACTGGGACATGGTGGTGCGCTGGTCAATACGACGACCGTTGGCAATCATGATTGGCATCACCAGACCACTGTCCTCACCGCGCCACCAGCGCGGAGTCCAGTCGCTGCCACGCTGCTCTTCAAAGGCACCATCACTTAAAAATGTGACCAGCTCCTGTCCGGGCAGAGGCATATGTACATATTGCAGGCCGGCAAAACCAAGGTAACCGCCTTCGCTGACTCCACCGGCGGTAAATACGTTGACGTGACTGCCAAGCGGCGCTGCGGGTTTTCCTTCAGGTGTAATTTCGTAGCTGTAAAAATCGCGGCACAGACGGCTCAGGCCTTCGTCAGTAAGCGGATAGCGCTCGTCCTGTTCAGACTCCAGATTGCGCATCAGCACGTTGACAGAATCGATGGCGGCGACACAGTGGCCCTGTCCCATCAGCCAGGCGCGGGTTTTGCCGGTCAGCGCATTCGCCAGCAGATACCCAACGTAGGCAGGCACAATATTCAGTGCTCCACCGGTATGACCTTCTGGTGTGGATTTAAAATCAGAGGCCTGCATTTCGCGGCCATCCAGATAGACATTTTTGGCGTAGGTCATATGGGCTGTCAGCCACAGGCCCATATTGCAGAGGCGATCTGCTGCCTGGAACATGGCCAGAGCAGTATCACGGTCGCAGATCCCTTCACGGTCAAGAATCTGCACCAGTTCAGATACACGCTCACGCGTGAGCGCATTATGCTCAATAACGCCACAACCCTGCGACCACAGGGTTTCATCGATATTCATTATGCTGTCTCCTGAAGGCCGCAAGCAGTCTGCTTACAGTCGGCCTTTTATGCTCTTGATGTATCCATACTGCCTGAGCATCTCGTCCATTTCATTGACCGGAGTCAAATACAAGGCACAGCGACTGTCAGCCCTGTTAAAACTTCCGGCGGTCGTCAGAGACAGATTACGTGCCGGGTCAACGATAATTCCCAGCGCTTCCATTCCGGCAAAGATACGTTCGCGTATCAGAGGCTGATGTTCAGCCACACCACCGCCGAGACTGATGGCATCCACACCACCCAGCACCGCCATGTAGGCGCCTATGGTTTTGCGAATCTGGTAACAGTATTTGCTGATGGCGGCTGCAGCCACACTGTCAGGGCCCTGCTGCTCTGCCTCAGCCGCAATCAGGCGCATGTCGCCGTCATGGCCGGCGAGCGCATTCAGACCGCTGTACTGATGCAGCAGGTTTTCCAGAGTCTGCACATCAAATTCTTCGCGCAGCAGCAGATGGGTGAGGATGCCCGGATCAATGCTGCCGCTGCGGCGCGCCATGATCAGACCTTCCAGCGGGGAAAAACCCATACTGGTATCCATGGTTTTGCCATCCAGCCAGGCCGTTACCGAGGCACCACTGCCCAGATGCAGGCTGATCAGGCGTTTTGCCTCCCTGCCCTCTGCCGCAGCCAGTGCCTGCACCTGACGCCACTGGTTGCGATGCGCCAGCCCGTGGAAACCATAACGGCGCAGCGGCCATTCCGGTGACAGCTCGGGATTCAGCGCATAGGTGGCGGCTTCGGCTGGCAAAGACGCATAGGGGCCGGAATCGTAGATGGCGTACTGGGGCAACTGCGGGAACTGCGCACTGACCGCTTCGATCAGCTCCAGTGTCAGGGCATTGTGTCTGGGTGCCAGCGGCAGCCAGTGGCGGATGCGCTGTATGGTGTCTGCATCCAGCTTTTGTGCCTGCTCGGGCACCTGGCCGGCATGCACCACACGATGCAGCACCACATCAGGCTGAGGCAGTGGCAGCAGCCACTCCTGCAGCATGTCGGCAAAGGACCGCCCCCCTGCCGGGAAATTTACCGTCGCCAGCAGCGAACTGCTGTCCCCTTCAGCGCCATCCAGTACAAACAGACTGAGCTTGAGTGAAGAGCTTCCTGCATTACAGGCCAGCACATGGACTGGCGCATTCGGGGTGTCCGGCATTACTTCTCAATTCTTTTCCAGGTCAGGGTTCCGGTGGTACGTCCGTTTTCATCACGGATAGACAGTTTTAACAGTCCGTCCGGGGTGAATTCATAATAACGGACATTATCCTCACCTACCCAGCTGCCGCGGGTCGGAGAGCCGGTTACGTGGTGAGTGACCTTGTTCTGGCTAATGTCCCAGGTGACCGGGCCCCAGTAGGCAAAACCGCCAGCAACGTTGGTAGTGCTTTGGGCTGCGCGGGCAGGCAGGTCCTTGGGCATGCCTTGTGCGGACATCTCATCGTTTTCGTCGTACATGATGCGACCAACATAGTTGTTGTCGCGCTCACCACCCTCTGCCGGATAGCTGATAAAACTCACCAGCTCCCAGTGGCCGATAAATCGGCGTTTGACTGCCTCCAGCTCGGAATTCTGAGCCAGGGCCAACGGGGCTTGCAGCAGCAGGGCTCCTGCCAGCAGGCCAAAACCAATCAGTCCGGCGCGTGAACGTCGCATATTCTTCTCCTATTCTTGATGGTTGTTTTTATTGTGATTTCCCGATGGGACTGGAACCCGATGATACGCTTGCCATACAAGAGGGGTAAAGCAGTCGGCGACAGGGCGAATGAGCTGCTAGAATGAGCGCATTCAGAAACCTCCCGGATCAACCGGATGGAACCGCATTATGGATACCAGCGACAATCTTCAGCTCAAGCAGTTGTTTGATCATCTTGAACTGGAAACCATCGACGAAAACCTCTACCGCAGTGTGCATCCCAACGAGGGCTGGATACGTGTCTACGGAGGTCAGGTACTGGCGCAGGCCCTGCTCTCAGCCACGCGAACGGTGCCGGAAGACAGACATGTGCATTCGCTGCACGCCTATTTCCTGCGCCACGGTGATCTTAAACATCCGATCATTTTCCAGGTGGACCGTATCCGCGACGGCA
>Ga0079224_100015411_pt1 | contig 10708 bp, 12 predicted proteins | sample Stecom2015_FD_80414 | JGI IMG/M metagenome (GOLD analysis project Ga0079224, IMG submission 80414) | Agricultural soil microbial communities from Utah to study Nitrogen management - Steer compost 2015 | ecosystem: Environmental > Terrestrial > Soil > Agricultural land | place: USA: Utah...
CAGCCAGGGCAAGAACTCGCCGTTTCTCGGCACGTCGTTCCAGGGACGCGTGCGCTACACGATCGTCGCCGGCAACGTCGTCTACGAGGCATGAGGTTCCCCGTCGCTCTGGGCGTGCTCGCGCTCGCGGCCGGCTGCGCCTCGCAGGCGCCGGCGCCTTCGGCACCCGACGGCGGCCCGGCCAACCTGCCCGGTGAGGCGCCCGCAAGCAGCCCTTCGTCCAGGCCCGGCGGCTACTACCAGGACGACGGTCCCGGCGACAATCCGCCGGCCGACCTCGCGAGCGTTCCGGACGCCGTGCCGGCGAAGGAGCCGCTGCACCGCTACGCCAACCGTCCCTATACGGTGTTCGGCAAGGGCTACGTGCCGCTTTCCACGCTGCAGCCTTATCGCGAGCGCGGGCTCGCGAGCTGGTATGGCCGCAAGTTCCATGGCCAGCGCACCTCGAGCGGCGAGGTCTACGACATGTACCGCATGACGGCCGCCCACAAGACGCTGCCCATCCCGAGCTTCGCGCGCGTGACGAACCTCGCCAACGGCCGCAGAGTCACCGTGAGGATCAACGACCGCGGCCCCTTCCATGGCGAGCGCATCATCGACCTCTCCTACGCGGCTGCGCACCGCCTCGGCTTCATCCAGGCGGGCAGCGCGATGGTGGAGGTCGAGGCCATCCTTCCCGGACAGGAGAATGCCGACGGGGGCGAGGCGGGCCCTGAAACGGGCCGCGAGGCCGGGCACGAGGCAGGTCACTATGTCCAGCTCGGCGCTTTCTCCTCCCGGGATAACGCCGAGGCGCTGCGCTACCGGCTCGGCGCACAGCTCGGCTGGCTGCGCGAGCGCGTCGAGGTTCGCTCCATCGGCAAGCTGTGGCGGCTGCACGTCGGACCCTACGACACGGGCGAGGCCGCCCGGGCCATCGCTTCGCGCATCGAAAGCGAATTGAACCTGAAGCCCTTCGTCGTTGTCCGCTAGGGGAGCCTGCGCTCGGCGCGGGCGGGCCGTCCCCAGAACTTATAATTCGCCACTTTCGCAGGTCCCCAATGCACCGTTTCCTGCAGCGTTCCCGTTTCCTGCATCGTTGCCGCCCGCTCTGGCTGCTCGCGCTGCTCGTCGGCGCCGCCGCCCACGCCGCGGCGCCTCCGCCGCCCACGATCGTCGGCAAGTCCTGGCTGGTGGTCGACCTCTCGAGCAACCAGGTGCTCGCCGCCGAGCGGCCCGACGAGCGCGTCGAGCCGGCCTCGCTCACCAAGATCATGACGGCCTACGTGGTCTTCGCCGCGCTGCGCGACAAGAAGATCACGCTCGACCAGCAGGTGCTCGTGTCGGAGAAGGCCTGGCGGGCGCCCGGCTCGCGCATGTTCATCCGCGTCGGCACCAAGGTGACGGTCGACGAGCTCATCCGCGGCATGGTGGTGCAATCGGGCAACGACGCCTGCATCGCGCTCGCGGAGGCGGTCGCGGGCTCCGAGGAAGTCTTCGCGCAGATGATGAACCGCGAGGCCGAGCGCCTCGGCATGAAGAACACCAGCTTCCGGAACAGCTCGGGCCTCCCCGATCCGGAGCACTACAGCACGGCGCACGACCTCTATCTGCTCACCGCCGCGCTCATCCGCGACTTCCCCGAGTACTACAGCCAGTACTACTCCCAGAAAGAGTTCCGCTACAACAACATCTCGCAGCCCAACCGCAACCGCCTGCTCTGGGTCGACCCGAGCGTGGACGGCGTGAAGACCGGCCACACCGAGGCCGCCGGCTACTGCCTCGTCGCTTCCTCCAAGCGAGGCGAGCGCCGCATGCTCTCGGTGCTGCTCGGCTCGAGCTCCGAGGCGATGCGCGCGCAGGAGTCGCAGAAGCTGCTCAACTGGGGCTTCCAGTTCTTCGACAGCGTGAAGCTCCACGGCGCGCACGAGGCGGTGAAGTCCCTCGAGGTGTGGAAGGGCGCGGCCGAGCTCGTCAAGGCGGGCTTCACGCGCGATCTCGTCATCACCGTGCCGAAGGGCGAGACCGACAAGCTCAAGGCGGAGCTCCTCTCGCAGCAGCCGCTCGTCGCGCCCGTCGCCAAGGGGCAGCGCGTGGGGACGCTACGCGTCACGCACGAAGGCCAGCCGCTCGGCGAGTATCCGCTCGTCGCCCTCGAGGACGTCGGCGTGGCCGGCATCTTCGGGCGCGCCTGGGATACACTCAGGCTGTGGCTGAGGTAGCGTCGACGAAGGCGGGCCCGATGGTGTTCCTGAACGGCCGGTTCCTCCCTCCCGAGGAGGCGAAAGTCCCCGTGCTCGATCGGGGATTCATCTTCGGCGACGGAGTCTACGAGCTCGTGCCCGTGTACTCGCGCGTGCCGTTCCGGCTCGACGAGCACCTCGCGCGCCTCGAGCGGAGCCTCGGCGAGGTGGGAATCCGCAACCCGTACTCCCGCGCGCAATGGCGCGAGCTGATCTACCGCCTGATCGATGCGCAGCCCTTCGACGACCAGGGCGCCTATTTCCAGGTCACCCGCGGGGTGGCGAAGCGCGACCATGCCTTCCCCAAGGACGTGGAGCCGACGGTGTTCATGATGTCGAATCCGCTGGTGAATCCGCCGCGCGAGGACGTGGAGCGGGGCGGAAAGGCGGTCACGGCGCAGGACTACCGGTGGCTGCGCTGCGACATAAAGTCGATTTCCCTGATCGGGAACTGCATGCTGCGAGAGCTTGCCGCGCAGGCGGGCGCCGCCGAGACGATCCTGTTCCGCGACGGCAGGCTCACCGAGGCCTCGGCCTCCAACGTCTTCATCGTCAAGGAGGGCGTCGTCGTCGCGCCGCCCAAGTCCCCTCTCATCCTGCCGGGCATCACGTACGACGTGGTGGTCGAGCTTGCGCACGCGAACGGGATTCCGCTCGAGCTGCGCGAGGTGCCGGAGGCCGAGGTGCGCTCGGCCGACGAGATCTGGGTCACCTCCTCGTCGAAGGAAGTCTTTCCCATCGTCGAGCTCGACGGCGCGCCGATCGGCAGCGGCCGGCCCGGTCCCGTGTTCCAGCGCATGTACGCGCTCTACCAGGACTTCAAGCAGAAGGTCATGCGCGCCGGCAAGCGGGAGGCGGTGTCGGCCTGACGATGGCCGAAGAAGGCTCAGCGCTCGCTTTTCCGTGCGACTTCCCCATCAAGGTGATGGGCCGAAAGGAGCACGGCTTCGCGCAGGCCGTCGTCGACATCGTGCAGCGCCACGCGCCCGACTACGACCCGGCCAGCGTCGAGATGCGCCCGAGCCGCCAGGGCACCTACCTCAGCCTCACCTGCACGGTGCGCGCCAGTTCGCGCGAGCAGCTCGACGCGCTCTATCGCGAGCTCTGCGACCATCCCTCGGTCGTCATGGTGCTTTGATGCACGCCGCCGGACATGCAGCGGCAATCGCCCAACCGGTCAGGACGAGCCACCTTGGCCTTCTGCGCTATGAGGAAGCGCTGGAAGCGATGCGGGCGTTCACCCGCCTGCGCGACGAAACCACGCCGGACGAGCTCTGGCTTCTCGAGCATCCGCCGGTCTACACGCTGGGGCAGGGCGCGCCCGAGCGCGTGGTCGCGAACGCGATCCCCGTCGTGCGAAGCGACCGCGGAGGCGACATCACCTATCACGGCCCCGGCCAGGTCGTGCTCTACGGGCTCGTGGATCTCGCGCGCCGCGGCATCCGGGTGAAGCGCTATGTGTGGCTTCTCGAGCAGGCGGTCATCGATCTTCTCGGCCAGGGGGAGCGCAGGCCCGGCGCGCCGGGCGTGTACGTCGAGGGCGCGAAGATCGCGGCGCTCGGCATCCGGGTCGTGCGCGGTCGCGCCTACCATGGCCTTTCGCTCAATGTGGACATGGACCTTTCGCCCTTCTCGGCGATCGACCCCTGCGGCTACCCGGGATTGCAAGTGACACAGGCAAGGGACCTCGGCCTGCTAAAGTCGCCTTACGACATGGCTGACAGTCTCGCAAAAGCATTGATCGCCCGCTTCGACCATGAGTGAACCCGGCGTGAAGGAGAAAGGCGCCAGCAAGACCTGGCGCACGCTCGAGCGCTACGCCATCAAGGTCGTGCAGGACGACGAGCGGCTACCCAAGCCCTCGTGGATCCGCGTGCGGGCCGCGACGCCCGATTCACGCTATTACGACATCAAGCGCATCCTGCGCGAGCAGAAGCTGCACACGGTGTGCGAGGAGGCTTCGTGCCCGAACATCGCCGAGTGCTTCGGCAAGGGCACGGCCACCTTCATGATCCTCGGCGACATCTGCACGCGCCGCTGCCCGTTCTGCGACGTCGCGCACGGCCGCCCGCTCCCGCCGGACTCCCAGGAGCCGCAGCACCTGGCCGACACGGTGGCCGCGCTGCGGCTTTCCTATGTCGTCGTCACGAGCGTCGACCGCGACGACCTGAAGGACGGCGGCGCGCAGCACTTCATCGATTGCATTGCGGCCATCCGCAGGACCTCGCCGCGGACGAGGATCGAGGTGCTGGTGCCCGATTTCCGCGGGCGCCTCGATCGCGCGCTCGAAATCCTCGCCGCCGTGCCGCCCGACGTGATGAACCACAACCTCGAGACCGTGCCACGGCTCTACAAGCGGGCCCGGCCGGGCGGCGACTACGCGCATTCCCTCCTGCTCCTCAAGCGCTTCAGGGCGGCGAATCCCTCGGTGCCGACCAAGTCCGGCCTGATGGTCGGCCTCGGCGAGACGGACGAGGAGATCCTCGAAGTCATGCGCGACCTGCGCGCAAACGACGTGGACATGCTGACGATCGGCCAGTACCTGCAGCCGTCGCCGCACCATCTGCCGGTCGAGCGCTACGTGCATCCGGACGTCTTCAGGAAGTTCGAGGCAGCCGCGCGCGAGATGGGCTTTCGCCACGCCGCCGTCGGTCCCCTGGTGCGCTCGTCCTACCACGCCGATCAGCAAGCGCACGACGCCGGCGTGGGGGGCACGGGGGTTTGAGGAAGCCTTAGGCTTTCGTCCGCCTAGATTTTCGTGTTCTGGGGCGCGGCAAGCGCAGCCTCGATCAGCCGCTCGAACTCCTCGAGCGGCACCTCGCCCACGTAGCGCTTCAGCACCCGGCCATCGCGGCCGATGACGAATACCGTCGGCGTGATGCGGACGTTGCCGAAGCGGCGGGCGAGCTCGCCCGACTCGTCGATCGCCACCCGGAAGGGCAGCGCGTGCTCGGCGGCATACTGCGCCACCGCTTCCCTGCGGTCGCGCACCGCGATGGCGATCGTTTCGTAGCCGCGCGGGCCGAACCTGCGCTGCGCGGCGACGAGCTCGGGCATCTCGCGCCGGCAGGGCGCGCACCAGGTCGCCCAGAAGCTCACCACGGTGACCGCCCCCCGGCGCGTGGCGAGGTCGACCTGCTCGCCGGAGAGCGTCTCGACGCGCGCCTCGGTGGCGGGCCGGCTCGGCATGGCGAGCGCCGCGGCGAAGGCCGCAATTGCCACGACCGCGAGGGCGGCGATAACCTTCGTAGCGAGGTTCACAGGCCGGGGTTCAGAAGCCGCTCGAGCGGAGGACCATGAGGGAGATCATTTTCGCCGTGCTCGCCGCTTGCGCGATGACGTGGGGCGCGCCGGCGATGGGCCAGTTGGAGCGCATCACCGCGGCCGAAGCGGCTTCGGCGCTGAAGGGCGCGCTCGACCAGGGCGCCCGCGCCGCCGTCGCCTCGCTCGGGCGCGCCGACGGCTATCTCGGCAATCCCAAGGTGAAGATCCCGCTGCCGTCTTCCCTCACGAAAGCGGAGTCGACCCTGCGCCGCTTCGGCATGGGGCGCTACGCCGACGAGCTCATCGTGGCGATGAACCGGGCGGCCGAGGCGGCGGTGCCCGAGGCGCGGCAGCTCTTCGTCGACGCGGTGAAGAAGATGACGGTGCAGGACGCCAAGGGCATCCTGACGGGGGGCGACACCGCGGGCACCGAGTACTTCCGCCGCACGACGGAAAGCGAGCTTCGCGCGCGGTTCCTGCCCATCGTCAGGAAGGCGACCGCCAAAGTTCGCCTGGCGAAGAAATACAACGCCTACGCCAACCACGGCGTGCGCTGGGGCCTCATCGAGGAGGAGCACGCCGACCTCGACGAGTACGTCACCCGCAAGGCGCTCGACGGTCTCTTCCTCACCGTCGCCGACGAGGAGCGCAAGATCCGCAAGGACCCGCTCGAGTCTGGCAGCCGGATCATGCGGAAGGTGTTCGGCGCCCTGGGCTGACCTTCGGCACGGCGCGCAGCGCCTCGATCAGGAGCTGGGCGCCCGGCGAAGAGTGCTCGGCGGTCCGTCGCAGAATGCCGATCGGCCGTTCGGTGCCGGGCAGCCGCACGGGCAGGCACACCAGCGCGCCGGTCTTGAGCTCGTGCTGGAAGAGCGCGCGCGACGCAGCGGAGATCATGTCGGTCTCGAGGAGCAGGCCCCGGATGATCGAAAGGTCGGCCGACTCCACCGCCACGGCGGGCTCCGCGAGCCCTCGGCGCTCGAGCACCGAGGCGAGCGCATCGCGGGTCGGCGTCCCCTTCTGGGGGAGCACCCACCGCGCACGCAAACATTCCTCGAGCCGCAGGCGGCGCTTTCGGGCAAGCGGATGCCCGGCGCGGGCGAGCACCGCCATCGGCTCGTGCAGGAGCTCCTCGCGCACGAGGCCCTCCTCGCGGCGCCCCGGCGGCAGCGCGCCGACGAGGAAATCGATGTCGCCGACGCGAAGCAGCGCCACCAGCCGGCCGAGCGGCGCCTCTACCGTGCGCACGCTGAGGAGCGGATGCCGGGCGAGCACGCGCCCAATGGCCACGGGCAGAAGATAGGGACGGCCGAAGGGCAGCGCGCCGACGACGACCTGCCCGGTGACGACGCCTTTCGTCAGGGCGATCTCCGCGACGGCGAGCCTCAGTGACGACAGGGCGCGCTTGACGTGCGGCGTCAGGAGCTCGCCCGCCTCGTTCAAACGGATGCCGGAAGGCGCGCGGTCGAATAATGCGATGCCGAGGCTCTCCTCGATCTCCCGCAGCGCCATGCTGACGGCCGGCTGGGAAAGGCCGAGCTGCTGCGCTACCTCCCCGACATGGCGCCGCTCGTCGAAGGCGATGAGGATGGCGAGCCTGCGCTCATGCACGCCGAGCAAGAAGAAAGGCGAGGCGAGAAGCGTTGCGGAGCGTTCCGGGAATTGCCTGCAAAGCGCCTCGCGAGCCTCGGCGAGCTCGGCGAGCGCGTCCCGGGCCCGGCGCTGCAGCACGCGGCCCGCCTCGGTGAGCAGCCATGTGCCGGGGCGTCGCTCGAAGAGCGGCGTCTCCAGCGATGATTCGAGCTCGCGCAGCGACCGGGAGACTGCCGAAGGCGCCCGGTAGAGCTCACCGGCCGCGCGCGCAAGGCTGCCCCAGCGCGCCACCGCGAGGAAGGCGCGCAGATGCTTGGTATGAACCACTCACGAAGGCTATCAGGCGGCGGGCCTGCCAGCCTCGGCGTCCCTGCCGAGCAAGGCGATCAGCTCTTCGGAGCGCAGGACCGTGCCGAAGTTGACCCGGACCGTCGCCAGCGTTCCCTCGTGGCCCGCGCCGTTGCTGCTGCTTACGCAGTCCTCGGCGAGCACGACGTAATAGCCGAGAAAGAAGCCCTCACGAAGCGTTGAATCGACGCAGACGTTCGTCGCCACGCCGGTGAAAACGAGCGTCTTGACCCCCTGCGCCTGCAGCGCCTCGTGCAGGCGCGTCTGGTGAAAGCCGCTGAAGGTGTGCTTGTCCACGACGAGGTCGCCGGGCTGCGGGCGGATGCGGAAGAAGTCGGCGCCCCACGAGCCTTCCATGCAAAGGCCCTCTTTCCCGCCTCGCTTGGCGATGTGCGCGGGCGCCAGGTACTTGAAGTCGTAGATGGAGCGCAGCCAGACCACCGGCATGCGGGCGGCGCGCGCCGCGGTGGCGAGGCGATCGATGTTCTGCGCGACCCGGACGTTGTCCTCTTCCCGGATCTTCGGGCCTCCGCCTTCGGCTCGCGCCCGGCTGAGGAACCCGTCCTCGGCGCAGAAATCATTCTGCAGGTCGACGATGACGAGCGCTGCATGCGCAGGGCGGACCTGCTCCTCCACGCTCAGCAAGAGCTCGGCGGCGCCGCTCATCGCCCCGGCGCAACCGTGCCGCACTTCTTGCACGTGCGGAACTCCAGCGAGCCGAAGTAGTTGTCGTAGGCCCGGGAGACCGGATCCGCGCCGTAGTCGCTGACGACGAACGTCTCCTCGTGCAGGAAGTTGTCGCACTTCGGGCAGAACCAGTGGAAGCGGTCGATCTCGCCCGGCCGGCGCTTGCGCTCGATCACGAGCTGGAACGCGTCGGGCGCGAAGCGCGGCGAGTGCGGCACCAGCGGCGCCTGGTACAGGCAATGGCCCTCGGGCACCACCGAGACCTGCTCCTTGCCTTCGGGCGTGCGCCAGTGCAGCCGCAGCTCGCCCTTGATGGAGAACTGGAACTCGTGGCTCGGGTTGATGTGGAACTCGCTCCGGTACTCGCGCCCGCGGGCGACAAAGCACAGGCACTCGTCCTCCTGCCAGAGCGGGTAGGTGCGCCGCTCGGTGTTGTGCTGCAGGTAGTCCATGATCTCCTGCAGGTCGATCTGCGGCAGCGGCAGCTGCAGGGTCGGGAACGTCTTCATCGGGGGAATCTTCAGCGCTTGGTTCATATGCTCCTCAGTGCGGAAGGCGCCTCGAAGGCGCGGTAGCGGGCTTCCATGAGCTCCGCAAAGGCGATGCAAGTGTAGTCGCCGTAGAGCGGGCCGATCGCCTGGAGACCCACCGGCAGCCCGTCGGGCGCGCGCCCGACGGGAAAGACGGTCGCCGGCAGATGCGCGATGCCGGCGAGCCCTGCCCAGAACACCTGCTCGATCGCCGGCCGCGGCCGGCCGTTGACCGGCACGAGCCGCTCGTGGCGCGGCTGGCTGTGGTCGTGCCGGAACGCGGTCGTGGAGGCCGCCGGGCACAGGAGCAGGTCCCATTCTTCAAAGAAGCGCTCCCACGCGAGCTGCATGCGGTAGCGCCGATCGTGCTCGATCAGCCACTCGCGATGGTAGGCCGCGACGCCGCGCGCGTGACGCGCCACGTAGTCGTCCGCGGACGCTTCGAGCTCGCCGCGCTGGCGGAGCGCCCGCTCGAACTCTTCTTTTGGCAGCTTGGCGCTCGTCGCGCCGCGAATGAGCAGGACCGTATCGCGCGCGACGTCCTCGAGGTCGATCGCGGGTCGCGCGCTCGTGTCCACGCGCGCGCCCTCCCGGCGCAGAAACTCGATCGCCGACTCCAGGCACTCGCGCACGCCGGCATCCACTTCGGCCTGCGGCGCATCGAGCATGGCCGCGACGCGAAACCCGCGCAGGGATCGCTTGCGGCACTCGGGGAGCGCGAGCTTCCAGCCGCGCGCGGCAGGGCCATGAGGCCCCGCGGTCAGCGCGAGCATCAGGCGCAGGTCCTTCGCGCTGCGCGCCATCGGTCCTACTACCGAGATGTCGGTCGGGGGCGCGGGCGCGAGCCCGTGGCCCTCGGGCGGCACGATGCCCCACGTGGGCTTGTGCGCGTAGATGCCGCAGAAGTGGGCCGGCACCCGCAGCGATCCGCCGATGTCGCTTCCCCACTCGAGCCCGACGAGCCCGGCGGCGAGCGCGGCGGCGGAGCCGCCGGAGGAGCCGCCCGGCGTGCGCTCCGGATCCCACGGGTTGACGCTCGTGCCGTAGACGTCGTTGAAGGACTGCCAGTCGGCGAGGAAGAGCGGCACGTTCGTCTTGCCGAACACGATGGCACCGGCGCGCTGGAGGCGCTCGACGGAAACGGCGGTCGTGGCGGCGATGTTGGCCTTGTGGGCGGGCGAGCCCCAGGTGGTCGGCGTGCCGGCGAGGTCGAAGGCTTCCTTCACCGTGGCCGGAACGCCGTGCAAGGGGCCCGGCTTCTCGCCGCGGGCGAGGGCCGAATCCGCCGCGTCGGCCTGCGCGCGCGCCTTGTCCGCCTCGAGCACCACGATCGCGTTGAGCGACGGATTCAACTTTTCCACGCGCTCGAGGTAAAGCTCGAGGAGCGCGCGCGCGGTGATCCGCCGCTCGCGGACGGCGGCCGCAAGGGCGACCGCGGATTCGAAGGCGAGATCCGTCATCCGGTGATGCCGTGCACCCATTTTCCGCCCACCAGGGTGGCGCGGCATTGAAGGTCGAGCAGCGCGTCGCCGGCGAGCGCCAGCGGATCGCCGTCCAGCACCGCGATGTCCGCGTAGTGGCCCGGGACCAGCTGGCCCTTCACATGCTCTTCGAAGGAGAGGTAGGCCCCCGCGCGCGTGAGAAGCCTCAGGCCGACCTCCGGCGAGACGATGCCGCGGGCACCGATGGTGCGGCCGGTGTGGCGTTCCTTGCGGGTCGTCATGGCCCAGAGGCAGAAGAGCGGGTTGTAGGGGACGGCATCGGTCCCGGCGGACACCGGCACGCCGAGCTCGTGGAGCTGCCGTGCCGGCGACAGGTAGTCGAGCTCCTCCTCGCTCAGGCTCATGAACGGCGTCGCGTGCTTCCAGATGTACTGCCCGGGGATCAGGGTGACCGCGACGCCGGCGTCGCGGATCGTCGCGAGATCCGCGGGGCTCGAGCGGCTCACGTGCTCGAGCACGCAGCGGCGCTCGCCGATCGGGAAGCGCTGCGCGAGGCGCGCGATGACCGGGGCCACAAGGGCGAGCTTGTCGGAGACGATCGTGTGCACGCGCAGGTCGTAGC
>Ga0079224_100015412_pt1 | contig 10707 bp, 12 predicted proteins | sample Stecom2015_FD_80414 | JGI IMG/M metagenome (GOLD analysis project Ga0079224, IMG submission 80414) | Agricultural soil microbial communities from Utah to study Nitrogen management - Steer compost 2015 | ecosystem: Environmental > Terrestrial > Soil > Agricultural land | place: USA: Utah...
CGGTCCATGCGACCGGGTCTTTGGTTTTTTGTTTCAGCCCCCATGACCGGGCTTTCCTTGGTGACTTCCAGCAGTCCATGGGCGCGCTTTGCGGATGTTCCTCCCGCCGGTCCGTGGAGCGTAGCTGAGGGATCGGCTTTTTCAACCGGCAAAGGTCCCGGTGTCAAAGCCTTTCTTTCACCGAGCTTGCACGGGAGGGGGAAAATGGGGAATCCATGCTGGGCTTGTGCACAAAAGATGGTATACTTTTAATTGAATCCCCGTATTCGTATAAAAAGAAATCGGCGGCAGGGCTTGCATAGGCGGCCAAGGATGACGGGAATATCGGGTATGATCCACCGCTGTCAAGGAAACAATGGTTGTAAAACTACGAAAAGGTGGGTCGATGGATTGATAGAAAAGAGCACCCCCGTCCGCTGTATTGTGTGCGAACAACCGCGCGAGGATGGAATAACGGTGTTGGCTGAGTTCATCTGTGAAGAATGTGAGCGGCAGATCGTCCGCACGGCCGTGGAGGATAAACAATATCCCTTTTTCGTACATCAATTGAGTCGAATCTGGTTGAATCTGCAGGGTTCGGCACCGGGGACATGATCCGTCCCTTTTTTCTTTTTCAGAAGGGGAGGGATGAAATGAGTCGGCAACGGCGAGCCCCTCTGTATGAGGCGCTTGTGCGGCATCAGGAACAAGGACCCGGAAATTTCCACGTGCCCGGCCACAAACAGGGGCGGGTGTTTGATGGTGAAGCGATTCACCGATTCCGACCGATACTGGAGATCGACCTTACGGAGATCACCCCCTTGGACGACCTGCACGATCCCGACGGAGTGATCGCCGAAGCCCAGGCCCTGGCGGCGGAGGCCTTCGGCGCCGATGAGACCTTTTTCCTGGTGGGAGGCAGCACGGCGGGGAATCTGGCGGCGATTCTCAGCTGCTGCCGGCCGGGGGACGTGTTGCTGGTGCAGCGCAGTTCCCATCAATCGGTGTTCCATGCCTGTCTGTTGGCCGGGGTGCGCCCGGTCTATCTGGGAACGCGGGTGGATCCGAACAGCGGCCTGGAGCAGGGCATCGACCCGGAAACCCTGGAGGAAGCCCTTAAGCAATTTCCCAAGGCCAAAGGGGTCGTGGTGACCAGCCCCTCCTATTACGGAGTTGTCCAACCCATCCGTCGTTTTGCAGCCCTCTGTCATCGGCGGAATGTGCCCCTGATCGTGGACGAGGCGCACGGGGCCCATTTCGGATTTCATCCGGACCTGCCTCCCCCGGCGATCCGTTCCGGCGCGGATCTGGTGGTCCAGTCCACCCACAAGATGTTGCCGGCGATGACCATGGCTTCCATGCTCCACGTGCGGGGAAAGCGGATCTGTCGGCGGCGGCTGACCCGCTGGCTCCGGATCCTCCAATCCAGCAGTCCCTCCTATCCCCTCATGGCTTCCCTCGATCTGGCCCGGAGAATGGCGGCTACGGAAGGGCGGGAGCGGTTGGAGGGCGTGTTGTCCGGCTTGGCCGATCTCCGGAGACGGGTGGCCTCTCTGCACCACCTGTCGGAAGCGGTCGGCCCTCTTCCTCAGGATCCCCTGAAATTCTCCCTCCAATCCCGGACGGGGACTTCCGGCTTTCGGATGGCCCAATGGCTGGAGAGCCGCAATTGTTTTCCCGAATTGGCCGACCATCGCCGGGTGTTGCTCACCTTTTCCCTGGCCCAGCCCGATCGGGAGGAGGAGCGGTTGCTGCGCCTATTGGAGGCGCTGGACAAGCAGTTGTCCCGGATGCCGCCGGAACCTCCCCTTCCCGATCCCGGCTTTGAACGGTGGCGGGTGGGGGAAGGGCTGAGTCGCTGGATGGAATCCCCCGGAAAAGCCGTCCCCCTCGAGGAGGCGGTGGGGAGGGTGGCCGGCGACATGGTGCTTCCCTATCCGCCGGGGATTCCCCTGATCCTGCCCGGTGAAAGGTGGACGGAGGAGAAGGCGTCCTTCCTGCGTCGGGTAGTGGAGGCGGGAGGGCGCGTGCGGGGGCTGCCCTCCGTTTCTCCCCTCCGGGTTTCCGTGTTAGAATAAGTTCATAGTTTAATGACGGATTTGCCGGAGAGCGGTTGGAGGCGCAAAAGGATGAAAGGTTGGTTGATTACCCTGGAAGGTCCGGAAGGCGGGGGGAAATCGACGCAGATTGCCCTGCTCCAGGAATATTTAAAGCAGGCCGGCATTCCCTGCACCGTCGTGAGGGAGCCGGGGGGAACGGCGATCGGGGATCGGATTCGGGGGATCCTGTTGGATCCGCTGGCCACGGACATGGCGGTGAGGACGGAGATCCTCCTGTATGCGGCCTCCCGCGCCCAGGTGGTGGAACAGGTGATTCTCCCGGCCCTGCGCCGGGGAGAGGTGGTTCTCTGCGATCGGTTTGTCGACTCCAGCATCGCCTATCAGGGGTTTGGCACCCCCTGGGATCGGGAGGAAGTCCGGGAGGTGAACCGGATGGCCACCGGCGGCCTACGCCCGGATCGGACTTATCTTTTGGATGTGCCCGTGGAGGAGAGCATTCGCCGCCTTCAAAAGCGGGGGCGGGAGACGGACCGCATCGAACAGAAAGGGAGAAGCTATCACGAACGGGTTCGCCAGGGCTTTTTGCATCTTGCCCGAAGGGAACCGGACCGCTTTTTGGTGGTGGATGCCCGTCGTCCCATCCAGGAGGTGTTCCGGGTCCTCAAAGGGGATTTAGAGCAGCTGATTTCCCTGTCCCGGGAGGGAGAAGCGTGAAACTGATCATTGCGGTTGTACAGGATCGGGACAGCAACCGCCTGTCTCGGGCCCTGGTCCGGGAAAATCTCCGGGTGACGAAACTGGCCAGCACCGGAGGTTTTCTGCGGGAGGGAAACACCACCTTCCTGATCGGGGTGGACGATGATCAGGTGGAGAAGGTTTTGAGGATCATCCGGGAAAACAGCCGGATCCGAAAGAGCTGGATCACATCCCATATGGGAGCCGGCACCGAGGGGGATGGATCTTATCCGGTGGAGGTCCAGGTCGGGGGAGCCACCGTCTTCGTCCTGTCGGTGGAGCGGTTTGAGCATTATTGAAGCGGAGGTGGCGGCGATGTCTTTCGAGGCGATTCGGGGGCAGGAAAAAGCGGTGCGCCTGATTCGGGCGGGATTGAAGCGGGGGCGGGTGGCGCATGCCTATCTCTTTTCCGGCCCGCGAGGAGTGGGAAAGCGGGCGGCGGCGCTGGCCCTGGCCAAAGCCCTCAACTGTCCGTCGGCACCTCCCGATGCATGCTGTGACCGCTGCCATACCTGCCGGAGGATCGAAAACGGAAACCACCCCGATGTGGTACGGATCGCCCCGGACGGCGCTTCGATCAAAATCGACCAGGTCAGGCGCCTGCAGCGGGAATTTGCCTATGCCGCCGCAGAAGCGGACTATCGCGTGGTCCTCATCGAACAGGTGGAAGCGATGACCGTGGAAGCGGCCAACAGCATGCTCAAATTTCTGGAAGAGCCGGTGACGCCGATGGTGGCCGTATTGATCGCGGAACAGGAGGACGCGGTGCTTCCGACGATCCGCTCCCGGTGCCAGCGGATACGTTTTGCCCCGCTGCTTCCGGAACATCTCGAGGCGTCGCTGACCCGGGAAGGGGTGGACCCGGCGATGGCGCGGATCGCCGCCCATGTCGCCGGCGGATTGGATGAAGCCCGCCGTCTGGTCGAGAGGGACGAATTTGCCCGACTTTGTGAGCAAGTGATAAAATGGAGTGGAGAAGTGCTTGCTGGGCGGGGAAATGCACTGGTATCCCTGCAGACCGAGTGGATGAAAGGAAATCCGGATCGGAACGCGCTGGAAACGGTTCTCGAACTGATGCTCCTCTGGCTTCGGGATCTGTTGAATCGGAGGCTGGGGCGGACGGACCAGGAGATTTTCACCCCTTGGGCCAACGAACTGAGCCGTCAGTCCGCCGGGTGGACTCCGTCCCGGCTGGTGCAGGTGATGGATTGCGTCATTCAGGCACGACGGCAACTGAACGGACCGATGCAGCCTCAGTCCGTGCTGGAACAGATGGTGTTGGCCATTCAGGAGGGATCGCTCCATGCTCGCAGTGACAGGAGTCCGCTTTCGACAAGCGGGTAAAATATATTACTTTGACCCCTGCGGATTGCCCATTCGTCCGGGAGATCACGTCATCGCTGAAACCGTGAGGGGAATCGAGTACGGAAAAGTGGTGTCGGGGATCCGCTATGTCACGGAGGAGGAGGTCGTCCTTCCCCTGAAAAAGGTGATCCGAATCGCCGGTCCGGAAGATGCCGAACAGATGGAACGGAACCGTCAAGCGGCCCGGGAGGCGCTGGACATCTGCCGGGAGAAGGTCCGGGAGCACGGATTGGAGATGAAACTGGTCGATGCGGAGTACACCTTTGACCGGAACAAGGTGATCTTCTACTTTACCGCCGACGGCCGGGTCGATTTCCGGGAATTGGTCCGGGATCTGGCCACGGTGTTCCGCACGCGGATCGAACTCCGGCAGATCGGCGTACGGGACGAGGCGAAGATGCTGGGCGGAATCGGTCCCTGCGGTCGGATCCTCTGCTGTTCCTCTTTTCTCGGGGATTTTGAACCGGTTTCGATCAAGATGGCCAAGGATCAGAACCTTTCCCTCAACCCAGTGAAAATTTCCGGACTGTGTGGACGATTGATGTGTTGCCTGAAGTATGAAAACGAACTTTACGAGGAAGCGAAGCGCCGGATGCCCGATGTGGGTGCGCGGGTCCGCACCCCGGAGGGGGACGGAAAGGTGGTTGTCCTGAATCTGTTGGAACAGCGGGTGCAGGTCCAGCTAAGCGATTCGGGGCGCACCGTGGAACATCCGGTGGAAGAGATCCATGCGAAATCCTGAACTTATTTGGGGATTGAGGTGGAGGCGTGGACAAGCAGGAAATGTTGAACCATGTGGTTCGGATGGAAGAGAGGATCGGCGAACTTTATGAAGAGTTGAGCCTGTTGAAACAGCAGATCGTGGAGCTGATCGAGGAGAACACGCGTTTGAAGATGGAAAACCAATCCCTGCGGGAATGGAAGAGCCGATCGCACGTCCAGGAAACCAATCCCGGAGAGGAAACGGCAAAAAAGGTTCCCGAGACCAGTGCGAGGGGCGGAGTGGACAATCTCCTGCAGCTGTATCAGGAAGGGTTTCACATCTGCAATGTCCATTACGGCCAGATGCGGCCGGAAGGGGACTGTCTGTTCTGCCTCTCTTTTCTCAACAAGTCATCGACGGATTGAAGGCGCTGGGAGTACCGGCGTTCTTTTTTACTATTTAAGCGAAAGGAGACGAAACATGCGGGTGCAGCGGAGCTTTGGGGCGGAATCGGAGGAAGGGGCGCTATACATCGTCGGGACTCCAATCGGCCACCTCCAGGATTTGAGTCCCCGGGCGCGGGAGATCCTGGAGCAAGTGGATGTGATCGCCGCCGAAGATACCCGTCATACCCGAAAACTGCTGACGCGGTTTGATATTGCCAAAAAACCGCTCATCAGTTATCACGAGCACAACCGGAAAACCCGCGGGCCGCAATTGATCGAGCGGCTTCTCGCAGGGGAATCCGTCGCCCTGGTGAGTGATGCGGGCATGCCGGCCATTGCCGATCCCGGCGAGGATTTGGTGCGGGAGGCCCTGGAGCGGGGTCTCCACGTCATTCCCGTACCGGGTCCCAACGCCGCCATCACCGCCCTCGTCGCCTCAGGGATCCCGCCCGTCCCCTTTGTTTTCCTGGGATTTCTCCCCCGCCATCCAAAGGAACGGGAGGAGGCCTTGTCCCGGTGGAAAGAGGCGGAGGCCGCGCTGGTCTGTTACGAGGCGCCCCACCGGGTGATTTCCACGCTGGAGTCGGTGTACAGGGTGCTGGGGGATCGCCGGATCGCTGTGGCCCGGGAATTGACCAAAACCCACGAGGAATGGCTGCGGGGGACGGTGGGGGAAGCCCTTGCCCATCTGGCGGAGCACCCGCCCCGCGGGGAATATACGCTGGTGATCGCCGGTGCCGATCCCTCCGCCCGAAAGCCCGAAGCCGCGTGGTGGTCCTCCCTGACCGTCGAGGAGCATGTCGAATGGTATCTCCGCCGCGGGCAATCCCGCAAGGAGGCGATCCGCTCCGCCGCCCGGGACCGCTCCCTTCCGAAGCGGGAGGTGTACCGGATCGTTCATCTCGAAAACAAAGAGGAGCAATAGAAAGGCCTTCCCTGATGGAAGGCCCGCAAGTTTCATGATAAATATACCCAAAAGATAAGGAAGAAGATACAAAACCAACAGAAGCTTCCATGTAATTACATTAAGTTAAATTACTCGACGGTTACCCCTTCCTTCTCCTTTTGGATCATTTGGTACATTTCTTCAACACACTTTTTGCTTACAACCTTGTTTTTATAGCGGATGGTGTTGTCCACTTCACCTGTAAAAATGCAAGCAGGCTCATATTTTTTTAACACGATCCGTTCGCCATCGACGAAGATCTCCAGTGCATCTTTTTCCCCGATTCCTAAAGTTCTCCGCAATTCGATCGGGATCACCACGCGCCCCAGCTCGTCCACCTTTCGCACAATGCCGGTCGATTTTAGCATTTTTCACTTCTCCTCTCTTATGTAGTCTTTTGATCTTGGTCTCGAAGCCGTCAAATTTCGACAGGAACGGCGTCATCAACATCATACCAGCGATTCCCATTACAGTCAATAAGACAATCATAATTTGTCACGCATTTTTACAACATTCACAGTAAATTGAATGGTTCTTCCCGGCAAAAAATCCTTGTTTTCCCGGATGATTCGGATGATTGCCGCGCGATTTTTTTGTAGACTGTTAATATATAAGACGGACCAAGTCTTGGTGCGGAAGGGAGGAAGAGGCGTGCTCCCCGTCTCTGAAGCGTTGAAGAAAAGGTTGCGGACGTTGAATCGGGAGTTGCGCGAGATGTATCCTCCTGCCGAGTTTCGGGTGGAAACCCTCAGACAGCGGCTGGATGGCGTGGGCACCTTCTTTTCGGTGGACAAGTGGTCGGAGCAGGAGCTGCAATCCTGGCTGGGAGAGGGCTTGCTGATCGGTGTGGACGGTTCCGTCAATTCCACTTCAGGAGCCCACCCCCACACCCTTTCGGTCTTCCAGGCATTGGCCAAGGGGACGCGCGGGCAGGAACATTGGGAGGCCGAAGTGTATACCCCCCTGCTGGAGCCCGAGGAGGAGACCGGTGGCGGGGCCGCCCGGGAAGCCCGGCGGCGTGGAACCATCCTTTCCGGACTGGAGCTTCGGGCGGCCCTGGAGGCGGTGAGAAGATGGTCTCCCCGGGTGGTGATGATGGATGGTTCCCTGCGCCATTTCATGCTGGATGATGCCCGGGGTTGGAATGCGTTAAAGGCTGCGGCGGAGCAGGCCGGCGTCCTGCTGGTGGGAGTGTCCGAGGAGATCGGGACCCGGGGGCTGGTCCGGGAATTGTTCCCCGACCGGCCGACCTGGTCGGATCGGGATATTTTGTACGGCGTTTTGCGTCCGGGAGAGGCGTACGCCTGGGAGGGGTGGAACGCGTCGGACGCCGGGTTGTGGAAAGTGGTGATTCGATCCTCGGGCAGTCCCCAGCCCGTCGGCATCGACGGGCTTCTCAGCCAGCAGGAACACCGGGGGGATTTGATCCGACTTTGCCGGACGCTGACGCCGGAATCGGGGAGAGGGATTCCCCTGTGGCTGGACATCGTCGACGCGGAAGTGCGGGTCACGGATCCGCTGGTGGAGGCGATGGTGGAAGAGTATCTCGACCCGGATCTGCTTCACCGTCTGCTGGTTCCGAAGCGGAGCGAGCGGCATCTTTGACGGAAAGGGAAAGAAATTCCGCACACTGCCGCACCGGTCGATCGGGCAGCCGCGGCCGGGGCTGCAGCGAGGCAGTGACGATCCCTCCAAAGCCGGAAGGAGCGGAGGTGAGCCTGCAGATTTCCCCGTTCGGTGGCGGATCTTTCCTGAGTCCTTCTGTGATCCATGCGCGAGTCCCTTGAAAGGGGTTGGCGGCAAAGGAGGTAGGCGGCGGTGCAAGTCGTGGGTGTGACGACGCAACAGGAAGTGTACGTGGTCTCCAAGGAGCGGAAATTCCGGGTGAACGAGATCCTGATCATCGAGGACGAATCCCTCCATTTTCCCCGGGGGGAAGTGGTGGAAACCCTGGCCTACAACCGGCTGATCCCGATGGGGATGGACCGGTCCCTGGTGGACGACCAGGTGATTCGTTCCCTGGAGCAGATCGGCTACGACATCGGAGCCGATGAGATCAATTTGGCCAAAATCCGGCTCTTTTCAGAGGCGCCCCATCCCGTGCGAACCGGTTGCCGGGTGCGGCCTCCCCGCTTTGACGAAGTGCGGGAACTGTTGGTGAAACAGCTTCCGGAGGAGGGGATGGTCCTCGGAGAAATCCTGGGGACGGAATCTTTGGCCCCTTCCCTGCCGCCGGAACTGTCGGACCAGCTGTTCCGCCTGGAGGAAGGGGAAATCCACCCCCAGCAGGGGGTTCCCTTCGTCTTCGACATCCGGTCGATGCAGCAATACCCTCACATCGGCATCTTCGGCGGTTCCGGCTCGGGGAAGTCCTTCGGGCTCCGGGTGATCCTGGAGGAGTTGATGAAGCTGTCCATCCCGACGGTCGTCTTTGACCCGCACTTTGAGATGGATTTCAGCGAGCGCGTGCCGGAGCTGAAGGGCCGCGGCCCCGACTTCAGAGGCCGGTGGATTTCCGTCCAGGTGGGTCGGGAGGTGGGGGTGCTCTTCTCCGCCCTCTCCACCCGGGATGTGATTCAGCTGCTCGGCGCGGCCGGGGGGCACCTGACCGACTCGATGACCAACGTCATCGAAACCCTCCACCGGCGGGGAGATTCCTACCAATCCTTCAGCGACCGCCTGAGCAATGTGGCCATGGCCCTGGAGGAGGGGAGAAGCGGCCTGGAGCGGCGCCTCCGGGATCCGGAACTGACGCCGGAGGAGGCGGAAAAAGTTCGGGATCTGCTGGGTCTGCTACAGAAATACGGCAGTCTTCCCCTCGCTTCGGTCAAAGGGGTCCAGTGGCGCCTGTCCCGGCTGGAGAAGGCGGGACTGTTTCAGCGCGATATCCAGCCGATCGAGCGGGCCCTGGAGCAGAGGAAGCTGGTGGTGGTCCAGGGGCCTGCTTGGGTGTTGCAGGTTTTTTCCACCTACGTCACCGGCACCCTGTACCGGAAGCGGCGGGATTATCGGGATGCCCGGATGAACGGGGAGGAGGGCACTTTTTTCCCGCCCTTCATCGTGGTCACCGACGAGGCCCACAATTTCGCTCCGAAGGGGATGGATTCCCCGGCCAAGTCCATCCTGAAGGAAATCGCCCAAGAGGGGCGGAAGTACGGGGTGTTTCTGATTTTGGCCACCCAGCGCCCCACTCTGCTGGACGAGACGATTACCGCCCAGCTCAATACCAAATTCGTCTTCCGGACGGTGCGGGGGACGGATATCGCCACCCTGAAGGAGGAAACGGACCTGACGGCGGAGGAAGGGAAGCGGCTTCCCTATCTCCGGTCCGGGGACACCTTTGTTTCCTCGGCGGTGTACGGGCGGACGCTTTTCGTCCGGATCCGGGCGGCCTATACCCAAAGTCCCCACGTGGCGGATCCCTTTGCGGAGCTTCAGGCGGTGTCGGAGGCCCGGGACGGAAGGGTGTTGGAGGCGATCCGGGAACGGTTGCCTCTGTTCGATACCGATCTGGTGGATGCCGTTGCCCAGATCAACCGCGACTGCGGCCTCGACTGGGAAGTGAGCCGGCTGAAGGAGGAGCTGGATCGGCTGGCCCGGGAGGGCCGGATCCTCCGGAAGGAATCCCCCTTTGCGGTCCGGTATGATGTGAAGCGGTGATGAAGGGAATTACGGCAGTCCAGGAAGACGGGTTCGAAAGGAGAGAACCTTCTGTGAAGGGGGATTGGAGAAGCGATCGAATCGGTTCCGCTCTCCGCGGCGAAAACCCGATGGTGCTGGCCAGATGAAAAGCGGGTTTGCCGTGATCGGGGATACGCAATTTCTGCCCGGCTATTGTTTGCTATTGGCGTATCCCCGGGCGGAGTCGTTAAACCGGTTGAGCCCGGAAAGGCGCCGGGACTTGTTGTTCGACATGAGTTTGATCGGCGATGCCGTCGAGCGGGTCTGCCGGCCGAAAAGGGTCAATTATTCCATCTACGGCAACAGGGATCCCTTTTTGCACGCCCACATTTTTCCCCGGTATGATTGGGAGCCGGAGGAACTGAAACCGTATCCGGTCTGGCGATATCCCGATGAAAAGTGGACGGACAGGGGATACCAATACAATGAGGAGAATCACGGCGAATTGCGAAAAAAGCTGAAGAAAGCCTTGTTGGACGGAATCAAACAAGCGTATCGCCGTTGAAGGAAATCGGTCCGACGACCGGTGGATCAATACAGGGGAGGACGATTTACGGCTCGATGTATAGGGAGACGATTCTTTGGTAATCCAGGGTAATAAATTCTCTCAAAGACCGATGGCGGGGACGGGGCTCCGGATCCGGGAGAAACGGGGCGGCCCCCCTCGCCGTCATTCGGGGAACGATTTCTCATCCCGTTCTGAAGGTCGAAGGTGGTAGACGGTTGATTTGTCTCGTTTAGACCGCTATAATGTTGAAACAACAGTGACCGGTTTTCCCGGGAAATAACTGC